>OCZT010004635.1_pt1 | contig 13816 bp, 8 predicted proteins | sample 1539031 | NCBI WGS metagenome assembly OCZT01 (sample SAMEA3539308, study PRJEB22396) | soil metagenome | biome: tundra; feature: field; material: soil | place: USA | collected 2010-05 | depth 0.15 m
CGGTCTTTTCACGTTTCGTTTTACGCGACGAATGCTTGAAGGGCACGAACTTGTAGATCAAATAGCCGACGAGCCCGACCGCAAGTGCGAGTATCACGATCTGGAGCACGAGCTTCAACGAGCCGAGTCCGGCGCCCTCACCGGGTGGGATCGGCGATTTCGGGAACACACGCGCCAGCCAATCCAAAACCTCGCGAAGCCATCTTTGGAAAAGGCTCTCGTCCTTTACCTGTGGCTTTTGATATTCCGCGCGCGCCAGGATGTCAGCGAGTTTTTGCTTGTCGGTTTCCTTTGTTCGCGTTGAACCGTTTCCCGTTTGCAGGTCGCTTACGCTTTGCGATATGGCGAGCAGACGCTCGCTGACCGATGTCAGGATCACTCGGCGCTGGTTTTGATCGGTCTCCTGCTCAAACTGATCGAGCATCGAAGCGAGCCAGCGATTATCAGTTTCGAGGCCGCCCGTCGGGGTCTCTATACTTTCGGACGGCGGAATCAGACCCTTCAAACTGGCAATGCTGGATTGCTCGAATGTTTGATTTCCATCCCCAATTCCGTTGATCAACTCCTCGGTTATCGCCCGGGCGGTTTCGAAACGACGGTGATAGCTCTCAAGCGACGCCGCCGCGGCAATGCCTGCAAGCCAAACCAGGATGATCAGTGGACCCGCGAAGGCGAGGAATGTCTTTTTCACAACAGAGATCACCGTTTGCATCATTTCAAACCGAGGGTCGTAATCGACGACCGGTCGCGATCTCTTTCACGTGACACGGGATGGGACAAAGCCGGATGCAGCGGGTTAATGTATGCGGTCGGTACGGCCGGAATATCACCGAGACGCTGAGCCGCCATCAGCTCGATGTCATATCCCTCACGGCGAACACGTTCATCGACGTATAAGAGACAAAGCCCTATCATCCAGACGGGCGACAACAGAATGAAACTTATCTGCCATATGACGTTATAGGCGATCTCATACCATGCCGGTACCAGATCTGTATCGAATGACATCAGGTGGACACCGTTTGCTGAGGCGTACCACGCAAGCGGTACGTACAACAGTGCGAGGGCAGAGTAGGTTGCGACTGATGTAAAGACAAATAGAGCCGCCAGGCGGCGGACGTTCTTGCCGGCGAGCGACGCGCTCCGTCCAATTGCGGAAAAAACGCCTTGTCCTTCGACCAGCATTACCTGCGGCACATACGCGACCCGCGAAGCGGCGAGGAAAAAGAGCCACAATGTCAAGAGTGAGATCGCGGCCCCAACTATGACCGACACGACAAACGCGACGATCGGGACAGAGCTAAAGACCGCGACTATTACAAAAATTACCAACCCCAACGCGATCATCCCGAAATAAAAGATGCCTAAACCGACCGAGCCGAGAACGATCGTGATAAGTGTCGAAGCGACGATCAGACCGCCAAGCCTTGAGAACGTATTACGATATGTCTCTCTAAAGGTGATCGCCTCGCTAAAAAGCAGGTGTCGTACAAAATTACGCGACGAGCCACCCATGACGACGAGTGTTGCAATCGTCTCCGCGAGCCAGATCGCCACGCTGCCAAACCAGAGGAAGATAAAGTAAACGACATTCTCTGATGAGAACCGGTCGGCCCCGATCGCAAATATCTGCCGGCCGAGAACAGTCCAGGCAACAGAGATCAGGGTCCCCACCAGAACGGGCGGCGATGCGATCAAGACGAATGTCCAGAAGAATTTTCGGTAAAACCGAACCGCCCGGTCGATCAGATCGCCGGCACCCAGCGGCACGACTGATAGATCGGATTTTAAAGAAGTACTCACCACGTTACTTTTGGAGATTATACGCCAGAGGACTATGTGCGGTCGTCCTTGGCTCAGCGCTGTCAAAGCCAGGCTCCTTAATATTCTTTAGAAAAGCGTGTCGACAGCGTCATTCGGCGGCCAACGTTTGAGTTTCGCCGGTCTCAGAAACTGTGTTCATCAAGAACACTTGTATTCATATTTGCTGATACCAGGTTTCCAACATCTTCTTTGAGGATAAAGATCGGAGGAGCGCTTTTTCGTGTAAAACACTAAATATGTATCAATACTGATCGTCAGAAGCTATACTTGTTCCACTTGTTGTCGGCGGCGTTAGAACATTGGAGCGTAGAACGACGCTTCGGAATCACGCGTCTGCTTATCCCTGGCAACTTCTGATTATGCGGCGAGTGCGTCTGCCGCGGGGGTCTAATAAAGTCATGAAAGCTATCTGGTTGTCGCCCGGACTGCTGACCCTCTTGGCGCTTCAGGGATGCCCGCGCGGGTACGTACCAGCAGAGGCGGATAGAATCTACGCAACCGCGTTTCCGAAGTTGTAACCTACCAGAGAAGTTGCAGGCATATCGACAAATTAGAAGACATAACAGCTATGAAATACCTAAACAGACCTTTCCGTGCCATTCTTTGCGGCTCCTTTTCTCTCTGCGTTGCGATAAACGCCACCGCTCAGGGAGGCCAGCAGGTTCCTCAGAAGAAACAGCAGGAACAGGTTATAGTTTCGGTTCCGGGCAAAACACCAAACTTTAAGGACAGGATCAACTTAAATGCGCCGGTCCCGGCGAATGCGATCCGCGTCAATGTCCGCTATCGGAAAGAGTACGGCTACAAGGGTAGCGCTAATGCCTTTGGCGATGCGGGGCCGCCCTCCTGCGATGCTTTCTCGGTTAACGTCTCTGCTCCCGGCAATAATTTGCGTCCGACAAACCTGATCCCAATCAACAGTGATTTTAAGATGGAAAGCGTGGCTGGCTACTACGTCTGCACTTATCTTATTTCCGATTTGCCGCTTAATGAGCGGATCGAAGTCAGCGCGACGATCTCCGGTAGCCCGACAACCGAGTCGTGGAAAGGCGGCAGCAATGCTCATCCGCCCGCCGGCCAGCCACGCAGAATCATCGATAACCAGAGAACCGTGATCCTGACACGGGCCCAGCCGCGCGCCACGCAGGTTTTCGAGATGGTTTATGCCCCATTACCCCTGAAACCCCTGATTCAACCCGTTCCGCAACGCAGAAGATCTCCAGCGCCGTCTCCGCCCGCACAGCCATACCCTAGCTCAGAAGAATAGAGGATAAAAGATGATGACACAGCCCAAAATGAAATACTCGCGAGAACGGTCGCAGTTGTTGGTCCGCCTGATCTGTGTATCGGTGGCAATACTGTTCTGCATTCTTTCGGCTGAGGCTCAAAACGATGTAAGACTACCGGCAGTCGGGGGAGGCGGTGGAAGCCCTTTTGTCGCTCGCTGCCCGGACGGGGAACTCTTGACCGGCTTTGATCTGCAGGCTGGGGACTGGGTGGATGCGATCCGTCCGGTTTGCGTTCCCGACTACGGCATAACTTCGGTGGGCGGATTCGACCGCTATCCTTCAAAGTTCGGTGGTGATGGGGGACATCAACGGCAACTTTTTTGCACGGACGTACCTACCGAAACTGAAACTTATACAACCCTGGACGGACGTAAGCATACTGCTACCAACTTAATTTCCCCAATCGTGCTGGGGATGTACGTGGGTTCCGAAGGCAAGAAGACGGTGACCGTCAATCGGATTCATCTGATCTGCGGCGTAGCTGACCCCGATAACATCAACAATTACTATGACGAAAAGACGAGGCAGGCGCTTGTAGCAAACAAAGGAAACCCGCCGAGGGCAAGGTACGATGGAATTACTCACTACCCTGGACCCGAAGGTGAACAGAGTTGCCCCCAGGGCCTCGTGGCCGTTGGCATTCATGGACGTTCGGGTGTGTATCTGGACGCGCTCGGACTCATCTGCGGCGCGCCTATATTGACGCCGACGCCAAGCACCAGCTTCGGCGGGTTTCCACCACCGCCCGTGGCTCTAGGCAGGGTGCAGTCGACTTCGCCGAAGGGCCCGCCAATGTCGATCTGCGCGCGGGCGAGAGATGCTCGAACGCGAAATTCACCAACGGCACCCGCCCTCGATGCCCAATGCGCGGTCTATCTTGAATCTCACCCGCTAGAGGACCCAAAGACGGTGCTGGCGAAGGCCCCGGGCCCAATACGCGTCAACAAAGGTGCTCTTGTGTTAAAAAAGCCTGACGCCAATGCGCCTGCTGTAAAGGGACCGATAATTACCGCCGGTTCAAACCCTGTGATCGTTCCGGCGGGCAAGGATTCCGGCGCGACGACCATCATCTGGAAGGCGGCACCCGATTACACATACAGCGAGATCTATCTATCCGTTGACAACGGCGAATGGAGCGAGTTTGCGAGGGGCGCCGACAGCTCAAAGTCGACGACCGTCAAACTCGGCAGCAGTTACACCTTTCGAATGATGGTGTATGAGGGACAAGCGGGAACGCCGAAGATCATCGCGACTTTCACCCTTACGGTCGTACGGAATTGAGGGAAGAGTTTATGAGTCTCGCGTTTCAAGCAGTAGAAAACTTTACTCTGAACGCAAACAATGGAGGAATTTATGCGACACAACAACATCATTCTAATCTTTCTCTTTAGCCTGACCCTATTTGCGTTCGGGTTTATGACGGAACCGGTGAGGGGACAAGAAGCGCCGAGAATACTCGTCCAAGCCAATGCACCCGGCTGGATCACCGTCTCGTGGGAGCATACCGGTCTGGACGTTTATTATTTCGCCATCGAACGGCAGAACGCGCCGTACACAGACAACTCAGTGGTCCGAATAGCGCTGTCCCAGAACCGTACCGACAGCGTCACCGACAAGAATTTGCAGGCGAACACACTTTACAAATATCACGTGTGTGCCGTTTATGCGTATTCGTGGACCTGTTCGGATTGGGTGAGCGTCAGGACGTTGTCGGCTCCGACATCTTCGTCGAGCGCGTCCTCGGGGGGTGCTCCGGCCGCGGCCCTTCCGCCGCTTGCAACGCCTGAGATCAGAGCAACGCAGAACCAGGATCCCAGACAGCTCTTGCTGGACTGGAGCGGCGATCCCGGATGGGTACTGTATACGACGACTGGTGACGGGCTACCCCTTTATAAGAATCCACAAGTGAAGCACGTCGTCGTCTATGAGAGTTCTGCCGAAAGACCAAAGTCGATTGCAGCAGCTTTCGATTCCTTGACCTATCCGGGTCTTATCAAGTTCGGAGGTGCGGCCTCTCTGCTCTGGTTAACTACCAAAGGCTTTCGACCGAATACGTTTTTCATTTACAAGGTTTGCTTCACCAGCGACAAAGGTGAAACGAAATGCAGTAAGGAGATAATGGCCAGCGGCAGACTCGTGGCGCCCACGGCTCCTGTCGGCGTGGTCATGGCTCAGGATCAAACCGGCGTGGTCAAGGCCCGTTGGACCAATCCCAATAACTTCATTCCCGGCCAATTTATCACTCTTGAACGCGAGGATGGGGTTCCAACGCCTCTTCGCACTATGGATAGCCGCGGGCGCATGCAAACGGAACAATCTCAATTAAAGCCGACGTGGATCCAAATTGGAAAGATCAATGACTATCCGGACCCGTCTGAACCGAACGAGATCACGCCCGGCGCAGCCCCCAAAGGATTGCAGCTTCGCACGGAGCCCGGAAACAACTACCGCGTCTGTGTCATCGTGCCTGAACTCGGTGCGGCGGGTAAGGTGTGCTCATCAGCGGCCATTCTTAGACCGAGCTTGAAGGTGATTCGTCCGGTCGATCAGAAACGCATTAACACGCGCGTGTTGGTTCCAAAGAAACCTTGATGCAATACATCGGCTCCGGCTCATTCGTTAGATATATAGTGAGAAGAACAATGAACATTAACAATTTCCATCATCGCCGCGCCAGCCTTCTCAGAGCGGTGTTTGCGGTGGTGTGCGGCACAACAATTGTTGGCGTAGCCGGCGCGCAAGAGAATACCGGCAAAGTGCAACAGGGGCTTGTCGCCAACACGATAGTCAGCGCCGAGATGCAGGAAAAATACGCGCTTGTGACCCTCGACACAGGCTGCAGCGGCTCACTCTTGCGAAACGAATGGGTGATAACGGCCGCCCATTGTGTAGATGATCCCGACCCGAAAAACAAAGGACAATTCATTCCGGTTCCCGAGGACAGCGTCACCATAACGGCGGCGTGGAAGAACGCTCAAGAGCGGCATTCAATCCGGATCATCCGGTTCAGACCTATCGACGTTGCGATATTGCGCCTCGACAAGCCCTTCACGGTTGACGGATCAACGACAAAATTTATCCGCGACATCTTTCGCGATGGCCAGTTCCCATATTTCGGACAGTTAGTACCAATACCGATCAAGGCATTTGGCCGGGGCATTAATCAATTTGCGCTAAGTACAGGCGGGGTCATTACGCCGTCAGAACAGGATGGGCAATTTCGGGTTGGGTTCTTTCAGACAACCCGCGAAGGAAATAATCTTTACTGGTATCCGGGGAGCGCCGGCCAACACATCGCCGGCGGCGACAGCGGCGGCCCGTCGTTCGCAACCGTTCGCGGCACCGATGAGGTCCTCATGGGTGTTCACTCCAATTGCGAGATCAAGTGCTCGCCCGGCAAGAAGTGCGGGCAATGGCCGGGTCCCGGACCCGCACCCGCCGACTATTCAAAATGGCAATGGGTAACGAACACAACCGAGTGTGCCGACGCTCCGATAGCTCCTGTCTGGGACGAGATCAATCGCTACCTCGGCGCTTTTGTGCCGGAGAAAGAACCTGCTCAGGCATTCAACGGGACTTTTGGGAAAACGCCTGCCCATTATCAACCTATTTGGGTCTATGCCATCGCGAATAACGACGACCTCGTCTGGTACCGAAAGGATACAGGCGATTCACCGTGGCAGGGACCGAAGAAAGTTGGAAGTGGCTGGAACTTCAAAGATGTAATTCCCGCCGGAGGCAATAGCATCTATGCGCTGACCGAAGACGGCAACCTGCTCTGGTATCGACACGACGGCTTTAATGAGGGCTCTTTCCGCTTCAGGGGCCCCGTCAACGTCGGGCGTGGCTGGCACTTCTCAAAGATCTTTTCCGGTAGTGAAGGGATCATCTATGCGATCAAGAACGACGGCACCTTGTTGTGGTACCGGCACGACGGGTATGCGGCCGGCGTCGGTCCTGTTTCCGGACCCAAGGTCATCGGATCTGGTTGGGGGCAATTCAGGGATGTGTTCTCAATGGGCCAGGGAGCTATCTACGCGGTCAAACCTAACGGAGACGTCTTGCTCTACCAGCATAAGGGATATGCGACCGGCGATTCGATCTGGGAACGCGAGCGGATAGTGAAAACTGGTTTAGATGGTGTGCGGCAGATCAACGCGGCCGCGCGCGACAAACTTGGCGCGAGCGCAGCTAGGTCAGTTGGCTGGCAGAATTTTCGACAGATCGCTCCGGCAGGCGGCGGCGTTATCCTGGTTATCGGGGATGACGGAAAACTGTTCTGGTACAAACATCTCGGCCTGACTCGCTCAGTAGGGTTTGCGCGACTAAAGGAAACATGGGAGGGACCGGTGGAGATCGGCTCCGGATGGCAGGGTTTCAAGAAAGTTTTTGCCTTGTTGCCTGTAGCATCGGCCTCGGTCGTCCGTTGAGGACGGGTCAGGCGATTCAGAGTCAGTGGCAAGTTTCCATCTAATACTCTAGTTTGCCGTCGACGACCATATCAGAGATTTTGTATTTCACGTTCAGCTTAAGATTGCTGCCTACCTCGGAGTAAAACCGAACGCTCCCGCTTTTGGTAGTAAGAAATTCCGACCCGTCGCTGACACGCTGGAAGACGAATTTTGCGCCAAGGCCGTCGTCCTGCGGTGCTCGGTAATCCATCAGGTACAGACGCTTGCCGTCGTTTCGCTCAAGATACGTGGTATTCCTTAACGTCTCTACCGTTGCGTCGGCAAACGCCTGAAGCGCCGGTCCCAGCAACCTTCGGTCAGCCGCCTCGGACACAACCGTTACGATTATGAATTGACTAAAATCGCGATCGACAAATGATTGCATCTGGTCGATCAGATCACCCGCACCGAGCGGCACCAGTAAAAAATGCCGCTTGATTGTTATCGAATTCGATAAAGAATAGGATTTTTAAGAAATTTTCGCAAGTATAGTGCCGATGAAAACTGTATTCGCGTCAACCATTTGTTAATTACTGGCAGCGAACGACATATATCGAAGTAACGGTGAGTCGTCATTTTCGCTGTCTCCGCCGTGAGAATCGTTTCGACAGGATTTTCGGATAAACTCCAAATATTTGGATTTATCAGTGGGGGGGATCCTGTTCCAAGACCATTGCCTTACTGATCGTATTTGACCGCGATCGGTAAATCGCCCGTCAAGTTAAATTGGAATGCCGTAAAACCGTCTCGGCTTTGCAGCAGGTACCAGATTCCATTTCGGAAGACAGCGATATCGTGTTTTCCGTCACCATCATAGTCGCCCGGTACGGGGACGTCCGTTGAGATGCCAAATTTTGTGTAACGTGGACCTTCGCTCGTTAAGAATTGGTACCAGATACCGTCACTCGGCCGGTAGACAGTGAAATCAGCCTTTCCATCGCCGTCGAAATCGCCGGTCAGAGGGATGTCCGATGATATACCCCATTGAAAAGAATAAACACCGCCATCGGAGCTGCGATGGATCCACCATCGGCCTTCGCTCGGACGATAGATGGCATAATCTGTGATTCCGTCGTAGTCATAGTCAGCGGGAACAGGTTTATCGCCACTCGTTCCCCAATGGAATCCGAAAGGCTGTTTGAATGACCTTTGCGACGTCGAATACCAGTTACCATCTTGTGGGCGGAATACCGTGAGCTCAGTCGCCCCGTCTCCATCAAAATCACCGCCGACCGGAATGTCGCCGTGGAGTCCCCATTCTATCGCGTCTTCGCCGAGATTCGAATCGAATTCGCCCCGGAAAACTGCTTGTAAGCCGACCATTGCTGGTGCATTCCAATAGACCAAATAGATGCCGAATTCAGGTATTGTCCCTAGTGCCGGAACCGTCGCATGCTGCAATCCAGAGGATCCTCTCTTGATTCCTGCCCAGTAAAAGAACTGATTGGACGGACGGTAGACAATCAAGTCCGTCCCGTCGTCGCCATCGAGGTCGGCGATACGCGTGCCCTGTGAAGAGATCGCGGTCAGCCTGGTGATGACGAAATCAGTCGGCTCGGACCGCGCCAAGACAATTTCAAGGTTCGGACCGACGACAACGCGATTTGCCGCAACGTTTTTAGCTTTTCCGACCAACTGTCCATTGACGGTGTACAGACATACTGGGAAGTTGGAGGGACTGGTCGTAACAAATTTGCCGTCGCCCACAAAAGCTGCGTCAGCGGCAGGAAGCGAGAGTGGCTGAATGGATGTATCGCGTACACCATTGTTGAAAAAACGGTAAAGACCGTCGCTAACAACGAGTATCTTTCCGTCATTTGTTAGTTTGAGGTGAAAATTCAAGCCGATTGATCCGTCGGCAAAGGTGACGATACCGTTTGAGCCAAAGTTCGGCGAAAGCGTACCATTTGGCTCCATCAACACTAAGAAATTTGAGCCGTTTGAAGATGCAAGCGTTCCCGTGCCACCCGCTAAGATGCGGCCATTAGGTAATATCGAAATATCCCGTAGGTATTCCCCATTTAGTCCGGCAACACTAAAATAAGTCAACCCGCCGTTGCCAAAACTCCTATCGAGAGTGCCATCCGGATTAAATCGAATAGCCGCGGCACGATCACCATCCGATGTTCTACCAGCGGCAACTATCTTTCCATCACTCTGAATGGCGACAGCATTAAAGCTATCAAAGCTGCCTTGGTTAATCAGAACCTTTCCGCCTGTACCAAAACTCTCGTCAAGTGCTCCATTTACTGTCAATCGCAATACCAGGAAATCTGTATAGGAGAGCCCCGTAAACGGTTCTGTCGTACCGACGATCACGATCTTTCCGTCCGTTTGAAGGGCAGCGTTCCAGACGGTATCGTTCCCTTGTGATATCGATATGAATACTCGCCCGCCCGATCCGAAACTGTTATCCAATGTGCCGCTTGGATTATAACGGACCCCAGCAACGTCAGTTGGAGCGCCATAGGACGGTGATGCCTGACCAAAAACGAGTATTTTATCGTCTGGTTGGACCAACATCGACGTTGCGGTGGGATTGTGGTTCATCGGCGTAGTAACGCTACCGCCCACTCCGAACAATTGATCAAGCACGCCGGTTGCCACAACAGCCGACGACATCGCTAAGGTAAGGAGAAGAGCAATGAGGAACAAAGACCCGCGATAACCAATTCTGTTCATGACGCCACCTCTGGCCCGATCGTACTCTCTTGTGAATCAAATCACAAGTCGCGCGTATCCTGCCTTAATAGTTTCGTCATGGTGAGTATTGTGCCGTCGTCTGTTTGCTTCAGATCGACATGGTCCATGAGGCCCTGGATGAGTTTCAAACCCCAGCCGCGGCGGCCTTGATCGGCGGCGTTCTTGTTCTCTCTGTCGACGAGGCGTACGCCGCGGTTTGCGACGGTGATGACGATCTTCTCGCCGCTGACCACAAACTTCTGATAGATCTTACGATCCGGACTCAAACTGTGTTCGTTGGCGTTGATGCAGGCCTCGACGAGTGCGGTCTTGATCTGGTTGATAGCTCTGGGCGGAAAGTTATGGCGTCGGGCAATGTCTTCGATCGTGTGAGCGGCGATCATCTCGGTATCGTCTCCCATGGGAACGACGATCTCGTATTCAACGGCGCCTTTGTCCTCACCCGCCGGTTCAACGCCGGCGTTCAATACCTGTTTAAGCAGAGCAACCTGTTTACGACTCGATCCGTACGCGTTTCGATCGGACAGCACCTTTAATGCTTCATCATCGAAACCCTCGGGGGCGATGAGCCAGATCCGGAATTGTTGGAATTCACAATGAGCGGCCACCATCTCGAGCCGGTCACACCAGAATTGCGTGACTTCTCGCGTGGCTTCGAGCTTCGCGTCGATCTCGGCGGCGAGCCATGCGACCTGTTCGCTTTTTGCACTCGTTTCAAACCCGATCGCGATCGCCGAACGCTCGGTATCGGTCAGTTCTCGGAGTTTTGGATAAAACGAAACTGCGTGGGCGGCATAGACGACGTTCGGCAGGCTTATCCTTTCATTGTCCTCTTTGAGAGCTTTGAGGATCTTTTCATCGTCAGTGCCCTTGAGCTCTGTCCTAAAGCGGCCGTAATCCAAAAGCGTTGGCGAGATCGACCGGCCGTCGAACGATCTCATTAGTTCGCGAAGCCCTATCGCCGAACGCCGCCGATAATATCGCGACATCAGAGCGGGTGCCCGTCTTATAAAACGAGCGAGTTCCTCGCCAACGACGAGGGCCCGGCTTTCCCCTCTGATCTCGAGCCTCACTTGAGCACGAATATAATCGCCGGGAAGCGGCGTCTCTTGGTCCAGTTTCACCGATCCGGTATCACGGCTGATGATCTCGTACGAATTCAGAGCGTCGAGTGCCGATTCGACGCTGGCGGAATCGATATCTGTATGTTTCTTCAAATACGCAATGGGGACCTCGCCGGTCGTCGAAGCTTCGTTCTCGCTTAAAACTTCTAATACGCTTGACCGGGTCTCGTAGTCGGTGAAGATATGACCAAATATCCGATCATAACCGCGGCTTATCCGACCACCAAAGATCTGGTCCGCGTATGCCTTTTCGACCTCGTCGAAGCTGTCGAGCGAGTGTCGCTTTTCAGCCGCCGTAGCGAAGAGGTGTTGTGTATGTCCGATATTTCCGCCTAGTTGAATGGCGATCAGGTCACGCGTCTGGTCGTTAATGTCGACATCATAGCGAGCTGAAAGGCGCTGCGCTAACTCTCCCGCTTCCTCGAAACTGAGATGCGAGAGATTCATCGTGTCGAACGGCATTCTTGCATAGAGAAACCTTCGCAAGCCCGCGAGGACGAAGGGGATCGCCGCCCGGCTAAAGATGTCCCGCACATCTTCGAGAAAGGCATCGCCGTCAGCGAATCGCGCGGCCGTGTGCAAGCCGTCGATCATGACCATACTCGGTGCACGCCCGGCGGCAGCCCTTAGAGGGGCACTTAAACAATTTCGAATAAAGAGACGATCGTCCGATAGGCGTTCGTTGCTGAGATATATCTTGGCAAGACGGTCGATCCAATGACCGTCGACGGGTATAGCCAGCTCGGCGATCTCGCTGACCTCGGGTGCCGCATCTAGTATTTGCGTATCGTTTCTTCGAAATGCAACCGACTGGAGCAGGAATTCACACAAGAATCGCAGCGCCGCCCCGCGTGACGTTTTGTCCGTTTCACGGATCTCGAAATAGAACGGAATGACGTCGGTCTGGCTTAGGAAAAGCCGGTCGTACACCTGCCGGAGAAGTTCCGAACACCCTGCGGACGGCTGCGAAAGCAGAACGATGCCGCCGGTCCCGCCGATGGCGTGAGCGATCAGGCGATCAAGCTCGATCCGACGGCCGACAAAATCATTTGCCGCGCATTCCGCGAGGATCCTTTTATCGGGGAGTCTTTTCATCTAGACCGTGTGCTCCTGGCCGTTACCATTGATCTGTTCGTAGGCACGGACAATGTTGCGGCCGCTGCCCTTCGCTTCATACAGGGCTTTGTCGGCAGCCGAGACAATATTCTTTGCCGAGCACAGTTCGGCCGAGCAGCTCGCGACACCGATGCTGATCGTTACCTTGCGGTGTGGAAAATCGGCGTGCTCGATATTGTGGCGAATGCGTTCGGCGATTATGATGGCTTCTTCGCCCGTCGTTTGCGGCAGCAGGATGGAAAATTCTTCGCCGCCGAATCGCGCGGCAACATCGGCCGATCGCAAGGTTTCGCGGATCACGTTACCCACCATCTTTAATGCCTCATCACCCGCCGGATGACCAAATTGATCGTTGTACGATTTGAATTCATCGACATCGATCATCATAAAGCTCATCGGAAAACCATGACGGTTTGACCGCTTGACCTCTTCCAACAGGCGTTCCTCGATATAGCGGCGATTCAGAAGGCCAGTCAGCGAATCTGTCACAGATAGCTGCTGAAATTCACCGGCCTTTTCCTTCAATGAAGCGCGATCGATCGCAACCGCGAGCTGCGGAGCGACGGCCTGTAGTAATTCGAGCGATGACTTGTCAAACGGCTTGCCGGTTGCGCGGTCGGTGAAATTGATGACACCGATCGCCCGGCCGCCGATGGCGATCGGACAGCTCAGGAACGACTGTGTCTTATATCTTCGGGCGGCCGGTGCCGGGGGAAGTCCCGTTCGTGTTATATCGCTGATCAGCGCCGGCGCATTCTTTGCCAAAACGACCTTGGCGACCCTGGCGCCGGGTGCACCGCGTTCTATTGCCGACCCGCGGGCCCCGATGATCGCTTTTATCTCGAGCAGTCCCGAGCGTGGGTCCACAATAAGCAGGGAAGCACGTTCGGCCTGCAGCATTTCGGCGGTGTTCTGTGTCAGGCGGAGCCAAAAATCGTCGGCATCGATGCTCTTTAGACTTTCGCTAAACGTGCTGACGGCGTTAGCCACCGATTCGCCCCAAAGGACACGGCTCCGGAGGCGAAGTATCTCTATCTGAGGAGCGATCGATTGGCAGATGCGAACGATCTGTCGTTTGACATCAGCCGACTCGATCGCGTCAAGTGTTGCGATCGCGGCCGATATCTCGCCGTCTATCCCGATCGGAAACAGATTCATCGTGCGTCGTTCAGGCGATCCGCCTTTGGGGCGCTCGCCGAGAACCAAGGGCATCTCCTTTTTGGCAGCCTCGAGCAATCGCGGATCATTGGCAGCAATGCTGAGCCGCACCTTTCGGCTCTTTAGCTCACCATAGGTGAGAGTGTTTTCA
>OCZT010004636.1_pt1 | contig 13812 bp, 10 predicted proteins | sample 1539031 | NCBI WGS metagenome assembly OCZT01 (sample SAMEA3539308, study PRJEB22396) | soil metagenome | biome: tundra; feature: field; material: soil | place: USA | collected 2010-05 | depth 0.15 m
TCGCTCGGAGCTGGTGGCAACACCACCTTTGGGATGCAGCTCAACGGCAGCTCAGCCACTCCGACCCTGACCTGCTCGGCGACCTGATCCGCGTGTCCTCGGGCAGCATCATGCCGTCGGCCTCGCCCACGGCGACTCCGATCAGGACAGCCACCCCAACCCCGGTCATTACCGCTACCCCGACTCCGGTCAGGACAGCCACCCCAACCCCGGTCATTACCGCTACCCCGACTCCGCCGGCGAGTGGCGGAACGGCGACCTGCTCCGCCGCTTTCCATATCGACAACCAGTGGGCCAACGGCTTTACCGCCACGATCACCGTGACCAACAGCGGAACCGTAGCCACCAAGACCTGGAGGGTTGCGTGGACCTGGGGTGGTAACCAGGCCATCGTGAACTCCTGGAACGCCGCCGTGACGTCCAGCGGCACGGCCGTGACCGCAAACAACCTGTCTTACAACAACGTCATCGCAGCCGGCGGCAACACGACCCTCGGCTTCCAGGCCGGCTTCTCAGGTACGAACGCTACTCCGACCCTGACCTGCTCGGCTACCTGAGCGACCTAAGCCGCCACGAAGGGTGGCGCACGACCGCCGGTTGCTGCGCCACCCAAATCCCGCGAGCGCTCGGAAGGCTTCCTGATCGCCTTGTGTTGGGCCAGATTGTCCGCCGGCCCCTAGCTCGGTCCCGTTTGTGCAGCTGAAAGGAACGAACTCCGATGAGGCGCCTCTTCAATGCCCTTTGCGCCACGGGGCTCTTGGTGGCCACCCTTGCGGTGGCCAGTCCGGCCCACGCCGCGTCACTTACGCAGGTAACGAACTTCGGTATCAACCCGAGCAACCTGAACATGTATGTGTACGTGCCAAACAACGTGGCCGCGAGGCCCGCGCTGCTGGTCGCGATCCACTACTGCACGGGCACCGCCTCGGCGTTGTACAGCGGGTACTTTCACGACTACGTCACCGCAGCCGATCAATACGGCTACGTCATCGTCTTCCCCGAGGCCACGCGAAGCGGCCAGTGCTTCGACGTGTACTCGTCTCAGGCCCTCACGCGGGGCGGTGGCAGCGACCCGGTCGGCATCATGTCGATGGTCAACTACGCCAAATCGAAGTACAACGTGGACCCGAGCCGGGTCTTCGTCAGCGGCGTCTCGTCCGGGGCCATGATGACGAACGTGATGGCAGCCGAGTACCCGGACGTGTTCTCCGCCGCATCAGCGTTCATGGGAGTTCCGGCCACGTGCTTCGCCACGACGGGCGGCTCGACCTGGAACAGCGACTGTGCCAACGGCAACATTACCAAGACCGCACAGCAGTGGGGCGATGCCGCACGGGCCATGGGTGGCTCGGGCGCGTACCCGCGCATGCAGCTCTGGCATGGCACATCCGACACAACCCTGAACTACCACAACTTCGGCGAAGAGATAAAGCAGTGGACCAACCTGAAGGGCGTCAGCCAGACCCCGGTCTTGACTGACTCCCCGCAATCGGGTTGGACGCGCACCCGCTACGGCAGCAACACGGTCCAGGCTCCGGTGGAAGGCATCAGCGTTAGCGGCGCCGCGCACGTCCTGCCCCAGACGGGCATGGTGGGCTATGCCATCTCCTTCCTCGGTCTCAACAGCAACGTCACGCCGCCGCCCACGCCGACTCCGACCCGGACCCCCACCGTCTCCGCGACTCTGACCCAGACCCCCACCGTGTCGGCGACTCCGACCCGAACTCCCACCGTGTCGGCCAGCCCGACGCGAACCGCCACCCCGACGCCTCCGGCCAGCGGCGGCACGGCCGGCTGCACGGCGAGCTATCGCGTCGATAGCTCCTGGGCCAACGGCTTCACAGCCACGGTGACGGTGACTGCCGGTTCGGCGGCCATCAAATCGTGGACGGCCACCTGGACATGGGGCGGCAACCAGGCGTTCGTGAACACCTGGAATGCCACTATCACCCAGTCCGGGACATCCGTGACGGCCAAGAACTTGAGCTACAACGGCGCGATAGCCGCTGGTGGCAACACCACCTTCGGCTTCCAGGCCAGCTTCAGCGGCACGAACACCGTGCCGACCCTGGCCTGCTCGGCTACCTGAGCCGCCGCGAAGTCACGCGCCTGGCGACCCGAGTTCGGGTCGCCAGGCGTTGTCGCCGTCCTTCTGGATCCACGGCATCCGCTCCCGGCCGGCCCGCGATGCCAGGAATGCTATGCTGCATTCGATTGTAGGGTCCGGGCCGGGCTGGTTCGCCCCGTGGTTGGGGGAGGCCTCGTGACAAAGGCGACAGTGAGCGTAGATGACCAGCCCGTTGGGACGATCTCGCCGCGGCTGTACGGCCAGTTCATAGAACATCTGGGCCGGTGTTGCTATTGGGGTCGCAGGGCCGGCCGCGGGCAAGAAGTCGGTACCACTGGAGGATTCTTGACGGACGTAGTGGGCGCGCTCAGAGACATGCCCGTTCCTCTGATCAGGTGGCCCGGCGGCTGTTATGCCGATCACTATCGTTGGCGCAGCGGCATCGGTGCGCCAACGTCGCGACGCCGCCCACCCTGGCTCGTCGCTCCGCGACAAATCGAGGTTGACAGCGCGGGGCCCGCGCGCTGGACTTTCAACATGCCGCCGCATTCGATGGCAACCATCGAGTTCGGTGCGAACGGAGCGAGCCTTAACTGATGCCACCTAGAAAGATCGCCGCCATCACGTCTCGACGCGAGCCCTGGGTAGAGCAGGGGTCGAAGCTCACCAGCAGCTCGCGGACACAGGCCGCCGGACCTGCCGGCCGTCGACTCCCGACCATGCAGGATGTCGCCGACGCCAGCGGCGTCTCGCAGAGCACAGTCTCGCGAGTCCTGACCGGGGCGCCCAATGCGATCCCGATCAACCCCGCCACCCGCGGGCGGATCCTCGAGGTCGCGCGCCAGATGCACTACCGGCCCAACCCGCTTGCCCGCGGCCTGCGCGGCGCCCGAACCATGCTCCTGGGCGTGATCGTCCGCGAGATCACGGACCCGTTCTTCGCCGTGGCCGTTGATGCGATTTCCACTGAGGCCAACCGCCACGGGTACAACGTGGTCTTGGGCCACGCCCATGGCAAGACGGACGAGGCCATAGCCCTGCGTGGCGTCCTGGAGACGCGCCACTGCGATGCGATCCTGCTGGTCGGCGACACGAGCGACCAGCCGCGCCTGTTGGAGGACCTGCGCGACACCAATGTACCGGTGGTCGGGCTGTGGCAGGGCACGGCGCCAATCCCGGGCATCTCGATCATCGGCGTCGACAACAAGGCCGGCATCAACTCGGCGATGGACCACTTGCTCGACCTGGGTCATCGGCGGATCGCGTTCGTCGGCGGCGTGTTCCTGGAGGGCCGACTCATCGGCGACATCGGCGAGCGTCGGACCGCGTTTCTGGAGCGGGCGGCAACCGAGGGGCTGGCCACTCCGGACGACTACGTCCGCGACGCGCGCAACACGCTAGGTGGTGGGGCGGGCGCTCTGTGTGAGCTGATGGAGCTCCCGGAACCGCCGACAGCAATCGTGGCCTCCACCGACGTCCTGGCCATCGGCGCTATCCACGAGGCCTCCCACCGAGGGCTCCACATACCCGGCGACATCTCTATAGTCGGCTTCGACGACCTGCCTATGGCCGAATACACGACGCCCTCGCTGACGACGGTCCGTATGCCTACCGCCGAGATGGCCATCGCGGCAGTCAGCGCGGCAATCGCCGAGGAAGAAGGCGAAGACAACCGCGACGCGACAACCCTCCAGATTCTCAAGCCGACGATCGTTGTCCGCGAGTCCACCGGTCCGATACGCTTCTCTGCCAATCAAAGCGTGAGGGGCGGCGCCTCGAGCGCCTAGTGTGAGATCCCCGAGCGTCGGATGAGGTCGCCGACTACTCGACGGCCACCCGGGTGAAGTAGCGTGTTCGGTGATCGAGCGCCCTGGCCGCGCCGACGACCTCGACCTGAGCCGAGCAGGGCAGGTCTTCCGAGGACGTTCCGACCATGACCGTCACGGCTCCCGGTTCGACGCGGAGCTTGCCGTCCACCGCGGTGAACGCCAGCTGTTCGACCGCTACGGTGAAGCCCACTCGGCGGCTCTCGCCCGGATCCAGCCGGACCCGCTTGAAGCCACGGAGCTGCTTCAGCGGGCGGGTGACGCTGGCTTCTTCGTCGCGGAGGTAGAGCTGGACGACTTCGTCGCCGGCCCGGGGACCATTGTTGCAAACCGAAACACTGACCGTGAACTCGCCGTCGATCGCGACGCGCGGCGTGTCGAGGCCAATATCGGTGACCTCGAAGGTCGTGTAAGACATGCCGAAGCCGAACGGCCAGAGTGGCAGGTTGGACCCATCGACGTAAGGGCCCTTCCAGTGAGATCGACCACCCGACGGCTTGTGGCCGTAGTAGATCGGGATCTGGCCGGTCCGCCGCGGAACGGTGACGGGCAGCTTGCCGCCAGGGTTGGCGTCGCCGAACAGGATGGCGGCGATGGCGCCGGGGCCTTCTTCGCCGGGGACCCAAGCCTGCAGGACGGCCGCACTTGCAGCCGCCTCCGCCTCGATTGCAAGCGGGCGGCCGGCAACGAGAACGAGCACAACCGGCGTACCGGTCGCGGCCATGGCCGCAACAAGCTCGGCCTGTCGACCCGGCAGCCCGATGTCCAGGCGATCGCGAGCCTCGCCGCAGGTGCAGTCCTGCGTCAGCCCGGACCGTTCGCCCACAACGACGAGCGCAACGTCCGCGCCGCGCGCGGCATCGGCAGCGGCGGCTATTCCGGCGTCGTCGCCGTCGAGGATTCCGCATCCGCGTGCATACCGAATCTCGATGGCCGGGCCGCAACGTCCGCGGATGGCGTCGAGGATCGTCTCGCGCCCGGCCATCTCATCATTGGCCACGAAGTCATCGGGCAGCTCTGAGCCGAAGCCGCGCATTTCGAGCAACGCTTCGATGTGGATGACATGGGCGTAGTCGCCCTGCAGGTTGCGCGCGGAGTCGGCATTCGGGCCGATCACCGCGATCGTCCGAAGGTCCGGTCGAAGCGGCAGGACACCGTCGTTGGCCAACAGCGTCATCGACTTCACGGCGATCTCGCGGGCCAGCGCTCGATCGTCCTCGAACGGCAGCTCGACCGACTCGGGGTCGACGAATGGGTTCTCGAAGAGCCCAAGCTCGAACTTAGCCCGCAGGTGGCGGGCCACCGCGGTGTCGACCGCGGCCATCTGGACCCGACCCGAAGCGACGGCGTCGGCCAGCGGCGCGCCGAAGTAGACCGTACTCGGCAGGTCGACGTCAACGCCGGCTTCGAGCGCCAGCGCTGCCGCCTCCGATCGATCGGTTGTCATTGCGTGCGCCGTAACGATCTCGTCGATGCCGCTGTAGTCCGACACGACCAGCCCGTCAAAGCCCCAGCCGTCGCGTAGGGTTTCAGTCAGCAAGAAGCGCGAGGCGACGCATGGCAAGCCGTCGAGGTCGTCGTAGGCATGCATCATCGAGCGCATGCCGGCATCTCGAACCGCGGCCTCGAACGGGAAGAGGAAGTCGTCGACCAGCTCGCGCGAGCCGATATGCGCAGGCGCGTGGTTGAGACCGCCCTCGGGCAGCCCGTGGCCGACCATGTGCTTGCCCGTCGCGAAGATCAGATCGTCGGGCCCGGCCGTGCCCTGCAGGCCGCGGACGTAGGCCGACCCAAGCTCGGCAACCAGATACGGATCCTCTCCGTATGTCTCCTCAATACGACCCCAGCGCGGGTCGCGGGTTATGTCCAGGATCGGCGCAAGAGCTTGATGTGCGCCCGCGGCGCGAAGCTCACGGCCGAGCCGGGAGGTCATGGCCGCGACCAACTCCGGGTTCCAGGTCGCCGCCTGGCCGATCGATTGAGGGAAACAGACCGAATCGACTGCAAGCAGGCCGTGCAGGCACTCTTCGTGGACGATCGCCGGAATCCCGAGTCGCGTTTGTTCGAGCAGGTAGCGTTGGATTGCGTTGGCAACCTCGGCCACTCCGCGGCGGCGCAGGTTCGTCGCCCCGGCTACGCGCGTGATCTGGCCGATGCCGGCCGACATCCGGCCGGCGGCCTTCTCCGGATCTAGCGCCATGTCCGTCAGCAGCTCGAACGTCCAGCACGAGCCGAGCTGGGCCAGCTTCTCCTCGAGCGTCATCCGCGCAAGGAGATCGCCGACCCGTTCTTCGATCGATAGACCCGAGTCCTGGTAGGCGAGTACTGCGGCCACCTACTTACCCGAGCCTGAGGTCAGGCCGCTGATCAGGTGGCGTTCCGCGAGGGCGTAGAAGATGACCGCCGGGACCATGGCCGAGACGGTGAAGGCCAGGATGAGGGCCTGGTCGCGAACGAATTGTCCGGAGAAGATCATGACGCCCAGCGGCAGCGTCCACTGGTCCGCGCTGTTGAGAAGGATCAGGGGCAGCATGAAGGCGTTCCAGGTACTGACCGTCGCAAGGACGGTTACGGTCGCCAGAGCCGGCCGGGCGAGCGGCAGAAGGACCCGCCAGAAGAACCCGAAGCTCGAGCAGCCGTCGATCTTGGCAGCGTCTTCCAGCTCGACCGGGATCGACTTGAAGAACGGCCGCAGGATGATGATGGTCAGAGGAAGTCCAAACGCGGCCTCGGGAAGCGCGACACCGAGCAGATTGCCCGAAAGGCCCAGGTCCCGAACCAGGATGTACAGCGGCAGGATGGCCACTGCCGAAGGGAACAGGAGCCCGAGGGTGAACAGCGTGTAGATCGCCTCGCGGCCTCGGAAGACCATTCTGGCGAAGGTGAATGCCGCCAGAGATGCGAAGAAGACGGTCACAAAGACCGCAACGACGCCGATGAGAAGGCTGTTGACGACTTCCTTCCAGAAGGCGCCGCTATCTTTCCCCCACAGGACGTCGGCGAAGTTGTCGGGCACCCAGGGATTGGGGATGAGCGAGCCCGGATCGCCGACGAGTTGGCCGTTCCCCTTGAAGCCTCCCAGCACGGCGTATGCGATCGGAATGAGGATGATCGCGGCGACGACCGAGAGCACCACATAAGTGAAGGCGCTGAATGCTCCCCGACGAATCAGCCGCTTGATCGGTCGACGGGCTGCCTTTCTGGCACGAATGGGGCGCTCGGTGGGCGTGTCGGTGGTGGTGGTCATGGCATCACCCGTTATTGCTAGTAATGGCGCCCTCGATGTCCCGCCTCAGCACGAACCGCTGGTAGGCGAGCGCCAGGATAAGGGCGAACATGAAGAGGATCACGGCCTGGGCTGCTCCGTAGCCCATCTGCTGGTTCGTGAACCCCGACTTGAACATCAAGACCGCCATGGTGTTCGACGCCCCCAGCGGGCCGCCTCTGGTGACGACCCAGACCATGTCGAACAGCTGTAGCGCTCCGATCATCGACAGGAAGATCGAGACCCGAAGCGTGGGTCCGATGAGAGGAAGCGTTACGTGCCAGAAAGCCTGCCGGCGATTGCAGCCGTCAATCAGGGCCGCCTCCTCGATCTCCTTGGGAACGCCCTGCAGACCGGCCAGCAGCAGGATCATGTGGAAGCCGAAGTACTTCCAGGAAATGATGATGAACATCGTGACCATCACGAAGCCGGGATCGCCCAGCCAATCTTGGATGAACCCGCCTGCGCCGGCCGTCTTCATGCCCGTATCCACGAGCGAGTCCGGGCGCAGCATCAAGCTGAAGATGATGCCCGTGATTGCTTCGGACAGAACGTACGGGAGAAAGAAGATGAGCCGGAAGACGGCTCGACCGGGGAAGTTCCGGTTCAACAGCACCGCCAGGAACAAGGCGGCGGGGATCTGGACGCAAAGCGAGAGGATGATGATGAAGAAGTTGTTCGCGACGGCGCCCTTGAAGATGTCGCTACCGAGCGCGATCTGGTAGTTCTTGAGGCCGACGAAGTTCGTCAGTGGCTCCAGACCGTTCCACTTGAACAGGCTGTAGTGAACCGCCTGGATGACCGGCACCAGCACGAAGAGCAGATAAAGGATCAGGGCGGGCGTAAGGAACAGGAAGATCATTGCCCATTGCGTCGGCCTCTTCCGCCCGGTCCTGGCCGGCACGGCCTTTTTCGGCCGGGCCTGAGGCTCTTCCGTCTCGGCGGTCATCGTCGTCTCACCACCTTGTGCGCGGAGCGGGCCAACCGAAGTTGGCCCGCTCCATATCAGTGTCCTGGCGGCAGCTTACCGCCAAGGGTGTCGCACGCTGTAAGGCTTCCCAGCGCTACTGGGCAGCCGCGGCGTCCGTGATGGCCTTACAGACCTTCGCCGGATCGGACGCGCCGACGAACAGGGCGATGGTCGCCTCGTTGATCGCGGTGCCCATGGCCGGTGAAGTGGCCTGGTCGAGATAGAGCTGGATGTGCTTGGCCTTGTCGCGGCCGGCAAGAACGGCCTGCAGAGGCGTGCTCAGCACTGTGGGATCGACGCCGACGACCGGCGACATGCCCATGCTGTCGGAGCCACCGGCGGTTGTCGGGGTCTCGATCTTCTGGGCGTTGTACTTGCTGTTGAGGAACTTGAGGAAGTCGATGGCTTCGGGCGGGGCATTCTTGCCGACCGCGATGCCGTTGCCGCCGCCGACGCCGTCAGCCGGGTCGCCTGCGCCACCGGTCACGCCCGGGAAGGCGAACCAGCCGAGATTGTCGCCGAGGCCCTTCTTCGAGGTGCTGTCGTTCATCTCGACGCCGGGGGCCCACTGACCCATCAGCTCCATGGCCGCCTGGCCATTGCCGACCGCAGCCGCTTCGTTGTCAGCGGTGGCGGACTTGTAGCCGTCCTGGTATGGATTGAGCGCGTTGAGCTTGACGACTTCGTCGCCTGCCTTGGTGCAGGCTTCCGTGTTCCAGTTGCCGCTCTGGACCATCTGCTGGAGCGTATCGTATCCCGCCATGCGGAGGATCAGGTACGTCCAGAGGTGCATCGACGGCCACATGTCCTTGCCGGCGATGGCGAGCGGCGCGGTCCCGCTGGCCTTGAGCTTGGAGACGTCGGCGAGGAAGTCAGTCCACGTAGTGGGCGGAGCGGTGATGCCGGCCTTGGTGAACAACGACTTGTTGTACCAGAAGCCGATCATTCCCATGTCCCACGGGACACCGTACTGCTTGGCGGCGCTGTCGTTCTTGCCCTTGTAAGCGTAGATGCCCAGGGCGCCGGGGTTGATCGTGCTGGCCCACGACGAGATGCTAGCGGTGATGTCCTTGAGCATGCCCGCGTCGGCCTGAGCAGCCAACGTGCCGCCGCCCCACGACTGGAACAGATCGGGCGGGTTGCCCGACTGCATTTCGGTCGCGAGCTTGGTCTTGAAGGCTTCGTTCTCGAGAACGGTGATCTTGATCGTGACCCAAGGATGCGCCGCCATATAGGCGTCCGCCATGCCCTGGAAGATGCTCTTGCCGGGCTCACCGGTGCTGATGTGTGACCAGTTGATCGTGACGGGGGCCGGGGTTCCGGTTGGGCCGGGCGTGGTGTTCGGCGCCTGCGACTTGCCGGCGGGGGTGGCGCTACCGGACGTGCACGCGCTGGCGGCCAGGACTACGGCCGCAGCTCCGTACAGGAACCGCTTGGGAATCAACTTCACTTTCCTTCCTCCTTGAGCGCATATCGGCGAGAGCCACCTCCTGGCGCTTCGCCTATCCGGACGTCCCTGTGCCTATTCGCTGATCGGCTCCTCCCTCCCACCGGTGGCATCTTGACGCCGAGCTTGTCCGACCATCGGCTCTCGCCGAGGCCGCCACAGTCGCGGAAGGCCATCGGGCTCGGATGCATACCTATGTAGCATACGCATGCTTCTGAGTCAAGGACTTGCTGACTAAGGATGCCCAGCATACGATTGCACGAGTCGCGGGTCGCGACCGATCCAGTCGCGAACGTGCCCAGTCGCCATTTGGCCCAAGTGCCCACGCGGGACCGGCCGAACACATGGAGGTCAGAGTCATGGTCCAGCTGATCAGCGGCGCGCCGAGTGATGAGGCTCTCCGCCCGAGCCCGAAGCACAAGTTCAGCTTCGGGCTGTGGGCCGTCGGCAACCCGGGCCGCGACCCGTTCGGCGAGCCCACTCGCCCACGACTCGACCCCAACGACTCGGTACGTCGGTTGGCCGAGCTGGGAGCGTTCGGCGTTTCGCTCCACGACGACGACCTGATTCCGCCCGACGCGTCTGCCGCCAAACGAGACCTGATCGTCGGCAAGTTCAAGGCCACTCTCCACGAGACCGGCATGGTCGTGTCGATGGCGACGACCAACTTGTTCGGCCATCCCGTATTCAAGGACGGCGCGTTCACGTCGAACGACAGGGCGGTGCGCCGCTATGCGATCGCCAAGACGATGCGGGCGATCGACCTCGGGGCCGAGCTGGGCGCGCCGGTCTACGTCTTCTGGGGCGGCCGCGAAGGGGTTGAGGCGATGGCGGCCAAACGACCCGCCGACGCGCTCGATCGATACCGCGAAGCCGTCGACTTCCTGTGCGGCTACGTCCTCGACCGCAAGTACCCGATGCACTTCGCCATCGAACCGAAGCCGAACGAGCCGCGGGGCGACACCTTCCTGCCCACCGTCGGCCACGCCCTGGCCTTCATCGGCACTCTCGAGCATCCCGACATGGTCGGTCTGAACCCGGAGACCGCCCACGAGACGATGTCCGGCCTCAGCTTCTACCATGCCGTGGCCCAGACGCTCTGGCACGGCAAGCTCTTCCACATCGACCTCAACGGCCAGAAGATCGGCCGCTACGACCAGGACCTCCGTTTCGGCTCCGAAGGGCTGAAGGACGCCTTCTTCCTGGTCAAGCTGCTCGAGGAATCCGGCTACGCCGGCCCGCGCCATTTCGATGCCCACGCCTACCGCAACGAGGACGCGGAGGGAGTCTGGGACTTCGCCGCGGGCTGCATGCGGACGTATCTGCTGCTGCGCGAGAAGGCCCGCCGGTTCGCGACCGACCCGGAGATCGCCGCCGCGCTCGCCGAAGCCTCGGTGGCCGAACTCGGCAAGCCGAGTGTCGGTACGTACTCGTCGGCTGCCGCCGCCGAGCTGCTCGCAGCGCCGGGCGATCCCGCCGTCCTCGCCACCCGCGGCTATCGCAACGAGCGGCTCGATCAGCTGGTCATGGAGCTGTTGATGGGGACGCGATAGCGACGGAGCGAAGCAGGGCGAGTCGAGATACCGGGAGGACTGATGGCCGATCCAGAGCCACAGGGGCGGTCCAGGACATTGATTGCCGGGGTCGATTGCTCAACGCAATCGACCAAGGTAGTCGTGGTCGACGCCGAGACCGGAGCGATCGTGGCCACCGGCCGCGCCGAGCACACCGTGACCGGCACCGCCGGTGCCCGTGAAACCGATCCCGTCGTCTGGTGGGAAGCGCTCCGTAGTGCTCTCCGCCAGACGGGCCTGTCCAATCGCATCGCCGCCATAGGCATCGCCGGCCAGCAGCACGGGCTGGTCTGCCTCGACGCATCCGGAAAGCCGCTCCGCCCGGCCATCCTCTGGAACGACACCCGCTCCGCCACCGATGCCGTTGCGCTGTCGGAGGCGATGGGCGGCCCGACGGTATGGGCCGCCCGCATCGGTGTAGTGCCGGTCGCGTCGTTCACGGCATCGAAATGGGCCTGGGTCCGGCGCCGCGAGCCCGATGTCGCCGCGGCAACGGCTGCGATCCGTCTGCCACACGACTATCTGACCGAGCGCCTGACCGGAAACGGCACGACGGACCGGGGCGATGCCTCCGGTACGGGCTGGTGGTCGACCGAAACGGAGAGCTACTCCGCCGACGTCCTCGAGCTCCGGGCTCTGCAGCTGTCGCAAAGTATGCTGCCGAGCGTTCTCCGTCCGACGGAATGCGCCGGCACTGTAACTACGGCCGCGGCCGAAGCCACCGGCCTTCCGGTTGGCGCCGTCGTCGCTCCCGGCACCGGCGACAACATGGGCGCCGCTCTCGGACTGGGTCTCGCTCCCGGCGCCCCCGTCCTGAGCCTGGGCACTTCGGGCACGGCGTATCTCGTATCTACTGCTCGGACCAACGATCCGTCGGGCGATGTTGCCGGGTTCGCCGACGCAACGGGCCGCTTCCTGCCTCTCGCCTGCACGCTGAACTGCACCCTGGCCGTCGATCGGTCGGCGGCGTGGCTCGGCCTGGATCGAGACGACGTGGCTCCGAGCGACGGCGTGGTGGTGCTCCCCTATTTCGACGGCGAGCGGACGCCCAACCTGCCCGACGCTTCGGGCGCCATTCTGGGTCTGCGCCACGGCACGGACCGACGCTCGATTCTCATGGCCACATACGAGGGCGCGGTAGTAGGGCTCCTGGACGCGCTCGAGTCGATCGATCGCTGCTCGTCCGGGGTGGATCCGCAGGCCGCCCTCTTCTTGATCGGCGGTGGAGCGCGCAGCCAGACGTGGCGCAGGGTCATCCAGCGACTGGCTGGGCGGCCAATCGCCGTTCCGAAAGCGACCGAGCTGGTTGCGCTGGGTGCCGCCGTGCAAGCAGCCGCCACGCTGGAGAACGCGGACCCGCTTTCAGTGGCGGGACGCTGGCATACAAGCGAGGGAACGATGCTGGAGCCGATGGCCCGAGACATCGAGACGATCGCCCGCCATAGAGGCGTTCGCGATCTCGCCCTCGACGCCCTCCAGGTCCGACGGCGGGCCAGGTGATACTGCACCTGGGCGAAGGCGATACCGGTTGCGCCATCGACACCGCGGCCGGGGGTCGTCTCTGCTCCCTGGTCCTGGCCGGCCGGGAGCGCCTCCTGACCGAGCCGGCAGCCGGAATCGAGCCGAGCTTCGCCTGGGGCAGTTTCGTCATGGCGCCATTCGTCGGGCGCATCTTCGAGGGCCTGGTGAGCTGGAACGGGCGGACCGCCACACTGCCGCTCAACGATGGTCGGCAGGCAATCCACGGGGCGGTCTACGATCGGCCCTGGCAAGTGGCTATGCGGACCCCGGTATCGGCGACGCTCACATGCGAATTCGACGCTGCTCGATGGCCATTCCGAGGATCCATGACTCAGCAGATCACCATTGTTCAGGGCCGGCTGCGCCTGGAGGCTGTGGTGGTCGCCGAGGAACCGATGCCCGCCGCGATCGGCTGGCATCCGTGGTTCCGCAGCGACGGCGAGGATCTGCGAGTCGAGCTGCTGGCCGACTCCGTCCTGGAGCTCGCGCCCAACCTGACGCCAACCGGGGCATTGCGACAGGTCGACGATCGAACCGACCTGCGGGCTCGTCCGAACATCTCCGGACGCCGGCTCGACGACATCTATGCCGTCGTCGAATCGCCGGCGGTCGTCGAATGGCCGGACCTCGAGCTGACGCTCGCGTTCGACGGTCCCGTCCGATCGGCGGTGGTCTGTCGGCACCCTGAGGCGGTTTGCGTCGAGCCCGCGACTGCCTGGCCCGACTCGATACGGCTGTCCGAGACCGGCAGGTCGGACACGGGCCTGGTAATCCTCGGCGCGGGCGACCGGCTACGCGCATCGACGACATGGACGTGGGTCGCTCGAGAGGGCAATAACGTAGATGACACACCCAACTCACGCTAGACTAGAGCCAGGCGATAGACTGGCGTCCCCTCAAGTTCGTCGGACCGTTCGACGAGGTCTTCCGCTCGGAGGGGGCCAAGGTGATCCTGACTCCCCTACGGGCCCCCAACGCCAACGCCGAACGGGTCATCGCGACTGTCCGGGCAGAGTGCCTCGATTGGACGCTCATCCTGGGTCGACGGCATCTCGATCGGACGCTCGCGACGTACACCACCCCGTGGGGTACAAAAACTCGATCATGCGGCCCTCACGTACTCGTGGACGAGCCCCCCGAG
>OCZT010004637.1_pt1 | contig 13812 bp, 26 predicted proteins | sample 1539031 | NCBI WGS metagenome assembly OCZT01 (sample SAMEA3539308, study PRJEB22396) | soil metagenome | biome: tundra; feature: field; material: soil | place: USA | collected 2010-05 | depth 0.15 m
GGATCTCCGCCTTCCTCCCGAAGCCGACGGAAATGGCGTCCCACGACCTCGCGCATGGAAGCGAAGTCGTCGATCCCATCGACGGTCTTGACATGGAAGCGACGATATCCGGCCTTTGCGGGTCGGCCGTCCAGGAAATTCACCATTGAGGCGACAGTTCCTGTCCCCGATAGGTGCGAGATGTCGAAGCCCACAATGCGTCGGGGCGGATCGGGCAAGCCCAACGCCTCCTGGAGGGCCGCGATGGATTGGGAAACGCGATTGCGAATTTCCAGCTTGGCAAGATGTTCCACCAACAGCATTCGCGCATTGGCCAATGCCATGCGAATTGTTTTGAAGGAATCCCCCTGCTTGGGTCGAACCAATCGAACCTTGCGCCCAGCGGATTGCTCCAGGTGTCGCTCCAAAAGCTCCCGATCCAACGGCACGACGGAGACGTGAATCTCTGGAGGAGGTGCCTGCACACCAGATGGGTAGAATTCGATCAGGGCGCGTTCCATCACTTCGTCGTCATCTTCCTCCAACGGGCATTTCACGATCTGGTGGGATCGGTCAAGGACTGTTCCGCCCCGCACCTGGAAGCGGGCCACGCAAGCCCATCGCCCTTCCCTGGAAAGCGCAAGCACGTCGAGGTCCACGAATTCCCCGAGATCCATCTTCTGCACAAGATGAATCTTCTCGAGCGAGGAGATCTGGTCGCGTCGCCGCGCCGCACCCTCGAAGTCCAGGCGAGTAGCCTTCTCCTCCATCTCACGACGAAGCTCAGCAAGGAGTTCGCGATTGCGTCCCTCCAGGAACAACACGATCTGCGCCACCACCGGCGCGTAGTCGGATTCCGTCAAAGCATCGATGCACGGCCCGTCGCATCTCTGGATGTGATAGGACAGGCAGGGCCGCTCCAAGCGCTTGCGAGAAAGGTCTAGTTCGCAGTCTCGGATACGGAAGAGCTCACGAGCCAAGGACAGTGTCTGTCGCATCGCCTTGGCGTCCGTGTACGGCCCGAAGTAGCGATGTTTGTCCTTCTCCACGCGGCGCACGACTTCCAGACGGGGGAATGCCTCTCCCGTGGTCAGGCGCAGATAGGGGAAGTGTTTGTCGTCCTTGGCCAGCACGTTGTAGCGAGGCCGGTGCTGCCGGATGAGATTCGCCTCGAGGATCAGAGCTTCAAGCTCGTTGTCTGTGACGATCCACTCAATGTCCTCGACATGCCGAGGCAGAAGAAGTGCCGCCCTGTGGTCCGTTTCTCGACCTTGGAAGTAGCTGCGCACGCGGTTGCGCAGCACCTTGGCCTTGCCGATGTAGATGATCTCCCCGTCGGCGTCCTTCATGAGATAGACACCGGAAGAGATCGGCAATTCGCCGAGACGCTCCGCGATTCTGGGCTTCAGCGTCGGCTTGGCCATCATCGCCAAACTACTCCATTCACACAAATGAAAAGACCTCCACAGCGTCGCCGCTGCGGAGGTCTTCCAATCCTTTGGACCGAACTCAGGCCGTTTCGGCGGGCGCAGCTTCGGTGATGTCGACCTTCTTCACCGCAGGCTTGGTAGCCCTAGGCTTGCGGGTCTTCTTCTCCAGCTTGTCTTCCACCAGCGAAATGATGGCCATCGAGGCGGCGTCACCGGCGCGCTCCATGTCCAACTTCAGAACGCGGGCATATCCACCCTGCCGCTCGGCGTAACGCGGTCCGATGGTCTCGAACAGTCCCTGCAGAACTTCATGATCGTGAATGACCTTCGCCGCTTCGCGACGGGCGGAAAGATCGCCCTTCTTCGCGAAGGTGATCAACTTCTCGACCAGCGGCTTGACGGTCTTGGCCTTGGCCACCGTGGTGCGGATCTGTCGTTCGATCTGGTTTTCCTTGAGCCCCTGGCGCAGAACCGAGGTGGCCAAGTTGGACAACAAGGCCTTGCGGTGGGCCGCCGGGCGACCCAGGCGATTGAGCTTAACTCCGTGCTTCATCTTCTATCCCTCAGTCGTTGAGGTAGCGATCGACGTCGACGCCAAAACCCAGACCCAATCCCTGAAGGACCTCGTTGAGTTCGACGAGCGACTTGCGACCGAAGTTCTTGTACTTGAGCATGTCCTGCTCGGTGTTGCGCACCAAGTCGGCGATCGTGTGGATGTTCGCCATGCGCAGGCAATTGCTAGACCTGACCGACAGTTCGAGTTCATCGACGCGCATCTTGAGGATGCCCGCGATGCGCTCGCGTTCGCCGTCGTTGTCGACGGTATCGGCTTGCTCCAACTCGCCCTCGAAGTTGATGAACAACTCGAAGTGGTCCACGAGAAGTTTCGAGGCGTAGGCCAGCGAATCTTCAGGTGTGATGGACCCGTCGGTGTTGATCTCCAACGTCAGCTTGTTGAAGTCCGTTTTCTGTCCAACACGCGTGTCTTCCACCACCAGGTTCACTTTCGTGACTGGTGAGAAGTGCGTGTCGAGATAGATCCAGCCAATCGGGTCCTCGGGACGCTTGAGATCGTCGCCGAGAACATATCCACGACCGGAGGAGACGCGCAACTCGATGGAGAGGCTCGCGTTCTTGTCCAGCGTAGCAATGTGAAGGTCTGAATTGAGGATCACAACATCCGGGTTGGATTCAATCGCCGACGCCCTGACCTCGCCTTCGCCCGTGACGTCCAGCTTGAGCTTGGCGTCGCGATCAGAGTGCAGCTTCAGACGAAGCTGCTTGAGGTTGAGGACTAGGTCGGTGATGTCTTCCTTCACGCCCGGGATAGTGCCGAATTCGTGAGGAGCGCCGTCGATGCGGATGGCCACCACGCGCGCACCTTGGAGGGACGAAAGCAACACGCGTCGCAGCGCGTTGCCCACTGTCACACCCCAACCGCGTTCGAGCGGCTCGATCGTGAACTTCCCGAAGGATTCCGCCGACGAGGGGTCTTTCGAGACCCCCTTCGGCATCTGGAGCGCCTTCCACTTCATGGAGAATTCCCTTACTTGGAGTACAGCTCGACGATGAGCTGCTCGTTAACCGGAGTCGGGATCTGCGTACGAGTCGGGATGGAAAGCACGCGTCCCGCGAGCTTCACCTTATCGATCGACAGCCATTCCGCATCGGTGCGGCGGCTGGCTCCGGCCAGAGAGGCCTGGATCGCCGTCAGATTCCGGGAGGATTCGGCCAGTTCCACCACGTCACCGACACGCAAGCGCATCGAAGGAATGGAGGCCTTGCGACCATTGACCAAAAAATGTCCGTGGCGTACGAGCTGGCGGGACAAATTGCGGTTCGGCCCGAAGCCCAGGCGGTAGACAATGTTGTCCAACCGGAGCTCGAGAAACTGCAACAGGTTCTCGCCTGTCACACCCTTGACATGCGCTGCTTCTTCGAAGTAGCGGCGGAACTGCTTCTCCAAAAGGCCGTAGGAGCGCTTGGTCTTCTGCTTTTCGCGCAGCTGGGTGCCGTATTCCGACGCCTGACGGCGACGCAGCATGCCATGCTGGCCGGGAACGACGTTGCGACGTTCGATGGCGCACTTCTCGGTGAAGCACCGATCGCCCTTGAGAAACAATTTTTCGTGCTCGCGTCGGCAAAGCCGACAAACGGGACCGCGGTAGACAGCCATTCTGTCAGACCCTCCTGCGCTTGCGCGGACGGCATCCGTTGTGCGGAATGCCGGTCACGTCTTTGATCGAAAGAATATCCAGACCGGTGGCCTTGATGGAGCGGACGGCGGCCTCTCGGCCCGATCCTGCACCCTTGACCAGCACGTCGGCACGGCGTACGCCCAGGTCCAAAGCAGCCTTCGCAGCGGCTTCGGCTGCGACCTGGGCTGCGAAGGGCGTGCTCTTGCGCGAGCCCTTGAATCCGGCCTTGCCAGGCGTTCCCCAGACCAAGACGTTGCCGGCTTGGTCCGTGATGCTGATGATCGTGTTGTTGAAGGAAGACAAGACGTGGATCACACCCGTCGAGTCCGCGCGCTTCTTGCCCTTCCGACGCTTTTCCCCCTGCTCGGGGACGTCGGCGACCTCTGCGGTCTGGGTCTCCTGGTTTTCGGCCATTTTGCTCTCTTGAATGAGTGGGTTACTTCTTCTTATTGGCGACGGTCTTGCGCGGACCCTTGCGCGTGCGCGCATTGGTGCGCGTGCGCTGTCCACGGACCGGCAAGCCACGACGGTGGCGGATGCCACGGTAGCAGCCAATGTCCTGGAGTCGCTTGATCGAGATGCCAAGCAAGGAGCGCAAGTTGCCTTCGACCGGGAAGTTGCCTTCCACGAAGGCGCGGATCTTGCCGATCTCCTCATCGCTGAGCTCGCCGATTTTTTTGCCCCGCTCGATCCCAGTCTTGTCCAGGATGAGCGTCGCCCGTGTGTGTCCGATCCCAAAGATGTGGGTCAGACCGAACTCGGAACGTTTGGCGTTAGGAATGTCGATGCCTAGAATGCGTGCCATTTGCCTCTTACCCTTGCTTCTGAGCGTGGCGGGGGTTCTTCTTGCAGATGATGCGAACGACCCCCTTGCGGCGGACGATTTTGCACTCCGTGCAACGGACTTTGATGGATGCCCTGACTTTCATCGAACCTGGTCCTTATTTGTGGCGGTAGACGATGCGTCCACGCGAAAGGTCGTAGGGGGACAATTCTAGTAAAACCCTGTCACCTGGCAAGATACGGATGTAGTGCTTCCGCATCTTTCCGCTGATGTGGGCCAGAATCAGGTGGCCGTTTTCCAGCTCCACTCTGAACATGGCGTTTGGCAAGGGCTCCACGACTTTGCCCTCAACCTGTATGCCTTCCTCTTTTGCCATTCTCAGTAACCCTGCCGACCGCGGATCCGGCCCTTTTCGAGGAATCCCTCGTAGTGCCGGGTGCGGAGGTGGGCTTCAAATTGACGAAGAGTTTCGAGGGCTACGCCCACGCAGATAAGCACGCTAGTGCCGCCAAGGTAAAAGGTGGTTCCGAGGCTGTCCTTGATGTAGTACGGCCCGATGGAGATGATCGCAAGGAAGATCGCGCCCGGAAGGGTGATGCGCGTAAGAACGTAATCGATGTACTCTGCCGTCTTCTTGCCAGGACGGATGCCGGGAATGAATCCACCCGATTTCTTCAGGTTGTCGGCAATGTCGGTCGGATTGTACTGGACCGCCGTGTAGAAGTACGCGAAGAAGATGATGAGCATGCTGAACGCTACCGAGTAGGCCCAGTGCCCAGGAGTGAAGAGTCGTGCGAATTCCTGCATCGCCGGGACCGAAGGCATGAAGGATGCCATGGTGCTGGGGATGAACATGATGGAAGACGCAAAGATCACCGGAATCACTCCCGCAGTGTTCACCTTCAGTGGTAGGTAGCTCGCAGCCCCGCCCATCAGTTTGCGACCCACGACCCGACGCGGATTCTGCAGTGGGATACGGCGAATGCCTTGGTCGACCAGCACAATGAACGCGATGATGGCGAAGACAACAGCCAGCACCAGGATGGAACGGACCATTTCATGGTCTCCCGTGAGCACCAACTGCAACTCGTTGTAGATCCCGTGAGGAATGCGCGACACGATGCCGATGAAGATGATCAGGCTGGTGCCGTTACCAATGCCACGCGCCGTGATCTGCTCGCCCAGGTACATGACAAACATTGTCCCCGTGGTAAGCGTCAGCACCGTCAGGAATGTGAAGGCGATTTTGCCTCCGCCCGAGCGGAAGAATTCCACGACAATCGATCCACCGTCACGCGTGGTCACGGACAGCAGGAAGATGGAAACTCCAATGGCCTGCATCGCGGCGATTCCCACCGTGAGGTAGCGGGTCCACTGATTGATCTTGTTGCGCCCTTCCTGGCCTTCCTTCTGCAGCTTCGCAATGGTCGGGAAAATGGTTCCCAACAGCTGCATGATGATGGAGGCCGAGATGTAGGGCATGATGCCCTGGGCAAAGATCGCTGCATGAGCGAAGGCCCCTCCCACAAACATGTTGTACATGTTGAAGAGGTCGTTGGACGAATTCGCAAAGAACGAACTGAGAGCTTTGGAGTCAATGCCTGGAGTTGGGACCAAACCGCCCAAACGGTACAGCGTCAACATCCCCAATGTGAAGAGGATCCGCTTCCTGAGGTCGGGGATCTTCCAGATCTGGAAAAAGCTCTGCAGAAATCGCACGGTCAGGCTCCGATCAACTCGATCGAACCGCCTGCCGACTCGATGGCTTGACGGGCGCCCGCAGTCACGGCGTGAACCTTGATCTTGAGTGCCTTGGAAACCACGGCCTTGCCGATCAACTTCACCTTGACATCGGCACGAGAGATGAGTCCGGCCTTGCGCATAGCAGCGGGATCGAACTCGGTTCCGTCACGCCTAGCCAGAACGACCAAGTTCACTTCTTCGGGTTGAAGCACCGGAGAATTGAACCCGCGCTTGGGAAGGCGGCGCTGCAAAGGTGTCTGTCCACCTTCGAAGGTGCGCTTGTGCTTGGCACCGGAACGGGCATGTGCGCCGTTGTTGCCTTTGCCCGCTGTGGAACCCTGGCCTGAGCCTTCTCCGCGGCCTAGGCGCTTGGAAACCTTCTTCGCCCCGGCTTGGGGCTTGAGCTGGTTGAGGTTCACGCTTCGACTTCCTTCACGGAAACGAGATGATTGACCACGCGCAACATGCCGCGGATCTGCACATTGTCCGGCTGGACTACGCTGTGGCGGATCTTGCGCAATCCCAGTGCCTCGATCGTCTTGATCTGGGGCTGGGTCGAGCGCACGGTGGAGCGCATTTGTGTGATTTGAAGTTTCTTGGACATGATTTGCCTCAGCGCCGGAGCTCTTCGTAATCCTTGCGCAGGCGCAAGGAACGAAGCCCCTGGAGGGTGGCCTTCACGACGTTGTGGGGATTGGTGGATCCCAGCAACTTGGTCAGGATATTGTGGACGCCGGCCAGTTCCAGCACAGCGCGAGCCGCACCGCCGGCGATGACACCGGTACCTTCGGAGGCTGGCTTGAGAATGATCTTGGCCGCGCCGAACTTGGCGAAGGTTTCGTGCGGAATCGTGTGCTTGTACAAGGGGATTTCGACCACATGCTTTCGCGCGTTTTCGGTGCCCTTGCGGATGGCTTCGGCGACGTCGTTGGCCTTGCCAGATCCGATGCCAACCTTACCCGCGCCGTTGCCCACAACCACAAGAGCGTTGAAGCCGAAGCGACGACCACCCTTGACGACCTTGGCCACGCGATTGATCGCGACAACCTTCTCCTGGAAATCCCCTTCGAGCGGGGCCGCCGCGTTATCGCGCTCGTTGCGTTCGTTGGCCATGCTCAGAACTCCAGTCCGGCTGAACGGGCGGCTTCGGCAACAGCCTTGACGCGTCCATGGTAGATGTTGCCGCCGCGGTCGAACACAACGGTCGAAATGCCCTTCTCCTTGGCCTTGGCGGCGATCAATTCGCCGATGACCTTGGAAGCGTCAGTCTTGGTGCCTTCACCGACCTTCTCGCGCACTTCCTTTGAATCGGAAGTGACGAGAGCCAGCGAAGCTCCGGTGGTATCGTCCACCAACTGGGCGTAGATGTGCTTGAGGCTGCGACGCACGGCGAGGCGCGGACGTTCCGTGGTACCTTCGACCTTGGAGCGAACCCGTGCGTGCCGGGCCAACCTGGAATGAAACCTCTGGGAGGCGATCTTGGACATGGGTTTTCCTCTTACCCGGACTTCTTGCCGGCCTTGCGGCGAATGGTCTCGTCGGTGTACTTGACACCCTTGCCCTTGTAGGGCTCAGGAGCGCGGAACCCGCGGATCTCGGCGGCCACTTGGCCGACTTCCTGCTTATCCGCGCCTTCCACGACGATCTTGTTCTGTCCTTCGACCTTGACAGTAATTGTCTTGGGCGGAGTGAATTCGACAGGATGGCTGTAGCCGAGGAACAGGGTGATGCCCGGTCCTTTCTGCTCGCAGCGGTAGCCGACACCGATGATCTCGAGGTCCCGACGGAAACCGACGCTGACACCCTTGACCATGTTGGCCGCGAGTGCGCGCTGAGTTCCGTGCAAGGCCTTGATCGGGCCGTCTTCGCTGGATCGCAGGAAGGTCAATACGCCGCCGTCGACTTGAACGTCGATAGCGGGATGTACCTCGCGGCTCAGCTTGCCCTTGGGGCCTTCGACCGACAAGGTGCGCCCGGTGAGGCTGGCTTTCACCTTGTCCGGAAGGACGATGGGATTTTTTCCTACTCGAGACATGACTTCACCAGACCTTTAGGAGGATTTCCCCACCGACGTTCGCCTCGCGGCTCTGCTTGTCGGTCAGGACACCCTTTGGGGTGGAAAGGATTGCATACCCGAGTCCGTTGATGACCTTGGGGATCTCTCCCACGCCGGCGTAGAGACGCCGACCTGGAGTGGAAACCCGCTCAAGGCCCTGGATGACAGGTGTTCGCCCGTTGTATTTCAGTAGGATCTTGATGATCCCCTGACGGCCGTCATCGACGACCACGAACTTGCGGATGAATCCGGTCTCCTGGAGAACCCGGGTCACTTCCCGCTTTAGGTTTGACGCCGGAATGTCCACCGATCGGTGGCCCGCGCTGGACGCGTTGCGAATCCGGGTCAGGAAATCGCCAATCTGATCGCTGCTCGCCATTCTTTTGGTCTCCGGTACGGGTTACCAGCTGGCCTTTGTGACTCCGGGCAGATCGCCCATGAGCGCTAGCTCACGGAAACAGATCCTGCACAACCCGAAATCACGAAGGAAAGCCCTGGGGCGTCCGCAACGGCGGCACCTGTTGTAACGGCGGACTCGGAACTTGGGAGTCTTCCGCTGCTTTTCAATCATCGCACGTCTAGCCATCGTTCCCTCAGTTCTTGCGGAAGGGCATCCCCAGACCTTCGAGAAGAGCATAGGACTGCTCATCGGTCGGGGCGCTGGTGACGAAAGTGATGTTCATGCCAAGAATTGTCTCGACCTTGTCGAAATCAATTTCCAGGAAGATGATCTGCTCCTTGATGCCCAGGGTGTAATTTCCCCTGCCGTCGAATCCCTTGCGGGAGACGCCGCGAAAGTCGCGAACACGCGGAAGCGAGATATGGATGAGGCGTTCGAGGAACTCGAACATCCGCTCGCCGTGCAAGGTGACCTTGGCACCAATGGCCTGGTCCTCACGGAGCTTGAAGTTCGAGATGGCCTTCTTCGCCCGCGTAATCACTGCCTTCTGGCCAGTGATCGACGTGAGAGTCTTGACGGCTTCCTCGATGAGCTTTGGATTCTGGGTGGCCTCGCCGACGCCCATGTTCAGGACGATCTTGGTCAGGCGAGGCACCTGCATCACGTTCTTGAGCGCAAACCGTTCCCTTAGGGACGGGATGGACTCCTCGAGATACTTTTTCTTGAGCTGGTTCATTTGTTCATTCCCCTCAGACCGGCTCGCCCGTGGCCTTCGACACACGGATCCGCATCCCGGCGCTGCCGAGTTTCCATCCGACGTGGATGGGCTTGCCATCCTTGTCGACGAGGATCACGTTCGAAGCGTCGATGGGTGCCTCCATCGCCTTGATCCCGCCCTTGGGATCTTGGGGCGATGGCTTCACATGCTTCTTGACCTGGTTCAGACCTTCCACAAGGACCTTGCCCTTGGTGGGAATCGCCTGGATCACGAGACCAGTCTTGTTCTTGTCTTTTCCGGAAAGGACCAGGACTCGGTCCCCCTTCTTCACCTTCAAGCTCATATCAGATCACCTCCGGAGCGAGCGAGACGATCTTCATGAATTGGCGTTCGCGAAGTTCGCGAGCCACCGGCCCGAAGATGCGCGTGGCCTTGGGCTCGCGGTTGTCGTTGATGATGACGGCCGCATTGTCACCGAAGCGGACATACGAGCCGTCAGCGCGACGAACAGCGCTGCGAGTGCGAACGATCACGGCTTTCGCGACAGCACCCTTTTTGACGGGTGCGCCGGGAGTGGCCAACTTCACGGAGACGACGATGATGTCGCCCACAGAAGCGTAGCGACGCTTGGAGCCACCGAGAACCTTTATGCACATCACTTCGCGAGCGCCCGAGTTGTCGGCTACGATGAGTCTGGATTGCTGCTGGATCATTTGTTATGTCCCCTCAGCGCTTCCGCTCGACGATGCGGACCAACCGCCAACGCTTGCGCGCCGACAGCGGACGGGTCTCCATGATCTCCACGAGATCCCCTTCCTTCGCATCGTTCGTTTCGTCGTGGGCCATCACCTTGGTGGACAGCGTCACGACGCGTCCATACTTTGGGTGGCGCTTCTTGCGCTCGACCGTCACGGTGATGCTCTTGTCCATCTTGTCGCTAACCACGCGCCCGACGATGACCTTGCGGCGTCCGCGCTCGTCCGTCGTGGCGACGGCTTCGACCTGAGTCTCGCTCATCGGATCCCCTTGACCTTCTCGGTGATGACGGTATTCAACCGTGCAATCTCGCGTCTGGCCTGGTTCAGGGAGGCGGAATCCTCCAGCTTGCCCAAGCTGTGCTGCAATCTCTTTTGGAAAAGCCCGTCTTTGGCTTCGACCAAACGCTCCTGGAGAGCGTCGGGTGCGAGCTGGCGGAGCTCCTCCGGCTTCTGGATCTTCATAGGATGTCCACTCCAAGGATCTTGACCTTGATGGGGAGCTTTTGCGCTGCAAGCGCTAAGGCTTCCCTGGCCACGGATTCTTCCACGCCGCCAACCTCGAACAGGACGCGTCCGGGATGGGTCACAGCGACCCATCCTTCGACGTTGCCCTTGCCCGAACCCATTCGGGTTTCGGCAGGCTTCTTGGTGAAAGGCTTGTCCGGAAACACACGGATCCACACCTTGCCACCGCGCTTCATGTGGCGGGTCATGGTGACACGAGCCGCTTCCAGCTGGCGGTTGGTGATCCAACCTTCTTCGAGGGCCTGCAATCCGAACTCGCCGAAGGAGACGTTCGCTCCTCGGGTCGTAAGTCCCTTCATGTGACCGCGCATGACCTTGCGGTGCTTGACGCGCTTGGGGCTCAGCATGGGCTCAGGCCTCCTGCCCGACTTCGTCGGTATTGCGGTTGCGGCGGATAATTTCGCCCTTGCAGATCCACACCTTCACCCCGATGGTACCGGAGGTGGTGTGGGCTGTGGCGGTTGCGTAGTCGATGTCCGCACGCAGAGTGTGCAGCGGAATGCGACCGTCGCGGTACTTCTCGGTACGTGCAATTTCGGCGCCGCCAAGACGGCCCGAGCACACGACCTTGATGCCTTCGGCACCCAGACGCATAGAAGTGCTGATCGCCTTCTTCATGGTCCGACGGAACGCCATGCGCTTCTCGAGCTGCTTGGCGATGTTCTCCGCGACGAGAGCCGCATCCGTTTCAGGACGCTTGATCTCGCGGATGTTGATGTAGATCTCTTTGCCCGTCAGGTGCTGGATTTCGCCCTTGAGACGTTCGACCTCTTCACCCTTTTTGCCAATCACGATACCGGGACGAGCAGTGAAAATGTTGACCGTGACACGCTTGACCGTGCGTTCTATGCCCACCGAAGAAATGGCTGCATGCTGGAGCCGCTTCTTGATGTAGCGACGCAGGAGCATGTCCTCGTAGATGAGATCCTGGTACTGCTTGCCTTCGGCATACCACTTAGAGTTCCACGTCCGGATGATGCCAAGTCGCAGTCCGGTGGGCTGAGCTTTCTGACCCATTCTTCTCTTCCCCTTAGTCCGAGACTACCACAGTGATGTGGCTGAGCTTCTTGAGAATACGGAACGCGCGGCCCTGTGCATGGGGGCGAATGCGCTTGAGAAGAGGGCCTTCGTCGATCATGATCGTCTTGATCTTGAGGCGATCGACATCCGAAGATCCTTCGGCGTCCTTCACCTGGAAGTTGGCGACCGCAGACTTCAGGCACTTCTCGAGCAGATAAGCACCCTTGTTGCGGCGCGAAAGGGAGTGGAGAGTCACCAGAGCCTGGTTCACTCCAACGCCACGGATATGCTTGGCCACGATGCGCAGCTTCGGTGAGCTAGAGCGCACGAACGTGGATTTGGCAAGAGCTTCCATTACTTCTTGCCTCCCTTTTCGGTCTTCGCGGCGGTGTGGCCTTTGAAGACGCGCGTGGGAGCGAACTCGCCGAGCTTGTGCCCGACCATGTTCTCGGACACGTACACAGGCAGGAACTGCTTGCCGTTGTGGACTGCGAAGGTGAGACCGACAAAATCCGGCGCCACCGTGGAACGGCGCGACCAGGTCTTGATCGGGGTCTTCTTACCGGTGGTCACCGCGTCGGAAGCCTTCTTCAGAAGATGGCTGTCGACGAATGCACCCTTTTTGAGAGAACGAGACATCTGGGTTCCCCGTTACTTCGCTTTGCGCGAGCGGACAATGAACTTGTCCGTGCGCTTGTTGTTGCGTGTCTTGCCGCCCTTGGCCTTCTTGCCCCAGGGGCTGACCGGTTGGCGACCGCCGGAAGTCTTACCTTCGCCGCCACCCATCGGATGGTCGACCGGGTTCATGGCCACGCCGCGAACCTTGGGACGACGTCCGAGATGGCGATTGCGACCAGCCGAACCGAGCTTGATGTTTTCGTGCTCGATGTTGCCAACCTGGCCGATGGTCGCGAAGTTGCGTCCAAGCACTTTGCGGGACTCGCCCGAAGGAAGCTTGACCGTGACGTAACCGTCTTCGCGAGCCGCAACTTCAGCCACACCACCTGCCGAGCGGACGATCTGTCCGCCCCTGCCAGTGGTGATCTCGATGTTGTGGATCTGGGTGCCCAGAGGGATCTTCTCGAGAGGCAGCACATTGCCCGGCTCGATGGGAGCGGTTGCGCTGGTGATCACCTTGGATCCGACGGAGATGCCGATCGGAGCCAGGATGTAGCGGCGCTGGCCATCGATGAACTTGATGAGCGCGATGCGAGCCGAACGGTTCGGATCGTATTCGATCGTCTCGACCACGGCGGGGACGTCGATGCGATCCCGCTTGAAGTCGATAAGACGGTAGGACTTCTTGGCACCGCCGCCACGACGACGGGAGGTGATCCGTCCCTGGGCATTGCGTCCGCCTGTGCGCTTCTTCCCAACCATCAACGCCTTGTGGGGCACGTCGGTCGTGATCTCGGCAAAGTCGGAGACAGTCTTGGTGCGCTGCACTGGCGTGCGCGGATTGTACTTCTTCAGGGCCATAGGATCAGACTCCCTCCAAGGCGTCGATAGTCTGGCCTGCGGCCAGACGCACGAAGGCCTTCTTCCAATCCGAACGAGATCCGATGCCCTTGCGGACACGCTTGACCTTGCCCAGGAAGCTGGCGGTGCGGACATCCTCGACCTTCACGCCGAAGGACTTCTCGATGGCATGGGCGATCTCGGACTTCGAGGCGGCCAAGGCCACTTCGAAGGTGTAGAGACTGCCTGCGTACCGGGCGAGAGTGCTCTTCTCGGTAAGGAGAGGGCGGTAGATGATTTCAGAGGCGTGTTTCATGCTGCCTCCTTGCGGGCCTTGAGGGCCTCCAGCGAAGCGCGGGTCAACACCAAGGTATCGGACCAGAGTACGTCGTACACGTTGAGGTCCTGGGCGCGCTGCAGGTTGACGTTGGGCACGTTGCGCGCCGCGAGTGTCAGATTCTGGCTGGAACCGTCCACCAAGATCAGAGCCTTGGTTCCGGCAAGTTCGGCGGTCGCGAAGACCTTGACGAAGTCCTTGGTCTTGGGAGCGTCCGGAACGAGCGTCTCGAAGACCACGACCTTGCCGGCTCCAGCCCGAAGGCTGAGGGCGGAGGTCAGTGCCACGAGCTTGGCCTTGCCGTTGAGCTTGCGAGTGTAGAGATGGGGTACCGGTGCGAAGGGCTTGCCGCCGCGCACGTTGATGGGCGAAGTGCTGGTGCCCTGGCGAGCATGGCCGGTGCCCT
>OCZT010004638.1_pt1 | contig 13812 bp, 9 predicted proteins | sample 1539031 | NCBI WGS metagenome assembly OCZT01 (sample SAMEA3539308, study PRJEB22396) | soil metagenome | biome: tundra; feature: field; material: soil | place: USA | collected 2010-05 | depth 0.15 m
TAACTCAGTAATAGCAGCTCAACCGATAGTTGATACAGAACCTAGATTAAGACCGATAGTTGATACAGAACCTAGATTAGAATCTTCAGTTGTTAAAAAAAACAAAAGGAGAAGCTTAACTGCTCCAGCTATATTAGTTGGAAGTATATTAGTATCAGCATCACTCTTAGTGGCTGGAGGAGAATTTAAAGGAGCAGACTCAAATATAGCTTATTCAACTTCTACACCAGCTGGAGAATCTGCAACACCTTCAACAGGTCAAGCATCCGGAACACCAAGACCAAGTGAAGCTGCAGGAACATCAAATCCCGAAAAAATTGGATCGTTTGATATAAGTCCAATTGGAAAAGATGTTTGGTCTGGCAACATTGCTAATTGGGGTCCTATTAAAGACACCAATGGTAATGCTATAGGAGCAGTAATGACTCCTGAACCGCATGGTTTAAATTCTATTGTTTCTACAACTGAATTAACCGTCGGACAAGCATATTGGGACGCAAAAGTAAATGGTATTCATCAAGCTATATCCTTGGTTCTTAAACCGGGATTAGTTAATGGATTACCTTTAAGAGGCGTTTCCGAATATCCTGTTTTACCTGGACAATCAGCTGTGGACGCAACAGCACAAGCTTTTGACGGACAAGTTAAGCTTGAAGCTAATACACAGCCAAATGTCTGCACAATGGTAATTGCTGATTCAATAAAAGCAATTCCCGGAAACGAACAGGATGTAACAATTCCGGCCGCCTGGGAAGCACAGAAAATAACTTCTACGCAAGCTGCAATAATGTGGGGACGAGACGCATGGAGTCAGAACCCTGATAACTGGAGCTTAGCAGATGACGGTTATGGAATGGTGCTTAAACCAAATCCAAATGGAAGCAATTCTATTGTCGAAATGGTAGGCGCTGTCGGACAAGCATATTGGGACGCAAAAGTAGATGGTACTCATCAAGCAATAGCCGGTACTCTTGGAGTAGGCACAATAACACCTATAAGAGGAGTTACAGGTTATGCGGGAGTTCCTACAGGCATGGGAGAGGAAGCAGCAAAATTTGCTTTCAAACAAGCTGTCAATCTAGAAATAACGACTCAACCAGGAGTATTTGTTGTCAGGATTGATCAAACAGCATGTCCAATACCAGCTGTTGCAAATGCAACAACTGAGCCTAAGGCTAGCCCAACGGCTAAACCTGAAGCAATAAAGCCAGTTCAAACAGACTGGAGAGTTGCCTTTGAGAAATCATTGGGAATAAAAAGAGCACATCCTTTAGCCGGATTTAGTAATGGTTTAAAAATCGAAAACGGTCCAAAAGTTTTCGTAACCATAACTAAAGGCGAAAGAATAGATACCCCAACGGGTTCGTTTAACGGACCATGGAAGGGTTACGTAACAGTGGCTACAATTTGGAAATTATAAACTAAGTTGAGCTGCTGAACTAAATGGGGGAAAAGGAGATATTCTCCTCTCCCCCATTTTAGAAGAAATTAAACAAAAAGTATTTATAGAAAATTATGAAAACAATAAGTTTTGTAATACCAGTATATAACGAAGAGAAAAGGTTACATAAAACCTTTTCCGCTTTGGAAAGTTTTGTTGCACCTGAAGCCTTAAGGCTCCAGGAAGTTATCTTTGTGAACGACGGTTCAAATGACAACACGAAATCAAGAATTCAAAGTTCCAAGCTAAAAATTGAAAAAAAACTTAAAGCAAGGATAAAAATTGTTTCTTACTCTAAAAATCAAGGAAAAGGTTATGCTGTTAAACAAGGAATGCTAGTTTCTAATTCCGACTATACCCTCTTTTTTGACGCTGACATGTCTACTCCCCTTTCCGAACTTAAAAAATTCATGCCTTTTATAAAAGAGGGTACTGACGTAATAATAGGAACCAGAAAAAACGGCAAGTCAACAGTCTTAATTCACCAACCTAAGCTAAGGGAGTTTTTGGGTAAAGGCTTTACCTTACTCACCCAAAAAATCTTGAGGTTAAGCGTTTCAGACTTTACCTGCGGATTTAAAGCCTTCTCAAAGAATGCAAAAGACCAAATTTTCAAAAAAAGCATTATCAAAAGATGGGGTTACGATGCGGAGATAATCTTTTTAGCCGAAAAGCTCAATTTTTCCATTGCCGAAAAATCAGTAACCTGGTCTAACGATAACGATACAAAGGTAAAAATCTACAAAGCTATTCCGGAAACTTTTATGGAACTTTTCTTAATCTATTGGAACCACGAAATAAAACCCTTTATGTTGTTTATCTTCAGAAACTTCAATATAATAAATAGATACAGGTTATCTATTTAACATGAGCTCTGAAGAATTGGTTGTTATATCAAGTTTCCCTCCCAAAGGAATCGTCCACGATAAATCTGTTGTAGGAATCGCATCTTATGCCAAAAACACTCTTCTGGGGCTAAAAAACTACTCACCGCAGACTAACATTACTGTTTTAGCCGAGATCCTTTATAAAAAAGAAAAATATGAGGATGAAAAAATCAATGTAAACAGAGTGTGGAAAAGAGGTTCTTTTTCAGCTTTTCCCTCGCTTATTAAGTCTGTTTTGGCATTAAAAAATACAAAAATCGTTTTAATCGAATTTGAAGTTGCAATGTTTGGAGATTTTATATTTCTTCTTCCCTTCCCTGTTTTTCTTTTAATCTTAAAATTATTTGGTAAAAAAGTAGTAATTGTCTCCCATCAGGTAATTTCCGATATCGAAGACCTGAGTGGACATATTAATTTAAATAACAGGTTTAAAATATTTTTTATTAATTTATCTATTGGTTTTTTTTACAGGTTAATGATTTTATTAGCTTCAAAAATCATAGTATTTGACAAAATACTCAAAGAAAAACTGTCAAGATTCGGCAACTCCCAAAAAATAGACATAATTCCCCATGGAGTTGAAGATTTTAAGTCTACAGTTTCAAGAGAACAAGCGCGTGAAAAACTTGGCTTTAAAGAAACTGATTTTGTACTTTTATATTTTGGTTTTCTAGCTTGGTATAAAGGAACTGACTTGTTAGTAAAATATTTTAATGAAATAAATAGTGACGACCGATCGATTAAGTTGATCATTGCAGGAGGCCCAAATCCAAACCATACAAGGAAAAAATATTATCAAAATTATATTCGTAGTATTGAAGAAAGCTGTCAAAATAACGACATAATTTTAACAGGGTTTGTTAAGCAAGAGAATATTCCTACGTTTTTTCAAGCCTCGGATCTGGTTGTTTTTCCGTATAGAACCCTGATGTCTGCTTCCGGTCCATTATCTATCGCTTTTTCTTTCAAAAAACCTTTTATTATTTCCAAGGAGCTCTCGGGAATGTTTGAAACTTTTGATATCGATACCTCTTTAAATAAACTTGGAATAGATAAAAATAGCCTTGTTTTTACAAACAACGAGGCTAAAGAAAAAATCCTGAAAATAAAAAACGATTCGGTTTTAAGAAAAAAAATTGAAGAATTATCAAGGACAATGGCCCAAAAAAGAAATTGGCAGAAAATAGGACAGCTTTATAATGAAACGCTTTTCCAATAAATGGAATTTTTTAATTCTGGCGTCAATAATTTTATTGGCCGTTATTTTAACTTGGCCCAGTTTACTGCATATAGCCTCACAATATATTGGTGACGGAGGAGATAACTATGAATATGCCTCATATCAGATGCTTGCCTCTCACCGAATCCAGAGTGGATTGTTTCCTTTTGGCTTTACCGATTTTTGGCGCTTTCCGGTAGGATTTGATTTCGCAAGAGGCTTTGATTCTTATTTAACTGTAATTTTGGGAGCTACTTTAAATTTATTTATCGGTATGCCTTTAGCTTACAATCTGACAATTTTTCTGCTAATGAGCTTAAATGGAGTTTTTTCATATTTGTTTTTTAAGAATTTAACGCGATCTAAGCTTTTAGCTTTTATTGGAATGTTAATATATGGATTTTCTTTTTATACTATCGGCAAGGCAGCTTCCCACCCAAATCTTCTTTTTATAGGTAGCTTCCCTCTTTTTGCCTTAATGTTTTTAAAATTATTCAAAAAAGAAACACATTCCTTAAAAGACTATCTTTACTTATTTTTTTCCTTGTTGTTTGTTGCCATAGGATCAAGCCAATACTTTTTAATGTTGTCAATGTTTATCCCGATATATTTAATTATCTCTCTAATATTTTATAAAAGGGAAACTCTTTTATTCATTAATAAATTAAAAAATATTAATTTCTTAAAAGCGTTATTTTTGTTTTTAACGTCTTTTTTTATACTTTATTTCCCTCAAATTAACGCAATTATTAACCATTCCTTTGTATTTCTAAAAAGAGGGGATATTCTCTTAAACTTAACGCCTACTTTATCCGATTTTGTCTTACCTAACCCTTACTTAAAGCTAATAATTTCCTCCATTATTAATTCCCAGAGCAGTCCTTCAATAGAAAAATTGGTTTTCATAGGTTTTATTGAGATTATAATTTTGCTTATAGGAGTTTTTTATTCTTTACGCTTCGGTAATAAAAAGCTCTATTTATTTTTAGTTACGTTATTAATTGTACCCTTGAGCTTATCCTTGGGATTTGGGAAAAGCGATAATTTATGGTTTCTCCCCTACCATTTCTTGTCTAACTTATTTCCTTTTTCTTCAATTCCCGAAACGGGAAGATATTATGTTATTTTTGATTTTTTTATAGCTACAATTATCGTTTTATTTTTAGGCAAACTACAAATTAAAAAAAGAAATTATGTTTTAGTTTTAATTATCGCTTTTCTTATTTTAGAAAGATTGCCTTCAAGCTTTTATTTGGCGCCGTCTCTTAAAAACGAGCCTTACCAAAAAGTTGTGAGTCTTGAAAAAAGCAAAGCCGTATTAGATTTACCCATAAATTTTTATTATCCAAACTATGATATTCTTTCTTTTTACTACAATAAGCCTATTGTAAACGGATATTTTCACTGGTCTGCGGATTCAGACAAAGAAAAAAACTTTATTTTAAAAGATAATTTATTAACTAGATACATTTGCGACCAAAACGACCCTTTGCAAAACAATCAAATTAATAACTTTTATGAGGCTAATTTAGATACCCAAATGATTTCTGTATTAAAAGAAAACGGAATAAATACTATTGTAATCCATAAGGACGATAAGTTTTACCACCCTGTTTGCAAAAGCTTCAGAAAAAGACTAAGCAGATTACTCTCTACTCCCGTATCTGTTGATCCTGCGCCGGTTATCGAAAAACAAATTATACAAAAATACCTAGAAGGAAAGGCCTCATTTACCTTCTATTTTCCCCAAGATGGAGTTTTTTACCTGGACGGAGCCTATATTGCCCCTTCAAACAATGTAAGCTTTAACATTACTTTGAATAATCAACCGCTTACAAATTACGCCTGGTCAATTAAAAATGACTATTCCATGGAACTTTTGCCAAAATATTCTGTTTCTTTTCCAGTAAAAGCGGGTTTAAAACTTTCCTTATCTTCCCTACAGGAAACAGGCAATACATATTTTTCTATGTGGTATAGGTATGCACCCAACAACAGCCAAAAAATTTTATACCAACCACCCTTGGAAAAAATTTTTGAAGATGATACTGTAGAAGTATATAGGTTACAATAATGAATATTAAACTTAAAACTCTATTATTTAAAACCTGGCCGGTTATTGTAATTTTAGCCCTAAATCTTGTAATTTTTAAACAAAATTATATTCATAACACTCAATTATTAGGCTGGGATAACCTCACTCCGGAATTTAATTTCGGAGCAAATATTCAAAGGTCAATTTTTGCAGTCTGGCAGGAATATCAAGGCTTGGGGCTTTTGGGCGGAATGGGACACGCGTCGGACTTAGTTCACCAGGTTATTCTTTTATTACTCTCTTTCGCCTTACCTTTGCATTTGCTTCGCTATACTTGGACATTTCTAATGCTTTTTTTAGGAAGTGTAGGCGCGTATCTTCTTATTAAACAAGTTATCTTGGAACAATCAAATATTGAGTATACAAAAAAACAATTAATTTCTCTTTTCGGAGGAATATTCTATCTTTTAAACCTTTCGACTATCCAAACCTTTTATGCCCCTTTTGAAGCTTTTATTGCCCATTTTGCGGCATTGCCTTGGTTTTTACTTACATCTCTTCTTTTTTTTCAAAAACCTAACCGAAAAAGAGGTTTGATCTTGGCTCTGGTTCTTTTCTTAGGCTCTCCCTCTAACTACATTCCCACGCTTTTCGTAGTTTACATTTTGAGCCTTGGAATACTAATTCTAACCCTCATTCTGATTAACCGCCGGAAAGAATTAATAAAATCAGCTACTAAGCTTTTTTTTGTTATCCTTGTAGTTAATGCTTTTTGGCTTCTCCCTTTCTTCTACTTTACTTTAAACAATGCTCCTGTAGCTGTAAACGCAAAAATTAATCAGATGTCCACAGAGACTGTTTTTTTACAAAACAAAGCTTTTGGCGGATTAAATGATGTCGTCCTTTTAAAAGGATTCTGGTTTAACAACGTTGACCCAAACATTAATGGCCAATTTACATATATGTTCACCCCCTGGAGAGAACACTTTAACAACCCTGCAGTGAATCTGATTGGATACTTTCTTTTTGCTATTGTTCTTTTTGGCCTCATACTAAGCATAAAACGCAGAAAACCAATTCTAATAGCTCTGGCTATTCTTTTTATCTTTTCTTTCACAATGCTCGCAACAGACACACCTCCCTTCTCGTGGATTGATATTATTTTTAGAAAGATACCTTTATTTAGCCAAGCTTTCCGTTTTCCGTTTACTAAATTTTCAGTGCTGACTTCTCTTTGCTATGGAATCTTTTTTGCAATCGGAGCGACAGATTTAATAATGCTGTTTAAAAAAATTCCAATTTTAAGAAAAATTAATTTTTATTTTTTGGCCTTTGCTTTTTTAATTTTGCCCATTATTTTTGTCTTACCGGTTTTTCGCGGAAATTTGTTTTACAATCGAAATGTCCTTACCGTCCCAAAAGCCTACTTTCAACTGTTTGATTATTTTAAAAAACAGGATCCAAATACCAGAATTGCAAACCTACCGCAATACACATTCTGGGGTTGGAATTATTATACTTGGGGATACGGAGGTTCGGGATTTCTTTGGTATGGAATAAAACAACCGATTCTTGATAGAGCTTTTGACGTTTGGTCTAAAACAGACGAAAACTACTATTGGGAACTTTCTAACGCTTTATATTCTAAAAATTTACAGGCGTTTGAAACTGTTTTAAACAAATATCAAGTTAACTGGCTAATTGTTGATAAGAACGTTTTTGATCCTACTTCGTCTAAAGCGCTTTTTACTTCTGAGCTTAATTCCTTAATAACGCAGATTCCTTCAATTCAGAAAACTAAATCTTTCGGAAATATTGACGTTTATAAAGTTAACCTAAAAGATAATCCAAAAAACTTTATTTTTAATACAAATGCTCTAAATTCTGCCAACGGTTACCAATGGGGTAATTTTGATAAGGCCTATTTTGATCTTGGAAATTATATCTCTTCTGACAATCCAGATTTCTATTACCCTTTCCGCTCTCTATTTTCCAACAAAAATCAAGCGGATAGGGAGTTTAATATTAAAAATAACAACAATTCCTTAACATTTTCGGCTAAACTAGATAATAAAAATAACCTAATTTTAAACATTCCTTCGTTAGCTGAAACTGAAGATATAATTCCCGTTAGCCTTGTTGCGGAAAAATCAGGCAGTAATTTAACTATTAGCGTTTTATTACAAACACCTGAGATTTCTATTGTAAACAATTTGAATTCAAGAGTAATTTATGCGCAAAATTTTAAGGATCCTCTTTTTGTTATTCCTCAAAGTGAGGCTAACACAATTAATGTAAATATAAATGGAATTAAGAATTTTGTTGTAAATCCCTCTAATCCCCAAAGCATAGGAACTAGCTTTCTATCTTTAAAACAAGAAAATATAATTACAGCAAGCGATAATAAATTTAAGGTTCTACAAACTAAAACTATTAATCCTTCTGACCTAATTTCGGCTATAGATAGAAATAAGACAATCAATCTATCTAATGTCGAAGCAAATTCTTCTATTGAGGTAAAAATTCCCAAAATCAATGACGGCTATGAAGACTTTGAAAAATCTCCCACAAAAGACATGCTAAGCCAAGTTAATAATTGCGACAATTTTAATAACGGACCCGTTTCCGCGTCAATAACCTCTAATGGTATGTTACAGCTTGAATCTCAAAATTCAACTGCCTGCATTTCTTTTTATATACCAACTCTAATTCATAACCAGGGCTATGCTTTATTCGTCAGGAATGAAAATAAGCAAGGGCGCGGTCTTCATACGTGGGTTTTAAATGAAAACGAAAAAAATGCGCCTATTGATACGTATCTAGATGAGGGCAAAAATACAACTTCCTCTTTTATTATTCCTCCGGCCGAAAACTTTGGCAGAGCTTATTCTTTACATTTTGATAACATATCTATAGCTAATGATAAAACCGTTAATGACTTAGGCAATATTTCTTTATACGCAATTCCCTATAATTTTTTAACTTCAATTAAAATAACTAATGCAAAAATAGCAACCTATAAACCACTTATAAAACAAAATCTTTATGTAAACCATCCTAACGAAGCCTATTATGAGGTAAAAGGCATATCAGGCGAAAAAACTTTGGTTCTTTCCCAATCTTACGATACAGGCTGGCATGCATATGCCTTAAATAGCGAAAACATATTGAATCGATTGTTTCCGTTCATGGGTGGAATAGAATTAAAAAATCACGTCTTAGTGAATAATTGGGAAAACGGTTGGGTTTTGAACTCTAAATTTGATAAAAATAACCAGATAATTATCGTTTATTTACCTCAATATCTGGAATTCATAGGATTTATGGCTATTTTTATAGCTATAATCTTAATGATTAAACTCAAGAATTGACAAATTTTACCTAGAATGATAAACTACTTAAACATTAAATGACTGTCCAACATTAATCCATAGAAACCCCTGCCTAGAACTTTATGAACGACTCAAAACCTTTGATTTCTATTTTATTGCCTGTTCACAATGCCGAAAAATACCTTTCGGATTGTTTGAATAGCCTTTTGAATCAAACTTATAAAGATATTGAAATCGTGGCTATTGACGATAAGTCCTCGGATAAATCCTACAAAATTCTCAATCAGTTTAAGAAAAAGGACAAAAGAATAAAAGTATACAAGAACATAAAAAGGTATGGGCTTGCGGTAACTTTAAACCGCTTGGTTAATAAAACTAAAGGAAACTATATTGCCTTTATGGATACTAACGATATTAGTAGCCTAAATAGGCTAAAAAAACAGTATAAATTCCTAATTGCAAATCCGGGAATTGTGGCTGTTGGTTCACAATGTACTTTTATTAACGACCACGATAAGAAAATCGGAAAAAGCGATTTTCCTCTTTACCATTATCAGATTTACGAAAATCCTCTACACGGAATATCATTGCAATTTGAAACTGTTTTAATTAATAAAACTATTCTTCCCAAAGATGTTTTAAAATTCAATGTTAATTCCCACCCCTTTATCTATAGTGATATCTTCATGAAACTTTTACCTTTTGGTAAATTTGCCAATATGGAGGATTTTTTGCATTATCACAGAAACGATCCTAAAATTTACCTTTCCGACCTTAAGCGAAACATTTTCCAACTTATTAAGCTTTGGCTCCGCTCCACTTCCCTCTATGATTACCAACCCCCTCTTAGAGCCTTTTTCTCCTCTCTCATCAAAACCGCCTAGACACTAAGAAACCCGTCCATTCCTTCTCCCCAAGTTTTCCACATTTATTGATACCTATACGAAAATGCTGCCATAACAGCCTAAGTTAACTCCTAACTACTACAGGGTATAGTGTTTTTGGTTGTTTTTTTGCTATAGGTTTGACAGACTTGACAAGGTGTGATAGAATTCAGGTAGATATGAGGTTTAAGTTTTTAGGATATACAGGCAGGGCTAAAAAAACACTTATTGATACTAAGCAGGAGATCTTGGTAAAGCAGGGTCGCGAGCAGTTTAAAAAACTGCAGGAAAAAGGGATTAGTGTACCGGTGGTATTTTTATAAAAAGAGCATCGCTTTCGTTACTTGAATTAATAAGCTCTTGTACGATAAGCAATGCTCTTGGAAAAAGGGCAGTTAGTCCTTTAGGCAGGAAATAAAACTAATTGCCTTATGTATTTTTTATCAAAGAAAAACCAAAATGTCAAGGAAAATTGACGAAGCTAAAAGTTGAAGTTTTTCTTGATATAGTTTGATATTTTTAGAAAAATATTGCTCGCAACTTAAGACGGAGATACGATTATTGGGCAGGTAATCGTATCTCCTTTTTAGTGGTTTACGCGGTTAAATCCGACAAAGCCTGTGCAAAGCAGTCTAACGGGCAAACTAAATCTTTTTTGCAAAAAGGATACGACCTGCAGTTGTTTGAATTACACGGGAAACGATTACATCAATTGCCCTACCTACGTCAAAATTAGCATTTTCAACTACAATCATTGTTCCGTCATCCAAATACCCTACTCCCTGAGTAATATCTTTTCCTACGTGTTGTATGCTTATATGCAAAGATTCACCCGGAACAGCAGTAATTTTTAACACATTTGCAAGCGTATTCACGTTTATTGCGATAATTCCTGAGATGCTTGCTTTTTTTTCCAGGTTATAGTCACAAGTTATAATTCTTGCTCTGTTTAATTTGCTTGCACTTATTAATCTCTCGTCAACCTCTCTAATCTTGTCTAAACCCAAAATCTTTTCCTGACTTTCGGAAATTAAAGAAACCTTAATCCCTTTTTCTTTTTTAAGTTTTTCTAAAAGTGCAAGCCCTTTCCTGCCCCGCTCCCTTTTAACAATATCCTGGGAGTCGGCAATGTGCTTTAACTCTAAAAGTATGCTTTCCAGAATTACAAAAGTAGCCTTAACAAGGCCCAAGTGAATCACGTCAAAAATTCTTCCGTCAATAATTGCCGAAGTATCCAAGAATACCGCATATTCTATTTTCTTCGTTTTTTTTCTTTTTTTAGGATGAGGAAGCCGTCTTATAACTGTTCTTGCAACTTCATCAGCAATCATACCGATGACACGTGGAGGAAAAAATATGTTTCTGTCAACGCGCTCCTCGCTGACAAGCTCATCTATTTCCTGAGATTTCAGTTCTTTTTTTGATAATTTCGTTTTTGTTTTTGCCATAAACTAAAATGATTTTAACACTTGATCTAACGATTTGTAATGGGAAGGAGTAACAATCTTTGTAAAACCCAGTTTTTTAGCTTCTTTAATTCTCTTTTCTAAAGATGGAACACTCCTTAATTCACCTAAAAGCCCGACCTCTCCTACTGCCACAACTTTTTTCAAAGACACATTTTTAAGACTTGAAAAAATTGCAAGGCAAATTCCAAGATCGGCAGCCGGATCTTGAAGTTTTAATCCTCCGGCAACATTAACAAAAACGTCCATAGTATCAACGGGAAGCTTCACGTGTTTTTGTAAAACCGCAAGCAAAAGCTCCAACCGCTTATAGTCAAATCCCGAAGCAACACGCCTTGGCATTGGCAATTTGGAAAATACTACCAAGGCTTGAATCTCAACTAGAAATGCCCTGCTTCCTTCAAGAGTTATAACAAGAACCGAACCGGGCGCAACTTCTCTGTTTTCCGTTAAAAATATTTGCTCGGGGTTCTTAACCTCTGTCATGCCCCCTCCTTGCATAAAGAAGACTCCTACTTCATCTACGGGACCAAAACGATTCTTAAGACTCCTAAGAAGTCTTGTACCCGTTGTTTTTTCCCCTTCCAGAAAAAGCAGTGTATCCACCATATGCGATAAAACCATTGGACCCGCAACCATTCCCTCCTTCGTAACGTGCCCCACAAGAATTACGGGAATATTTAAAGTTTTTGCAACTCTGATAAACTGCAATGCCGCATATCTTACTTGACCAACGCTTCCGGAAAGTCCCGTTAGGTTTTCCGACTCCATTGTTTGTATTGAATCGATAATAACTAAAGCTGGTTTTGTTTCCTGTATTACATTAACCGCTTCATCTGTATTTGTTAATGACAAAAGTAAAAGCGAGTTGTTCTTATCGTTCTTGGAAATTCTTTGAGCACGAAGCTTAATTTGTTGCTCGGACTCTTCTCCGCTAATGTATAAAACCGAACAGTTGGCTTTTTGCTCTTGGCTTTTGGAAGTGTTGTTCCCCAAAGAACCACTAACCAATAACTTTGAGCTCATATTCAGGGCAACCTGCAATAAAAGCGTTGATTTTCCAACTCCCGGATCACCGGCCAATAAAATTACGCTCCCGTTAACAATCCCACCTCCCAAAACTTCATCCATTTCCGAAAAACCGGTCACCAATCTTTGCCCCTCTTCGTAATTAATTTCAGACAAGGTTTTAGGTTTTAAATCCGATGCTTTTCTTAAAATGCTTCCGGATGCTTGAGATTTGAAACCTGAAGTTTTAATTTCTCTTAAAGAGTTCCACTCTCCACATTCAGGACACTTTCCCATAAATTTCGGGGAATCATATCCGCATTCCTGACAAACAAATGAAATATTGCTTCGCATAAATTAAAAATGAAAAATCAAAAGGAAAAATTACAATTCAACATTAAAAGTTTTGACTTTATTTTACCTGTATCCGATTGGTTTTTCCTTTAAAACCGGAACTAAAACAACCCTATGTTTTTTTGAATCAACCTCGGAGACGGTTGCTTCAACAGAAGCGCCAACTTTAAAAGTAATAGTTGGAGGAATTTTTTCTTTCCTTATAAATCCTTCTATACCCTCTTCTAAATCCAATAAAACTCCGCTTGAGAGAATTTTTGATACTGTTCCTGTAACTTTTCTTTCAGGGATATAAGTTTTAAGTTTTTCGCTGAATGGATTTTCTACCAAACGTTTTACAGATAAATTAACTCTTTTTGCTTCTTTATCAAAACCTGTAATGACTGCTGTAATTTTATCGCCGGATTTATAATCGTTTGAAATATCTTCAGTTTTTTCCCAAGCAATTTCCGATATATGAACAAATCCTTCGATATATTTCTCTCCTATTTGTATTGAGGTAAACAGCCCAAAGGGAGCAATATTAGAAACAATAGAGTCAATTTTTTGTTCGAACTTTAAATCTTTAATTGCTTTTACAAAATCGTCGTCCGCCATTGCTGCTTTTTGGGAAAAAATTATTTTATGAAGAGGTTTATTAAGTTCTAAAATTATTGTTTTTAGAGTTTGTCCGACCAAATTCTGTCCTGATTCAAGAAAAAGAGTATGGGAATTTGGCAAAAATCCGGAAATTCCGTCTTTTGTTGTTACCAAAAAACCGCCTTTGGTTGCGTCATCAACAACAGTATCTAATATTTCCTTGTTTTTTTGAAGATCGTTAAGTCTTGCCCAAAGTATGTCATCAGTAAATCTTCTGAGAGATACAACCGAATTCCCAAAATCGGATTCAGGGTTTAAAACCGAAACGGTTACTTTATCCCCCACTTTTAAACTTGATAAAAGATTTCGCAAAAGTCTTTTATCTTTTTCCAAAACCACGGCTTCTGTTTTTGCTCCTATATCAACCAAAATTTCCGATGAGGTTAATTTTGTGATTGTTCCTTGCAAGGCCTCACCTTTTTTTGGACTCACAAAAGTAGAAGTAACCGATCTCATTAAATCGGCCATTGAGGTAGCATGCCCTGTCGAATGTGCTTTTGAAGATTTATTTAATTTTGTATCTACCACTCATTTAATTACCTTTCTT
>OCZT010004639.1_pt1 | contig 13811 bp, 11 predicted proteins | sample 1539031 | NCBI WGS metagenome assembly OCZT01 (sample SAMEA3539308, study PRJEB22396) | soil metagenome | biome: tundra; feature: field; material: soil | place: USA | collected 2010-05 | depth 0.15 m
GTGCGTTCTACGTCGCAGTGCTTCCCCAGTTCATCCCGGCCGGTACGTCCCACCTGGCTGTCGGGTTGCTCCTGGCGCTGGTGCACGACGTCGATGGCATGTTGTGGTTCACCGCGATAATCTTCGGCGCGCAATCGGCGCGCCGCCTGCTCGCTCGCAGAGCGGCAAAGCGAGCGATCGATGGCGTGACGGGCACAGTGCTTGTCGGATTCGGTCTGAGGCTGGGCTTGTCGACGAGGTAGCCGGCCACCCAACCGCGTCCGATCAAGGATCGCTCTACGGACTCGCGCATTGCCCGGTGAGGACTGTCACACGGCTCAAGAGCCGGGGCCGAGCGTATTCTAATCACCGGAAGATGCGACGATCTTGGGCACAACGACGGGCAGGAGCGCCAACTTGATGTAGCGCTGCGAGTCGGATGTGCTCACCATGACGTAGTCCCGCCGTACGGCCGGGTCGGCCACTTCAGACGCACTGCGGAATGATGCGTGTGTCCGGAGGGTCTTGTCTGCTTTTGCGATGACTTCGGTGGGCTCCCCGTCTTTGATGAAGAGGATGAGCGCCGCCTTGGTGTCCTGCCACACGAGATAGCCCATGAGTTGGTCAATCGCGTCGCTGAATCCCTTAGGTCCCTTCCAAAACTTGCATTCGCCGATGAACGCGTTTCTGTCCTTCCACGCAAGCAATAGATCAGTCTTGCCGTTTCCGTTGAAGACTTCACCTCGGGCGGCACCCTCATAGTTGCTGTTGAGGATGAACAAGGCAACGTCGCGCAGTTCTTCCTCTTTGAACCGCGATGCGGTCTTGGGAAGTCGTTCGAACGCACGGCCGAGGCTTCCGAGCGTCCGCAGAATATCCTCGTACATCGCGTCAGCAAGTGCTGGCTCCATCTTCGCGGCCACGGAATGGCTGGCCGTCTGTTCCATGCGCACGGCTTTCCGTGCCACCGGGACCGATACCCGCTGCGTTGGGTTGACTGCAACCAAGGGGATATCCAGGTTGGCTGACAGGCTCGCGGCGTCGTCGAGCCGCTTTTTGCGGTTCGCGACTGCACCTTGAATTTCAAGGCGCAACTGCGGCTCCCAAGCCGCGACGTCCGCGTTAGCCCATCCCGCAGACTCGGTGAGTTTCGCCTTCATCGCATCGACCTGTTCGTTTGCAGCCTCCAGGGTTAGGTCCCGGCCACTGACGCTGAACATAAGTTCGTCACCACGTAGGTCCGCGTGCGGCTTGGAACCCAGCGTGAAGGTGCTGGCCTGCCGACGAAGTAGTTCGGGGTCTCCAGTCATGGGCACGACTACGGAGAACTGATGAATCGGAACCGAGTAAGGCTCTCCATAATTTGGCTCGATGGTCTCACTCGCCTCGCGCAGCTCCGTCCGCGTGATTCCGGCAAAGTCGAAGGTCACAGGAGCCACCCGGTGTTCCTTGAACAACCGCTCAGTCAGCGCGTCAGGCGCGAAGCGGACCTCATCTGGAGCAGCCCTAGCCACCCGGGAAACCGCGCTTGCCTGGACCTTGTGCAGGTGCTCGCGAAGGTCCCCACCACGAAACACTCCCAATCTTTCACAGGGGGCATTCTGCCGTACATGACCAACACAGTGCCCGGTGTTCCTGCGTGTCCGACTTGGGTACTGCCTTCACCACTTCGAGACCACGAGAGCGGCCGTATCCAGGGCTCCGGAAGGTCGGAGCCACCACTGGGCTCTGTCATTGCGATGGCCGTGATGATCTGGCCGGAGCAGGAGCCGGGTAGCCAGCGTTCCTTCTGTTCACTGGTGCCCAGATCCACCAGGTATGGCGCCACGCAGTCGGCGTGGCGCCGAAGCATGAGGACGCCGCGGCATTGAACTTGGACAGTTCCTCGCCCAGGACCGCGTTGAACCTGTAGTCTCCCGCCTCGGAGCCGCCATAGACCTCGGGGACCTCAAGCCCCAGCAGACCCTGTTTGCCCGCCTCAGTCCAGGCCTCGCGATCGATGACCCGGGCCTCGATGAACTGTTCGTCACGAGGCTTGAGGCTGCGTTCGACGAACTCACGAGCCGTCTTGCGGAACGCCTCATGGTCGGCGCCGTACAGGTTGCGTGGCATGTCATCCTCCGGGTTACTAAGCGCTTGCTTAGTCTCGATCAGGTGCGGCATGCTGTCAACATGACCGTCCCGACCCCGACCACCAGCCGTCGGGCTGCCGGGGACTCAGCCCAACGCCTGATGGACGCTGCCGTGGATGCCTTCGCGGACAAGGGTTTTCATGCCGCAAGTACGCGGGACATCGCTGCCCGCGCCCGCATGAGCCCGGCCGGGGTCTACGTCCATTTCGCGAGCAAGCAGGACCTGCTCTTCGAGCTGTGCCGTCGCGGCCATGTGCTGGCCCTGGATGTGGTGACCACCGCACGCAAGAGCGCAAACACTCCCCCGGACCAGCTCACGGCAATTGTCTCGGCCTTCGCCTGCTGGCACGCCCGGCAGTTCCGCACGGCCCGGATCGTTCAGTACGAGTTCCCCCAGCTGACCGCCGAGCACCGTGAGGAGGTCTTGACCTTACGCAAGCAGATCGACGCTGTGGTCAAGGACGTCCTACAGGCAGGTGTTGCCAGTGGCGACTTCGACGTGCCGGACCTGGCAATGACCACCCTCGCCCTGCAGTCGCTGACCATCGACGTCGCGCGGTGGTACAAGCCGGGCATCCGTCGCACCCCCGAAGCGATCGGTACGGCGTACGGCAATCTGGCTTTGCGGCTGGTACGTGCCTGAACCTCAGCTGCGGGTCAGTTTGCGGTACGTCATGCGGTGCGGACGAGCCGCTTCGGGGCCCAGACGATCGACCTTGTTCGCTTCATAGGCCTCGAAGTTGCCCTCGAACCAATACCACTTGCCCGGGTTATCGTCGTCGCCCTCATAGGCGAGGATGTGCGTCACGACGCGGTCCAGGAACCACCGGTCGTGACTGATCACAACTGCGCAACCCGGGAACTCCAGGAGCGCGTTCTCGAGGGAACCCAGGGTCTCGACATCGAGGTCGTTGGTGGGCTCATCGAGCAGCAAAAGGTTGCCACCCTCCTTGAGGGTCAGCGCCAGGTTGAGACGGTTGCGCTCACCCCCGGAGAGCACGCCGGTCATCTTCTGCTGGTCCGGGCCTTTGAAGCCGAACTGCGACACGTAGGCACGCGAGGGTATCTCGACGTGGCCGACCTGAATGTAGTCCAACCCGTCCGACACCGTCTCCCAGAGGTTCTTGGTCGGGTCGAGGCCGGAGCGACTCTGGTCGACGTAGGAGATCTTGACCGTCTCGCCGATCTTGACGTTGCCGTCGTCCGGCGTCTCGAGACCAACGATGGTCTTGAACAGCGTGGTCTTACCGACACCGTTAGCGCCGATGACGCCCACGATGCCGTTGCGCGGCAGCGTGAACGAAAGGTCATCGATCAGCACGCGCCCGTCGTAGCCCTTCTTGAGGTTGTTGACCTCGATCACCGTGCTGCCCAGGCGCGGGCCCGGCGGAATCTGGATCTCCTCGAAGTCGAGCTTGCGGGTGCGGTCGGCTTCGGCGGCCATCTCCTCGTAGCGGGACAGCCGGGCCTTGGACTTGACCTGTCGGGCCTTGGCATTGGACCGGACCCACTCGAGCTCGGCGACCAGGCGCTTGGCGAGCTTGGCGTCCTTCTTGCCCTGCACGGTAAGGCGCTCACTCTTCTTCTGCAGGTAGGTCGAGTAGTTGCCCTCGTACGGATAGAGGCGGCCACGGTCGATCTCGGCGATCCACTGGGCGACGTGATCGAGGAAGTAGCGGTCGTGGGTCACTGCCAGCACGGCGCCGTGGTAGGCAGCCAGGTGCTGCTCAAGCCAGAGCACGCTCTCGGCGTCGAGGTGGTTGGTGGGCTCGTCGAGCAGCAGCAGGTCGGGCTTCTGCAGCAACAGCTTGCATAGCGCGACGCGACGACGCTCACCACCGGAGAGCACCGAGACGTCCGCGTCCGGCGGCGGACAGCGAAGGGCGTCCATGGCCTGTTCGAGATGGGAGTCCAGGTCCCACGCGTCGGCCGCGTCAATCTTCTCCTGGAGCTGGCCCATCTCCTCCATCAGGGTGTCGAAATCCGCGTCCGGCTCGGCCATCTCGGCCGAGATGGCGTTGAACCGGTCTACATCGGCCTTGATCTGGCCCAACCCCTCCTCGACATTGCCGAGCACGGTCTTGTCTTCGTTGAGCGACGGTTCCTGCATCAGGATGCCCACGGAGTAGCCGGGCGACAGCCTCGCCTCACCGTTGGACGGCTGCTCCAGCCCGGCCATGATCTTCAGGATCGTCGACTTGCCGGCGCCGTTGGGCCCGACGACGCCGATCTTGGCGCCGGGAAAGAACGACATAGTAACGTCGTCGAGGATGACCTTGTCGCCGTGAGCCTTGCGCGCTTTGGTCATGGTGTAGATGAACTCAGCCATGGGGTCAGGTTATCCGCCGCAGGCGGTTGATCCCTAACTCGCGCTCTGGCAGCAACACCCGAAGGCCTCCGGTTCGTGAAGTCGGCGCACTCCACATGACCCGGAGGTCCTCGCCCACGTCAAACCGTCTCCCAGAGCACAGCCACGTTCACCTAGCGGCTGCCCGTACCAACCCCCTCGTAGGCGTCGGTGTCGGCGGAGGCCAACTCCAGGCTCCCGCCTGCCGCGTCTGCGAAACCCTCGGTCGGCGAATTGTCACCAGCCGTCAGGAGTTCGTCATCGACCATCGCCGCATCGCGGTCCAGCTGGTCGGCTGCGTCCTGGACCTCGGGATCGGCCATCCGGTCGTTCTGATTGAGCTGGGGCTTGGCCACCTTGGTGAATGTCGTCTGACCCCATGACAGGTCATGGCCCACGTTGTAGGCGTCAATCTCCACACTGGTCCCACTCCTGTCGCCATTGACCCACTGGTTGATCCTCATCCGCCCGTAGACGATCACCGGCTCGCCCTTCTTCAGCGAGTTCGACAAGTTGACTCCCAGCGCTCGGAAGGCTGTCACGTTCAGGAAGTTCGTCCCCGCATCGATGTACTCCCCGGTCTTGAAGTCCGGCCGGCGCACGTTCGACGCCAACCGGAACGTCACGAAGGGCACGTTCGCTCTGGTCGCACGCACCACCGGGTCGCCGACCACATTGCCGCTGACCGTCACATAGGTCTCGTTCATCGTCATCACCTCATCGCTTCCATCGATTACTCGCCGCAACCGGCGAGAACCCCACGATGGCTATGCCGCAGGACTGGTGACAGTGACAGCCACCGGCCTGTGGACGGTGGGACGACGGCCTGGGCAGTTGTGGACAGCCGCAATTGTGGACGTTGCAGTCATGGGGGAAGGCTCCACGGCATACGTGCCGTAGTCCCGGATTGGTCGACATCCGCCGCCCGTATCCGCCCTACACCCCAGCTGATGCCAGGCAAAGCCCGGAGCAGCTATGAGAGCCTCAGACGGGCTTGAGCGCGATCGAGGTACTCCCGCGTCATACGGTGTCGATCCACGACTTGCTGGACCGGCGCGAAAATCCGATCTCGCGCCACCTGCGCCACCGACTCGTTCAGACGAGCAGCCACCAGCGCCTTGCGCCGCCTGCCGCCGACCCGGCCGAAGACACCGGTCAGTAGAGATTCCAGGAAGCCGAGGAGTAAGCCCCCGACGAACAAAAGGGCGGGATACGGCACAGGCCCCAGAGCCGGAGTGCCCATTGCCGGCAACCGCAGCCAGTCGAGCACCGTCAGGACAATGAGCCAGCTCAGGCCGACGGCAGCGGTCATCGCAAAGATCCACTGCACAAACCCGAAAGCAGTCCACCAAGATGGATCCCGTGCGCGCAGAGAAGTACCCATGACTGCCTGGTCCAAGGAGTCACCGAGGCCCCGTCCCGGCGGCATCGCGACATCGTTGACCGCATCGGTCCAGGCTTGCGGCAGTGCCCGGCCGGCCCGCTCCCCCAGGTCCCGAGTGGCCAGGGCCACAGCCGCACGCGCGGCCGGTGTCGCGGGCGGCAGCGACGACCGACCGAGCACCGCGCGGACGTCGGACTGCGAGATGGCGCCTGGGCGACTTGAGACGTCCTTGTGCAAACCGAGCAGCTTGAGCGGCGCAGGGCGCAGGGCCTTGGCCCAGCGGGTGACCGGCCAGCCGGTACAGACTCCGGTCTCACGCCGAAAGTCCCGTTCAACCGCGTCCAGGATCACCGGTATGCCGGCCGCGCGGGAAAGCGCATCAACCAGACTCGTGTCGGCATAGTCTTCGAGGCTGGGCTCAGATTCGGCAACGCTGGAGCGCAGATTTGTGGCTGCAGAACGCAAGTCGGAGTCGAGACGTTCAACAGCTGCGTTGTGACCGGAAACGACTGCATCGATCCGGTGGCGCAGATCGTCCACCCCGCTGCCGTCCTTGGCCGAGACGGCGATGACCTCGGCGTCAACGGCGCCATCTTCGCCGAGCAGCCGCAGAAGATCGGCACAACAGGCGGCAAGCGCCTCTGGAGTCAAACGATCGGCCTGATTCAAGACCGTGACGGTGACGGCGTCGTGGGCCGAAAGCTTGGCGATGTAGTCCTCGTGCAGACGCGCATCGGCATATTTCTGGGGGTCGGTGACCCAGATGAAGACGTCGGCCAGGTCGAGCACGCGGTCGGCCTCGACGCGATGCGCTGTAGCTTGGGAGTCGAAGTCAGGCAGGTCCAGCAGCACCAGCCCATCGAGCTCGAGTCCTTGATGTTGGGGCAGCTCAGGGTCCACCATGTGACGCGCCCCGACCATGAGCCAGTCGAGAAGAGCCGACGGGGACTCGCTCCCCCAGATCGCCGCTGTCGGCTTCGACGTGGTCGGCCGGCGAACCCCGACCTGGGCGACATCGGCACCCGCCAGTACGTTGAACAGGGTTGACTTGCCACTACCGGTGGCTCCGGCGAACGCGACCACCGTGCGTCCTCCGGCTATCGAGGTGCGCACCGCGGTTTTTGCGATGGCGGCCTGTGCCAGGGCAACGCCACCGGCGGGCAGGCAGCCTGCGCCGGACTCCAGTGCAGAGGTCAACGCGGCAACCCTGGCCTGGACTGACTCAGTTGACACCTCGGGCACCGAACCCACTGACAGAGCGCTGTTCGCAGCAGCTGGAGCCCACAACGCCTGCGGGGTCATCGCATCACTTGCCGACTCATCGCGCGGCCTCGACGGCAGCTGAGGCAGCCTTGATCCGGTCAGCCTGCCCCGCGCTGACCTGAACAGCTGACACAGCCGTGTGCAGGGGCACCTGCTCACGGGAATACATGTCGTGTGCCCTGGCCATCAGCTTGAGCCGCGCCTGGGCAGCAAGGCCCCGAACCACCTGGTCACCGAAAATGGCCTCCAGGATGCGCTGGGCCAGAGGCGCCGAACTGCCCGCGATGCCCACCTCGCCGCCGGAGACCCCGCGGGTCTGGCTGAAGACTAGGAGCATAAGGATCACGCCAACCCCGTTGACTCCGAAAGAGAGCACACGCGCTGAGGTGCGCCGATCGTTGGCCTCGGCGAGGACCAGGGCGAGAACCTCTCCCTGCCAGTCCCGGACCAGCCGCTCGGCGTTGGCCGCGCTATCTGGCGCAGGGTCGGCCAGCTCAGGGTGAGCAGCCACCAGCGCAGATCCCCCGGGCAACTGACGCCACCGCCTCAGAACGGTCGCCGAGGCCCCACGTGACAGAGCAGTCAAGAGCTCGACAACTCCCGATTGCAGGGCCTCCCCCAGCTCTGAGGTGGGCGGTGAGTTGCTCTTGACTACAGCGGTAATACGATCGCGCAACCGCGTAGTCCCAGCTTCTACCTGGCGCAGGAACTGTCCCGTGCCGACGAACTCCTGCCAACGGGCGAGGACTTCACCGCGCAGCAGGGTCCCGTCCGTCATCGCGTGCTCCACCGACTGCATGGCATCGAGATACGCGGCCTTCACCTCGAGATGCAGCGCAGCCGCGGCCAGTTCTTGTTCGGCAGACGAACCCGACAGGGTGAGCACGGCGTCAGGTATTGATTTCAGCGCACCGGTGAGCGTGCGGCGTACCACGATCGAACGGGCCTTGGCGTCCCGGGCGAGCGCCGAGAGCCACGAACGCAGTCTCGCGATCTCGCGTTCAGAGAGCAGGCCTTCGGCCGTCACTGTGGTTTCAGCGACGGTAAAGATTGGCGCGCTGGAAAGACCATGCTCGCGCAGCATGGACGCCAGGTGAGTGCGAATCTCCTCCATAGCCTCCGGCGGCACGCGGTCCAGGACAATCGCCACCGACGTGCCATGATCGGAGGCTCCCCGAAGGAAGTCCCAAGGCACGGCATCGGCATAGCGCGCGGCGGTGGTGACGAAGAGCCACAGGTCAGCGGCAAGGAACAGCTGGCTGGCCAGATCGTGGTTGGCATGAACCACCGAGTCGATGTCAGGGGAATCGAGCAGGGCCAGGCCGGGCGGCAGCGTCTCGGAAGAGACGAGGCGAACCGCAGTGTGATCGTCGCGGGCTCCGCCAACGGCGGCGTCACCCCCCGTGATGCGAGCCAGGTCTGGCAGGATCCGACTCCCGTTGAACAGGCTCTCATCGTTCGGGTGGTGCACCAGCACCGGGCGCCTCGTGGTCGGACGGAGCACGCCGCACTGGCTGACGACGGAGCCGACCAGTGAGTTGACCAGGGTGGACTTCCCGGCGCCGGTCGATCCGCCGACGACCGCGAGCAAGGGTGCATCCAGCGAGCTCAGGCGCGGGATGAGATAGTCGTCGAGCTGCTTGATCAGAGCGGATTGGGACGCGTTGGCTTTGTCGACGCTGGGAGTATCAAGGGGGAACGTAGCATCGCGAACCTCGCTCCGAAGCTGCTCGATAGCGCTCAGCAGCACCTTGCCATCAACACCGACCATCACAAGCCGTGGCCTGCCCTTCCTTAAGTGCCCGCAGCTCAAACCCCCAGGGCGGGCATACAAACGTGGACTTGTCCGGCGTGGCCGATGTAACAACAATACCCAACCCAACCCCGGTAGGACCCGTGCTCCCCTACAATTCACGCGTTGCCCGCATCAGCCGCGGGTGCGTGCCCCCGTAGCTCAGCTGGATAGAGCAAGAGCCTTCTAATCTCTAGGTCGCAGGTTCGAGTCCTGCCGGGGGCGCCATAGTGTGCCAGCAGGCAGGTGCTGCTGCCCCTTAAGGTGGGGGCGTGGCCCAGAATAACAATCGACGCGCAACCAACGACCGAATCATCTGGATTGACTGCGAGATGACCGGCCTCAGCCTGACCACCGATGCCCTGATCGAGGTGGCAGCGTTGGTGACGGACTACGAACTGAACCAGCTGGGTGACGGCATCGACCTGGTCATCAAACCTCCGGCTGAGGCCCTTGAACAGATGGACGACTTCGTTCGCGACATGCACACCTCCAGCGGTCTGCTCGAGGAGCTACCCTCCGGGACCACGATGGCGGATGCCGAGGAACAGATTTTGGCCTATGTCCGCCAGTGGGCGCCGGACGCTTCGAAGGCACCGCTGGGCGGCAACACGGTGGGGACGGACCGCGGGTTCCTGGCGCGCGACATGCCCAAGCTCGAGTCACACCTGCACTACCGGATCATCGACGTCTCCTCGATCAAGGAGCTGGCCCTTCGGTGGTTCCCCCGGGCATTCTTCAACTCCCCGAAGAAGGCTGGTGGCCACCGGGCCCTGGCTGACATCCGCGAGAGCATTGCTGAACTTCGCTACTACCGGGAGGCGATCTTCGTGGCGCCGCCCGGTCCGGACTCCGAGACCGCCAAGGCGATCGCCGCCCGTCACAAGATCGAGCCGGCCACCTCCTGATCCTCGTATTGCGCCCCTGTCGTCGGCGGACGCAACAGCCGGCTATGCGGGCCCCCCATGGTCCGAACCGGGTGTGAAAGCGGGTAGCATAAGCGCCGCTGAGAGCGCGGCTGCCGTCATGGTGGTCGCTTGGCGTGGTGGGTGTAGCTCAGCTGGTAGAGCGCCGCCTTGTGGTGGCGGATGTCGCGGGTTCAAGTCCCGTCACTCACCCCATGTTCGTGGGCCGGTCCCCCTGCGGGGGCACCGGCCCACGCGTGTCTTCCCACCTGACGGCGGGTGTGACGCAGAATATTTGGCGAGCGATTGCCGTGCTACGACGGGACCGGACGCTCCCGTCGTGCCCCGGCTCGACAAGACATCCGATGAAGACTCGGCTCCCGCGTTCGGGCTTCGTCTCGTCGTCTTGGGTCTGGCGGAGGTCGTCCGCGCTGGTGCCCTGGGCCGTCTGGGCCTGAGCGGCTGGCCGAGCCGCATAACCTTCTCGCGCGTTGCCTCGTTGTCGCTCTGTCCGGGTCCCGCCTGCCAAGGAGACGTCCAGTGTCGCTGAAGCCCCGCTCTGCTCTGGTCCTTGCCGCCGTCGTGGCAGCCGGCATGCTGGCGTGCGCCCCTGCGTCGTTGGCCGTGCACGCCACACCGCATGAGGCAGAAGGCCGCGCACAAGCCTTGACTTCCACCGCGCCGACGCAGGCAGGCACCGTGGCGCCGACCCGGTCTACGTCCCGGGCGTACCCGGCCGCCGTGGGGCCGCCGCGCACGGTTGCGGGGTCCACCGGCCAGTGGACGGCGCGACCCGCTACGTACGGCACGGTCATTGAGCGCGACGTGCCGATCACGATGTCCGACGGGGTGGTCCTACGCGCCGACGTCATCCGCCCTGCCCGGGACGGGCGACCGGCCCCAGGCCGGTTCCCGGTGGTCCTCACCCAGACCCCGTACAACAAGGCCGACCCCGCCATCCCGGCGGCGGAGACATACTTGGTGCAGCGCGGCTATGTCCAGGTCATCACGGACGTACGCGGCACCGGTGGCTCGCAGGGCACCTGGGACTCCTTCGGTACCCGCGAGCAGAGGGACGGCGCCGAGATCGTCGAGTGGACCGCGTCCCCTCAGCGGTCTTGGAGCGATGGCAAGGTCGCGACCTTCGGCGCCTCATACATGGCCATCAACCAGTTGTTCACGGCAGCCCAGCACCCTCGCGGCCTGAAAGCCGCATTCCCGATCGTGCCCGCCGACGACATCTACCGTGATGTGGTCGCCTCCGGCGGGCAGGTCGACGCCGGCTTCATCCCCCTGTGGCTCGGCCTGGTGACCGCGACCGGTGTGCTGCCGCCGACGAGCACCGGGGCTGACCCTGTCATGGCCTCAGGGGTTATGGCCGCGCATCTCGGTGGGGCGGGCGCCTTCCAGCTGCCGACGCTGATGTCGTCGCTGACTGGTGGCGACTTGGCTTACGACGGCCCGTTCTACCGGCTGCGGTCGCCGGCCTCGGTATTGGACCAGGTCCGGGTGCCGACTTTCGTCGTCGGCGGCTGGTACGACATCTTCCAAAGAGGCGAGCCGCTGGTCTACGAGCAGCTGCGCCGAAACGGCGTTCCTACCCGCCTCCTGATGGGGCCGTGGACCCATGTGCAGACTGTCAGAGCCAGAAACCGCCTCATCAAAGTCCCCCTCAACCCGCACGGCAGCCATCGAACCACCTGACTCTCGTGATCATGGCTGCGAGGACCCACGGCGTCAATCGAATGCGGCAAATGGTTTGAAACGCCCCGACCCCAACTTCGCCCGAGCCAGCGGTGCGCTCCGCGTACACACTGCCAGTGTCCGCGTAGTAGAGGCGGCCCCACATGAGAAGAAGTCCGCGGTGTTGCTCAAAGAGGGGCTGTACCACTCGCAACGCCTAGAGTTGATCAGCTGCCAGGAATTCGGGAACGTGCCGTTCCGGGAGTTGACGGCCCCTCTTTGAATATCTCCACGAGCAGAGACGACCCATCACGCCCCGTCTCGTTCGGCGCATGAGTGGGTGCGCGGCGGCCTCCGCCACCGGTCCCGAACGCCCACATCGCCAAGAGACCTGTGCCAGCCGCGACGTAGGTGGCGCTAGCCACCTGTTGCAGGAAGGTGAGCGACTCTTGTGACGCCTGCAGCGTCACCCACCGCGCAGCGCCGGCAGCGAAGACCGACCCAAGCAGCCAGGCCATCACCCATTGCCTACGCGAGACCAGGACCATGACTGCCGGCACAGCCCATATCCAGTGATGGGTCCACGACAGCGGAGAAGCTAGGAGACCACCGATGGCGACAGCCGTCAGCGCAGCCACGTCGTCACCGATCCGAAGCTGCCGGTGGGCAGCCGTAATCCCGAGTGCCAAGCCTGACGCGGACAAGACGAGTGTCGTCACCATCAAGGGCGACGGGTTATGTGAGATTCGCGCCAGCTGACCGATGAGTGACTGATTCTTGCCATCTACGACCGCCACCGGCCCCCAGTGAGATATCCCAAAGAGGCCACCACTCCAATACCGCAGTGAGTCCTGTGGTACCACGACTGCCCCACAGACGACGGTCAGCAGGAAGCCGCAGACCGCGCGCAGTGCCGAACGCCAGTCTCGCTGGAGCACGAAGTACAGAACGAACACGCCGGGAACGACCTTGATGCCGGCAACCAGGCCGACCAGCCATCCTCGGTGCGAGGATCTCATCACCAGGCAGTCGACCACCACGGCCGCCATGAGGTAGAGATTCACCTGCCCCAGCAGTATGGTCCGCACGAACGGCTCCAACGCCATTCCGGCTAGGGCCACCAAGGCCAAGTGCCTCCACGGCAGCCGCAATCGCCAGCCGAAGGCCCCGATCACGACCAGATAGCTGACCAGCGAACCGAGGGTGAAGGCCCAGCGTGCGCCTGTCGAACTCAAGAGGTGCAACGGAGTGAAAACCACTGCCGCGAATGGCGAGTAGGTGAACGGCAAGACGCCAGCCTGCGGTTCGTAGAGAGGCGCCCGGGTCACGATGGCCTCCGCCCCTCGGACGTAGACCTCCAGATCAACCCAGCTACCCGCGTTGACACCCGACCACCGGAGCCACCACAGGGCCACAACCCCAAGGACAGCGGCTGCGCAACCGACAAACCGTGGGTTCCTCGCCGCCTTCCAGTTAACCACTGCTCGGTTGCTCCGCTCGTTCATGAGATCCCGCTGAACACCATATGAGGAGCATGACGCCTTGAGTAATGCTTCGGACAGGAGAGCCTGATACTGCCGTCCAGGGCGGGGACTTGAAGTACTTCGTCATGCCCTCGTCGGAAACCGGAATGGGAATGGCTCGCACCGAGCCCTGCATCGGATAAGTGGTGGACCATATCACTGACGTCGCCAACTGCCACCTGCACTTCGACCACTGCGAAGGAATCCCTCTGCTCGCCGTCGATCCGTGTTCGTCCAGCAGGTGACTTCTCGCCGACGCACTTGACACTTGGGACTACACCCTGCCCGATTTCCTCGATGGAGGGGGATGGTGTCTGCAGACGTTTCAAAGATCTCAGTCACCAGGCTGAGGCCCTGCCTGACGTATTCCTCATACCGACGCGGGGCTTGCCCGCCACCAACAACACCGAATGTCCTCGAACAGTCCTGCATCAACCGCCCCAACCAGAACTCCAGAACACCGCGCCATCGACCTGTCCCATTTGAATTGACTGACACCGCAGGGATCGAGCACAGACACGACAACAGAAGCAGAGAACCCGAAAGAGGACTGATCAGCCGCGGGACGTATGGATTCTAACTGTGCGGTTGAAAGCGCAGCAGGGCGCCCTTGATGACCTTGAACAGATTCCAACTAGCTCCCACAAGTCATGAGAGCCTCAGACCTCCTTGAGTATGTGATCGAAATGCCCTGTGGCCAGGGCTTTTTCGTTGTCATACACCGTCGTAAATCCCATAAGATATGATAAGGTGTATCCATGGATCAGGGGGAGCTGGAGGGCATGCCGGAACCGGCCGTACTG
>OCZT010004640.1_pt1 | contig 13811 bp, 14 predicted proteins | sample 1539031 | NCBI WGS metagenome assembly OCZT01 (sample SAMEA3539308, study PRJEB22396) | soil metagenome | biome: tundra; feature: field; material: soil | place: USA | collected 2010-05 | depth 0.15 m
ATAATTGTCCATGCCGCTGAATTAGTCGCACTACCAGACACATCGAGGACCGCAACCCCCAGCACGCGTGGGCTTGCCCCTAGTTCGACTGGCACCTGAAAGACCAGATCTGTCGAGTCATCTTTGAGCACACCGCTTCCAATGCTCTCACCCGGTGACAGCGACACACCATTGGACCATTTCGAAGCGAATCCGGTAAACATGCCAACCGGCGTGCCGACCTCGTCGTAGTCCGCGTTCGGCGGAATCGCCCAGTAAGTATATCCGTCGACCCGCAAGGCAACTGGACGGTCACCACGAGCAGCGGTCTTTGGTCGAGGAGACCATTTCTTGTCGACCGCGTCTCCTTCAACTACGAGCCTTATACGACTAGGGTTCTCGGTCGAGATGTTGATGACGTGGTCGCTCACGTTGGTGAGCTTGAGGCGCAGCTTCACCTGTGCTTGGTCACCTCGCGTCTTACCGTCTTCGGTCAAAACAGCGCCCGTGCACCAATAAAGGACTTGAGCCGTCACAAGTATTTGCCGCGCCGCGGCTTGGTCTGGTGTTGGGCATCCAGAGTTCGGGAGCATCGTCGCTTCCGATACGGGAGGACTGCTTTGTTTGGCCGAAGCGCCGACGCCCGTTTTCGCCGTATCGCTCGACGATGTTCCGGACGGGCTCGCCAACGACGAGCGATTGGAAGCTCTCATCTCCAACCACGCCGTACCGCCGACTGCTACCGCAAGTAGCAGAATGCCTGCGACTATCGCTACGCGGTATCCAACTCTCCTCCCACTTAAGCCCGACGGAGCTGCGCCAGACCTCGGAATCTCAGGTGGAACAAACCCCCCATCGCCGGAAGGCGACGATCTAAAATAGCCAACTGCGGCGGGGAGCTCTGCGCCATCGCGCGCAATGGCTTCGCGAACCAGCCGAACAAAGGTATTGCCAATGCGGCGTTTGAGCGAGTTGTCCGGACCGACCAGATTTCGCCTATCCACTCCCAGAGCGGTCGCCGCAAGGGCCTGTCGCCAGCCAACCTTCCATATCGGGTCGAAGGAACTTTTTCTTGCTGCGCGGGCGCGACGATAGAGTTCTTCTGTTGTTATCCCGTACGTTTCGGCGGCATCCGAGGCATCCGTATACGTGTTGAGTGCAAGGAGTTCTCGTATCGCTTGAACATCCTTCTCGAACTGCCCGCCTTCGAGGCCCCTATCTTCCACATAATTGCCTTGACGGGCGCTATCCGTTTGCAACACTGCATCAAGAAACTGTTGGATGGCAGATTGCTGCTCAGAGAGCGCGCGGCCACCGACATCTAAATGAGCGACGATGGCAGCCCGAATCATCGGAGCAGTGGTCAGATCCGAGTCGACCCTTGATGGACCATTCGTCAGAAGGTTGATGGCCTGCGCCAGCCACTCGTCTTCACCGTCGCGTGCTGCCATGCCCACATAATGCCAGACAGCGCAGTGGGCGACAAGCCACACAAACATTTGCACATTATTTCGTTTTGTGTTATATGTAAATTGGGGATAGGCACATACTGAAAAGTAGGTGCAAAATGAATCCAATTCAGCCTACCGCGCGTTATTGGCCGTCCGGCCAAAGCGGCGTGGATCTGGTTATGCATGAGTTTCTATCGTTTCTACAGAAAGATGGGTTCTACGAAACGATCGACGAAGGCGAGCCCGCCTTCGTCGATCTGTACTGGGTCTGGCTCATCGATCACAGTGGATACTCAACTGTGCCGACCTACGAGATCCTTCTACAAGCTTTTGTCGCCACGTCGGCACATTGGCTAATAGGCGAACTCGAGATCCAAGCAAAGATCTGTCAACCGCAGTTCGGAAACGACAAAGACTCCGCGGCTAATATCACCAGGATGCTCCGATGCGACGGGGAGAGGTACGGGAGCTACCGGCATCCCGCTCTGCTCGCCGACCGATTCGCATTCGAGAAGAACTGGCACACAGGCGCTGGCCTTCTAGAGCGCGTGTCGATAGAACTCAACGATACACAACTGAGCCTGATCAACGAGATCAGGCACATGCTGTCGGCACAGGCGACTCGATCCGCTCCGGACAACACCTGACCGGAACGTGTCCGATCAGACCAGCTCACGCCTGGAGCCCGCTCGCTGGACAACCACAACCACCCCTGCCCATCCCCCCTGCCCACCTTGAGCACTTCTCAAGGTGGGCATTTTCATGGCAGGACACCTATAAGTGCGTATTCCCAGAGCGTCCCAATCATGTTCCCAACATCCCATTTCTCTTCCCGTCTTCCCAATTTACTTCCCATTACCGCGCCCTCTCGATTCGTGTGATCGAATGGGTAAACAAACAAAAGAGCGCTCGCCCGTGGACTCGGTCGAGAGCAGATTCAACGAATGTTGCGATGCGCGATGTACGGATTACGAGGTTTAAGAGGGAGTAGTGTGCCGGCCCTATTCGGCTAACTAAACATCGCTGTTACTCGGGGCTACTCCCGGATCACGAAACCGCACCAGATCAGCCCATTACAGATGAAAGGAACCCTCATCGTGAACACGTCAACGGTACGCCGGCGGCGGCGACAAAGCACCAGGACCATCGGTGTCTTGTTGGCGGTTGTCCTAGTCCTGTACATGTCCGCCTGTGGCATCAACGGCACGCCCCAAGGCGCACTAGGCCAGGCTCAACAAATCCTGGCGGCCTGCCCCAAGGGCACCAAGGTCGCCTCCAAAGTAGACATCGACGTCAGCGGCACTAGCCGTACCGCCACGCTGCAGCCCGAGCGCTCGAACGCCATCGGCGACATAGCGCGCCGAACGGCCATCTGCGGTGGCCATCTGCAGGTGACAGTCTTCTCGGCCACTAGCGCCGCCACGGTCATCCTCTTCGACGGCGAGCTGAACCTGCCTGGAGCCACCGACAACGCTCGCCTACGTCGCGTGCCCGATCTGATCACAACAATTATGGCCACGGTCACCCAGGCATACGGAACCAAGATTCAGCAGCTCAGCCCTGGAGGCAGCGACATCGTCGGGCAGTATCGGCTGGCCGCGGAGTACTGGAACCAGCTCGGCGCTGGCTACAAGCTGAACCTCCTGCTCCTGACGGACGGACTCCAGAACGCAGGTTTCAGTCTGGGCAATGCGCCGCTGACGACAGCTGCTGCCACCGCCCTGGCGGCAAACATCGACGTTCCAAAACTGCCCGGCGCCTCCATAACTGTGGCAGGCATCGGAAGCGTCACGGGCCAACCGCCGTCCTCCACCGTGGTCGATGGTGTCGTCGCCTTCTACGACGCCCTGTGCAAGAAGACAGAGGCTGCGTCGTGCCTGTCAGTGACCGACTACACGTCCTCGGGGCAGTGACAACGATGGCACGATTCGCCAGGAAGACCTCCGCCACCGATGCACTGGTGGCGGAGGCGGACTCCATCTCGCTGCAACGAATCGACGAGGCCGCTGGACTGGGACGCCCTGCTGGACTCGGCGTCACGAATGCCGAGCGCGAGTTTGATTCACTCGGCCATGAGCAGGAGGAGAGCTGGCGCGCCGATGGCGAGAAGGCCTCACGCACCGCGCTCGTCAGAGCAGCAGGCTATGACCAGGCCGCGGAGGCCGGCCTCTTCCTGCTCAAGGACCACAGCGACGAGGTCACCGCGGCCCGTCAGTCCTACCAGCACGCGGCCCAGACGTTGCTGCCGTATGTGCGTCGCGCGCCCGCCGACACATGTCGCTACGTGGCGGGCTATGGGCTGCTTGGTCTAGGCGATGCCTCAGCGATTGTAAATTGTTCGGTCCTATTGGGTGATATTCCCCTCTTTGCCGTCGGCCAGGCGCTGGCAACAGGGTTCGCGGCCGTGACGGCGGGTCTGGTGGGCGGCGAGCTCCAAGAGCTGCGCCAAGCTCAGGCTCGACGACGCGACCCGGACTCACTGAGCTCGGACGAGTTGCGGTATCAGCGTCTATTCGTCGGGGCCGATACCGGACTCGCCGTGACGAAGCTCGTCGCAGGCATCAGCCTGACCATCGTGGTGCCGGTGGCGATCGCGGTGTTCGCACTGCGCACTGGAACCGAAGGACTCCTCGCGGGGGTCACCTTCGGCGGTCTGGCCGCAGCCACGGCGTTGGGGTCCTTTGTCTCCAGCTACGTCCACGGCGACGAGGTGGCCGACCTGATCGGCAACTACCGGAAGCGCTACCACGCGGCCACGCGGCGGCACCACAGGCTCGCCCGCAACCGCGACCTGTCCCAGCACGCCCGGGCGCTAGAGAAATCCAGCTCGATCTCACGCGAGTACGGCAGACGCGCCCTGGCGGCCAGCCACAAGGTCACAGCGCTGATGTACAGGATGCTGCGCCGCAACCCACAGGTCGTCGGACACGGCGAAGGCACGACGGAGACCAGTGGCGTAATCGGGCGACGGTCGAGGAAGGACGGTGCCGCGTGAACACGCAAATCACCCTCCTGCCCAGCCAGATCACGGCCAGTAATCTGCTCAGTCGCCCTGGATCCGCCCGCGGTCCGGTATCGAAGCACCGATTCCTGTTGGGCGAGGCGGGCCGCTGCAGCGGGCACCAGACGCTGGTCATCCACGACTTCGATAACTCCGGCTCGGTCACATCTCCAGCGGGCAGCGACCCCGTCAGCAACCGCTATGAGGAGGCCCGACAAGCCTTCCGGGCCGTGGCCCGCCGCTGTACATGTGGACGATGCCTCGGAGCGGTGCTGCACTTCGACCTGGTCGGTGCAGTCCCGCCCACGCCGCTCACCAAACGTCTCATGTCGAGTCTGGAGACCGGGCTGCGGGTGCCTGCCGGTGGCGCGGGATGCAGCCTGCTGGGTCCAAGCCTGGCCGAGGCCTACGAGATCGCCCAGCAGTATCCAGAGCACCTGACCACTCTGGTAGTTCTAAGTGACTTCGAACTGTTCGATCCGGAACCGAGGCAGCTGCTGTCGTCTCTGGCTGGCTTCCCCGGCGACGTTCACGCGGTCGTTCTCGGCGGTCGTGAGCTAGAGGGCGCTCTCGACCCTCGCATCCAGATCACGCCGATTCGACGCGACGATCCGCCCGGCGCCGTGGCGCGAACCGTCTTCGCCAGCCTGACGGCTCACCGGCCTGGGCGACGGTTAGCCGAACCGCTAAGCAGCAACCAGACGGACGCTCAGGGCAGCCCGTAGTGCATTCCACAACACAAATTCCGGTGCCCGGTACGCCGCCGAAAGGCGCCAGTTCCAAAGAGAGCCGTGCGCGACCAATCGGGCGACCCGTCGCCCGACACGTCGCCCGAGTCGACCATTTCAAAACGTCCACCCACGCCCTGTAATTAGGTCAGATCCCGAACCGACCACCTGGCCGGCGACAAAGCAACATCAGTCGTCGCCGTAGCCCAGTGCGCTCACTTTCGGGAACAGAAAGGAGAGCAGTCACCATGAACACCATCACCAAAGCCGAGGTCGCCGCCGCCCCTAGACGGTTCCGGACCCTCTTGGTGGACCCTCCCTGGGACATCCAGCAAAGAGGCGCCCGCGGAGCCGAGTGCCATTACGACCTTCTGAGCCTGGAGCGCATTAAGGCCATGCCCGTTGCCGACTTGGCCGAGGACGATGCGCACTTGTGGCTGTGGGTCACCAACGCCACGCTGCGTCACGGCTACGACGTGGCTGAGGCATGGGGGTTCACCGTCAGGAGCCCGCTGACCTGGATCAAGTTTCGGCTCGGCCTGGGCAACTACCTGCGCAACGCCACTGAGCATCTGCTCTTCGCCACCAAGGGCAAGGCGCCGGTCAACTTCCGCTCGCAGCCAACGTGGGTCAACGCGCCGGTACAAGACCACTCGCACAAGCCCGAAGAGCAATACGCGCTCATCGAGCGGATCAGTCACGGCCCGTATCTCGAGCTATTCGCCCGCCGCCGCCCGCTCAGCCGCTCGGACTGGTCGGTCTGGGGCAACGAGATCGACTCGGACATCTCCATCCCCGGCTACCCACTGCCCGGTGAGGTTAACCGCCAGCCCCGCGGGGTGAAAGGGCCATGAGCGAGAAGAAGGATCCCGACCCAGTGAAGAGCCCGTTCGAGTGGCTGTTCCACACCAGTCTGCTGGTCTTCGGGACGGTGCTGGCTCTCAACCTGGCCGTCGCCTACTTACGGCCCATCCTGCCCTGGATCGTCGGCGGGATCGTCATTGCCACCGTGACGGCCCTGGTGATCGCGACCATGCGCTGGGACCGGAGAAAGTGGTGATTCTCAAATGCGGGGCTATCAGAGGTCGAACGTTGTGGAATTTACAAACGGTATTGACTTGATGACTGGAATCAGCAATAACTATCTGCACATTCATGTGATGAGTCAAATCATCATGCGGCATGGCAAGAAAGGAGGTTCTTCAAATGACTAAACGTAAGAAATCGCCCCATAATCGTAAGCCGGAATTTCGGGTTGTGGCGCGCGGATACCGCCGCAGCAACCGTGACATCGCCATGCTGCAGCGTGCCTCGCTGGACTACTTCATCGCCGAACAAGAACGCCTGGCCCAGGTCGAGCGCGCGGAGAAGCTGGATGCCTCCGCCAGTGAAGAAGACCCGGGAGGTGATCGCCATGACTAATGCTTCCTGGATCTACTCGTCGCTACATCTCGCCCGACCACTCGACGTGAAGGCCGTTCTGGCGCTCCTGACCCGACTGGCCTCGGATCGCGACGCCCCGCGCGTCGTCTTGGAAGTGCGGGCCAGCCAGACGGGCACCGAGCACCTACTGGGGTGCCCTGCATCGGCGGTGCACGCGATGCGGCATCTACTGAGCGATCTGATCCCTGGCACGGTCATGGTGGCAGCCTCCTCCGAAGACCCCCGCCCGGCTGTCGACGTCGCCGGCCATCTCACCCTTAAGCCGGGCGGCTTACCTCTACGCATCGACTGCGCGGAGGCGACGACCACGGCTGTGCTCTCAGCTCTGGCCACTCGACTCCACATCGGTGAATGCCTGGTGCTGCAGATCGTGCTTGGCCCCAGGAAGGCACCGCGAATAGTTCCTCACGACGCTGCGGATCCGACCACCTCGTGGCTTCAGACCTTCCGGGGCGCCAGCGGGTCAGCCTCCCAGGAAACCCGTGGCCGGTTGAAGACACGAGCAGGAGAAGGCGGCTTCGCCGCGACCATCAGAGTTGGAGCCGCCAGCCCAGATCCTCAGCGCCGACGTCGATTCGTCGTCAGTCTGCTGAGCGCCCTATCGACGGCTCAGAGTCCCGGCGTGCGCATTGATCTGGTGCGCGAGCATCCCAAACATCTGAACGAGGCCAGACAGCCGTGGCTCTGGCCGCTGCACCTGGCGACCAGCGAACTAGTTGGGCTGCTGGGATGGCCGCTGGGTGAACGCGACTTGCCGGGGCTCCCACCCGTCCATCCCAAGCGTCTTCGTGCCGGAGCCGGTGTCCACACCGGGCCGCGCGTGTTTGCCGAGAGTGCCGCTCCAGGCGACGGGCGCCAGATCGGAATCGCTCCAAAGGACATGACCTTCCACGGTATTGCCTTCGGCCCGATTGGCTCCGGCAAGACCAATGCGCTGCTGCACCTGATCCTGGCCGACATCAAGGCGGGGCGACCCGTCGCGGTGCTCGATCCCAAGAAACAGCTGGTCGATGACATCCTGGCGCGCATCCCTCATGAGCGAATCGATGACGTCGTGGTGCTCGATGCCAGCGAGCCCCGTCCGGTCGGGTTCAACCCGTTGGACGTCACCGGTCGCGATCCCGATGTCGTCGTCGACGGCATCTTGGCGGTGTTCCAAGCAGTCTTCAGCGACGGCTGGGGACCACGCACCGCCGACATCTTCTCGGCATCGCTGCGCACGCTGGCCCGCACCAGCTCCAAGACGCACCCGGCAACCCTAATCGATCTGCCCCGCCTGCTGACCGACCCAGTCTTCCGCCGTCGCCAAGTCGGGGCCGTCCAGTCCGATGTCGGGCTGGCCGGATTCTGGGCCTGGTATGAGAGCCAGTCCCCCGCAGCGCAGGCTTCGGCCATCGCCCCACCGCTGAACAAGCTGCGCCAGCTGCTGCTCCGACCAGCCCTGATCCGCATGCTGGAGCAACGCGATCCGCCGTTCCGGCTGCGCGATATCTGGCGAGAAAACAAGGTGGTGCTGATCCCGCTCAACGAGGGCCTGATTGGCCCAGGAACGGCCGCCTTGCTCGGCTCACTGGTCATTTCGGATCTATGGCAGGCCACTCAGGAACGCGCCGACGAACCCGGCGCCGACAAGCGTCCCGGCATGGTCTACGTCGACGAAGCGCCACGCTTCCTGCATCTACCAGTGTCGCTGGCCGACGCCCTAGCAATGAGCCGGTCGCTCTCGGTCTGTTGGTTCCTGGCCGCCCAGTACCGCAGCCAGTTCCCACCGGCCCTGCGCACCGCCGTGGACATGAACGCCCGCAACAAGATCGTATTCGCTACGGAATTCGACGACGCCCGAGACATGGCGCGCCTAAGCCCAGACATCACGGCTGAGGACTTCATGAGCCTGCCGAAATTCCACGCCTACACCAACCTCATCGCAGGTGGGCATCCGTCCGGCTGGGCCATGGTCAGGACGCTTCCCCCTCCACCGACGACAACCGACCCGCGGGTAGTTCGTCGCCATAGCAACCAGCGCTACGGGCCGACCGCGTCGCCTGTAGCCCAGCGGGAGAACGGCAGTCCCAGCATCGAAGCATCCGAGGTCCTCATGCCGGAAGTTGCCGCCGCCAGCGAGCCGATCGGCCGTAAGAGGAGGCGACGATGACGCTCCGACGCCAGGGGTCCGACCCCAACCAATGGCACGACCAGTCGCCCAACGGATCGCGACTGTCAGGTTCGACTGTTTCCGCTGCTCAACCGGCCACCCCTGACGGCTGTGGGATGGGACTGACCCCCTATTCGGGGGTCATCGGGCGCTACCAGCTGCTGGCCGTGCCCTCGCCCCTTTCAGCGACTGGAGGTGTCCGATGAGTCCGGCTGACATCTACCGGCTTCAAGATCGCCTCTCGGATCGCGACCTGGCCATCCTGGAGTCCCTACGCACCCATCGCCTGCTCAGCACCCGGCAGGTCCAGCGCCTCCACTTTGACCACGGCTACACCAGCCCGAATGCGGCCACCCGCTGCGCCAATCGGGTGCTCGCCCGACTTGAGGAACACGGCCTGATTCGCCGCCTGGCAAGACGGATCGGTGGGGTACGACGCGGCTCCTCCGGACTGGTCTGGCAGCTGGGACCGGCCGGTGAACGACTCATCCGCACCCTGCGCGGAGGCAATCGCCGTCGCTACGTCGAGCCCTCCACGACATTCGCCGCCCACACCGTCGCCACGGCCGAGCTGGCGATCCAGCTGCACGAAGCGGTCGCGGCCGGCGAACTGGAGTTACTCACTCTTGAGGCCGAGCCAACCTGCTGGCGCTCCTTCATCGGCCGCCATGGCGTACAAGAGTGGCTCAAGCCCGACCTGTACGCGGTGACAGCCTGCGGCGAGTTTGAGGACCACTGGTTCATCGAAGTCGACCTGGCGACCGAGCACCCGCCGGTCGTAGCCCGGAAGGCCCGAATCTACCAGCGTTACGCCGCCACAGGGGCGCACCAGGAGCGTCACGGCCTATTCCCTGCGGTGTTGTGGGTGGTACCCGACAAAGCCCGGCAGGTGGCGTTGGAGGCCGCGTTACGAGCCGACGCCCGGCTGCAGCCAGAACTGTTCCGGGTCGCGACCGTCGACGCCTTCAAGACCACAGTCCAAGCCAACGCCGACCTGGGGGCCAGCCCATGAACCGGCTTCTCCCCACCAAGAAACCCGAAGACACCTATGAAAGGAGGAACCATCAATGGAACACACACCAGAATCACCAGATAGCCACCACCGAGTCGGACCCGACCGCGAGAACCTGCAGCCGGGCGAGATCGACCTGACCGGTGCCACCCAGCAGGAAGACGACCTGCGCGACGTCATCGGCGACGCCATCCTCGAAGCCGAAACTTCGGGGGGCGAGATACCCACCTGGGGCGCCAGGACCATCGCCCGCGCCCTGGCCAACCGCCTCGGCAGTTCCGATACGGCGTTGCACCACTACGCGCTGTCGGGACTTGCCGATCCCGACAAGATCTCCCGCGAGCTCGCAGAGGTCTACAGCGACCCCAACAGCTCACCGGAGGCCCGCAGCTGGGTCAATTGGCTCAGCACCTACATGGTCAACCGGCCGCCAGACACAGACGCGGACCGTCGCGGGACCGTCGACGCCGTCGAAGAGGCCACCTCGCCACAGGTCGAGCAGGGCCTAGCCGAACACGGTGATGCCTTCCGCGCATACCTGGGCCTGCCTGATGTCGATGAGTCAGCAGTCGACCTGCTCGAGACCTTCCATGAGTTCTACATCGGCGCCTACCCACACATCGACGCCCTGCTCGATGACCTGACTGAAGTACGCGACTGGGAGTCCGCCATCGACGAGCTGGCCGCCAGGTACGGCATCGATGGCCTGGTGTCGCTGGACCGCTCGAAAGTCGAGCCCATCGCCCGGGAGACCTGGGACATCGTCGAAGTAGGCAGACGCCTTTACGTATTCACAAAGTAGAAAGCAAGAAGAGAGTAAGTGGCGTTGGATATCTAGCCGTTCTCCAAAGGCGAACTAAAAATGTGTTGCGGAATAGTCAACAATCGCTGATTTCGGACATCAAAAGAGGTAAAATGGGACAATAAAGGAGAATCATCGACAATGGATCAAGATAGTGCTAAGCGATTCGGCGATTACTTACGACGTCATCGCAAAGAACAGAAACTCACCTCACGCGGCCTTGCCGAGAAAGCTGGCATAGACATCGCCACTCTTGTCAGGCTCGAACAAGGCAAGTACCGGACTCCACGCCCCGACACGCTCAAGGGCCTCGCATCCGCCCTTGGGCTGCCACTAGCCGACGTCTTCGCCATGGCCGACTACGTCGTCCCCTACGACCTGCCAACCATGACGCCCTACCTACGAGCGAAGTACGGATCCCTCCCCGAGGAGGCAATCACCTCGATAGATGACTACTTCCAGCAGCTCCTCGACCAGTACGGGCTAAACCTCAAAGGGCCACTCGCCTCTGAGGACGAGGTCAGCAAGAAACCTTGAGCAGGTGGGCGACGGTGCCAACATCAACCCTTAACGGGTGGGAAAAGGAGGACTTACATGTCAACCAAAGCAACAGCATCCCGAACAGCATCCCCACTTGCAACCCTGCGAGCCGCCGTCTCGCTACGTCACCCCACCAATCTGACCGCCGCGATGCACATCGGCCATCAGCAGGCTGAACTATTGCACAAGATCCTCAACACGCACGGCAAGGACCTACTTGAGCGCATCACCTGCCTACCCGGCATAACTGTGACTGCGATCAACCATCTTCCGGTAGCGAGCACCGCGTTCTGGGGCAACGGGCACTGGAACATCCACATTCGCGAGCAGGACCTTCCGGAGAGACAACGCTTCAACGCGCTGCACCAACTGAAACACATCATCGATCACCCGGGCAGGCGAGCCACCAGAGCCGACGACGTCCGACTGTCCGATGAAGACGAGGAACTCGTCGCCGATCACTTTGCCAACTGCTTCCTGATCATAGAAGCAATATGAGCGGACCAGCCCTGACCCATCCGACCTTGACCACGCCTCCGGCCGTGCTCAGGCCCACAACCGAGGAAGCGACAATGACGACCGACACCGAGCCCCAGCCAACAGGTGTGACCACAACCACAGCTGTCGCCTACATCCGGGTCTCGACCAAAGACCAGGCCGAGCGCGGCGGACAAGCCGAAGGATTCTCCATCCCGGCACAGCGCGAAGCAATCCGTCGCAAAGCCGAGAGCATGAGCGCGGTGATCGTGGCCGAATTCACCGACGCAGGTGAGTCGGCCAAGTCCGCAGACCGGCCAGAGCTACAGCGCATGCTGTCCTACCTGACTGCAAACCCCGTCAGCTACGTGCTCGTACACAAAGTGGACCGCCTGGCTCGCAACCGCGCCGACGACATCGAAATCAGCATGGCCATCCGGAATGCCGGTGCCACCTTGGTATCTGTTACGGAGAACATCGACGAGACGCCCTCCGGATACCTGATGCACGGCATCATGAGTTCGATCGCCGAGTTCTACTCGCGCAACCTGGCGCAGGAAGTCATCAAGGGGTTGAGCCAGAAGGTGAGCACCGGGGGCACAATCAGCCGCGCGCCTATCGGTTACCTCAACGTCCGCGACATGCTCAACGGACGCGAGCACCGCTACGTCAAGCTCGACCCGGTGCGCGCCGAGCACGTTCGCTGGGCGTTTGAAATGTACGCCACTGGCGAGTGGAGCCTGAGCAGTCTGGCCCAGGCGCTGGAGGAGCGCGGACTCACCCAACGCGCCACGCCCAAGCAAGTCGACAACCCTGTCAGGCGCAACAAACTACAGACGATCCTGCGCAACCGCTATTACCTCGGCTTTGTCACCTGGCGCGGCGTCGAGTACGACGGCAATCACGAACCCATCATCGATGCGGAGACCTTTGACCGGGTGCAGACCACGCTCGAGTCACACAACCAAACCGGAATGCACCAACGTAAACACCTCAACTACCTGACCGGGACACTCCACTGCGCGCGCTGCCGCTCCCGTCTGCTTTACATGCTCGTCAAGGGCAACGGTGGCAGCTACGAGTACTTCGTCTGCACAGGGCGCCACACCGGTCGGACAAACTGCGACCTGCCATACGTGCCGCTGTACAAGGTCGAAGCAGAGGTCGCCAAGCTCTGGCACGACGAGCAGGCCATGTGGGAGGCAGACGGGATCGTCCAGATCGAGCAGGGACTCCTCCAACAACTCCAGGCCGCTCAGGTGAGCGCCGACCGAGACCGAACCCTGATTGAGCGACACATCGACAAGATCAACCGGGAGCGTTACAAGTGGGCAGACAAAGCCATGGACGGCGCCGTACCCGCCGACATCGCCCGCGAGAAGCAGCAGCAGCTCGCCCGCCAACTCGCCGCTCTCCAGGACCAGCAGGCTCAGGTCTCTCGGGCCAACGCCAGTCAGGAAGAGATCCTCACCGGCACGATCCGACTGATTGCCAACTGCGGCGAGGTGTACAACAACGCCGGCAATAACCTACGTCGCATCTACAACCAGGCCTGGTTCAACCGCATCACCGTCGACGCCGAATATGAGGACGCAAGTTGCTCCCCCGAGCGAACCGAGCTCATGGAGACGCTCCACCGCTCAGCACACGCCCTGTACGAGACGCACGGACCCGCTGGTCCGGCCGACTCAACCCATAAACATGAAAAACGAGCCGAGAGCTTGTGCTCTCGGCTCGTTCCCCATGACTACGGTTCGACAGGATCACCTTTGGTGGAGCTGAGGGGACTCGAACCCCTGACCCCCTCGTTGCGAACGAGGTGCGCTACCAGCTGCGCCACAGCCCCGTGGTGCGGTCGAAACTTTAACACCGCGGCGCGCCCAGTCAGAAACGACCACGACGTTATGCGCCCGTGAGTTCGCTCTTATCGACCAAACGACCATGGTTCTTGGGCTCCCCTGCCCGATCCGTGGGTCATTTCGGGGCCTCTCAGCCGGGTAGTGGTGGGCAGTAGCCGTCGAGGGCGAGCACGCCCAGGGCAACGAGAGCTTCAGGTTTGGTGGAACCGAACGCCATGCGAGTCAGGACCCGGATCTTCGTATTCGTCGACTCGATCAGGCCGTTGGACAGGCCATGATCGAGAGTCGCATCGATGGTCTTGCGATGCCTGGCGATCCGCTTCTGCAGGTCCACGAACGCCGGGATGCGACAACGCCGGGCCCAGCT
>OCZT010004641.1_pt1 | contig 13809 bp, 11 predicted proteins | sample 1539031 | NCBI WGS metagenome assembly OCZT01 (sample SAMEA3539308, study PRJEB22396) | soil metagenome | biome: tundra; feature: field; material: soil | place: USA | collected 2010-05 | depth 0.15 m
AGTAGGTAAGCTCCACGGCCAGTAACCACTGCGGCCACCAGCAGGCGATAGCGGCAACGATCAATGCCACATCACAAAGCGCTAGTGGCAGCGAGGTCTGCACCGACCAGCGGCCGTCGCCCAGCGGGACGCTCACGAACAAGACGGCGTCGGCGATCAGGACGACTGATATCGCGCGCCCGGCCCACCCGACCCAGGGCCCCGGCCACCGCCGACAGGCGGTGCACAGGCCCACACAGATCACGGCGCCGATCGCGACGGCGATCCAGTAGGCAACTGGCGTACTCACGTTCATTATCATCCGCGCTAAAGACCGCGTTTCCGACCCTAGCGTGGCTGGCTCGACGTTCGATCGATCACCGGTGGCGGACCCTGACCGGACATCAACGGCGCTGCACTCGGTCATGAGACCGCCCGAATCCTCCACGTCATCACCGGCGTGGACCTCATGGCCCAGTCTTATGGCTGGGTCTGCGCCCCCAATGGCCTCGAAGCCTCATCGCGTCACGCCGATCGATGCCCGGTGCATCCTCACCTCTCGGGACGAACGTCCATGGCGAACAGGTGTACCCAGGCATAGCGTCGATGACACATACCGAAGAAAGGTTGATGCAGATGCACTTTGAAATCACCGGTGTCGCAGCCCTGGAGATTCTTGACTCCCGGGGACGCCCGACCCTGCAAACAACGGTCACTCTGTCTGACGGGACCACAGCCGTAGCCGGAGTCCCGTCCGGAGCCTCCACCGGTACCCGCGAAGCGGTCGAGCTGCGCGACGGCGACACCACAAGGTTTGGTGGGTCCGGGGTACTCACTGCAGTCGGCAACGTCAACGGCGAGATCGCCGACCTGCTCAAAGGCCGAGCGTGGGAGTCCCTGGCCGCAGTCGATGCAGCGATGGTCGCCGCGGACGGCACACCCACTAAGGCGCGCCTGGGCGCAAACGCAACCGTCGGGGTCTCGATGGCCCTGGCCCGCGCTTTGGCAGCCGCCAGCGGACAGCCCCTGCATGCCTGGCTACCCGGCTTCGGGCAGTCGCCCCGGATCCCGGTGCCCTGCTTCAACGTCCTCAACGGCGGCGCACACGCACCCAACGCCCTGGACTTCCAGGAATTCATGATCTCTCCCCTCGGTTCGCCGAACGTCGCCGAGGCCGTGCGCGCCGGAGCCGAGGTGTATGCCGCGCTGCGCAAACGCCTGACGGCCGCGGGGCATGCCACGGGGCTGGGCGACGAGGGTGGCTTCGCCCCCGAACTCACCGAACCGGAAGAGGTGCTCGAGGTGATCGTCGCCGCAATCACCGACGCCGGCTACGCGACCGGACGCTCCGGCATCGCGATCGCACTGGATCCTGCTGCCTCTGAGTTCCGTGACGAGGCCGGCATCTACCACGTGAGTGGCCAGCGGCTGTCCAGCAACGACATGATCGAACGCTACGCAGCGATGGTCGAGCGTTACCCGGTCTGGAGCATCGAGGATGGCCTCGGCGAGTCAGACCGGGAGGGCTGGCAGGCGCTGACCGCCCGGCTCGGAGACGTGGTGCAGCTCGTCGGCGACGACAACTTCTGCACCAACCCCGCCATCATTTCCACGGCCATCGCCGACGGCATCTGCAACGCTGCCCTGATCAAGCTGAACCAGATCGGCACCGTCAGCGAGACACTTGAGGCCATGGCCATCTGTCATCAGGCCGGGTACGCCCAGATGGTCTCCCACCGCTCCGGCGAGACCCCCGACTCCTTCATCGCCGACCTCGCCGTCGGCACCGGCTGCGGTCAGATCAAGACCGGAGCACCCGCTCGCGGTGAACGAGTCGCTAAGTACAACCGTCTCATCGAGATCAGCGCCCACCACGTCGACCTGCCGTACGGTCTTGGCTGACGCGGACCGGCGCGCCTTGTGACAGGGCCGGGCAAACGCGGCGTCGCCCTGGGAGACCTGAACGGTTGACCAAAGAGACGGCACGTCCAGCTGTCTGTGGGAAGTAAGCCAACTTCCCACAGACGCTCTGCACCCGGAAGGTCAGCTGCTCCACAGCCAAGTCGGCGACATATGGTCAGCGTTGCTGGCGTCCCCCGGCCAGCAGTGCTGTGGTCTGAGTCACGCGTGTCTGCCGGGTCTCGGGCTTCTTGGCCTGCTCGATCCAGGAGACATAGGCATGTTGTGGCTATAGGACCGACCATCGAAGAACGCACGCAAACCCGGATCGCCGGCTAGCGCGGCGCCAAGATCGTCCGGCACAGTGACGGTATGCGACGTGTGATCCGTCTCGACCTCGACGTCCAGGACGTCTTCGGCATTGACGTTCGCCGCGGCGCGAACGGCGCCGCTGACCGGGATCTTCACGACCCCGTTCATCGTCCCGATCGTGCTGGGGTAGGTGGGCCGTTGATCGTCACCCGCACCGCGGGTGCGTTTGCCTCCACCGAGGCCATCCAGGACCTCGGGTGGGACGGTGCTGCCGGAAGCGGGCTTGCCGTCAAGCTGCAGTTCCGCGAAATCTCATCACCCACCTATTCTTGACGTCCCAGTGAGGCCGATGGCATCGAGACGCCGGTAGCCGTAGCGACTCTTAGCCACACGTGGCTGGTGACCATCGCTGGCGGTGAAGGCGAGGTTGATGGCGGTGTTTCCGGTGCAGCTGGCGAATCGTCGAAGGCCACCGCGAGCAGGCTGCCGACGATCCGGGAGCCGATCGACTTGCTGGACGGGCAACCTGCCACGTGGCCCTGTTACGACCAGACCCTTTACCGGTGGGTGACCACCGCTAGGCGGCACTCAGGCAAACAGACGCAGCAGGTCCTGGGGCTCAAGACCAGCCAGGGTCGAAATCTGAACAGCCCCGATCGTCTCCGGCACTGGCACGTGATGCGGAACGGCAATCGTCGGTATTCCGGCCGCCACCGCGGAGGCGACCCCAGGGGGCGAGTCCTCGATCGCGATACAAGCTCCGAGGTCGGCCCCGAGCAGACGCGCGGCTGCCAAATAGGGCTCAGGATGGGGCTTGCCATGGCTGACGACGTCTCCGGTGATGACCGCGGCGAAGCTTCCCTTCGGCAGGTTACTCACCACAGCCGTCGCCAGTGACTCCCACGACATCGTGACCAATGCGCACGGAACCCTCTGCGCTACAAGGCTCGCCAACAGCTCGCGGGCCCCGGGGCGCCACGGCACATGCTCGGCGACCCTGGCGACGACGCCGGCAAGCAGCTCGTGAACTATCTCGACTGGGGTCAGCTCGATTGGCGAGTGAGCCAGGATGTACTCGGCCGAGACCAACAGGTCATTGCCGACGAGTTTGTGTGCGTGCTCGTCGGTCCACACACCGCCGTGCTGCTCCACCAAAGAGCGCTCTTCGGCGATCCAGTAGGGCTCGGTGTCCACCAGTGTGCCGTCCATATCCCACAGAACCGCCGCCGGAAGCGCCGCAGTCATGTGCGGCCACAGGTCATGTCGCCTGGAAGTCATACGGCTATCAAGTCATGTCGCATTGAAGTACTTGGCCTCGGGGTGGTGCACGACCAGAGCATCGGTGGACTGCTCCGGGTGGAGCTGCAGCTCATCTGAGAGAGTCACCCCGATGCGCGAGGGGTCGAGGAGCGCAACGAGGATGGCACGATCCGCGAGGTCCGGGCAGGCCGGATAGCCGAACGAGTAACGAGACCCGCGATAGCCCTGACGTAGGATCGCGCCGAGGTCGTCGGTGTCTTCGGTGCCGAAACCGAGCTCGTCGCGTACTCGCGCGTGCCACATCTCGGCCAGCGCCTCGGTCAGCTGCACAGACAGACCATGAAGCTCGAGGTACTCGCGATAGGCGTCGCGACCAAACAGCTCTGCGGTCGCCTCGGCTACCCGGGCGCCCATCGTCACCAGCTGAAAGGCAATGACGTCAGGCTTGCCGTCGACTTCGTAGCGTTCCTTGCTCTTGAAGAAGTCAGCAAGGCACAGACGGCGGTCCCGCCGCTGGCGCGGGAAGGAGAAACGCGCCCGCTCGCTGCCAGCCTTCGCCGCATCTGCGCCCTCTTCGTGGTGGAGGACCACGAGATCGTTCCCTTCGCTGTAACAGGGGAAGTAGCCGTAGGCGACAGCGGCCTCCAACAGGCCCTCGGTCTTGATCCGCTCGAGCCACATCCGCAGTCGCGGCCGGCCTTCGGTCTCGACCAGCTCCTCGTAGGACGCACCGTCCTCGCCGCGTTCGCCCTTCAGCCCCCACTGCCCCAAGAACGTCGCCCGTTCGTCGAGGTATGACGCGTAGTCAGCTAGCGCGATGCCCTTGACGACCCGGGTACCCCAGAACGGCGGCGTCGGGATGCTGTTGTCCTGGGCTACGTCCGAACGCGTGGTGTCGGCGGGTGCATCATCATTGGGCGTAGCCACCACTGCACGAACCCGGCGCTTGCGAAGCTCCGGCAGAGTCTGCGAGACGCTCAGCTCCGGGTTTGCGCGGGCGGCCGCCACCGCATCCATCAGACGCAGACCCTCGAATGCGTCTCTGGCGTAACGGACTTCACCCTGGTAGACCTCGGCCAGGTCGTTCTCCACATAGGCGCGGGTCAGGGCAGCGCCACCGAGCAGCACCGGCCAGCGGGCCGCCAGCCCGCGGGAGTTGAGCTCCTCGAGGTTCTCCTTCATGACAACCGTCGACTTGACCAGCAGCCCGCTCATGCCGATCGCGTCGGCGTTGTGCTCCTCAGCTGCGCGGATGATCTCGGCGATCGGTTGCTTGATCCCGATGTTGACGACCTCGTACCCGTTGTTCGACAAGATGATGTCCACCAGGTTCTTGCCGATGTCGTGGACGTCACCGCGCACAGTGGCCAGCACGATACGTGCCTTGGCCTCACGCGCAGAGCCATCAGCGTTGCCCTCGATGAACGGCTCGAGATAGGCCACTGCGGCCTTCATGACCTCAGCAGACTGCAGCACGAACGGCAGTTGCATCTCGCCCTTGCCGAACAGCTCGCCGACGGTCCGCATCCCATCCAGCAGGTTGTCGTTGATGATGTCAAGGGCCTTGTCACCTCTGTCGAGGGCCGCCTGCAAGTCATCCTCGAGGCCCTGGCGCTCGCCGTCGATGATGCGCCGGCCCAGTCGCTGCTCCAGCGGCAGAGCGGCGAGCTCTTCAGCCCGGGCGTCCTTCAAGGAGGCCTGGTCCACGCCTTCGAACAGCTCGAGCAGGCGGCTCAGCGGGTCGTAGGTCAGTTCGCTGCTGCCCGGCTCACCTGCCCAGACACGCCTGTCATAGACCAGGTCCAGGGCCACCTCGCGTTGCTCCTGCGGGATCCGGGCGATCGGTACGATCCTGGCGGCGTGCACGATGGCCGAGTCGAGTCCTGCCTTGACACATTCGTGCAGGAACACGGAGTTGAGGACTACCCGGACGGCTGGTTTGAGACCGAAGGACACGTTCGAGACGCCCAGGGTTGTCTGAACCTCCGGATAGAGACGTTTGATCTCGCGGATGGCCTCAATGGTCTCCAGACCATCGCGACGTGTCTCCTCCTGACCCGTGCCGATCGGGAAGGTCAACGTGTCCACGATGATGTCCTGCACGTTCATGCCCCACTGCCCGGTCAGTGCCGTGATCAGACGCGAGGCCACAGCGACCTTGTGCTCTCGGGTTCGGGCCTGACCGGTCTCGTCGATGGTCAGGGCGATCACGGCGGCGCCGTGCTCCTTGACCACGGGCATTATCCGCGAGAATCGTGAACCCTCACCGTCGCCGTCCTCGTAGTTGACCGAGTTGACGACCGCGCGGCCACCCAGCAGCTCGAGGCCAGCCTCGACCACGGCGGGTTCGGTGGAGTCGAGAACCAGCGGAAGGGTGCTTGCCGTGGCGAACCGGCTGACGATCTCGTGCATGTCCTGCACACCGTCACGGCCGACATAGTCGATGCAGACGTCGAGCAGGTGGGCTCCATCCCTGGTCTGGTTACGGGCAATCTCGACGCACTCGTCCCAGCGGGAGGCCAGCATTGCCTCCTTGAACGCTTTGGAGCCATTGGCGTTCGTGCGCTCGCCGATCGACAGGAACGAAGCATCCTGACGAAAGGGAACCGAGGAGTACAACGAGGCGACACCGTGCTCGGGGTGGGGCCGGCGCGGTTTGACCGGCGCCCAGCCAACAGCCTTGACGACCTCTGCAAGGTGAGCGGGCGTCGTACCGCAGCAGCCACCGACCAGGGAGAGCCCGAACTCCTTGACGAACTGCGTATGGGCGGCCGCGAGCTGCTCGGGCGTGAGCGGGTACGCGGCGCCGTCCTTGGTCAGGATGGGCAGCCCGGCGTTGGGCATGCAGCTGATCGGGATCCGGGAGTGCCGCGAGAGATGACGCAGGTGCTCGCTCATCTCAGCGGGGCCAGTCGCGCAGTTGAGGCCGATCGCGTCGATCCCGAGCGGTTCCAGAGCGGTCAGCGCCGCGCCGATCTCGGAGCCCATGAGCATGGTGCCGGTCGTCTCGACCGTGACGTGCACGATGACCGGCAGGTTCTCGCCGGCCGCGGCCAGTGCCCGCTTGGAACCGATCACGGCAGCCTTAGCCTGCAACAGGTCCTGGGACGTCTCGATCAGGATGACGTCGACGCCCCCGTCAATCAGTCCCCGGGCCTGCTCCGCGTACGCGTCGCGCAAGGTCGCAAAAGCGACGTGGCCCAGCGAGGGAAGCTTGGTCCCTGGCCCCATCGACCCGATCGCGAAACGCGGGTGCTCAGGAGTCGACCAGCGCGCTGCGGCTTCGGCGGCGATCCGCCCGCCGGACTCAGCGAGCTCGTAGATGCGATCGGAGATGCCGTATTCGCCCAGGTTAGCCAGGTTGGCGCCGAACGTATTGGTCTCCACAGCATCGACACCCACGGCGAAGTAGGCGTCGTGGACGCTTCGTACCACGTCCGGACGACTGATGTTGAGGATCTCGTTACAGCCCTCGTAGCCCTGGAAATCGGCCATGGATGGGTTCGCGGCCTGCAGCATCGTGCCCATCGCACCATCGGCCACGAGGACCCGCTCGGCAAGAGCAGTGCGGAAGAGATCGGAGCGGATGCTCAAGGTGGTCCGCCTTCTCAGTGGTTGGATCGACGAGAAGTCTATCGGCGGGTTGTGCAGCCACCCAACCTTCGTTCCGTAGTCTGGTCCCTTCAGACCACTCAGCAGCTAGCGGAGGCCCCAGGTGATTGAGCTCGCGGATGTGCCAGAACTGCGGGACCCGATCATGATCGCTGCCTTTGAGGGCTGGAACGACGCGGGTGAAGCAGCCACGGCGGCCATCGAGTATCTCACCGAGGTGTGGAAGGCTGAGCCCGTCGCGGCGATCGACCCGGAGGATTACTACGACTTCCAGGTCAGCCGTCCCCGGGTCGTCCTGGATGACGGCAAGCGACGCATCAGCTGGCCCACCACCCGCATCCTGCTGGCGACCTCTACCTCCTTGGACCGAGACGTCATCCTGGTCCAGGGCATCGAGCCGTCGACGCGCTGGCGTTCGTTCACCATCGAGCTGCTCGAGTTCGCCCAGCAGATGGGTGTCACCACCTTTGTGACCCTGGGTGCCCTGCTGGCAGACGTGCCACACACCCGCCCCCTTCCCGTCTCCGCCACCTCGGAGAACGCAGACGTTGCGCGCCGTTTCGACCTCGAGCCCAGCAGCTACGAGGGAGCCACCGGCATCGTCGGGGTCCTTGCTGACGCAGCCGCCCAGTCGGACCTCCCGGCGCTGTCCTGCTGGGCCGCGGTTCCGCACTACGCGGGAGGCACGCCTTCACCCAAAGCCACCCTCGGGCTCATCGCCAAGCTGGAGGAGCTGCTCGACCTGTCCATCCCGCGCGGCGAGCTTCCCGAGCAGTCGCGGGCGTGGGAGCACGGAGTGGACGAGCTGGCGGAGTCCGATGATGAGGTGGCGGAGTACATCCGTTCCCTCGAAGAGGCCCAGGACACCGCGGATCTCCCGGAAGCCAGCGGTGACGCCATCGCCCGCGAGTTCGAGCGCTACCTGCGTCGTCGCGGTGACGAACCGCCGGCTAACTAAAGCCGTATACCAAGGAGCGCGTCCAACGCGCGCCCGACCAACCCGGGGGCACCGAGTTCGAGAGCCCCGACTGCGGTTCCCCGGCCTTGCAGGCTCGCCTGGACCCATTCGTCCACCACGGCTAATGCGCCCGGCGCGTTCAGGTCATTGGCCAGACACTCGCGGACCCGTTGGATGGTCGATTCGGCCGCTGGACCTCCGTTGCCGGACAGCCCTTCCCGCCAGGTCGCAAGTCGTTGCTGTGCGTCCGCCAGGACCTGATCGGTCCATTCCCAGGGCCTGCGATAGTGGTGCGCAAGCACGGCAAGACGGATGGCCATCGGATCGACCCCTGAGTGCCGAAGCGTGGATACGAGCACCAGATTGCCCTTGGACTTGCTCATCTTCTCGCCGCCGAACCCGACCATGGCCTGGTGGACGTAGGCGCGTGCGAACGGCGAGGCGCCGGTTATCCCGCAAGCCTGGACCGCACTCATCTCGTGGTGAGGGAAAATGAGGTCGGTGCCGCCGCCCTGCACGTCGAACGTCATGCCGAGGTAGTCCAGGGCGATGGTCGTGCACTCGATGTGCCACCCAGGCCGACCCTCACCGAGGTCGCCGCCGGGCCAGGAGGGTTCACCGGCACGCGCTGCCCGCCACAGCAAAGGATCGAGCTCATCGCGCTTGCCGACACGTTCGGGGTCTCCCCCGCGCTCCGCATAGACCGCCATCATCTGGTCGCGATCCCATGAGGAGACCGAGCCAAAGTCCGAGGAGGACGAGAGGTCGAAATAGATGTCAGCCGCTCCGGCGATCCCCTCACCTTCGGGAAGATCGACCCGGTACGCAGTGCCGCCGGACAGCAGATCGGTGACCGCCTTGACCACTGACGGCACGCTCTCCACCACTCCGACGTAATGGTCGGGGGCGATCACGGCAAGAGCGGTCATGTCCTCGCGAAAGAGGGCGATCTCCTCGTCTGCCAAGGCGCGCCACAGGACCCCATCGCGCGCAGCGCGCTCGAGTAGGGGCTCGTCCACGTCCGTGACGTTCTGGACATAGAGCACCTCATGGCCTGCGTCGCGCAACGCTCGACCCAACAGGTCGAAGGTCACATAGGTGGCGGCATGGCCGATGTGCGTGGCATCGTAGGGAGTGATACCGCAGACATACATCCGCGCCGTGGACCCGGGCGTCAGCTGGCGCACCGCCCCAGATGAGGTGTCATGGACACGCACCGGGAGTCCGGTGCCGGGCAGAGCAGGAATGAACGGCGAGGGCCAGGATTTCACTGACTGAGCCTAACCGGCAGTGAACCTAGGCATTTCCCTAGGGCGGCCATCTCTCAATGCCTACAGCGGTGGCCACGGCACCGCAGGGCCACGGCTGTTGGGCTGCGGGAAGCGCCCTGTGACCAGCAGGCCTGAGATACGCCGGTCGATAGCGTCTACCTCGGCTGGTGACAACAGGCCCTCCAGAGTCATGGACAAGGGACTGTGCGGGGTGCTCAACCATCCAGACAGCGCATCCAGTCTGGCCAGCTCGGTTTCTGGCAGTGGCTGACCCACCCACCCCCACAACACGGTGCGCAACTTGGGATCTGCGTGGCAGCTCACACCGTGATCCAACCCCCACAGTGAGCCGGACTTATCCAACACCAGATGGGAACCCTTGCGGTCAGCATTGTTGATGACCACGTCGAACACCGCAGCCGAGGCGAGCTCGGACCGGTCGGCGTGAGCCACGACAACCTCGGTGCCATCGGCCAGCTGTGCCTCGAGCACCGGCAGCCAGCCGGGAGCAAGCTCGGCGGCGGTCACCACGTCGATGAGGCTGTGGTTGGCGCCCTCGTCGACGTCAACCCACATCTGGACCGTTCCGGGGCCGAGCGGTCCTTCCCTCAGGACCGTGGGGGGAACAAGGTTCCAACCGCCGACAGCCGACACCACGAACGCCGCCGCCTCACGAGAAGCCAGGGTCCCGTCCGGGAAGTCCCAGAGCGACCGCTCCCCCCGCACGGGCTTGTAGATCACCCGCATCCGGATGTCATCCAGCTCGAGTTCACCACGCAGCGCCACGTTGCTGGCGTCCACCAGACGGCCCTCGATCTCGATCTCTCCGAATGCCAGGACATCGAGGATGTAAGCAATGTCTGTCTGCGTCGAGGGAGTGAGCAGATTCATGGCACCGACTGCTTGCTCAGCGTTTGTACCCGTTGGCGCGAGGGCAGATATGCCCTGTCGGGTCCAGGGGGCCGCCGCAGAACGGGCACGGTGGCCGGCCGGCGGCCACGACTTTGGTGCACCGACGTGCGAACGCACGGGCTCGGGCAGGCTGGATCACGACGCGCAGGACCGTCTCGAGGACCCCAGGTTGCTCAGGCTCCAGCGTGGGCTCGCCTTCCTCATCGACCACCAGCTCCTCTTGGCCGTCATGGCACTCCACGATGACGACCCGACGCTCGGCATCCCACCCAAGGCTCATCGTGCCGACTCGGAACTCGTCCTCGATGGGTGTGGCCAGAGGGTCGACGTCCTCGAAAGACTCGGCGACGACATCGGCCGCCTCACCGGCGGCGAAGTCGTCGAGCAGGTCGTTGACCCGGTCGGCGAGCGTGCTCAGCTGTTGCTTCTCCAGCGACACCGAGGCGAGCCGGGGCCCGGCGCTGGCCTGCAGGAAGAAGGTCCGTTGACCGGGCGGCCCCACGGTGCCCGCGACGAACCGATCTGGGGGGTCGAACTCAAGGACCGGCATAAGGACAACTTTAGTCGGCAGTGCCCGCCCCGCCGCCAACCGGCGCGTCGCCAGGGGGTGGCACGAGCGCTGATAGATCAGTTCCGCCATCGTTGAGCCGGACCAGGTAGGGGCGCTTATCGGTGTAGCTGACGGCCGACAACGACGCAGGGCCCACCATGATCCTCTGGAAGTGGTCCAGATGTGCGCCGGCCGCATCGGCCAGGATCGACTTGATGACGTCGCCGTGGGAAACCAGCGCCCACAGGGCCTGAGGTCCGTGTTCGGCACTGACCGCCGCATCGATCTCCCGGACGGCCTGCAGACCGCGTGCCTGCATCTCGGCAATCGACTCGCCCAAGAACGTCTCGCCGTCGGGGAACCGCGCCGCGCTCGGCTGGTCTTGCACCGTGCGCCACAAAGGCTCCTTGGCCAGCTCCTTGAGCGAACCGCCGGTCCAGACTCCATAGCGACATTCACCGAGGCGTTCATCCGTGCGCACCGCGACGTCCACCAAGGCATCCGCCACGATCTGCGCGGTCTCCACGCATCGCTGCAGAGGGCTAGAGACAACCGCACGGATCGGCAGACCTCGCAGTCGCTCAGCCAGATCCGCAGCCTGACCCCGCCCGACATCGTCAAGGCCAACACCCTCGGTCCAACCAGCGAGGGTTCCGTTGGCGTTGGATGAGGTCCGTCCATGGCGGATCAACAGGCAAGTCGGCACAAACGACACCTTACGGCGGACGTCTGCATCATCGCCTGATCAGCCGATAGCAGCCCGCCCGAAACCTCTCACGTGGCGCTGAGATAACCCGTACTCAGAGCAATGACAAGGGCGATCCCCAGGGCAACCCGGTAGGGGATGAACAGTGTGATCGGGTGGTGTGCCACAAACCTCAGCAGCCACGCGATCGTGGCATAGGCCACGACGAAAGCGACAGCGACTCCCAGAGCCATCTGACCGACGCCGACCACGCTGGGATCCGCGTCCTTGACCTCGTACAACCCGGCGGCGGTCAACGCCGGAATGGCCATGAAGAACGACAACCGGGTGGCCGTGACGCGGTCGAGCCCATCGATCAGGCCAGCCGAGATGGTGGCACCCGAACGGGAAACGCCGGGGATGAGGGAGAAGCACTGCACCAGACCGATGATCAGGCCGTCACGAATGCTCACCTGACCTTCACCGCGCTGGACGCCTTTGCGTTCGAGAACGGTGTGGCGCCTCTCAGCCACCCACATCACCACACTCCACGCAAAGAGGGCTGCCGCGACCACCCACAGGCTGCGCAAAGGACCCTTGACCACGTCCTTGGCCAGGAACCCGACGACGCCCACCGGGATCGACCCGACGATGACCGCCCAAGCAAGCTGATAGTCGTGGTCGTTGCGTTGCTCAGCACTGAGCAGACCCCGGAACCAGGCGCTGAGCAGCCGGACGATGTCCTTGAAGAAGTAGAGGACGGTAGCCGCGATGGCGCCAAGCTGAATGATCGCGGTGTAGGCAGTGACGGCCTTGTTGTTCACCGTGTAGCCAAGCAGGTCCTCGGCGATCGTGAGGTGCCCGGTGGAGGAGACGGGAAGGTACTCGGTAAGACCCTCCACAACGCCCAAGATGATCGCGCCAAAGTACGTTAAATGCTGCACGGCACTTCTTTCGTATCGTCGGGTCAGTCACCCAGCCCGGACTCATCCAGAAGCTCGGCCATCGTGCGCACGACATGCAGGCGCTCGTCCAGCGACGCACCCTCGGCAGAGATCGTCAACGTCGTGACGCTGGATGCAGCGTAGCGGCTCAACCGGTCCTTGATTCGGCCGCGTGGTCCGATCAGGGAAGTCTGGTCGATGAAGTCCAGCGGCACGGCAGCCGCCGCCTCACGGTGCTGCTTGGCGAGAAAGAGATCCTGGACCTTTGCGGCCGCTTCCTCGAAGCCCATCCTGACCGCAAGCGCGTTGTAGAAGTTCTTCTCCCGCGATCCCATCCCGCCCAGATAGAGAGCGGAGTAGGCGCGCAGTGGTACAGCGGCCACCTGGACGTCATCGTTGATGATCACCGGGACGGTTGGCACGATGTCGAAGCCGACGAGACGGTCCCCAGCGGTGCCGAGACCGGCTTTGACACGCCCGACCTTCAGCGAGGCCAGCAGGTCGCCGGAGTACTCAGGGCTGAAGAAGACGGCCAGCCAGCCATCGGCGATCTCGCCGGCGAGCTCGAGGTTCTTGGGACCGACAGCCGCCAGATAGATCGGCAGATGCTCGCGCACTGGGTGGATGGTCATCCTCAGGGCCTTGCCGGGTCCGTCTGGAAGAGGCAACGTCCAATGCTTGCCCTGGTAGGCGACGGTCTCTCGTCGCAGGGCCATCCTGACGATGTCGACGTACTCGCGAGTCCGTCCCAACGGCGCGTCAAACTTCACCCCGTGCCATCCCTCGCTCACCTGAGGTCCGGAGACTCCCAGCCCCAGCCGGAAACGCCCGCCCGACAAGGTGTCCAGGGTCGCGGCCGTCATCGCCGTCATCGCCGGGGTCCGGGCCGGGATCTGCATCACGGCGGCTCCAAGATCGACGTGCTGCGTCAACGCGCCCACCCACGACAGGACCGTCGCCGTGTCCGAGCCATAGGCTTCGGCAGCCCAGACGACCGAGTAGCCGATCCGATCGGCTTCCTGCGCCAACGCGATGTTGTCCGCGTCGTTGCCCATTCCCCAATAACCGAGATTCAGCCCGAGTTTCATGTCGGCGAGGCTATCGGGCGGGCTGCCGCCATGGGGAGGCGCCGGCGCCGCTAACCTACCGAGACATGCGACACAGGAGAATGGGACAATCAGGACTTTCGGTGGCCCGCCTTGCCCTGGGGACCATGGGCTGGGGCGCGCGCACCCCAATCGAAGAGGCCCGTAACCACCTCAAGGCCTACCTGGCCGCCGGCGGAGACTTCGTCGACACGGCCCACGGATACGCAGACGGCGCCTCCGAGGAAACACTGGGCACGATGCTCGGTGAGCTAGTCCCCCGCGATCAGCTCGTCATCTGCACCAAGGCAGGCATCTCCCGGCAGATGGGGACGCGGGTGG
>OCZT010004642.1_pt1 | contig 13808 bp, 8 predicted proteins | sample 1539031 | NCBI WGS metagenome assembly OCZT01 (sample SAMEA3539308, study PRJEB22396) | soil metagenome | biome: tundra; feature: field; material: soil | place: USA | collected 2010-05 | depth 0.15 m
CCGGGCACTCGGATTTGCAGGCCTTGCAACTGAGGCAGAGGTCGAGGGCCTCGTGCACGGCCTTACTCTGAAAGCCCTCATCCCGCAGCGCTCCGGCCAGCATCTCCCACAGCAGGCGCGCCCGGCCGCGCGTGGAGTGCTGTTCGTCCCGCGTCGCGCGATAGCTTGGACACATCACCCCGCCTTCAGTTTTGCGGCACGCGCCCACGCCTACGCAGCGTTCCGTGGCCCGTTCCAGCGATCCCTGGTCGGCGGCAAAGACGAAATGCGTCTCGAGTTTGGTGTGCGCGTGAACCTGGCCGGGCGATGGGGCAGGGCCGTGGCGAAGATTCTCCACCGGATCGTACACGCGCACGGCGTCGGCAAGTTTGCCGGGATTCATGCGGTTGTCCGGGTCCCACAGCGCCTTGAATTCCTGGAAAGCCCTAATCAGTTCCGGTCCAAACATCTTGGGCAACAGCGCCGCGCGCGCCTGCCCGTCGCCGTGTTCGCCGCTGAGCGATCCGCCAAAGGTCAGCACCAGGTCGGCGGCGCGTTCAATAAACTCGCGGTACTTCTTGAGCCCTTCCTGGCTGCGGAAATCGAAGTTGATGCGCATGTGCACGCAGCCCTGGCCGTAGTGGCCGTAAAGCGGGCTGCGGTATCCGTACTCCTTCATCAGCGCCGCCAACTTGCGCAGGTACGCGCCCAGTTGCTCCGGCGGAACCCCGGAGTCGTCCCAGCCCTCCCAGCCTTCCGGCTCGCCTGGAACAAAAACCGTGGCTCCCAACGCAGACTCGCGCACACGCCACACACGCTCCGCTTCCTCCGACGAGTAGATGCGCGCGGTGGGCGTCTCCGGCCACCTTTGCGAAGTGCGGACCAGTTCTTCGGCCTTGGCCTGCGCCTCGTCCGCGCTCCATGCGCCCATCTCCACCAGCAGGAAGCCCTGCCCCTCGGGCAGCATGGGCAAGTCGGCAACGGCAAGGCCCTTGCGCCGCATAAAGTCCACCAGCATTCCGTCAAAGCCTTCCAGGCCGATGGGCATATGTTCCAGCGCACGCGGAACGGCATCGGCAGTCAGAAAAGCGTCAGCAAATCCCAACGCCGTCAGCACACGGAAAGGCGGGCTGGCGGTCAGGTTGAGGGTGGCGGAAACCAGTGTGGCGCAGGTTCCCTCAGAACCCACCAGCGCACGCGCGACATTGAAATTGTTTTCAGGCAGCAGCTCGTCCAGGTTGTAGCCGGAGACGCGGCGGGGAATCTTCGGAAATCTTTCACGGATCAGCGAGCCGTAGCGGACGCGCAACTGGGCCAGGCCACGGTAGATCTCGCCAATGCGCCCGGGCACGGACATCAATTCATCAAGCTCCCTGGAACCGGTGCGGCCTACCGTCATCCGCGTACCGTCATAAAGAACCAGTTCCATGGACTCGACGTTGTCCACCACTTTGCCCGCCATCAGTCCGTGGACGCCGCAACTGTTGTTGCCGATCATGCCGCCCAGCGTGCATCGGTTGTGCGTCGCCGGGTCCGGCCCATAGGTGAGGTGGTGCTTCTCCGCAGCCTGGCGCAGCGTGTCCAAAATAATGCCCGGCTCCACCGTGGCCAGCTTGGTGTCCGGGTTGATGGACGTGAGCTTATGCATGTAGCGCGAGTAGTCAAAGACCACCGCCACGTTGGCGCACTGGCCAGCCAGGCTGGTTCCAGCCCCGCGCGGCAGCACCGCCGCCCCCATGGCACGGCAGGCGGCCAGCGCAGCCTCAACGTCCGCCGCGTCGCGCGGCATGATGACGCCAATGGGGAGTTGCCGGTAGTTCGATGAGTCGGCCGCGTAGAGCGCGCGTGACCCCATGTCGAAGCGCACATCGCCACGCATTGTTAACTTCAGGCGGGCTTCCAGTTCCCGGTGGGCGGCAAAGTTCTCATGTTCCAACGGCGGCTGGTTTAAAAGGGCGGAAAATTCTGATTGGTTCACGCGGGAATGATACCGCGTTTGCCGCCGGAGCGTGAGAAGTTGATGGGCGAGTTCCTGCGGCTGGCCGTGGGCAAGAAACGAGGAGCCTGAATGGTTGCGCTGCGGCTTCTTGAGTTCGATAAGATGCAGGCGCCCAATGTTAAACTTGCCCCGATATCCGCAGTTGGGTGCGCTGACGCACCGAGGAAAGGCACGGCTCACCCTCTCCTCTTCACCAGGCCATGGCGGTCAACTCTGAGTTAAAGGGGAATATGTCCATCAAGCCATTTTTTAGATTGTTCAGGAACGATCAGCTGGGCGCATTCCTCAGCGTCAACGCGCTATTCAAACCCTTCTATAAACTCACATACCTGGCCGCGGCCAAAGAGTGCGGCCTGTTCGATTTGTTGTGCGGCGAACCAGTTGAGTTTGAACAACTGGCTCAAACCTACTGCAAGGATGCAAAGGCGCGGGAAGCGCTGGAGGCCTGGCTTCAATTGGGAGTTCGTCTCGGCCATTTGGAACTGGGACTGCAGGGCTACGCGCTCAAGTGCCTGGCGAAAAAACTGTCGTTGCCGAAGAACGATTCCGCGCTGGCGCTGATTCAGGAAGTAGCGGGGCTGCATTACAAACTGATCTCAAACACTCCCCAGAAACTTCGCAATGGAGAACTCTGGGGTCTCGAAGATCAGGACGGCGAAGTGATCGCCCGGTCTTCGCGGGTATTGGAGGCATTCCAGACAGAGGCCATCGACCGCTGCTTCCCCGCTTCCGGGGAAACCAGACTGCTTGAGATCGGCTGTGGATCCGGCATATACATCCGGCATGCGGCGACAAGGAATCCTTCGCTCTCGGCGGTTGGCTTGGAGCTGCAACAGAATGTCGCGAATGTTGCCCGCCGGAACATGGAGGAATGGGGCCTGCAAGACCGGGTCAGTATCGAAACCGGAGATATCCGGGAGAAGGTCCGCGAAGAACAGTTCGATATCGTGACGCTCTACAACAATATCTATTACTTCCCCGTTGAAGACAGGGTCTCATTGCTTTGCGGTATCAAGAAGTTCCTCAAGCCCGGCGGCTTTTTGTTATTGACGACCTGTTGCCAGGGAGGCAGCCTGGGGATCGAAGTACTGAATTTGTGGGGCGCTGCCACAGCGGCTTGCGGTCGATTGCCGAGGGTGGACGAAATGATTGGCCAGATGCAGGCAGCCGGCTTTGAAGATGTTCAGGCAGTGAGCATGATTCCGGGCGAAAAGTTCTATGCATTCAAGGCGCATAACGCTTGCGCTGCCTGAGATATCCAGCAGCCAAGCAAACCAGGAACCAACCCTATCGCGCCGGCCACTCTTCGACCACGATGCCCAGGTCGTTCAGCTTCTGGATGGCGGCTTCCACGTTGCGGCGGACTTTGGGCCGGTCTTTTTTGCTGGCTTGGGGAGACTCGGCCACCGCGATCACGCGGCCATAGCGCCATGCGCCCGGGGGCAGCGCGATGAGGGCCTCGGCCAGGTCTGCGGGGCGCAACTCGACCTCCTGCCGGCGGGCCGCTTCAGGCCGCAGCATGGTGCCCTGGCCAACCGTGCTGGGATTGGCGTCGGCCATGGTTATGCGCAGGTTCAAGGTGGCGGCATCGACTGAAAGAAATGGATTAACCCACGCGCCGGGCTCATGCACGTCCACATACAGGCTCTTGGTGGGCAGCGGAATCAAGGCCAGCGCGGCCCTCTGCCGGTCACGCTCGGTAGCGGCAGCCTGGGCGGCTAACTGAGCCTTTTGCTCGGCGCTCACGGCGTTTTGCGCTACGCCTACTACTGCCTGCTCTTCCTTGTGGCAGGCCACCACGGCCACGCCCAGGAGCAGTGCCATGGCCGCAAGTCTTTTGATATGCAGGAACGAAATCACTCCTCAAGAATATCAGGGAACCTGATGCTCTTCTTTGCGCATCATTTGCCCTTCCAGACCGGCAGCCGCTTTTCAAGAAACGCCGTTGTTCCCTCGGCCAGATCCTGGGTACCGCAGACGTGTCCAAACCGGACAGCCTCCCGCATCAACGCCAGGTCCAGAGGCAGGTCTATGCCCTCATTTACCGCGAACAGCGTCTCCTTGATTGCCAGCGGCGCGTTGGCTGCTATTTCGAGAGCCAGGGCCTCTGCCCGCTCCATCAAATTCGCCGCGGGAACCACCTCATCCACTAGACCCAGCCGCAGCGCCTCGTTGGCATCGACAATGGCCCCGGTCAGCAGCAGCTTGAGCGCTGCGCCGCGGCCCACCAGGCGGGGCAGCCGCTGCGAGCCTCCGTAGCCTGTAATCGCTCCCAGCTTCACCTCCGGCTGGCCCAGGCGGGCATCGTCAGCGGCCAGGCGCAGGGTGCATGCCATGGCCAGTTCGCAGCCGCCACCCAGCGCAAACCCCTGGATGCAGGCAACGACCGGCTTGCCGAGCGTTTCAATACCGCGCAGCACGGCCTGGCCGCGCAGTGCGAAGGCGTGGCCTTCTTCAGCCAAGAGCGCCGCCAGTTCCTTGATGTCTGCCCCGGCAGCAAAAGCGCGTCCGCCGGCGCCGGTAAGCAGGATCACGCGGATCGAGACGTCACTGGCCAGTTCGCCGAAGGCGCGATCCAGTTCATCCAGGGTCTTGGCGTTCACGGCGTTCAGTACCTTGGGGCGGTCGAGCGTCACAACAGCAAATGGGGGGCGCTTTTCGAGGCGAACATTCGTAAATTCCATGCGATCAAGAGCGTAGCAGAAAAGTCTGCCGGGCGGGTGACAAGAGGAAGACATCATTGCACTGAAGTCTCGTCACAGCGGCGCACACGTCACTTGTAGTAACCTGCGTGCGCATTCGATTGGGGGCTTGGGATGGGCAGCAAGGTTGAGGCCATCGTCGGCAGCTACGTCAAGGGCGGAACCGCCGACTCCGCTGTTGAAGCTATTCTGGCAGGGGCACGTGAAAAGGGCGCAGACTCACACCATCTACCTGATTGACCGGCACCTGGATTACTCTGCACGAACTGCCGTGAGTGCACGCAGAAGCCCGGGGCAGAGCGGGGCCAGTGCCTGCAACGCGATGACCTGGAGCTCATCCTGGCCGAGATAGAAGCATCGGATGCCGTGGTCCTTGGCTCACCGGTGAATTACGGCGGCGTCACGGTGGTCTTCCGCACATTCCTTGAACGCCTGATCGGCTATACGTATTGGCCGTGGGGCCAGGCTTCGCCCAAGGCGCGGCAGAAGCGCTCCTCCCGAAAAGCCGTCCTTGTGGCCACTTCAGGGATGCCGGGATTCATGATCCCGATCTTCACCGGAGTGGCCGGCACGCTGAGCCGGGCAGCGCAAATGCTCGGGGCGAAGCCGGTGGGGAAGATGTGGATCGGCCTCTCCGCCATGGAGCCCAAGCACCCGCTGTCAGCGCGAACCCGCGAGCGCGCGAGACGAATCGGCTGGAAACTGGCGTAACTCACATCAGCTTTCCGGTTTGGAATCTTCGTCTTCCGTGGTCGCAAAGCCGAGAGACCAGGGATGCCTTGAGCAATCGCATGAACAGGGACGAGGAGCGTAATCGGGGTTCGCATCGCCCCTACGGGGCGAGAGATTTGCGCTGGAATTTATTCCCAGGGTTGCGCTTCGCTTCACCCTGGGCTATTTTCGCCCCCTCCCTCCGGGAGGAACTGCGGTGGCTGGCCAGTTCAAGGGTCGAAAGGATCCAGCTTCAGCAACAAAAACGTTCATGCGATTGCCCTGGCAGGGATGCCTTGAGCCACGGCAGCCCAGGGCGACCGAGCTAAGATGTTAATAATCACTGCGCTTTAACGATCCATAACCTATGCCTTGTCATCATTCGTACACCTGAGTTATTTGTCTGCCCGATTCGTCTGCGAGCAAAGTTGAGCGTAAGAATTGAGCATATCTGACCAGCGCAGATTGGGAATCCCCTGTCAATGTCAGAGCGGGTCAAAAATGGGGGAATGTCATGAAACAGGCCAACGCCAAAAACTTGTCTTCGCCTTCTTCCGAAGTGCAACCGGTTGACGGCAAGCAGCACTCTCAAATTTCTTCAGTCGCGGGGCAGGTTTTCACCATGAAGGAACCCTTTGCTTCCCCCGCAGTGAAACACGTTGCCAGCCCGAAGAAATCACTGTCTTCTTCAGGTGTGGTGGCGCTGGGGTTTGCCTTTGCAGGAGGTTGCGGCACCAACAATGCCCGTCGCTTTATGGCAAGCATCGCACCGGAAGACTTTCCCTACCTGTATGTTCTTGTGGCAAACACCGACGGCCCCCAGCTTAAAGAATTTTTTGATCCCTCGGCTGTCAATCACGATCTGGACGACACTGAAAGGACCAACCTCTGCAAGTGGATTGCCTCAACTGAAGGAAGCAGGCAACTGAACATCCTCGAGTTGGGAGAATCGGGGAGCGGCGCGGGCGGCGACCCCGATGTGGGCCGGATCGCGGCCGAGGCAAAGAGAAAAGACTTCGAGCAGTGGATGAAACCCCTCCGGGCAGTGATCATTGCCGGTGGAGCGGGAAAAGGCACGGGCAGCGGGGCATTGCCGATCATCCAGAAGATTGCAAATGAGCTCGACAAGAGCCCGCTTACCATTGTCACCATGCCATTTGCCTACGAAGGCGGCGGCCGCATGAAGAAAGCGATTGCCACCTTGAAGGCTTTGTACGAACAGGGCCCTACCATGCCCATCTATAACGAAAATGTTCCCAAGGATATTTCCCAGGGCAAGGGCTTCAAAGAAATATTCAACGAGATCAACAATGCCTCGATTCAGCCGGTCTTCTTCGGCATTCGCGAAGTGACACAGGTGGTTGGCGACATGCAGAACGTGGATATCGCCGATTGGAGAAGGGTTCTCGGCGGAGGCAACTACGTAACTTGCGATTACTCGAAATTGCAGGTCGTGAATGAAGGCACGGAAGAGTCCAGCGATGAGGAACTGAAGACGTTCATTCAGCGCCTCCTCCGGCAGGATCCTTACCAGGATCATCGGACGCGGAGAAACGCGACAGGAGTGCTGGCATGGGCCCACGGGAAATGGAATCCCGATGAGATCAAGTCTGTCATCAAGGTCGCCACGGATGAACTCAATCCCGGCATTGCAGAGGACCTCGAGGTATTCCCGGGAATCCACATAGGGACTGACGGGGCGAAATGGATGATGATCCTGTCGGTGGCAGCGAAAGGACCTGATCCCAGCCTGATGCACGCAGGGAACGGCGAGATAATTCACGAAGGAAAAACCTGCACCATCTACGTTCCCCTCGAAGGGCAAAGTACCCCGGCGGAAGTGGTGGTCCACCCCCAGGTGGCTGAGCGTTGGAAGATGCTGTATCACAAGCGCAGGGAAGAACTCTCAACCACAGAGCGTCAGGAATTCACCATGTTGATTGGGGCGCTGAGCGCGCGGACCGGCAAGTCAGTGTTTTGTCCGAGAAGCTGACGGGATCAATCTAATCTTGAACGGCGGTGGCTTGGCCATACCGCAGGTACCTGCAACAATGGCCGGCCTCTATTTGGGAATCATGCTCCGCGCAATCGCGTCCAGCATGCCGTTCAGGAAGTTGATCGACTCCGGAGCCGAGAATCGCCGCCCAATCTCCAGTGCCTCGTTAATCACAATGGGGAACGGCGTACCTTTGAAGCCCAGCATCTCGCCCACCGCCATGCGCAACAGGTTGCGGTCCACGGCTGGCATCCGCTCGAGCCGCCAGTGCTTGGAGTTGGCCACGATGAGTTCGTCGATCTGTTCCTGATGCGCCACGGCCACGCGGAACAGGTCTTCAGCAAAACCGCGGACCTCCGGCTCCACTTCGTCGGCAGCTTTCCAGAAGTTGGCTCGCACCTGGTCCGGAGTTTGCTTGCCGATGTCCGCCTGAAACAGCATCTGCATGGCCAGCTCACGCGATTTGCGGCGCCCGGAAGTGTGGTGCTGTCCGGTGGTCAAAGAGTGCCGCCTTCCACCCCAGGGACGAAGGCCTGTCCGTCGGGGTCCGGGCCTTGCTTCAACTTGCGGGGCAATTTACGGATCAGGCTCACCATCTCAATGGCTGCCGCAGCCGCTTCAAATCCCTTGTTGCCGGCCTTGATGCCGGCCCGGTTCAGCGCCTGTTCCAGCGTCTCGCAAGTCAGCACGCCAAAGCTGTGCGGAATCCCCGTCTCTTGCTGTGACTGCCCGATGCCCCGTGAAACCTCGTTGTGGATGGCTTCGTAATGGGCGGTTTCACCGCGCAGTAAACAACCCAGCGTCACAATGGCGTCCACCTTACCGAGATTTGCAATGGTTCGCGCCGCCGATGGAATCTCCCATGCGCCGGGCACGCGCACCACTTCAATGTCGCCGCGGCTGGCCCCGCTGCGCAGCAGTGCATCCAAAGCGCCCTCCAGCAGGCGCTCGGTAATCACCGCATTCCACCGCGCCACGACGATGGCGAACTTCATCCCCGCCGCGCTGAGGTCTCCCTCCACGGCCACCGGCTTGCCCCGCTGCGGATCGGTCCAGGCCCAGAATGAAAACTTGAAACCGGGCTCCGGCTCGACGGTGAAGATGCGCGACTTCCAATGCGTCTCTGTAGCTGGGCCCAACCGCGCCACGGCCGCATCGCCGCATTCTGCGCGCAGCCAATTCTCCGCAGCCTGGTGCACGGCGTCCAGTGCAGTCACCTCCACTAGCACATCGGCCGTTGAAGGAAACTTGCCATCGACGAACTCCATGTTGCCCAGCGGCGCGAGGAACGCAGCACCACGCGATCCATCCTCCGACCATCCTTTTCCGGGAGTGAATCCCAGCGCCGAAAAGAAGCTGGACAGCCGCTCGTAGGCCGCTGCGCTGCCCGCTGGACGAAGAAAGGAGATCCCCTTGATCATGTTTCGATTCTACCGTGCGCGCCCGGGCAACAGACCCTGGGTACGACAGCAAAAAGGCCGGCACTTGGCCGGCCTTTTTGCTGAAGAGATGTTCTCGCTTTGCGACAACTACGTGGTGACGCGCGGCTTGACGGCGATCGCCGTAGCAGGAACCACCGTGTCTGTACCGGTGTAAGTGCAGCCATCGTCTCTGCCGCCGGCTGAAGGAGGTGTGCAGGCAGGCAGGCCCGGCGCAATCTGTTGCGTGTCAGTCAGCGCCGGCAGGCTGATGTAGTGGATCAGGTTGTCTCCCGAGGTGGAGACGAAGAAGAGCGAATCATCCGGGGTGAAGGCTCCCGCCAACGGCGCAGTAGGACCACCGGTGGGCGAGGCACCGGTCAGCGTGACGTAGCCCACTTTGCCCAGTGTGCCGGTGAATCCGGGAACCGGCTGGTAGTAGGGCAGCACAGCGTTGAAATTGGTGTCGGAGGCGCTATAGGTGACAAATGCCAGGTTCGAAGTCGGGGAGGCAATAACCTGGTTGATCTGGGTCACGGCTGTTCCATTCACCTGGGTAAGCTGGGCCTGGTTCAGCAGGTGGGGGATGGTCAGCGGCACGAGCGTCTGCACCTGGTTGGGAGGAACACCGGTGGTGTTCACCGTGCACTCGCCGATGGGTATGTTCACCCCAATATCGGACAACTGCACGGCATTATTGATGAGCGCCGCGCCCAGGATGTGCTTGCCATCGGTGGTGGCGGCCAGTGCGTCAGTCTGCACCGGAATGTTGGAACTGTCGTAGACCGCATCGCCTTGCGGATAGAACGACATGCTTGCATAGTTGCCTACAGTGCCGCTGGGGCACCAGGTGTGGGCCACTGTGGGGCTGCCGCTGAGGTAGGCGCCTACGCTGGGAACTGTGATGGCCAGGTTCTGCGCTCCGTTGGACGGGTCGGCGCAGTGCGCTCCCGTGGAACAGGGCAGCGGATAAGTGGTCCATCCTGTGTTCGTGTTGAAGACGTACAGAGTATCTGTGTGGCCGGTAATGCCCGCCGCCACGTTGGCCGGAAGGTTGTTTGCCGCCGCACTGTCGGATACGTAAAGCGTCCTTGAATCGGGAGTCCAGGAGGCCGCGGTACCCCAGCCTGAAAAAGTGGCAATAATGCCTGTTGTAGACGAGTAAACATAGAACTTGCCAAGCAACTGGTCGTTGATCAGCAGGCTCCCGTTGTTTGGCGCCACCGCCAGAACCACCCCAGGCGCGGACGTATCCTGTTTCGACACCGAGTTGTTGGCGACGCTGTAAATCATCAGCTCGTGGGCTGAGCCCAGGTAGAGATTGTTGCCCAGCTTGTCCATAATCATCGAGTTAGGCACGAAAGGCAGGCGCACTGTTGAGCCCACGGTGCCGGAGAGCAGCTGGACGGGAACCACGTACTGAGACTGGCCGGGAGCTGCGAACCACACATAATTGGTGTTCGCGCCTTGGTAAGTCAGGGTGACCGGGTTTGAGGTTATCGAGAGGCCCGTTCCAAACCGCCCGACTTGGTTGATCGGCGACGGATTGCAGGTGTTCGGCTGGCAGATGGCGGTAATCGAAGCCGTGCCGGGGAAAGCAGTAGCAACGGCTCCGGTGGTGCTCACCAACAAGTCGATCGGATCGGTGGACTGGTAGTCCAGAGAGAGGCCCGTAATCGTATTGCCCTTGGTATCCACCACGTCGGTGACCAGGTTCTGCGTCTCGGTGTGGTTCACGATGCCGCTTGTCGTGCCGTCGGCGAGAGTCAACGAAATGCTTTTCGGCGGGCAGGTAGAGAAGTAACCAGCCGATGAACCTGACCCGGCAACCGTAGCGGTAATCGCTGTCGTCCCCGGTAGCTGCGCGGTAATCTGGTTGGTCTCCGAGTTGATGGTGGCTACCGAGTTCTGGGCGACAAAATAGCCCATTGTGCCCAGGGCCGCCGAGCAATTGGGCACCGACGACACGTTGGGAGGCAGCGGGCACGCAAACTGCGTTGGATCGTTGATCGTGGACGGCTTGCACATCAGTACGTTGGAGGGCGTTCCATTCACGCTTGCGCTGTAACATGCCTGCGCGTCAAGCTGCGCCACTGCGCCCTGCGATTGGCAGGACGTAGGTCCCACAAGGGACACAGACGTCACCTGGGCGTGCACGAAAACCTCAACCGGGTTGGAGACCACCGAGTTTGCTGTGGCCGTCAGAAAGGCTGTGCTGTATGGCAAGCCACCCAGGTTGGGCAGAGGATTGGGAAAGCCGCAGATGGTGTAATCGGCGATGCCGCCGCCCGAGTTCCGGTTCCAGCTTCCTGCGCAGATGTTGCCTGTCGGTGAGATGTCCACCAGTTGCCTGTTGGTGGTGCCGTATGTAAAGGCCGCTGCGGAAGCCGAAGTGCCCTTGCACGTCGTCGCTATGGGCGAGGATATTTGCCTCGTCTGCCCGAAAGCCAGCGAGATCCCCGTGGTCCTCGGTTGCAGGGCGATCGCGTACACATCCGTGATCTTCGACCCGTAACCCAAGCCATTGCAATAGTTCAGCCCAGGGTTGCGCGAGCAGCCGGAGAATGAAATCCCGGCCGGAATTGCCAGGCACAGCAAGCAAACAAGGGTCAAATACCGCCGCATGAATCCTCCCCGCCCCGCCTCTTCGAACTACGGAACGGTCTCTCCGAATTCCTCAAAAAAATGGGTTATAGCGTCCCTTCAATCCAAGCCGTCCCAAACAGCCCCTCTCAAGGCCCGGTCCCCGCGGAGGCCGCCTTGTGCTGTGCCGGAATGGTCGCTCAAATTGAATGAATGCTCAATAAGCGGCCCGTCAACAGGCCAATGCAGGCCTGCCACCGGTAGATTCCGCTCAGATGGCCGGCTCCCGGCGGAACGCTCTTCCGTGCAGCCGGTCGACGAAACACACTCTGAATCTCCATAGAAAAGTGTATCAGGACAGGGTGGCCCCTGGGCATCGCCCCGCCTGACAGGGCTCACCGTCCCGGCCGCCATTTATTCACCCGCAGCCGAATCGCAAACGGTTTCAGTTCCCTGCCGGCATATAGCGCGCAAACCACTCCGCCGCCCGCACCACAACATCCCGCCCATGCGTTGGGTCCGTAAACCCGTGTCCCTCGTTCGGATAGACAACCAGTTGCGTGGGCACATGCTGGGCGCGCAACGCGTGCCAGAACTCGAACGACTGGGGCGCGGGACATTCCCCATCCCGGTCCCCGACCACGACCAGTGTCGGCGTCCTGGCCTTTTTAATATAGGTAATCGCCGAGCTCTTCGCGTATACCGCCGGGTCGTCGTACACCGAGGCGCCAAAGTACGGCGTCATCCACTGGTCAATTGAATTCTCCCCGTAGTAGCTTTGCCAGTCTGATATGCCCGCGCCTGCCACCGCCGCCTTGAACCGCGCCGTCTGGGTCACGGCGAACATGGCCATGAATCCGCCGTAGCTCCAGCCCGTCAAGCCCACGCGGTTCGTGTCAATTGGATATTGAGCCTCCACCCTATCCACTCCGGCCAGAATGTCGCGCAGGTCGCCGTATCCCAAATCCTTGCGGTTGGCCTGGGTAAATTCCTCGCCTTGCCCAAAGCTGCCGCGCGGGTTGGGCTGCAACACAAAGTAACCCAGGGCCGAGAAGGCCGGCGCGCCCAGGCCGCCTCCGCCCCACCTGCCCAACGCCGCAGCTGCCGGCCCGCCATGAACCAACACCAGCAGCGGATACTTCTTCGCCGGATCGTAATCTTTGGGCATCATCAGCCAGCCCTGCACGCGAAAGTTGTCGCTCTTCCACGAGAGCGAAATCGACTTGCCCCAGCCCCGCTCGAGGCCCTCGTTCAGATGCGACAACTGCGCCACCCCTTCCAGGCCGGGAGTCATCACCGCTCCCGGCTTGGTCGAATAGATTTCCATGGGGTGGTCGAAGGTGCTGGCGTCGAAGACCCACAACGAGTGGTCCGCAGTCGAAGAAAGGCTCATCTCCATCCGCCCGTCGCTCACGCTGCCCGGAATGCTGAACAACGGCAACGCGAAACTGGTTGCCACGCTCTCGCTGGTCTTGTCTCCCTGTACGCGCGCGCGAACCAGTTGCGCGTTACCGCCCTCCAATTCGCTGATAAACAGATGCTCGTTGTCGCCCCATTCAATCCATGTCGGCGACGACGGCCGCTGCGGAGTGAGGTTGCGCGGCACGCCGCCCTCTGCCGCCACAATCCATACATCGCCGCCCGTCGCGCCCTGGTCGCTCATCAGCCCACCGATAAAGGCAATCGCCTTTCCGTCAGGCGACCACCGCGGCACGGCGATTTGCAGCCCGTGCAGCGCGCCGGCCACCTCAGCCGGCGCCAGAATCGGCTTGGGGGTATCCCAACCTGACTCGCCAAGTGCCTGCGTGTATAGCTTCGCGACCCACCAGTTGTTCTCCCCCGGAGGATCGGCCGCCACATACGCCAGGCCCTTCGAGTCCGGCCTCCAGTCAAATTCATACACGTGCAGATTGGCCGGTGAGGCGATCACTGGCGCCGCCGGAACTGCCGCATCCACGCGCGCCACCGCCACCCGTTCAATCTCCACGCCATCTTCGCCAATCACGCCCGCCCACGGCTTCATCGCCGCCAGCGCCCCAGAGGGCCGCGTTGCTCCTTCCACATACAAAAAGGCCACGCTGGCCCCATCAGGCGAAAAGGCCGGCGCTTCCACATAGCCCTTCAAGGCCGTCAGCCGTTGTGCCGGGCTGCCGTCGAGCCGAGTGAGATAGAGGTCTTCCTGTCCGCCCAACTTACCTGGTTCGCCTTGCCTGGCGCAGTCTGAAAAAAAAGCCAGAGCCTTGGAGTCCGGCGCCCACAGCACCTTTCCCTCCCGGCAGTGTTCCTCCGCTTTCGCTGCCGTGACCCGTTCGCTCTTGCTCAGGTCGCCCAGCGGCGCCACGCGAATCTCCCCGCCGCCTCGCTGACGCTCTATCCACGCCAGCCGCTTGCCATCCGGCGAAACCGCCACCTGGCTCACG
>OCZT010004643.1_pt1 | contig 13806 bp, 10 predicted proteins | sample 1539031 | NCBI WGS metagenome assembly OCZT01 (sample SAMEA3539308, study PRJEB22396) | soil metagenome | biome: tundra; feature: field; material: soil | place: USA | collected 2010-05 | depth 0.15 m
GGGGTACGCGGGATATGTGGCGCGACGCACTGGTGGGAAGGTCCACATCGAGGAAGCGCGCGCCGAGCACGCCGCGGGAGGCGCGAACCGGGAAACCAAGGCCCCCGGCTCGAACGTCTGCTGAGGATCGGCGACCGTCTACGTTCCCGCGAAGAGTCTCGAGCGTGTGACCGAAAGCGAGCCGCCGGCGGCCACCGTTAGTTGATCGTCACATTCAGCACCCCGTACCACGGCGTGCCGTTCACGCCTCTGCATCCTTGCACACCGAAGCCGAAGGCACCGGCCGCCGAGAAGTTGAGCGCGGGGGATGTCGCACCGGCGCCGACCGTGATCCACGGCACCTGATTCGCTCCCATGATCGTGATGGGTGAACTCGTGTTGTTCTGGAAGAAGTAACTGCCGCCCATCTTCACCGACGCCACGACGGGCGAGAACTGGTAGCACATCGCGTCGGAGTTGTCCGTGTACTGGAGCGACGGGCCGATGACGATCACCGTCCCGGCGGACGAATGGTTGCCCGACGAGCACGACGTTCCCGACCAGCTCGAGCCATATCCACAGTTCTGTGCGGCGTCGGGAAGCGGAGCCAGCGTCAGACTGCAAGCTGAGACCAGCGACATCGCAAGAACGGCGATGAGTATGCGCATACCTCGTCAATCCTCCGCCGCCACTCTGGGCGCGGCGATTAGGGGAATGAAGCTTCACGGAAGATGAGGGCAATACGCGTGCCTGAACGGGAATTCCGGGGTGCAACCGCGCCAACCCATTGTGGGGCCTGACGCTGCGGCAGGCCGCCTAAGACGCCGGGTTGCTCAGATCCGCGGGAGCCGATGACGCGGTGTGTCAGTACGTATCAGGAGGTAAACGCGATGCGTGTCGCGGCGAATTTGTTCCATCCGCACGCCTCATTAAGGCCGCGGTCGCCTGAGAACGCCGCTATCGTCTCGCCGCCACTGCGAACTCGAGAAAATACTTCCGGAGGAACGCTGCATCGCCGGCTGCCGGTGCTGCGGCATAGAAGAGCCCGCAAAAGAGTTCGCGCGCCCGCAGGATCTCACGGCGGCGGTGGCCACGCCATCGCGTGTCCGCTGCGGTCAGGTCGAACAATTCCAGGGCGCGGGCAAATGCGCTCGTCCAGCGTTCGGGGTTTGTCCGCTCGCGTGCGCGAATGGCCCGGTCCACTTCGCTGCCGACGTTGGCAAGCTGCGTCACGAGCGGCATCGCGTGCCATCGCCCGGCGGCGAGATCGGTGTGAATCGCTTGCGTCGTCATTCGGCAACCAGCTGCGTGACGGCGGCGCGAATACGCGCACGGATGGAAGCGTCCACGACGTCGCGTGACGAATTTCCACGCGCGGGTCGCACATTGATCATCGAGTCGAATTCGATGAAACCCTCCCCTTGCTCTCCGGGGTAGAGGTTGATGCCCCACACGTTGGACTGCGTGGACCCGTCGTCAAGCAGCATGGCCTCCTCATCGGAATGCAGTTCACCTCCCACGACCATAATGAGCCGTTCCACGTCCACCACGGCCTTGACCATATCGCCGAATCCCTCTGTGGCGAGCAGGGCGAGTTCGGCGCGGGTGATCCGGTCACGGATGAGACGGAGCGATGATGGAGCCATTCTCTAATTTACAACGGCACCCGCGGAAACGAGAGCGCGACGATTCCACCGTTGGCAGCCGAAGCCTCTCCCGATCCAACCTCTTTCGCGCGAGAAGTCAGAGCGTCGCCACGACGGATTTCCATGTGTCGCCGGTGCGGAGGCCTTCCACTCCGTAGAGTTCGATCGGATCTGCGGCGGGCGAGTAGGCATCCTCGAGCCAGATCGGTCCCTTCCAGTCGCCCACATGAAAAATCTGCGAGGAGTCGCGGGAAGGCACGAGGACGTTAATGGTTCGCACGGCTACCTGAGGCACTGATCACGCATCAGGCGGTGCCGCATCGCCTTCCTTTTCCCCACCGCTGTGGGCATTGTGTCTGATGTGATGCCGGCCCCCCGTCGTCTTCCCGTGTTCGTCCTGTTCGCGCTCGCCGCCAGCGTCGCGCCGCTCGACGCCGCGCAGTCGCAGGCACCCATCGCGTTCACTCACGTGATCGTGATCGACGGCGTCATTTCAACACCGCGCGCCGACCAGACCGTAATCGTCCGCGGCAACCGCATCACGAGCGTGGCGCCCTCGGCATCCACCGCGATTCCCGCCGGTACGCGAGTGGTGAACGGCCGCGGTAAATATCTCGTCCCGGGTTTTTGGGACATGCACGTGCACACCGACGTCCCTGCTGGGCGCGACATGCTCGCGCTGTTCATAGCGAACGGCGTCACCGGCGTGCGCGACATGGGCGGCAACTTCGCGACCCTGAAGCAGTGGCGCGAGGAGATTACGCGCGGGACGCTCGTGGGCCCGCGACTGATCGTATCGGGGCCGTACCTCGAAGGCGGCGACGCGCTCATCGCGCACCTCGTAGTGCGCACGCCGGACGAGGCGCGTGTCGCCGTCGACTCGCTCGTACGCCTCGGCGTGGACTTCGTGAAGGTCCACACGCAGCTCAAGCGCGACACGTATTTCGCGGCAGCACGCGAGGCGCGAGCGCGCGGCATTCCGTTCGCGGGGCACATTCCCAGCGATGTCACGGCGGCCGAGGCCTCCGACTCAGGGCAGCGGAGCCTCGACCATCTGCTGAGGATCCCGAACCCGTGCACGGCGGCGGAGTCGGAAGCGCTGAAGCCGAAGTACCCGATCCAGCGCGTGCTCGGACTTTGCACGACGGACGATCTCGCGCCACTGTTCGAGCGCTTCGTGCGGAACGGCACGTGGATCGTCCCGACGTTCAGCGCGCAGCTGGAGGTGGCGCTCTGGCCCAAGCGCGAACTGCCGGGCGACGAATTCGCGCGCTATCTCCCCGACACGCTGCGCAAGTTCGTGGCGTTCATTTTCCCGATGGAGCCCGACATTCCGCCCGACGCCGACATCACCGGGCGCGCGCTGTTCGAGAAGCGACTCGCGGTAGTTGGCGCGATGCGTCGCGCGGGCGTGGGCATCCTGGCCGGCACTGACTACCCGCTCCGCAACAGCCCGCCGGGATTCGGGCTGCACGGCGAGCTGGAGTACCTCGTGCGCGCGGGGCTTTCGCCGATGGAGGTGCTGCGCGCGGCGACGATCGAGCCGGCGCGGTATTTCGGAATGACCGATTCGCTTGGCACGGTTGCGGCGGGAAAGGTAGCCGACCTCGTGCTGCTCGACGCCAACCCGCTCGCGGACATTCGCAACACGCGCAAAATTGCGGCCGTCGTCGCGAACGGGCGGCTGTTCGATTCCGCGGCGCGGGAGGCGCTGTTGCGCTCGGCGCTTGAGTCGGAGCGCCGCATTACGCCGCCCTAAGTGACGATGGCGGCAATGCGTCCTCATCCAATCTTGCAGGGGCGGAGAAAGCTCGTTTCCGGAGTCGATCCTTCGTCGATCCTTCTCGACATGCGAATTGCTGATGCCAAGCAGGGACAGACCGGACCGAAGTGAGTACGCACAACGGGCGATTGTCCGCCTTGGCCGGTACCGATAGTCTGGAGAGTAGCCAGGAGGTGGCGCCATGAGCGGAATCAAGAAGTCGGCGAATGAAGTAGTGACGCGTAGTCGCGATGCCGCCGTGCGGGTCGGCAAGGTCGCAAAGTCCGCGGCGGTTGTAGGCGTCAAGGCCGGTGCAGCGGCGGCGATCGCCGCCGGCGCGCTCGAAGCCGAACGGAGCTGGAAGGAGACGAGTCCGGCGGCGGCGAAGAAGCGGACTCGCAACGGAGTCGCGGCCGTGCTCGCAGGCGCTGTTGTTCTGGGCGCAGTCGGCGCGGCGATTGCGAGTTCGCGCAAAAAGACATAACCCCGTCGCAACTCGGGATTCCCTGGTCAACGTACACGAGCGGAGCGGATGATGCCGTACACGCCAGCACAGGAGCGGATGCTGCACGCAGATGCGGCGGGGCATGGGACCAAGGGGCCGAGCGCGTCGACGGCGAAGAAGATGCTGGCCGAGCATGCGACGACGAGGACGGACGTCGATCGCACCGGGCACGCGAAGAAGACGAAGAAAAAGAAGAAGGTGAAGAAGAAAGCTCGGAAGATACGAAAACGAGAGCTCCTCCTCCTGGCCGCTCCGTGGCCGATGCTTGCATTTTCCAACACGACCCACTCTGTTCCGGCTGCGGTAGCCGCCAGCGCGGCCGGCGATCCATCCCACGATCTCGCCCTCCCGGCCACGCTCAGCGGCGCCGTGGTCGCCGCGGCGATGCGCAGCGCGGCTCAGCATGGCCTCCATCCGCGGAGGCTGGCCATCGCCGACATGTCGCAGCCCAGCACCGCGCAGCGTCTGTACATCATCGACATGGACGCCAAGAAAGTCGTCCTGAGCACCTGGGTCGCGCACGGGCAGAACTCGGGCGACCTCACGGCAACGAAGTTCAGCAATCGGGATGACTCGCACGAGACGAGCCTCGGGCTCTACCGCGTGGGGGCAAAGATTACGAGCCCAAAGCATGGACCGGCACTACTCCTCAACGGACTCGACATAGGCGTAAATGACAAAGCCCTCGCACGAGAAGTCATCATTCACGGAGCCGAGTATGTCAGCGCGCCCTTCATCGCATCACACGGACGACTCGGCCGCAGCTGGGGATGCCCGGCAGTTCCACCCGGCGACATGGCGCGCATCATCGAGCTGCTCGCCGACGGCGGCCTGCTCTACGTCTACGGGGGTCAGGCACCGCGGCACGTTTAGCAAGCCTCGCTCGGTTCGCGCCGGCGTCGCGCTGCTGCTGCTTCCACTTCTGCTCGCGTCCGCCTGCTCCAGTAAAAAGGCCGAGCAGCGCGCGCGCATCGAGCGCCATTTCGCAGTCGCGAAGGTATTCGAAAGCGCGCAACCGTACTCCACGCGCACTGTCGCCGAGGCGGACATGGACGCGTTCCTCGCGAAGACCGCCGACTACAGTGCAGACTCCGAGTCGATCGCCGAGTTTTATCACGAACGGCACATGCAATTCGCATGGATACTCGGCGATTCGATTTCCGCGAGCGCCGAGGCGTTCATCGCGCTCGCGGGCGTGGATGACGCCGACGCTCGCGGCGCGACCAAGGCAACGCGAAGGTTGAGCGCGCTGTACGACCACGGCTTTGCCGATGGAAAACATGTGACACTGTGCGACAGCTGCGCGACCGAGCTCGAGTTGCGCCTCACGGCGGAGTATTACCGGTTCGTGAACGGTCCGCACGGCGGCGATTTGAGCCATGATCTCAACACGATCATTCCCGCCGCAAAGAGAGATTACGGCCGGCTGCTCGACTCGCTGACCGCCGGGAACATGGACTTGGCTGGATACGAGCCGATACATCCGCAGTACCAGTTGCTGAAGCAACAGATTCGATCCTACGCGAAACTCACCGGCGCGCCCTGGCCGGCGTTGGAGCTCCCGAGCGGAAGCAGGCGGCTCAAAGTGGGAGACAGCACGGCGGTGATCGCCGACATCGGCGCTCGTCTTCAGACCCTCGGCGATTTGAACGCCGCGCCCACCGGCGGCGAGCGCTACGACAGCATCACCGTTCTCGGCGTGAAGCGTTTTCAGACTCGCCACGGCATGCATCCCGATGGTGTCATCGGCGCGGACGTCATGCGAGCGCTGAATGTGTCGCCCGCCGCCCGGGTGCGCTCGATGCTCATCAATATGGAACGGCTGCGCTGGGTGTCGGAGGCACAGGCGCCGAACCTGCTGCTGGTGAACATCCCCGAGTTCCGGCTGCACGTGATCGAGCAGGGCCGGCAAGTCATGGACATGGACGTCGTCGTCGGGAACCGCGCCACGAGCACCGTCACCTTCAGCGACACGATGACACAGATCGTGTTCAGTCCGTCGTGGGAGGTGCCTTCGAGCATCGTGCACAAGGACATCCTCAAGGGGATGGCCCGGGATCACGACTACCTCGCGAAGCACCACATGAAGATCACGGGGGGCCCGAGGGATGACCCGAGCGTCCGCGAGGAACCCGGCTCCACGAATCCGCTCGGCCACGTGAAATTCCTGTTCCCGAACAGCTACAGCATCTACATGCACGACACGCCGGCCAAGAGCTTGTTCGAGCATGACTTTCGCGCCGCCAGTCACGGATGCATTCGGTTGAGTCACGCCGACGAACTCGCCGAGTATCTGCTGCGAAATGACAGTGAGTGGCCCACGACGCGGATTCGTGCCGCGATGACCGGCGGGCAGGAGTCATTCGTCAAGCTGACTCAGCCCTGGCCCGTGACGATCGTTTACTTCACGGCGTGGGTCGATCGCGACGGACTTCTGCAGTTTCGCGACGACGTATACGGGCATGACGCGACGCTGGCCGGGGAACTGTTCGCGGCGCCGGCCAGTTAGCGTCCCTTTTCGATCGCCGTGCACCGACAGGTGGCACCACGCGTCGGCCTCAGGGTTTGCCGGCGTTCTTCCCCGCAGCGCGCAGCTCCGCCTTCCAGTTGGGGATGACGACGATCTCTTCACTGTTCCCCACCATGGGACGGAGCATGAGGAACCCCTTGCCGTCGGGGGAGACGTCGAAGTTCGCATGGCCCCCTGCCCCGGCCATATCGTAGTTCGCCTCGAACAGGACCTCGCGCGCGGAAACGGAGAATGTCGGGCTCGTAGTGACCGAGGCTGCGAGGAGCTTGTTCCCGTTTGCGTAGAAGATTCGTCGACCGTCGCGGGACCAGACCGGACTCGATCCGCCGCCGACGGACACCGGGAACTGCGCGCCTGGACCGGGAAACGGACGGACGACAACTTGCCCGCCGCCCGATTCATTCGTTTGGTACGCGACCCAGTGACCATCGCCTGAGACCTTGGGCGCGTACTCCATGAACGGCGTCGTTGCGATCCCGTGTGGCGTGGTGTCGCCCGTCAAGTGCCGATACCAGATGTCGGCCGTCCCCACGGTTCCCGTGCGATAGACGATGGCATGACTATCGGGTGTCAACACTCCTTCCCACACGTCCTTCCCCGGCGATGCGAGGAGTTCCTGCGCGCCTCCGCTCCCGTCGGCCGGTTGCCACCAGAGCGTGGTGTTCCGCCCCTTTCGATCAGTGCGGAAGAGGACTCGTGTGCCGTCCGGGGTCCACTCGGGTCGCGTATTCAAGGTCCCTTCAGTCGTCACGCGGTGTGCCGCACCGGACGCGACGTCATAGATCCAGACGTCCGCGCGTCCTCCGGAATTCACGTCGGCCACTATACGTCGGCCATCAGGTGAGTAGCGCGGACTGGTCAGTCGGGCCGGTGGTATGGCGAGCGGTCGGGCCCCGCCCCGCATGTCCACAACGACCACCTGTACTTGCGCTTTGCCACGGACGTAGGCCAGTGAGCCGCTCGCCGATATCGTCGCCTTCACTTCACCAGTCGGGTTCACCGCCGCTTCTGCCACAACGACGCGCGCACTGCCCGTTACGCGACGAGCGCCGACATCGAACGGAATCGCCATCAGCGCTCCGTCGCTGCGCTGGAAGATCAGCTCGCCACCCACGATTCCCACCGCAGACCTTCCCGGAATCCCCAGGTTGGCAGTGCGTCCAGTGGAGAGCACCGCCACCGCAAGCTGTGCAGACGTCGTCGTGGTCGTCGCATACACGACGGCCTTGCCATCGGGCAACATCACCGGCCAGTAGCCGGAGGCCGAGTCGCCAGGCGTGAGCGGGACAGCGGCGCCGCCGCTGCTCGGCACGAGCGCGAGCTTCCCGCCAGTCGAGATGACGATGCCGCTCGGTCCCCAACTTGCGCCCTGCATCGATGGGAGATCGGTCAGCGAGGTCGCCGTGCCGCCGTCGAGAGAGACCTTCTTGAGCTGGTGCCCGTCGAAGAACCCGAGCGAGCGACCATCGGGCGAAAAGAACGGGTGTCCGGCGTCGTCGGTGCCGGCGATCGGTTGCTGCCGAAGGTCATCGAGTTCGCGCTTGAAGAGTTGTTGGCGGCCAGCGCTGTCGCCCGTCGCGTAAACCAGGACTCGCCCGTCGGGTGAGAGCGCCAGCCCGCGGCCGAGCGTGAGTCCCAGCGGCTGGCTTGGCGCGGTCGAGAAGGCGAAGTGCACGGCGATGGGAGCGTCCGCCACTCTCTCGCTCAACCACCAGCCCGTCGGCACTGCCACTGCGGCCACGAGAATGCCGACGAGGACGGCATCCCGGATGCGCTGACGGCGCGCCGGCGCAGGCGCCGGTAGCGCGCCCGTGAACGTCGCGCTCGTGTACGCCGGGTTTCCCAACGCATCGCCGAACGCCTTCGCGCTCTCGAACCGATCCGCCGGGAGTTTCTCGAGCGCCTTCGCGACTGCGGCCGCCACGTTCGACGGCACGGACTTGCGGTGCTGCGTCACCGGCGCCGCCGACTCCGTGATGATCTTCATGATGATCTGCTGTGCCGAACCGCCGATATGCGGCGGCTGGCCGGTCAGCATCTCGTAGAGCACAGAGCCGAGCGAGTACACGTCCGACCGCGCAGAGATGTCCTTCTCCGCCGTCGCCTGCTCGGGGCTCATGTAGTGCGGCGTCCCGAGCGAGAGACCAGTCTCGGTCATGCGCCCACCCGCCGCGGCACTCACCGCGAGCGCGATCCCGAAGTCCGCCACCATCGCGTGGCCGCCGTGCAGCAGGATGTTCTCAGGCTTCACGTCGCGGTGCACGATGCCGTGCTCGTGCGCGTACTGGAGAGCGTCCAACACTTCGCGCGCGATGCGCACCGCCTCGTCCACGCCAAGCTGCGTCTCGCGGTTGAGTTTCTCGCGGAGCGTCTCGCCCTGGATCCACGGCATCACGTAGAACAGGAAGCCGTCGGCCGTCCCGGAGTCGAACAGGGCGAGGATGTGCGGATGCTGCAGACTCGCCGTGGTGGTGATCTCCTGCACGAACCGCTCGGCGCCGAGCACGGCGGCGAGCTCGGGCTTCAACACCTTGAGCGCAACCTTGCGCTTGTGCTTGAGATCCTCGGCGAGAAACACCGTCGCCATGCCGCCCGCGCCGAGTTCGCGCTCGATCAGGTAGCGGCCGGCAAGGGCCTCGTTGAGTCGCTCGATCGCGCTCATCTCTTCACCGGCGCCTTGGCCCTGAGCTCCTCGAAGAAATTCTGCACCACGATCAGCTCGTCCGGGCGCTGTGTCACGGCGCCCATGGGGCGCGTCATGATGAACCGCCTGGCATCCGGGCTGATGTCGAACTGGCCGCCAGCTCCGGCGGCGTACCGTTCCAGGCTGAACAGCCGGCGTGGACTGTCGGTCTTGAACACCGGCCCCGCTATGACGGGCACAGCGATGAGGTCGAGCTTCTCGTCCACGAGGAACAGCTCGCGGCCATCCCTGGACCATCGCGGGAAGCTTCCGCCGCCGACGGATACCTGGCGCTTCATCGGCTTGGTGTCGGGAAACGGCCGCACATACACCTCGAATCGCCCCGTCTCGTCGGACTGATAGGCTAGCCAGCGACCGTCGGGCGAGACCGCGGGATTGTTCTCGATCGCGGGACCCGTGACGAGTTCGCGGCGGGTGGTATCGCCATCGGTGCGCACGGCGAACAGGTCGGCGCGGGCCGAGTACACGAGCCACTTGCCGTCGTGCGTGTATTGCAGGCCCGACGCCGGGTCTTCCGCGCGGAGCTTCGACGGGAGCGCGCTTCCATCCGCCGGCACGGTCATCAGGGCCGCAGGGACCAGGTAGGCGATCGTCCTGCCGTCCGGCGACCAGGCGGGACCGTACCCCGGCGCGGCAATCTTCTGCGGCGCTCCACGGTCGAGCTGCTTCGTCCATAGGTCAGGACTCGCGCTCGTCGAACGGAAGCCCGCGGCGAGCCATTTCCCATCGGGGGAGAGCGCGATGCGATTCGTGAAGTCGCCCGTCCACTGCGTATCCACCGGCGTCGCGGTGCCGTCCCGCGTCAACCAGACCAATTCCCGCCGGCTCGCCTGCGCGGACCCCATCGCGTACGCCAGGAGGCCGTTCCTCGAGATGCCCAGGTCGATGGTTCCTTGCGTTCGCACAGCGAGTCCGCTCGCGATGGTGACGGCGTCGCCGGCAAGCGCGAGCCGGTCGAGGTCGAACGGCGCGGCGATCAGCGTGCCCTCAGGGGTCACGTACACGAGGTGTCCCGACTCCGCGTACTCACCCGCGACGCCGTGCGCGAGCACCCGGTACTTCCCATTTCTCGAATCGAGCACGGCGACGTCGAACGTGGCGGGTCCGCCGGAACGGGCAATGACGAAGAGCACACCTCGGCCGTTCGGGAGGGCGTTTGGATGGAAGTGGTACCGTTCGCCGGTTCCCGAATCAGCTCGGGTCACGATCTCCGGCTTGCCCCCCGAATCGCGGATGCGTGCGATGCCGTCGCCGGAAAGATGGCCGTCGTAGTAGAGGTAGCCGTCGCTCGACCACGTCAGGCCGCCGGCGTCGACGAGCGAGTCGGTGAGCTGCGTGACGGCGCCGCCCGCGAGCGCGATCCACTTGATGGCGCGCGGCGCGCCGGACACGAAGGCGACGCGCTTGCCGTCGGGTGAAAACGCCGGATTGTAGGCGCCGTCGGTGCCGGCGAGCGGCGCGGCGCGCAGCTCATCGAGGTGGCGCACCCAGAGGCGCGTCTGCGTCGTCGACGCGCCGGGGCCGACGTACACGATCGTGCGCCCATCGGGCGACACCGCGAGCCGATTGCGCGTCGGGATCCCGCTGAGCCCCTGACTGTCGGGGAGTTGCACGCTGAGCCGAGTGATGTCCCGTGGCGGCGCGGGGCGCCGTACACTCCATACGAGTCCGGCGATCGCGGCAACGGCGATCGTCGCCGTCGCGGCGAACAGGCGCATCGAAACGCCTCCGCTCGCGGCCATCGCGTGACCCGCTGTTCCGGAAGCGCTCTCATTCGTGTACGCGGTGTTCGCGAGCGCGTCCGCGAACGCCTTCGCGCTCTCGAACCGGTCCGCGGGCAACTTCTCGAGCGACTTCGCCACGGCGGCCGTCACGTTCGGCGGCACGGATTTCCGCAGTTGTGTCACCGGCGCCGCGGCCTCGGTGATGATGCGCATGATGATCTGTTGCGCGGAAGAACCGACGTGCGGCGGATTTCCGGTCAGCATTTCATAGAGCACGGATCCGAGCGAGTACACGTCCGAGCGCGCCGTGATCTCCTTCTCCGCGGTCGCCTGCTCCGGACTCATGTAGTGCGGCGTGCCGAGACTCAGCCCCGTCTCGGTCATGCGTCCGCCCGCCGCCGCGCTCACCGCGAGCGCGATGCCGAAGTCCGCCACCATCGCGTGCCCGCCGTGCAGCAGGATGTTCTCCGGCTTGATGTCGCGATGCACGATGCCGTGCTGGTGCGCGTACTCGAGCGCATCGAGGACTTCTCTCGCGATCCGCACCGCCTCATCCACGCCGAGCTGCGTCTCGCGGTTGAGCTTCTCGCGGAGCGTCTCGCCCTGGATCCAGGGCATCACATAGAAGAGGAATCCGTCCGCCGTCCCCGAGTCGAACAACGCCAGAATATGCGGATGCTGCAGGCTCGCCGTCGTCGTGATCTCCTGCACGAACCGCTCGGCGCCGAGCACGGCGGCGAGCTCCGGCTTCAAGACCTTGAGCGCAACCTTGCGTTTATGCTTGAGATCCTCGGCGAGAAATACGGTCGCCATGCCGCCGGCGCCGAGCTCGCGCTCGATGGTGTAGCGGCCGGCCAGCGCGGCGTTGAGTCGCTCGATCATAGCCCCATCGCCCGCAGCAACTCCGGGTAGCGCGGATGCGCGCGGAAGGCCGCGTCCGCGAATGCATCACGCGTCCACAACATGCTCAGGTTGTCGCGGCGCTCGACCGACTGACAGGCGAACTCCATCGCCTCGTCGGTCCGCCCGAGGTCGTGTGCGGCCGCCGAGAGCGACCACCGCGCCACGTCGCCCGTCTCGGCCCGGGCGATGAGCTCCGCGTAGATGGCTTCGGCGCGCCGCGCGTCGCCACGCTTCATGTAGACTCTCGGCAGACTCATCAGCACGAACGGGTGACGCCCGAACAGGACCATGCTCCGCTCGGCCGCCGCCAGGGCGCCTTCCACATCGTCCGTCAGCGAGAGCGTCAGGATGTTGATCCAGCTCGAGACGAACGCCTGCGGATCGAGTCCGACCGCGCGCGCCGCTTCCGCCGCTCCCTCGGTCATGTGTCCGGCGACAGCGAGGCAAAGGCCGCGCAAAGCGGCGCAGTAGGCGCTCAGCGGATCGTCCGCCGTCGCGCGCGCCAGCTCCGCAAGGCTGCGCTCGTCGTCGTGGCGCGCCATGTTCAGTCCGCACAGGGCATACCACGCTCGCAACTCGCTGAGCCGCGGCTGCAGCGCGAGCGCGCGCTCCCACAGCTCGAACGCCCGCTGCGGGTCGTGTTCGTACATCATGCTGATCGTTCCGAGCGTACCCATCGCCTGGGCCATCCTCGGGTCGAGCGCGAGCGCTCGCGCAAGCGCGGCCTTCGCCAGAGAAATGTCGGCGCTTACAGTGCCCAAACCGTAACGCACTACCTGAACGAGTGTCTCGCCGAGCCCGGCGTGCGCCTCGGCGTTGTCCGGTTCGAGGGCGATGGCGCGCTCGAAGCACTCGCGAGCGGCAATGATGGCATGCCCGCGTTGCGCGGTGAGCGCGCGCCCTCGGGCCACCAGCTCGAATGCCTCCACCTGCGCCGAGGTCGCCTTCGGTGCGGGCTGCGCCGATTGCACGAAGGTGACACGCAGCTTGGCCGCAATCGCTCCGGCAATCTCGTCCTGCACCGCGAACACGTCGGTAAGGTCGCGGTCGTAGCGCTCCGACCAGAGGTGATAGCCGTCGGTGACCGAGACGAGTTGCGCCGTGATCCGCAGCCGGTTGCCCGACTTGCGTACGCTCCCTTGCAGCACCGTGGCCACGTTGAGCTTCTGACCGATCTCGGTGAGCGGCGTCTGTTTCCCCCTGAACGAGAACGCCGAGTTGCGCGCGGCAATATGCAGCCCATCGATCTGGACGAGCGCGTTCATGATGTCCTCGGCAATCCCGTCGCCGAAGTACTCGTTCTCCTTGTCGGCGCTCAGGTTCTCGAACGGGAGTACGGCGAGCGACTTCTCAGGCGCGGTCGGTTTCGCTGCGGCGGTCTCGACTTCGCCGAGCGACGTCACGAACAGCGCCGCAGTGTCGTAACGGTCGATGGGGATGCGGGCGAGCGCCTTCTGCACCGCGCGCGCCACCGGCCGCGGCACGCCCTCTCGCAGCGCCGCGACATCAGGCGGCGTCTGCACGAAGCGCTTCGCGATCACCGCTTGTACCGTCGGCCCTGTAAACGGCTGCTCACCGACGAGCATTTCGTAGAGCACGCAGCCCAGCGAGTAGAGGTCGCTTCGCCCGTCGACTGGTTCACCCACCGCCTGTTCGGGGCTCATGTACGCGGGCGTGCCGACAGTCATCCCGCTTTGCGTGAGCGTATCTGTCGCAATGTCGCCCACCGCCTTGCCGATCCCGAAGTCGGCCACGAGCGCGTGCCCGTCCTGCAGCATGATGTTCTCGGGCTTGACGTCGCGATGGACGATGCCATGACGGTGCGCGTGATCGAGGGCGCCGGCCACTTCCATCGTGATTCGGACGGCTTCGTCTACGGGAAGCATTCGCTCGCCCTTGAGACGGTCGCGCAACGACTGCCCTTCAACGTTCGGCATCGCGTAGAACAGGGCGCCGCCGGCATCACCGGAGTCGTAGAGCGGCAGGATGTGCGGATGACTGAGTTTCGCGGCGAGCTGGATCTCGCGGAGAAATCGGTCGCGGCCGAGCGATT
>OCZT010004644.1_pt1 | contig 13806 bp, 16 predicted proteins | sample 1539031 | NCBI WGS metagenome assembly OCZT01 (sample SAMEA3539308, study PRJEB22396) | soil metagenome | biome: tundra; feature: field; material: soil | place: USA | collected 2010-05 | depth 0.15 m
CGAAAACGGCGCAAAGATCGGGAAGTCCGCCCCCACCGCGCAGCCAGCCAGCGCGAGGTATGCCGTCCGCCAGCTGCCGCCGGCCGCCAGCACGGCGATGAGCAGGAACGGCCCGGCGACCGCGCCCGCCGACCCGGCCAGGTTCCAGCGGGCCATGTGCGGTTCCTGCCGGGCGGGATCGGCGTCCATCAGGCCGGACTGGGTCAGGCTGACGAAGGCCCCGGAAGCCGGGAAGAACGCCACGAACGCGATGAGCAGCGCCGCGAACGAGTGCGCCATCGCGGCGCCCGCCAGCGAGGCGATGAACACCACGCCGCCGGCCAGCACGGCTATCCGCTGCCGCCGTCCGTGCCCGGCCGCTGCCCCGAGGGGCAGTTCCAGCAGGCTTCCGAGCAGCAGCGGAACCGACGCGAGCAGTCCGATCTGGCCATAGCTCAGCGCCAGGTCATGCCGGATGAGCGGAAACGCCGCACCCTTGGTGCCGTCGACCAGCTCATCGGCGAATTCGACGGCGAGTGCCGCAGCGAGCAGCGACGCCCCGGCCAGCGCTGACCGGCTGGTCCGGCCCGGCCGTGCGCCTGATTTCTTGCGTGTCACGTGTTGTCCTTCCTCGTCTAACCGGCCAGGTCAGACGGGGCAGGCGGGCCACGTGCCGCAGGGCTAAGTCACAGTCAAAGGAATCCCATGGCACTGAATATTACGGGGCAGGCAGGTCGCCCGCCACCGGCATTCCGTCCTGGCTGACGCGACGCGGACCCAGCCGCCAGCGCGCGATCTCATTACCCGACCAGTCCCGGCGGCGAGCGGAATCGGCCTAAGGTCGGGAGTCGTTGGAGCCGGGGGGACGAGGACATGGCTGAAGCAAGCGCGGAACGCTTCGAGGCCCTGCTGACCCCGCAGGGCCGCGAGCTACTCGATCATCTTGCGGCTGAGGCGATGCCTCCGGATACGATGCCCGCGGACACGGTGCCTGCGGCTACCGCGTTGCGGCTGGGCACGCAGCTGCGGGCGCGTTACCCGGCCGACCTGGTGGCCGCCGCGCTGGCCCAGCATGAGCTGCGGCTGCAGGCACGAGCCAAGTTCAGCAGGGCCATGGAGATGTTCTTCACCCGGCCCGGCCTGGAGCAGGCGTCCGCGGAGATGATCGCGCGGCACCGCTCCGGCCGCTTTGGCACCGCGGGCCAGCTGGCGGATCTGTGCTGCGGAATCGGCGGGGACCTCGTCGTCCTGGCGGGGGATCGCCGGGTGCTGGCCGTCGACCGCGACCCGCTGCACCTGCGCATCGCCCGGGTCAACGCCGGGGTCTACGGAGCCGCCAAGAGCGTGACGCCTGTGCAGAGCGACGTCCGTGACGTCGACCTGGCCGGCCTGGACGCGGTCTTCGTCGATCCCGCCCGGCGCGCCGGCGGCAGGCGGTTTCGGGCCGGCCAGAGCGAGCCGCCCCTGGAATGGTGCCTTGGCCTGGCCGAAAGGGTCGGCGCGGTCGGGATCAAGGCCGCGCCCGGCCTGCCCCATGAGGCAGTGCCGCGCGGCTGGGAGCTGGAGTTCATCGCTGTCGGCCGCGCTCTCAAAGAGGCGGTGGCCTGGTCTCCGGCGCTCGCGACGGGCACCACCCGGGCCACCATCCTGCCCCACGAGCACGTGCTGCCCTACGAGCACACACTGCCCTACGAGCACGCACTGCCCCACGAGCACGTGCTGGCTGGTCCGGGGCCACATCCGGGGGACACCATCCTGCCGCAGGTTCCCGGGCTCCTGCCGCAGACGCACACCCTGGTTCCCGAGCCCGGGCCGCCAGTGGATGTCCGGCTGCCCGGTGAGTTCCTGCTCGACCCCAACCCAGCCGTCACGCGGGCCAGCCTGGTGCAGGAACTGGCACGCAGCCTAGGGGCGTGGCAGATCGATGAGCAGATCGCCTTCCTCTCTGCTGACGTACCGCTGCGCTCACCGTTCGGGCGGGCGCTCCGGGTGATCGACTCCGCGCCCTGGAACCAGAAGCAGCTCCCCGCCAGACTGCGCCGGCTCGATATCGGGTCGGTCGATATCCGCCGCCGCGGCCTGGCCGGCGACGTGGACCTGCTGCACCGGCGCCTCAGGCTTTCCGGATCCCGCCGGGCGACCCTGGTGATGACCCGGGTCCAGGACCGGCCGTGGGGCCTCATCTGCCTGGACCTCGACCAGCCGGCCGCCACCTAGGGTGGTGGATCCGGGGTTCGATCACCTCGCAACGTGATCGAACCCCGGATCCACCACGTTCGGGGCGGGGCGCGGAAGGCTGTAGCTGGGGACACGGTGCCGGAAGGGGCTGCTGTGATGCCCGAAATTGAGGTTCGTGCTCTCCGGGCAGGTGACGGAGCAGGCTGCGCCCGCGCCTGGCTCGATGCGGCCCGCTACTACGTCGACATGGAGCCGGAGAACTTCCAGATGCCCGCCGAGGAGGGCCTGGCCGGCTGGTTCGAGCAGGACCGCGCCGACGACAGCAGGCCAGTGCTGCGGCTCGTCGCGACGGTCGACGGGCAGGTCGCCGGGTTCGTGCTGGCCGTGCTGGAGGCCCCGCTGCCGGACGCGCACTGGCAGCTGGTCCGCGCCGTCGCTGATGCCCGGGTCTATGTCAACGCTGATGGTTGCCGAAAGATACCGGCGGGCCGGGGTCGGCACAGCGCTGATGACAGCGGTCGAGCGATGGGGCGGCAGGCACGGTGCGGTGCTGGTAGCGCTAGATACGAACCTGCGCAGTGCGCTGTCACTGCCCTTCTACGAAGACCGGCTGGGCTATGTGCGGCACTCGGTCATCTTCGGCAAGTACCTCACCTAACCGCCGGTCGTCCGGGCCGGCGGGGAGCGCCGTTTTCATCAGCACGGAGGATCCGCACGGAGGATCAGCACGGAGGATCCGCACGCTGTGACCGGCCGGATCCTCCGTGCTAATGGACCCGGGTAAGCCGCCGTGACGTGCGGCTGTCACGCACCGCCGGTGGCCCCGTCGCGGAGGCGGCTGCTGAAGTCCGAGAACGGCCCCAGGTGATGCAGCTTGTCCGGGTTGATGACGGAGCGGACGGCCTGCACGACGCCACCGGTGATCGCGCCGCGTTCCCGGCTATGGGCAGCTTGCGCTTGCGGACCAGGCCGAAGATCTCCTCCGATGCGCCCGGCCCGTAGAACGAGCCGTACCGCAGCACGATGCCCTCCAGGGACGATGCCCTGGTCACCGCGGCCTCCATCTGGCGCAGCGCGCCGAGCGACTGCCGCTGCGCGGCCGGCGGATCCGCGTCCAGCGGGTCCGCCTCGGTCTGCACCGGGCCGCCGGCCCGGTTACTGGGCCAGCCGGCGTAGCCCTGCGCGATGAACCGTCGCTCGCCAGCGGCGGTAGCCGCCGCCAGCAGATGATCGGTGCCCTGGGTGCGCAGGCGATTGGTGACCTCGAACACGCGGTCGAAGCGGCGCAGGCTCGTGATCCCGGCCAGCTGGGTCATCTGGTGGATCACTACCTCGGGCCCGGCGCGGCCAACCGCCTCGCCGACGGCCATCGCATCCAGCCCGTCCACCACGGCCGGCTCCGCGCCCAGCGCCCGCAGGCTGTCGGCCTTGGCGGGGCTGCGGGTCGTGGCCACCACCTGATGGCCGGCCGCGACCAGGCGAGGCACCAGCCGCTGGCCGATCACGCCGGTCGCGCCGGCGACAAACACTCGCATGATGACTCCTCTGCTCGATTTTGTCCACGTTGCCGCGCTCTAAGACGAAACGCCGCGGCGACTTGTGACACCTGCGGGCAGGAACCGGGCGCACGGGCTCAATCCACCGGGCGGCCCTGCGGCGTATCGTCGCGGGCAGAATGACGGTGGCGGGCTTGGCGGGCGCCGACGGCAGGGCGAATGCCTTTCCCGGCGCTGGCCGCGCAGACGCTGCTCCCGAAGGGCAGAAACGAGACCAGGTGGCCAGTCAAGCGCACCTCCGGCCGTTGGCCAGTCGGCCAGCCGGTGCCGAGGAGATCATCGACGAGCAGACTGTCGTCATCCGTTTTCAGAACCGGGACTTTACGGAGGTCAGCGGCCGGGCGCTGCTGCATGCGCTGGGCGCCGGCGGGATGGCCCTGTGCGGCCAGGCCGCGGAGCGGCTCACGCCGACCGGCAGCGACTGGGACCTGGCCTACCTGCCGCATGTTCCCCGCTGTCGTGGCTGCGTGGCCGCGACAAGTCCGGACATGGCTGGCCCGGACATGGCTGGCCCGGACGAGCCGGGTGGCGCCGGCCCGGACGACTCAGTGCCCGCGCTTCCGGCCGCCGGGGTGGATGTCAGGACAGCGCATGGCGCGGAGAGCGAGCTGGCGGGCGCAGCCGTCCTGCGGGAAGTGCTGGCCCGGCATGACCTGCGCCGCTGGATGTTCACCGACCTGGTCCTGGTGGACGGACAGATCCGCGGCGGATTCAGCCACCCGCTGACGATCAGCCCGCACATGCTGGTCCGGGGGCCTGCCAGCGCGCTGGCCACCTTCCTGCATGAGCAGCTGCACTGGCTGGACTGCCCGGGCATGGACGCCGCGGCCACCGAGGCCAGGCAGCGCTGGCCGGATCCGCCGCCGCCGGCCGGCTGCAGTGACGCGAGTCCACCTGGCTGCATATGACCATCTGCGCGCTGGAGTACCAGGGCGTCAGCGACCTCCTCGGGCCGGCCGCCGCGGCGGCCGAGCTTGGCCCGCGGTTGCACTACGGGTGGGTCTACCGCCAGATCCTCGACGATCCGGCCTGGTTCCGGAGTTTCCTGGACCGGCACGACATCCGGGTACCCGCGGGGCCGCCCGTTCCCCGCCGCTGCATCAATGTCGAATGGTGATCGGCATGGTGGACGATGCGCTGGCTGCCCGGCTGCGGGCCGCCGGGATTGACCTGTCGGCCCTGTTCGGGCACTGCCTGGACTTCGTGGAGGCATGGCTCCGGCTGCGGGGGCACTCAGGGCGCCGGGCCACGCTGGTTGATCTGCACGCGCTGGAGGCGGCCAGCCGCGGCATTCCGGCTGAGGCACTGCCGCCCGCCGACCGGGCCCGGCTGAAGGCCATGGCACGGCCGGCACTGGCGCGGCCCTGAGGTACCGGAATCAGGTCTCCGCCTGGGCCTCAAGGCCCTGGGTAGGTCACCGCAGAGCCCGGTGCAGGCAGCCTATGGTCTGGCCGCGGGGGAAGTTATGGTCTGGCGGGGCTGGAACGGCGCAGGCCGATGCCCGCCAAGGGCACGAGCGCGATGGTCAGCAGCGCCGAAACGACCATGCCGCCCTCGTGCTCGGGCAGGTGATGAGCGCGGTAGAGCTGTTCCTTGATCAGGTGGCGTGGCCGCAGCGACCAGTTACCGTTGGGTGATGAAGCCGGACGCCTCGGTCAGCGCGCCGGCCGCCACGGATCCCGTGCAGATCGTGCCTGCGGTCGAAAGTGACCTTCCCGGAATCGTCGAGATCTTCAACTACACGGCGGCGAATTCGATCGCCAACTTTTACACCCGGCCGGTCAGCGTGGCTGAACGGCGCGGCTGGTTCGAGCAGTTCTCCGCAGCCGGCTGCTACCGGCTTTTCGTGGCCCGGCGCGGCGGCCTGGTCGTGGGCTACGCCGACAGTCAGCGCTACCGGGACCTCGAGGCCTTCTCGGAAACCATAGAAGTCAGCATCGCGCTCGACGTCAGCTGCCGGGGCCAGGGCGTGGGTACAGCGCTCTACCGCAAGCTGTTCGACTCCCTTGCCCGCGAGCCGGTTCATGTCGCCCTGGCTGGCATAGCCGTCCCCAATGAGGCGTCGGTTGCGCTGCACCGGAAGTTCGGCTTTACCGAAGTGGGCACATTTTGCGAGTACGCCGCCAAGGACGGTCAGTACATCAGCTCGCTATGGATGCAGCGCCTTATGCCGCAGTTAGCGACTGCGCCCTAGCGCTGTCCGGCCACGCCGGGCATGTCAGCCGCGATCCTGTTGCCATGGCCTGGTTCCTGACTTGTCCCGGCCATGGCGACTTATCCCGGCCATGGCGTGGCCATGATGAGCCGATCTCAGCTGGCCGGTTGTGCGCGCGCGCAGCGCGGCGATCAGCCATTCGAAGGCGGGCATGGGGGATGGAACGGTGGCCAGCCGTCCACCACCTGGGCGGCTTCGCCGGAATCTGGCGGGACTCCGCGCTGCCGGGCCGCCCCGGCATTTTCCTGCGCGGAGCCGATGTCCAGCAGCCCGTGACCGTCCTGGACCTGGATGCCGTAGCCGGCTACCTGCCGGACGCGCTGCCGGAAGTCCGGGTCGCCAGCCAGCTCGGCGAGCTCCACCCAGGCATCGACCTGCTCCGGGGAAGGGTCGTCGGGCAGGTTAGGGGCGGCGCTCCAGCGCGCCGCTCTTGCCGGGCCGGGCTCCAGGCCCTGGAACACCTCGGCGGTGAAGTCGTCGATGATCTGCCTGCGCTCGGTTGCCGACAGCCTGGCCAGTTTGTTCATCATGGTCATCTCCTTATTGCCTGCCGCTCGTTTCACCACGGCGGCCAGCACCGCGCGGCGTAGCCGCAGGGTACGGATCTGCGTACCCAGTGCCTCCAGGTGGACGGCGGCGACCTCGGCGACCGTCGCCTGGCTGTCCAGCACCCGGCGCACGTCGGCCACGCCAAGGCCCAGCTCGCGCAAGGTGGCGACCAGTTCCAGCCGGGCCACGCAGGCCGTGTCATACAGCCGCCGGCTGCTACCGGTGCGGGCTGCCGGGGGCACCATGCCGATATCCGACCAGAACCGGATCGTGCGCACCGGCAGCCCGGTGCGCCTGGCCAGCTCGCCGATGGAAAGCATCGGCCCGTCGTCTTCCATGCCTGTCAGTCTGGTTCTTCCAGCCGCTGGAGAATCAACCCCCGCCGCGCGGCAGATCGGTCTCCGGCCGGCTATCGGACGGCAAGCCGCGCCCGGCTCAGTCAGCTATCGGGACGCATGAGAGCCCGGAAGTCCCTGCCGTCCGGCACGCCCCGGATAAGTTCCAGCAGGCCGTCGTGGAGATGCCCGTTACTCGCCCGGACTGTGCGGTTCCCGGCGAGGACGTCGTTGCCGTCGAGGTCAGTGACCCGCCCGCCTGCCTCCGTCAGCAGTACGGGCATCGGCGCCATGTCGTGATACCCCATCGGGTACCCGGCCATGATCATGGCGTCGGTCAGGCCGGAGGCCACGCCCGCAGCGCCCTTCATATTCGAGGTGAGCATGACCTCACGGTGCAGCCGCGCCAGGAATTCCGCTGACCACGCCGCCGGATTGGACATCGTCACCCAGGCGCCCCGGCGCTGCCGGGTATCACTCGCTGTGATCCGCTGCGGCGCCTCGCTGGCAACCTGGTGCCAGCACCCGAGGCCCCGGCCGGCGTAGTAGACCTCCTGGCTCATCGGATAGCCGATAACGCCCGCGGCGCTTCCGTCCTCGTCCTCGGCGGCTAGCAAGATCTCGAACGTCGGGATGCGCTGCACGAAGTACGTGGTGCCATCGATCGGGTCGATGACCCAGCGACGCCCGGACGTTCCGATGGTCTCGCCCTGCTCCTCGCCTACGACACCATCGCCCGGGAAGCGCGCTGCGATCAGCGCGCGGATGAGCTCTTCAACCTCGACGTCTGCTGACGTCACCTGGCTGCCGTCCGCCTTGATCCTGACCGGCGAGCCTTCATTGAAGCGCTGCGCGGCAAGGCGGCCGGCCACCGTGACGATTTCGACGGCCGCGCCCATCAGTTCGTTAGTTGTCTCCATAGTCCCCATCCCGGCTGATTTGGCAGCGCGCGACACGAGGCCGCGACCAGGCGATTGCCGATGCGTTCGGCGGCATGGTCAGCCAGGTCCGTTCAGCATCGTCCGGACGGGTCCGCGAGCCGGGAAGACGGTCACGGCCAGTCCGCATCCGTCCGTCCGCGTGCAAAGCAACTCGCCCGGATGGCTCCCTCGGCCCATGGGGCCATGGTCTCGCTTCCGTGCAGGTCATGGCGTGATCGCAATCGCACTGAGGATGCGGCCGACGCTGATCGGCTTCCCGGCCGTGTTGGTCGCCGTGGCGATCGGGGTGACGGTGCCCGGTCCTCTGTTGGCGACGTAGGCGGTTTTCCCGTCCGGTGTGATCGCGATCGTACCGGGGCTGCGGCCGACCTTGATCGGCTTCCCCGCTGTGCTGGTCGCGATCGTGATCGGCGTGACCGTACCCGATCCTTCGCTGGCGACGTAGGCGGTGTTGCCGTCCGGTGTGATCGCGATCCCGGCAGCGACGCTGCCGACGCTGATCGGCGTCCCCGGCGTGCTGGTCGCGATAGTGATCGGGGTGACCGTGCCCGAGTTCTGGTTGACGGCGTAGGCGGTCTTCCCGTCCGGCGTGATCGCGATCTCAACGGGGCCGTTGCCGACCTCGATCGGCTTCTCTGCGGTGTTGGTGGCCGTCGTGATGGGGGTGACCGTGCTCGAGTCCAGGTTGGCGACGTAGGCAGTCCTGCCGTCCGGTGTGATCGCGATGAAATCGGGCGCGCGGCCGACCTTGATCGATTTCCCCGCTGTGCTGGTCGCGATCGTGATGGGGGTGACCGTATCCGAGGCCAGGTTGGCGACGTAGGCAGTCTTGCCGTCCGGTGTAATCGCGATAGAGATCCCGCGAGTGGCGAGCCCAGATGGGCTGCGGCCGACCTTGATCGGCTTCCCGGGCGTGTTGGTGGCCGTCGTGATGGGGGTGACCGTGCTCGAGTCCAGGTTGGCGACGTAGGCAGTCTTGCCGTCCGGTGTGATCGCGATCTGACCTGGGCTGCGGCCGACCTTGATCGGTTTCCCGGGCGTGTTGGTCGCGATCATGACCGGGGTGACCTTCCCCTCGCCGGGCCCGCTGCTAGAGACATAGACGGTTGGAACGACCACTGGTCCTCCTGCTGATGGCCCGGGGCTGCGGCCGAGTGTGCCGGTAGCCGCCGGGATGATGGCGGCGATCACGGCGATAGCCGCGGCCCCGGCCGTGTACTCCCTCGCCCGTCGCCTGATGACACGGCGGCGCACCGCTTCGACGCCGACCCGGTGCGGTGGTTCGCCAACCGCGGCATCCAGAAGTTCACGCAACTGCCTGTCCATCTCATTCACTGGGCCTCTCGCTCTATCAACTCAGCCAGCCGGGGATCCGCACGCAGCCTGGCCATCGCCCGCGCCATCGTGCTCTTGACCGTTCCGATCGCGCAGTCCAGCACCTGCGCCACCTGTGCCTCGGACAGATCGTCGAAGACCAGCAGCACAAGCACCGCCCGCTGGCGAGCGGTCAACGACGCCAGCGCACTCCGTACCGCCATGCGCATGGCCACCTCGGCCGCCATGTCCCCTGGCGCGCTGCTATCGGGCACGGCCTCTGATGGCCGCTCGCCCCGCCACCGGCGGCGGCTCCAGCTCGCCCAGGTATTCACCATGACCCGGCGCACGTAGATCTCAGGATCGTCGCGCCGCCTGATCCGCTCCCACCGTGGCCACGACCGCACCAGCGCGGTCTGCACCAGGTCCTCGGCCAGCGCCCAGTCACCGGTCAGCAGCCACGCCGTCCGCTGCAGCGCGCGCTGACGTACCGCGACGAACTGCGCGAACCCTTCGACTTCGGCGTTCACTGCACCTCCGGTCAGCCCGATCCGTCAATTAACATGACTACCTGGATACCGCCAAAGGTTCACCCCGCACCTTGCCCCAGAATGGGCAGGCCAGATCAGCTCCTTCGCGCGCTGCTGGAGCGGATGTGTCTTCCAGCACGCGAGTGGCGATGATCTACCAGCAGGCGGCCAGGGAGCGAGACGTAGCCATCGCGACGGCAATGGGGAGGCGCTGACCCGAGCTCGTGAGGCCAGAGGCAAGGGCCGATCGGGCAGGTGAGCGAGGTAGTGCCTCCTGAAGCTCAACGGCGTACTCGGCGACAGCGGCTCTGAGCTGGTGGTCCTCGGCGGAGCGGGCGATGCCCGTTGCCCGCGCTTGAGCGCATTCGGGGCTATGTCATGATGCCCGCGTGGAGCTGACGATCCCTGTTGATGGCGGTGAGGTCTGGGCGCAGGACACCGGAGGCGAGGGGGTGCCGCTGGTCTTGCTGCATCCCGGCTGGGGGGATTCGAGCATCTGGGACCCGGTGCTGGACTCCCTGAACCTGTTGCCGGGGCGGTTCCGTATCGTCAGGTACGACACCCGCGGCTACGGCAGGTCGCCGGCTCCCGTTGCCGCCTTTACCCAGCTCGCTGATTTGATCGCCGTCCTTGATTACCTTGATGTCGCACAGGCCGTGCTGGTGGCTCACAGCGGCGGCGGCGGTCCCGCGATTGGCCTTGCGCTGGCCCAGCCCGCCCGGGTCGGCCCCCTGATTCTCGCCGCGCCTGGGATCAGGGACTATCCGTGGCCGCCTGAGGATCCCTACGGTGCGGAATTCGGCAGGCTGTTCAATGCGGGCGACAGGGACGGCCTGGTGGCGCTGGGCTTGCAGACGTGGGCCGCAGCGGGCGCGGATCCGTCCGCTCAGGCTCAGGTCCGCGGCGCTGTCGCCGCATTTTTCCGCCAGGGGGAGTTCGAGCGCCCCGACCCGCCCGCTTATTCGCGGCTCGGCGGGATCAGGGCTTCCTCAGTGCTCGCGATCGGAGAGCTGGACTATGCGATGGTGCGGGACGCCGCACCTCACATCGCGGGCCGCATTCCCGGCTGCCGCATGGTGGTAGTGCCCGGTGCCGATCATCTACTGCCGCTGCGGGCACCTGCGTTACTAGTGGATCTGATCAGCAAGTACGTGCGGTAGCCGTGGTCTTGGAACCGTGATCAGCCCGCCTTCAGTAGGCGCGCCAAGCATGGTGGCGCTAGCAGATCACGTGTGCCAGGGTTAGCGGGGTGCGACTGCGGAAACTGGGCCATAGCTGCCTGCTGGTAGAGGAAGCCGACTCCCGCCTGCTCGTCGACCCTGGGTGTTTTTCGGTCGGGTTGGAAAGGCTCAGGAAACTGACCGGTATCCTCATCACCCACATTCATGAAGATCATCTCGATATCGATCGGCTGCAGGTCGTGCTGGAAAATAATCCAGGCATCCGAATAATTTGCGATGAAGCGAGCGCCGGGGCGCTGTCCGAACGCGGAGTGACAGCTGAGGTTGTCCATGCGGGCGATGATCTTGATCTCGGTGTGTCCGTCAGCGTCTACGGTCGTGAGCACGCGGTCATCCATCCCGATCTGCCTAACGTGCCAAACGTCGGCTACCTGCTGGCGGACCGGTTCTTCTTCGCGGGGGACGCTTTTACGGTGCCGGACAAGCCCGTCGAGATACTGGCCGTCCCGGTGGGCGCGGCTTGGATGAAAATGTCAGATGCCGTGGATTGGCTGCGCATCGTGCGTCCGCGCGTGGCCGTACCTGTTCACGACTACGGAAATGTCTTCGCCGAGTGGATCTATCACCTGCTCGGGCAACTGAGCCCGATCGACACAACGGTAACGGCGCTCAGCGGCGAAATCCCTGCCTACTTCTGATGCGTCGCGGACGTCGCGGAGTTGCAGGCCGGTGGCGATGATCTACCAGCATGCGACGAGGACTCGTGACGAGGCGATAGCGCAGGCATTGGAGCACTGATTCGTGAGGCACGGCAGGAGTCCGTGGCCACGGCGGGGAACAACAGGAACGGCGCGAGCGTGACGCCTGAGATCGCCTGTGTGTGGCACGGACCCAGCTAGTGCCGCGACCGGCAACGTTCGCCCGGCCCCGACGGAGTCGGAACCGGTTACCGAGCCGTCGTTTTGTCGCGAGGCCGCGAGGGGACGGGTGTCCCTGACATCGGTGTGGCCGACAGCCGCGACGACCGCGTATGTCGGGGAGCATCGCGACGCCGGCCTCCTGTACGACCACCAAGCGGCGTCGGGCCGCGGCTGATTTCGCTCCAGAGTCTCAGGACCGGTGATGCCTGCGAGCCTACGGACCACCTAGCCGGCGCATCACGACGTCGAGCGCCGGCCACGGTGGACCCTCGCGTAGGGCGCTGAGCAATTCTCGCGCTGCTCGTTGCCCGTTCGGGAATTGGTCGCCTGGATCCCAGCGCCACGCTGCGACCATCGCAAGAACGATGATCCGGCACTCGCGGAGCAGCTCTTGATCAGCGTCCGGATAGCGCTCGCTGACCTCTTCGGGCACATGGGCGAGGTCGAATTCGACAGGCCCACGGCAACACGTCTCGAGGTCTATGAACAGCAGCCCGTTCTTCGTGCTGAGCACGTTGCCTGGGTGCGGCTCGCCGTGCAGCAGCTGCTCCGCGGCGCCGCGGTCGCCGATCGCTCGTCTCAGGCTTCGTAACGTGTTGCTGAGAAGCTCCCGGTCCGCGTCGGCGAGCGCCGGAGTGTGGTCGCGGCTCGCAACGAGTTGCTGAGCCTCCGCGACTCGATCCGTGAAGTGCGGCGTCGTGACATCGAGCTTCCGCATGCCGGCATGGAGCCGCCCGAGCGCATTGGCGTAGTCGGCCGGGGAGACCTCTCGGGGCGTCACAGGTTCGTAGTAGGTCCACAGCGTGACCACGAAGCCGTCACGCTCGTAGACGCGGGGCTCCACTCGAGGCTCAAGAGCAGCCACAGGGCTCTCGGTTTCGGCGAGCCGTTGAGCAAGGTCGACTTCGAACTGTGCGACCTGATGCGCCACATGTGCGACTCGGGCAAGGACGTCACAGGGCAGCAGGCGCAGAGCGAGCTTGTTCGAGTCGTGAAGAACGATCGCGTCGTCGACTGTCAGGTCAAGCGCTGAGGCGGTCGACATGGCCGCCGCCACCGCACGCGAAACCTCTGATGCCTGCATCTTGGCCTTACCCTCGCCGCTTGCGCCAGGAGACTCGAAAGCGTGCAACCTGCGCATGATACCGAACTGTTCCATCGAACCGCGGCGGCGCAATCAGCCTGCCAGCGACACCCGATCCCGCTCGCGGTGGTGGGTGCACCTCGCACTTATCGCCAGCTGCCTCGTCGCGCTGGTGCCCTTGCTTTTCTTCAACGTCAACGATCGGATCACCATCCATGTAGTCATCGCCTGCTTCTTCTTGGCGTTGGTGATCGTCCACCTCGGGCAACGGCGGCACACCGTCGCACGCCTCGCCCGCTAGTTCGCCACTTGGGGCTCTCGAACGCGGCGGCGACGCCTGGCAATCTCGGCCAGTGTCTTGGTGTTTCTCGTGCTCAACGTGCTCGCCTCAGGCATCTGGGACTTCGCCAACGGACGCAACAACCGCATCCCGCTGCCGGGACTCCGGCACTTCATCGGCCGGAACAAACGCGCGTCCAGTGATATGCCCTCCTGCGCGCCTGCTGATCAGCGCCAGCCTTGACCACCTCCGGGGCGTGCCGGTCGCGGATGTTCGGCGAGCGGGTGATCTATGACAACCCCTGGGTCTGGCTGGGCCAGCCTCGCAGGGCTCCAGGGATTACCGCTGCCTGACTTGACTAGACTAGACCATCCACTTAGATTGGTTGCATGTCTGAAAGCGTGAACGTCTACGAAGCTAAGACCCACTTGTCGCAATTACTGGATCGCGCCGCTGCCGGCGAAGAGATCGTCATCGCGCGGGCAGGTCGCCCAGTGGCGCGGCTGGTGGCATTGGCCGAGTCGTCACGTCAGCGGGTGCCGGGTGGATGGCGCGGCAGGGTCAGTATGGCCGCCGACTTCGATGAGCTGCCGGATGAGATCGATGCAGCATTCCGCGGGGAGCGTCCGTGAGGCTCCTGCTGGACACGCATGCCTTGCTGTGGTGGCTGGCAGACGAGGGGCTGACCACGCAGGCGCGGGATGCAATCGCAGATCCGGCCACTCTCGTCGTCGTGTCGGCTGT
>OCZT010004645.1_pt1 | contig 13806 bp, 10 predicted proteins | sample 1539031 | NCBI WGS metagenome assembly OCZT01 (sample SAMEA3539308, study PRJEB22396) | soil metagenome | biome: tundra; feature: field; material: soil | place: USA | collected 2010-05 | depth 0.15 m
AAAACAGAAGCTTAGTATCAATAGATGATTTTTCAACAGAAGAGATCCTGAGGATTCTTGATCTGACTGAAGAATTCGAAAAAGAACCCACTCAAAAATTACTCGAGGGGAAAGTAATAGCAACCTTATTTTTTGAGCCATCAACCAGAACAAGATTAAGCTTTGAAAGTGCAATCAGCAGGCTTGGCGGAAAGATTGTTGGTTTTTCTGATTCAACAAGTTCAAGTGTTTCAAAAGGAGAAACACTGAATGATACAATCCGGATGGTAAACAGCTACTGCGATCTTATTGTTATGAGGCATCCGATTGAAGGGAGTGCAAGGTTTGCAAGTGAAATTGCAACTGTGCCTGTTATTAATGCCGGAGATGGCGCAAACCAGCACCCTACTCAAACGTTGCTTGACCTGTATTCGATAAGAAAGACACAGGGAAGCCTTGATAACCTTAATATTTTTATGGTGGGGGACCTTAAGTACGGCAGAACGGTTCACTCACTGATGATGGCAATGTCGAGATGGAATACAACCTTTAATTTCATCGCTCCCGATGAGCTTAAGATGCCAGATGAATTTAAACTTTATCTTGATAACCTAGGTCTCAGATATTATGAGCATAATGATTTTACGGATATAATATCAAAAGCAGACATTATATACATGACCAGGGTGCAGAAGGAAAGATTCTCCGATCCCATAGAATATGAGAAAGTCAAGAATGTATATGTTCTTAGAAACTCGATGTTGAAAAACACCAAGCCGAATATGCGGATTTTGCATCCGCTCCCACGTGTAAATGAGATACATCAGGATGTAGACAGCAATCCTAAAGCCTATTATTTTGAACAAGCGTTGAATGGAGTTTATACACGTCAGGCAATTGTATGTTCTTTATTAGGAATAAAATAAGAAAGGGCAGGAAAATGAAGGAAGCAAAACAAATGAGTGTGAGCGCTATTGAGAATGGAACAGTTATTGACCATGTACCGGCAAATAATCTTTTTAAGGTAATCCAGATACTGGGCCTCGACCGGATCGAAAACCAGATTACATTCGGAACTAACCTGGAGAGCAAAAAACTTGGCAGAAAAGCTATTATAAAAATCTCAGGTGTATATTTCGAAGATGAGGACATAAACAGGATTGCACTTGTTGCTCCCGACGCAAAACTGAACATTATTAAAGACTATGAAGTTGTTGAGAAGAAAGTTGTTGAAGTCCCGGATATTATAGTTGGAATAGCCAGGTGCATGAATCCTAAATGCATAACTAACTTTGAATCTGTAACAACAAGATTTAAAGTGGTTTCAAAAAAGAATGTCTCTCTGAAATGTCACTATTGTGAAAAAATAACTACCCAGGAGAATATGCAGATTATATAAATTCTTAATTCTACCGTGGGTTTATATCAAATAATGCAGATAAATTATCATAGGATTCCTCATTTTGCTTCGCTTCATTCGGAATGACAAATCATTTTTTAAAGTAAGAGAAGAAGCGAAGATTTGCCACAGTCAAATCACCGCTTCTTCTCTTAATACCTTACTTGCCCTGTCATTCCGAGCGTCAGCGAGGAATCTCTGCAAAAATATCCCAAAAGTGGGCAACAGTATTTATCTCAGCCTGTCATAAGATTTAACCAGCAGTTCATCTTTTCTTATTCCCCTGTAAGCTAATATTGAAATGATTAATATCAGAACCGGCAAAATCATTTTAAGTCCGGGAATTATTCCTGCATCAAACTTTGAAACTATCCTGAATGAAACATGGATGCAGGCAACTACCAATATAACGGCAAGAAATATCAGGAAACGTGATAGTTGCATCTGAACCTTCCTTTTTTTAAAGAAAAATATGGTTGCCAGTGAAATAACAGTTATCAGAACAATTAATACTGATAATGGCAAAAGCTTTTCAACCATTTCTGTCGCTTTTCCGGCGTTATTACGAATTACTGCATTGAATGACAGCCTGATAAAAGATCCTGTCTTCTCTGTAAAATTTAAAAAACTTCCAGGGATAAGAAATGAGGATAAAAGAGCAATTATAAAAAGATAAACGGATTGAATACGCTGAATCATAATTTATAGAATTTGGTTCAAAATTAACTTCTTTTTATTAAATATCTTAAATAACTACGAGACATCTTATGAATATCCTTAAATCAGCTATTTATGAAATTTTAACATATTATTCATAATTCACACTATTCAGAACTTCAATAAATGATCTACATTTGTCAGTTTAATAATTTAAAGCGGCACATAATCAGAATATGACCAATGAAACTGACTGACACAATACTACTTGGAAAATTTACATGCCACATATTATGACACAATTCATGTTTAGGAAAAGCGTTTTCAATCTTTTTTTAATAATCACATTTTCAGTAATTTTTAATGCCTGCAAATCAGGGAATACTAATATTAAGACCACCAACAGGCAGGTTGCTATTCTCAGGGTGGAAGGGATTATTGTCACTCCGTCTGTTTTGGATCAGACGATCAACATTTCCGGAACTTTAAAGCCTTTTGAAGAAACTGTACTAATGCCTGAAGTTGCCGGCCGTGTAGTAGATATCAATTTATCTGAAGGTGGCTTTACTAAAAAGGGCACTTTGCTTGTAAAACTTTTTGACGGCGATTTGCAGGCTCAGTTAAAGAAGTCAAAGGCCCAGTTGCAGCTTGAAGAACAAACAGAAAAAAGACAGAGTGAACTTATGAAAGTTAATGGCATAAGCCAACTGGACCTCGATCAGACTATACTTCAGATAAATTCAATAAAAGCCGATATTGAAGTGTTGGAGGTGCAAATAAATAAAACAGAAGTACGTGCTCCCTTTGACGGGACTATTGGTTTAAGGAACATAAGTATCGGAGCACAGGTTACTACTGCCACTGCCCTCGCCACAATACGCGATGTCAGACGTTTAAAACTTGATTTCAGTGTACCTGAAAAATATGGCAGTATTATAAAGCCTGGTTTTAAAGTGAAATTCACTGTCCAGGGAAGCGATATTAAATATGATGCCATTGTCATGGCAACAGAACAGGGAATCGAATCTGATACACGAAATTTAAACGGACGAGCTGTTGTTGAAAGCAACACTGCCTCTCTGGTACCCGGTGAATTTGCAAATGTCGAATTAAGACTTAGTGAAAAAAATGATGCATTAATGATTCCGACTGAAGCAGTTATACCTCAGGAAAGATCAAAACAGATTATAATCTCTAAACAGGGAAAAGCAAGTTTTGTGACAGTAACCACAGGAGTTCGCAATACATCATCCGTGCAGGTATTAAATGGAATCAGTCCGGGGGATACTGTTGTTACAACCGGAATTCTTTTTCTTAAGCCCAACGCTGTTCTGAAGTTTTCTAAAATTAAAAGAATTCCGTAATGACATTATCCGATTTTGCAGTAAAAAGACCGGTAGCATCAATTGTAATGAGCCTGATAATAGTGCTCTTCGGAGTTGTTGGATACAACTTTCTGGGCGTGCGCCTATATCCGGCTATTGATCCCCCGACTATAAACGTACAAACTTCATACGCCGGAGCAAATGCTGAGATCATAGAATCGCAGATTACAGAACCACTTGAGAAAGCGATAAATGGCATTGAGGGTGTGAAATCAATATCTTCATCATCTACTGTAGGAAATAGCAATATAACAGTAGAGTTTAATGTTGGCGCAGATCTCGAAAGAGCAGCAAATGATGTTCGTGATAAAACTTCTCAGGCAGCAAGGAGCCTGCCGATGGATATTGATGCTCCGCCAATAGTAAGTAAGGCTGATGCTAACAGCGACCCCATTATTACTCTTGCAGTCCAGAGTACAACTCTTACAGCTACAGATTTGAGCGACTATGCTGAAAACGTTTTACAGGAAAAGCTGCAAACAATTCCAGGAGTAAGCTCCGTCGGCCTGTTCGGACAGAAACGCCCTGCGATGCGGCTCTGGCTTAATCCCGATAAAATGGCAGCTTTCAATATTACGGCTCAGGATGTTTTTGATGCACTAAATAATGAAAACATTGATTTGCCTGGAGGAAAAATAAGGGGAAGCGGGACAGAACTTTTAGTAAAAACTCACGGATTGCTGGTTACTGAAGAAGAGTTTAATAATCTGATCATCAGACAGACCAACAACCAGATGATAAAATTCAGCGATGTTGGTGATGCTGTGCTGGGCCCTGAAAATGATGAAACTCAGGTTAAGTTAAATGGTGCTGAGGGCATTATGCTTGCCTTAATTCCGCTTCCAGGCGCTAACACTATAGATATTGCCAATGAATTTTATAAAAGGTTTGATGATATTCAAAAAAACCTGCCAAGTGGTTTGACATTATATGTAGGGTATGACAGATCAAAGTTCGTCAGGCAATCTGTAAAAGATGTTACAGAAACCTTGCTTATAGCTATCATTCTTGTGGTTATTATTATTTTCCTTTTTTTCAGGGACTGGATAATAGCCTTACGGCCACTTATTGATATTCCTGTTTCACTTATTGGTTCCTTCTTTATAATGTACATTTTCGGGTTTTCTATAAACGTGCTCACTATGCTTGCAATAGTGCTGGCGACCGGCCTGGTTGTGGATGATGGAATAGTCGTTACTGAAAATATTTTCAAAAAGAGAGAACTTGGAATGGACAAATGGTCCGCAGCGCTTCATGGGACAAGAGAAATCTTTTTTGCGGTAATATCCACTTCGCTCACCCTGGCAGTTGTTTTTATTCCTGTAATCTTCTTGCAGGGATTTACGGGAAGATTGTTTCGTGAATTCGGAATAGTACTGGCCGGAGCAGTAATTATCTCAGCGTTTGTTTCGCTGACACTGACACCTGTCCTGAACATAAGATTAGGAGGATCAAGGATCGGACATTCGAAATTTTATAATTTTACCGAACCCTTTTATGTAGGTTTGGATAAAGGCTACAGAGCTTTACTTAACTATGTTATCAGACACAAATGGATTTCAATAACGGTTCCAATTATTTGCATATTTCTGATTTTTGTATTTGGGCGCCTTTTGAAATCAGAATTGGCTCCACTGGAAGACCACAGTATTCTCAGAACTACAATTACTGCACCTGAAGGTGCTGATTTTGACTATACAAACGCTCTTGTCGGAAGAATTTCAGATATGATTCAGGACAGTATTCCGGAAAACCGTCTTACTTTTTCACGGTCGGGTACCGGGAGCACAAACACGGGAGGGATAAACATATTTCTTACAGAGCCTGATCAGCGGAAAGTTACACAACAGGAGGTTTATGATAAGCTGACAAGAATTTACAGGCGCTATTCTGAAGCCAGAATTATTCCAAACCAGGAACAGACTATCGCCACATCAATGTCGTCGGGATCGCAGTTGCCCGTTCAGTTCGTGATTCAAAATCTGGAATTTAAAAAACTTCAGGATGTTCTTCCTAAATTTCTTGATGCTGCGCGAAAAGATTCCATATTCAGCAATGTGGATGTAAATTTAAAATTCAATAAACCTGAACTTAATCTGACAGTTGACCGGCTTAAGGCTACAAATCTTGGAGTAAATGAATCTGATATATCAACCACATTGCAATTAGCATTAAGCGGGCGCAGGTATGACTATTTTCTCAGGAACGGAAAACAATACCAGATTATCGGACAGGTTGAACGTGCTGAACGCAGTCAGCCAGGTGACATTACTGCATTATATGTAAGAAGCAAGGCCGGCAGGCTGATTCAGCTTGACAATCTTGTAAAAAGTGAAGAGAGTAGCAGTCCTCCTACACTATATCATTTTAACCGTTATAAATCGGCCACAATTTCTGCCTCTCTGGCCCCTGGAAGAACTCTGGGTGAAGGCATAGACGAGATGCATAAGATTTCAGCCAAGTTGCTGGACACATCTTTTCATACAGATTTGTTTGGATCGTCTCGTGACTTTGTTGAGAGCAGTTCAAATATTTCATTTGCTTTGGTATTTGCCTTAGTCCTTATCTACCTGATACTTGCTGCCCAATTTGAAAGTTTCCGGGATCCTTTCATAATTATGATTACGGTGCCATTGGCCCTTGCCGGTGCTCTGCTGTCACTTTGGGCGTTTAAACAAACTTTAAATATTTTCTCTGAAATAGGAATGATCATGCTTATCGGTATTGTAACCAAAAACGGGATACTTATTGTTGAATTTGCCAACCAGAAAAGGAAAGCCGGACTTAACATACCAGAAGCTGCCTTTGAAGCTGCTGCTTCCCGTCTCCGTCCTATACTAATGACTTCACTGGCTACTATTTTCGGGGCTCTGCCAATCGCGCTGGCTTTAGGAGCCGGAGCTTCAAGTCGCGTTCCTTTGGGAATAGTTGTTGTGGGCGGCTTGCTTTTTGCTCTGATACTGACTTTATTTGTGATTCCTGTTATGTACATATTAATGGCCGACAAAAAGTTACAACATAAAATTTCAGAAGACACAAATATTGAGGTTAAGTGAAAAAGTATATTTCCATGAAAAAAATCATTCTGAATATAAGCTTAATTGTGTTTTTAATACCAAATACTTATGCTCAGAAATTAATTACGGAACAAGATGCTGTCAGTATAGCATTGAAGTATAATTATGATATCCTGATCGCCAGAAACAATGCCAGTAGCGACAGCGTCAACAATACTGCCGGCAATGCTGGTATGCTACCAACGATAGGTATAAATGGTTCCGAAAACTATTCTGCTGCTAATAATGTCCGGCAAATATTTTCGGACGGAACTTCATCAACATCATCCAATTCAAATTCAAATTCGGTTGATGCAAATGTCGGACTCAACTGGTCGCTTTTTGACGGAGGAAAGATGTTTGTAACTAAAAGAAAACTGAACGAAATTCAGGCTTTGGGTGAAATTCAATTCAGAGACCGGGTTCTGCAAACAGAGTATGATGTTATTCTTGCATATTACGACGTAGTAAGGCAAAAACAGGAACTGGCTTCCATCAACGAAGTCATCACTTACAATTTGGAGCGCGTAAAAATCTCACAGATATCTTACGATGCAGGACTTTCTCCAAAAACAAATTTCTTGCAGGCTAAAATAGATTTGAATGTTTATCAGGAAAATGCCATAAATCAGCAAACAATAATTGTTGCCTCTAAGAGAACATTAAACCAGTTGCTTGGCAGAAATGTAGATATTCAGTTTGATGTTCTGGATTCCATCCCTATAAACGATTTAGTTGATAAGAAGGAATTGACTCAGAAACTTGATTCAAGCAATACAAGCATCCTTGCCTTTAAAAAGCAGGTTGATGTATCTAAACTCTCCCTTAAGGAAATGAAAACACTGCTATTTCCTAAAATAAACTTTAATGCCGGCTATGGATTATTTCAGAGCAATACTCCTGAAAGCAATCCGTTAAGGAGCCGGACTATCGGCCCATCATTTGGAGGCACAATTTCAATACCAATATATCAGGCAGGAAATGCAATCCGGCAGATAAGAACAGCCAGAATTCAACTATCATCTGATGAGTACAATCTTGAAAGCATCAGGCTGCAGATGAATCAACAATTGCAAAATGCTCTTACTCAATTTGAAAATCAAATGAACTTGCTTAGAATTGAAAAGGATAACGCCATATTAGCTAAAGAAAATCTTGAAATTTCTATTCAACGACTTAGATTTGGAGAGACAACTTCACTGGAGGTCAGCCTTGCCGAAGGCAGTTTTGTTGATTCATTAACCCGGCTTATTAGTTTTGAATACAACTTAAAAGTAGCGGAAACAAAATTGAAACAATTACTGTCACGCTTTTAATATTTAAATAGCCACCTCACATCAATTCAACTCTGAAATAATCATTAGTCTATTGGTCCGGTTCCCAATAATTCAGTTGGTGAAGTCTCACTTTTGTAAGATTTGAAGTTATACCGGATTATATTAAATTTGAGCTTAAATTTTGATTATGCAAAAGAAGACTGAACTCATTACCAATAAAGATGGAAGTATCTATCATCTGAACCTGATTCCCGGAGATATCTCAAATAAAATAATTATCGTCGGCGACCCCGGCCGGGTTGATATGCTTGCATCACTGATGCAGGATATCAGGGTGCGGAAAGAGAACAGGGAGTTTCATACTGTCACCGGGTCATTCGAGAATACAGAGATAACTGTTATCTCATCAGGAATTGGAACTGATAATATCGACATTCTGGTAAATGAACTGGATGCCCTGTTCAATATTGATCTAAACACAGGAATTGTCAGGGAAGAACCTGTATCACTGACTTTTATAAGACTAGGAACATCCGGTGGACTTAGGGCCGATATTCCGGCAGGCTCATGTGTGCTTACAGAAACAGCGATAGGTTTTGATGGCCTTTTGCATTTCTACGAAGGTTACGAATGGATACTCGATACGGGTCTGGCAGATTACCTTGCTGACTATCTTGAATGGCCCGACACACTTTCCTACCCATACGCCGTAAATGCAAATAAAGAGCTTATTGAACTATTTCAAAATGAGGATTTCAAGAAAGGGATAACAATTTCAACTCCTGGCTTTTATGCTCCACAGGGTAGAAGACTGAGGCTTGAAACATTTGATAATGAAATAAACAATAAGCTCGCCGACTTCTCTTACAGGGGAAGAACCATAAGCAATTATGAAATGGAGAGCTCAGCCATATACGGTTTGTCAGCATTGCTTGGCCACAAAGCATTGACAATCTGTTTGGTTATTGGCAACCGTGTTACAGGAGAATTTGTCCAGGATTACAAACCATTAATGAGTGATCTGGCGCTTAAAGTATTTAAGCAAATTTGACCCGGTTGAATGGTACTTGTATTAAGTCCAAAAATGAATATATTTGTATAACTAACCAGCTAATTTTCAATATATGTCTGAGATCATGACTCCGGATAAAAATGTAAGGAATGACGAAATAGACTTGCTTGATCTTTTCAAAAGAATGGGCAGAACATTAAATAGGTGGGGAAATGCTTTGGTAAGAGCCTTTCTTATATCAGTTGTATTTATATTAAAAAGGTGGCTGCCCCTTGGATTAAGTATTCTGGCAGGCGTAGGTATATCATATTTTTTAAAAACATCATCTGCATCCTCTTATACATCCGACATTGTTTTCAGGAATAATTTGTCAGTCATGGATGTAAAAACACGCCGAGATAATACAGGTACAACATCAGAGCTGATCTCTAAAATTAACAAACTTCATTCTCTTTGTTCAGAAAATAATTCGACTGGTTTATCACAGGCGTTGTCAATGAATCCTGAATCCGTAAGAAACATTTCCGATATAAGCGCTTTCTGGATCATTGACCAGAGTCGTGACGGGATTCCTGACTATGTAGATTATAAGGGTAATCACAGTCCGTCTGATACAAATAATATCAGAATGCAGGACCGGCTTGATATACGAGTAAAAATTAATTCTCCACAGGACTTAAATTTAGTCCGTGATGGTATCATTAAGTTTATTGAGAACGATTCGCTGTATCAGCAAAGAAACAGGGTTCGCTTGAGACAGAACCATGACTTACTTTTAAGGCTTAGCTACGACATTCTTGAACTTGACAGCCTTCAAAAAGTAAAATATTTTGAAGAAACCCGGAACATAAAACCGGGAAACGGCGGACAGATTGTCTTTATGCAGGAACAGAAAACTCAGCTTGTATATGGTGACATTTATTCCCTATACACCAAAAAACAAAATCTTGAATCCGAAAGAGACTTATATAATGGTATTGTTACCATACTAAGTGATTTTTCATTACCGACTAGAAGAGATAACGGAGCAATGTTTTATGGTAAAAGCATAATACCCTTCTTCTTCATAATTACCTTATTAATTCTGATCTTAATAGTAAATCGCAGAAAACTGCAAGAGATATTTCAAAAGTATTAAAAAACCAAAAGGGAGCATTGCGCTCCCTTTTATTTTAAATTCTACACAAACATTATTCTCCACTCACTTCACTCAATTCGTTTATTAAAATCAGTTGCTGTGACAAGGTTTTTCTTATCTCCATGAATAAGAAGAAAGGAGAAAAGCGGAAAAAATGAGACACCTGCTAATCTATTTAGCATTGTTTCGAACAAAAATGAAATGAATGCGATCAAAATAAACATCAGGTAAATAGTATTAGCTTCTTTCAAAGATACATAAAGCATAATTCCAAAGAGCCACAAAAAAAGCAGGATCCCAATGAATCCGTTCTCAATTAATACTTCAAGGAATTGATTATGAGCGTTTAAGTTATTTGCTATTGCCAGGACCTTCACTCCTTCCAATTGGTATTCTTTGTTCAATTCATCCTGAATATCACCGGTACCTACGCCAAAAACAAAGTTATTATGCACAATGTTTATCGAAGATTTCCATATTACCAGCCTACTTTCCTTTAAAAGTTCTCCGGTTAACTGGTCTTTAGATTCATCATTGAAATAGTGACTAAAACGAGGATTTGATTTAAGGACTGGCAGCAAGATGAAAAAAAATATTAATACTAAAAGAGCCAAAAGGCTGAGGATCTTTTTTATATCACCTATTTTGAATTTGTACACGAAATAGACAGGTATTGTAATGAACGTAGCCAGAATCTCAGCCCTCGATGATAACAGATATATAGAAATTATTAAACTAACTCCTTCAATCAGCCAGAATATTTTCCTAATACCGTAAGTTTTTTTATCGAAGAACAATTCAGATGAAATGAAAAATGAAAAGAGTGCATACATTGATAAGTAGGAAGGATGCTGAAATATGGCAAATTCAGAAGCATAAAAATAATTCAGCCAATCTTCTATAGGTGGATGAGGATTAAATATCCAGATGCCATTTTTGAAATTGATTGATCTGTAAACTGCATATCCAAAACAAATAACTATAAAGAAGAAAGTACTAAGAGAAAAAATCTTTAGTAATTTATTAACATTCTTCCGTATCAATTCACCCGGTAAGATCAATACAAACGGAAAAAGAAAAAGAGATAGCCGCAAAACAATATTTCTCCATCCGGCATCTGTATTATCTGAATAGAGCATACCGATGATCTGCCAGATATAAAATAAAATGAATGAAAAAAATAGTATCTTATAATTAAGTGAAATATTTTTCAGACCAGCTAAAAACAACCTGATATCAAGCAGGATGAGAACAAACCACAAAATCATAACGGGGGGCAGGTACCAGTAATAAACCGGTATAATAATCATCGAAATACAAGCAACATAATATGTTATCGAACCTCTTGCATGAGACCCATCCCTTAAAAACAACTTATAAAAATTAACCATGCTTTTTAATCCCAGTTAGCAGGGTGCAGTAATATTATTACCTTTTTACCAGGTTTTATAGTGTCGAGATCTACCATACTCATGTTCCATCTTTTACCTTTAATAAAATTACAATCTGCAAAAAAGTAATCCTGATCTAACAACCCCCCTTCATATTCAAAGTTGTAGTTTGGAAGACTATCCTTTTCAATTTTAATTGTCTTGAAACCCTTTGTTATATATTCATAATTCCAGCCGTTATTTGGATACTCATACCAAAAATATGCATTGTAATAATGATATATATAGCAATATTGCGAGCCATGATAGGTAGTTCCGACTATATTTAGATTATTTCCTCTGAGATATTCTAATTCATCTTTTAGATATTTTTTTGGCGGGATCCCATACATTAGCTGAAGAGTCACAAGATCGTTGTGAAAACCTATTTCATGTCCATAATCATCCTGAATTTTTTTCAGATAATAAATGATATCATTGTTTCTAATAAATGATCTTCCATCAAAAGTACCATAGTAATTGGCTGTGTGTAAAACAAAATACGTGGATCTGATTCCATGTTTATTTTCCCTGTATGCGAGTTTTACAGCTGCATTAATGTCTTCATCTATATCATAACGTAACGCAAGAACAACTTTATCTGTAGAATGCGTCTTTTTAAAATCCTTTAATTGAACAATGAGAAAATGATCGGAACCTGAAAGATAATTAAGAAAATCGTCATAGTGTTGATAGCTAAAATAAGAGTCTTTTACTCTTTCTCCATTATCAATTAAAATCTTATCTGTTATTTGTATAGTTCTGTCGTTTTGAGGATAGAGAATATTGTCTTCTTTTTTACAACTGAGGAAACCAAGAACAATTAACACCACCAAAACTGACTTTTTAACCAGTTTCAATAACCGGAGATCCCAAAGATTAAAATTTTGCAGATTCCTCATCTGATGAATTCTTCTATGCAATTATAATAAATAATGCTGATATGGGATAAGATAGATGATATATGTTTATTATTTTAAAATGATGGATTTATAAATAATTACGCGAGATTATGTTTTCACGAGGAAACTTTTATTATTATCTTACAAATAGTATCAATTTGTAAAACTGTTATTTCAGGATAAATAGGAAGTGATAATATCTCTCTTGATACACCAGATGCTATAGGGAAATCTCCGGGTTTATGCTGTTTATAAGTATAGGCTTCAAGAAATGGGACTGGTTTAGGATAATGTATTCCCGATGCAATGCCACTGTTACTGAGAGCCTCAATAAGCTCTTCCCTTCGCTCAGTGCGGACAACAAAAAGATGATATACATGCATTCTGTTACGATGCACTGATGGTAGAATCAGAGCATCAATATTTTTCAATTTTGATCTATAATATTCAGCCGCGTTGATACGTTTCCTATTCCAGTTATCCAGATGATTCAATTTAACAAGGAGGATTGAAGCCTGAATAGTGTCCAGGCGGCTGTTCCGGCCAATAATCGAATGTGCATGGCGGGTTTGTAATTGTCCATGATTTGATATTTTTCTGACAGTGTCAGCTAATTCCTGATTGTCAGTGACTACTGCTCCCCCATCTCCAAAAGCGCCAAGGTTTTTGCTTGGAAAGAAACTGAAAGCTGAAGCAATTCCAAATGTTCCAACTTTCTTACCAAAATACTCTGCTCCATGAGCCTGTGCACAATCTTCAACAATAAATAAATTAAACTTTTTACCTATTGTTATAATTTCATTCATATCCGCCGGACAACCATATAGATGAACCGGAATTATCGCTTTTGTCCTTTTGGTAATTTTTTCCTCAATTTTACTGGCATCAATTGTACAGGTATCCTGAACAACATCAACAAAAACCGGCTCAGCTCCGACATTATTAACAGCCTCTGCGGTCGCAATCCAGGTCAATGCAGGCACAATTACCTCATCTCCGGAGCCAACTTTGAGCGATTTCAAAATAAGTTCAAGTGCATCAGTACCATTACCACAACCGACACAATAATTCAAGCCTAGAAATTTTGAGAATGCATTCTCAAAATCAGTAACTATTTTTCCTTTAATAAAAGTGCCTTCGACTAAACAATCATTTATTGCTTTGTCTATCTCATATTTTATTCCAAGGTATTGAGCCTTTAGGTCAATCAGAGGGATAAGATTGGTTTGATTCATTGTACATTTTTTTTAGCTGCAGAGTAAATTTTATCAATTATCTCAACTGTCTTTAATCCTTCAAAACCGTTTGTACCAATTATGCCTTGATTTACTAAAACTTCAACTACATTCTCATAAACCTTATCATGATTTGACATTGAACCCACGTACTGTCCGTAATTATTTGGGGGATTTCCTTCCGGCAGATTAGTAATTTTAAATTCCCTGATATTCTGATATTCAAGCTCATTCAAATACTGACCGCCAATTTTGACTGTTCCTGATTCTCCAAATACAGTTAAGGAACCCAGATCGGAAGAGCACACGTCTGAACTCCAGTCACGCCAATATCTC
>OCZT010004647.1_pt1 | contig 13804 bp, 14 predicted proteins | sample 1539031 | NCBI WGS metagenome assembly OCZT01 (sample SAMEA3539308, study PRJEB22396) | soil metagenome | biome: tundra; feature: field; material: soil | place: USA | collected 2010-05 | depth 0.15 m
GCCCGGTCACGGCGATTCCCTCGAGGTGCCAAGGACGAGATCGAGCAGACGCTCGAGATCATCCGCCGAGTAGAACGGGATTCGCAGCTCGCCTGCGTTCTTCGAGTTGAGATGAACCTTCGCGTCCGTTTGCAGGCGGCGGCGAAGTTCTTCCTCGATGCGCGCGACCTCGGGCGGTCGCTTGATTTCCGCACGCGGCGCTTCGCCGCGCGCGGCCGCGCGCTTCGTACCGGCCTCGCGCACGCGACGCTCGACCTCGCGAACGTTCAACCCCTCGGCGACAATTGTCTTCGCGAGCTCGATGATGCGGTGGTCGTCGCCGAGCGAGAGCAAGGCGCGTGCGTGGCCGACGGTGAGCTCGCCTTCGCGCACCATGCGACGCACCTGCGACGGCAACGCGAGAAGACGAAGCGTGTTGGCGACCGTAGACCGATCCTTGCCGACGACGTCCGCGACTTCCTGCTGCGAAAGCGAGAACTGTGAAATGAGCTGCTGGTAACCTTCGCCTTCTTCGATCGGATTGAGGTCGGTGCGCTGCAAATTCTCGACGAGTGCAAGCGTGAGCAGCGCCTTCTCATCAACTTCCGATTCTTCGCGCACGATCGCCGGGATTTCGCGCCAGCCCAGCTGCTGTACTGCGCGGAAGCGCCGCTCGCCGGCGATCAGAAAGAATTCGAGACCGGATGAATCGGCGCGCACCGTAACAGGCTGCAGCAAGCCGTTCGCGCGAATGCTCGACTCGAGATCGCGCAGCTCCGTGGCGCTGAACTCCTTGCGGGGCTGGAGCGGATTCGGCCGGATCTGTGCGATCGGGATCGAACGGAGCGCACTCCGCGGCATCTCGTCTCGTCCCTTTCGTGGCTCGCCTGCCGCCGGCCGTCCGGCAAGCAGCGCTTCGAGCCCCCTCCCCAACCGTCGTGGCTTTTCAGTTGACATAATAACCAGGTAAAATTATTACATAACTTATTACAAGCCAATGAGTTACAATAACATTATGACTTTGCGCGCGCGGGAACATGGCTGCGCTCGAGCAACTCCTTCGCGACACCCAGGTACGCCTTCGCTCCAACCGACGCTACGTCGTATAGGATGATTGGTTTTCCGAAGCTCGGCGCCTCAGCCAAACGAACGTTTCTAGGCACCACACTCTGAAAAACCTTAGCACCGAAATATTCGCGTGCGTCCGCCGCCACTTGGCGCGAAAGATTCAGGCGCGCGTCGTACATGGTCAGCAACACGCCCTCAATCCCGAGCGACGGGTTCACTCCCTGTTGCACTAGATGCACAGTGTTCAGGAGTTGGGACAAACCCTCGAGCGCGTAGTACTCACACTGCAGCGGAATCAGGACGGCATCTGCAGCAGCGAGCATATTGACCGTGATCAGGCCAAGAGACGGCGGACAGTCGATGAGAATGAAATCGTAGCCGTCACGGATTTCGTCAAATGCCCGGCTCATTGAGAGCTCGCGGTCGTTTCTGCTCACAAGTTCGACTTCAGCGCCGGCAAGATCCGGTGTCGCCGGGACCACATCGAGGTGCCGGAACTGCACTCCGTGAACGATGGCCTCTCTTATCGTTCGGGGGTCGAGCAGAACATCGTAAACGGTCGTCTCGAACGTCTCCTTCTGCAGTCCGATTCCGCTGGTGGCATTGCCCTGCGGATCTCCGTCCACGAGCAAGACTCGTTGCTCCGCCGCAGCGAGGCTCGCGGCGAGGTTTACGGCCGTTGTAGTCTTACCGACGCCACCTTTTTGGTTGGCGATCGCAATGATACGAGCCACGATTTCCTGGTCTCTTGGCGAAGGGGTGCCTCGACTTACCCCAACATAGGCACGAGGTCGGTTGGGAGGCAAGGCGAGGTGTTCCACGTGAAACATTTACCCACAAAACGCTGTCAACTTCTAGCAATTGGCGGCAAGCCGTCAAACAACGGCCTCGTTGCTGATCTGGGCGCTGATCGATAACGAGGCCGTTATCCGGTAGCTGAAGGCTAACGGCTGTCAGGTGACAGCGTTCTGTTCGAATCGCGCGGAGCGGCTCGATCTTGACGGTTCCCACGACGGATCCGCAGCCATCCGGTCTGTTCCGCGATAATCCGCGGTTCTGCTGTTGAACCCACCATCGCGCGATTCGGAATGGTGCAGGCCTGGCTAAATAGTAGCAATACGCTACTAAATCATCGTGCGACAGGAAATGCTACGGCGCGCCGCTCCGCCACGACGCAACGAGTGAGTCACGCTTCAGCGACAGCCACTCGAACGCCGAGTCGGCCGCAGCTCCCTTCCGGCGCAACAGGTACACCGGTCGTGCGGGATACGCCGCCGTCATGAGCGAATCGCGCGCGTGCAGATCGCGTGCGTACACGTTTCCGCTCCCGCGCTCCAGAAGCAGCGGCGCGAGATGTGTGTACCCCAAACGGTCTTCGTTTATGCGTGCGATGCACGTGCGATCGTAGAATGCTCCCTTGAGCAGCTTCTCCGTACTGTCCGGAGAAAACGGGCTTGAGCGAACACGTGAGGAGTCGACGAGAAGTTTCTCGAGCTTTGCCTCCGCGGCCACGCCGTGCACGTCGCGGTCCTCGACCTCTCGCAGCGCCTTGTCGAGAAGGCACGCGTCCACGCCGTGATAGAGCGCTGCTGCCGCGCTTCGCGAGATTCCGCGCTCCCACATGCGTGCCGTGAGTTGCGCGCCCCAGCTGTCGCGCACGAAGACGAGCGCATCCTTCACACCGGCGCCCGCCGACTCGGCGGTGTAGTTCACGCGCATCGACGTCAGCCCGTTCTGATAGAGCATCACACGTCCTGGCAGCGAGAAGCCCGCCGCCATCAGCGCGCCCGACGCGAGAGCGGCGTTCGTGCCGGCCCACACGCGCCCGCGGCCGAACCGTTCCCGGACGAGTCGCGGGAGCCGCGCGGCGAACAGCACGAGCACCGGCAGCCACGGGAACACGAAACGCGGGCCGAGGAAGAAACCGTCGTGCCAGTATGTGAAGTAGAGCGCGCCCAGCAGCGTGGCGCTCGTGAGGAGATAGCGATCGAGCGCCGACAGCCGCTTCGTGAGTGCGAGCGCCGCGATGACAGGCAGCATCGAGGGAAACGGCGTCTCGAAGAGATAGGTCTGCAGCCGTGTGACGTACAGCGAGATCAGCTCGAGACCGCGCGAGGGGGTGTGCGTCGCCCCCCACGGAGCAGTGTGAAATCCAAGCCCGTGCGCCTTCCCCCACAGCACCTCGTATCCGAACACGAACGGCGAGCCCGTGCTCTGTGCGTTCACCCACAGCATCGCGCCGAACGGGATAGCCACGCCGATTCCCGATGCGACGGCGTCAACCCACCGTCGCTTGTCGCGCCACGCGAGCAGAAGCAGCCATGCTGCGGCCGGCAGTGCAAACGCGAACGCGTCAAGCGGACGAATGGCGGCCGCTGCTCCCAGCCCAATGCCGTTCAGGAGTGCCCATCCGGCGCGCGGGGTGTCGCTGCCCGCGACTTTCGCGAGGCCGAGTGTCGCGACCAGCAGCCACAGCAGTGTCGTCGCGTGGTTCATGTGCGACCCGAACATGAATGCGCCGAACGGCGCGACGGCGAACAAGAGCGTCGCGCCACAATGAAACGCATGTGACGCATCGGGATCCGTCAGCCGCAGGAGACGCGCGAACAGGGCGACGGAAATCGCACCGCAGGCGGGGCCCACGAGCCACGGAACATGCACGAGCTCGCCAAGCGCGAGCATGGCGGGCCCGCCCGGGGGAAATTGCGAGTACACCTTGTCGCCCGTGTCGACGACGTGCAGGATCGAGAAGAACTCGCGATGTGCGGCGACCGGCAGCCAGAGGTGCCCCGCCGTGAAGATTCGCGCCTGAAACAGCTGCACGACCTCGTCGATCAGCAGCGGCCTTCCGGAAAAGACGGTGCGCGCGATGATCGCATACAGCGCAAACGCACCGAACGGGATCAATCGCTCGAGGGTCTCGATCCATCGCGAACGAGCGCTGCGTGCCGCGGAACCAGGCTGGTGGCCGTCCGCGCCACGCGGGGTGCGGCCCCAGAGCACCGCTGTGATGACGGCGACGCCAAGACAGATGGCCGTGCCGTATCCCCACTCGACGAAACGATGCGCGTACGCGTTGTCGATCTCGCCACCGGGAAGCCAATTGGCGATCGGGAGGAATCCGAGGATCGCCAAGGCGATCGCGATCAGGAGCGCGATCGTTCGATCTCCAGGATGAGGTTCTGCAAGTCCGCGGGGCTCACGCCGGGCACGCTCGCAGCCTGCGCGAGAGAAAGCGGTTTGCGCGCCGCGAGTTTTTGCCGCGATTCCATGGACAGCGTGCGCATGCGTTCGTATGGCGCGTCATGCGGCAGCGCGTACTCGCCCATTCGCTTCAGCCTGTCGGCGGCGTAGCGCTCCTTCGCGAAGTAGCCGGCGTACTTGAGTTCGAGCTCCACGGTGATGAGCGCGTCACGCGCGAGTTCTTCGCCGACGCCGGTCGCTGCGAACAGCGCACTGAGCGACGCGCCTTGGCGTTTTGCGAGATCCGCAACGCGCACGGGATGCAGCAGCGGCGCCGTGCCGGCGGCCACGAGCTGAGCGTCCACATGCTCGCCGCGAGCCTGCGTCTCACGTGCGAGATACATCACGCGCGCCTCGTCGCCGGCCCGGCGCTCGATCGCCCGCTTCTCGTGCTCGTCGTACAGGCCGAGCGAGAGGCCGAGGCCGGAGAGCCGCCGCAATGCGTTGTCCTGACGCACTGTGAGGCGGAACTCCGATCGCGACGTGAACAAGCGGTACGGCTCGTCGACGCCGCGCGTCACGAGGTCGTCGCAAAGCACGCCGATGTACGAGTTCTCGCGGCCGAACGTCACCGGTTCGCGGTCGCTCGCTCGCAGTGCGGCGTTCAGGCCGGCCACGACACCCTGCGCGCCGGCTTCCTCGTAGCCCGTGGTGCCGTTGATCTGTCCGGCGAAGAACAATCCGGCGATCGCCCGCACCTCGAGCCACGGGAGAAGCTGGGTCGGCGGATAATAGTCGTACTCGATGGCGTAGCCGGGCCGCGTCATCTCCACGCGCTCGAGCCCTGGAACCGAGCGCAACATCCGCAGCTGCACCGCGGCGGGGAGCGACGTCGAGAGGCCGTTGACGTACATCTCGCTCGTGTCGAGTCCTTCGGGCTCGAGGAAAAGCTGGTGTCGCTCGGCATCCGGGAAGCGCAGGATCTTGTCCTCGATCGAGGGGCAGTAGCGCGGACCGCGCGACCCGATCGCGCCGCCGTACATGGCGGACTCCCCGAGGTGCGTCGCGACGATTTCCTTCGTAGGCGCACCGGCGAAGGTGATCCAGCAGGGCGCCTGCTCCTGCGGCGCGAACGTCCGCGGCGCGCCCCAGAACGCCGACCACGTATAGTCGAAGTCGCCGATTTCCGAATCCTGTCGCTGGAGCACGGAACGATCCACCGTGTTCCCTTCGATGCGCGGCGGCGTTCCCGTCTTGAAGCGCGCGGTGGTGATGCCGAGTTCGGCGATCTGTTCCGCGAGGTGCGTCGTGGCCTCCTCGCCAGCGCGGCCGCCGCTCACCTGCGTGTCCATTCCGATGTGGATGCGGCCGCGCAGAAAAGTGCCTGTTGTGATCACCACCGAGCGTGCGTGCAGCAACACGCCGGACATCGTCTCCACGCCGGCCACCCGCGGGTCCCCACTCGCGAACAGGAGCCGGCGCACCGTGCCTTCGACGAGTGTGATTCCCCTCTGCGATGATACGAGATGCCGAACGGCTTTGCGATATAAAGCGCGATCGCATTGCGCGCGCGGCGCCCACACCGCCGGTCCCTTGCCGCGATTCAGCATGCGGAACTGGATCGACGCCATGTCGGTCGCGCGTCCCATTACGCCACCAAGTGCGTCGATCTCGCGAACGACGGTGCCCTTCGCGACGCCGCCGATCGCGGGATTGCACGACAGCTGTCCGATGGTTTCGAGCGAGCTGGTCACCAGCGCTACGCGAGCGCCCGTGCCGAGCGTGCGCGCGGCGGCCACCGCGGCTTCCGTGCCGGCGTGCCCGCCGCCGACCACGATCACGTCGAACGCAAAAGAACCAGTTGCTCCGCTCATGGCCCGAAAGCTAGCCTTCTCCCATGCCACTTCCACTCTCCTCCGGCGCGCCCACCCTTGTGGTGAAGAAGGCCGCCTTCGAGCGCTCGGGAATCACGCGCGCACAGATCGACCAGGCGTTGACCCTCACCGACGAGGAGTTTCGCGTCGAACACGGCCTCGTGGCGATCGGCCCGATCTTCGACGAAAGCGGGTTTGCCGCCCTGATGGAGGCGTTCGAGCAGAACGGCCTCGTCTACTTCGACGACTTTTTCGAGATGAGCGGTAACTGGCCGGAGTGGCTTTCGGTCTTCACGCTCTCTCGGGGGAGCTGAGCGGGAGGCTGCTGCGAATGGTGCAGCAGCCCATCCCACCCGCACGCGGCGTTAGATCCGTCCTTCCACAACCTCCCAACGTTCCACGAACGCCAGCCCGTTCTCGATCCGATCGATCACGACGTCCGCTCCTGCCTGGATCGGATTGCCGTCGATGCTCATCGCGGCCAAGTCGTGCCGCCGCCCTTCGAGCGTGTACGCCACCGCGCCCGCGGCCGCCGCGCTGATCGCGGCGGTCACGCGGGCGATGTGCCGGTCAATACCTCGGGATCGAACTCGACCTTCGGCTTCATGGACGGCGCGAACAAGCCGACGCCGTTGATCATGAAGAGCACGCCCACCGTCAGCACGGCGATGAGCGCGAGGCCGATGGCGATGTTCACGTGTTATTTCACCCCTAGATTCTTCTTGAAGAACGCAATTGTCTTCGGCCACGCTTCCTTCGAGGCCGCGAGATTCGCCGCCATCGACTCGGGCGGAGTCTGTCCGGTTACGGGATCATCCTGTGCGCGCATGAATCCGTGAACGGCACCCGAATAGTCCTTCCCTTCGAATGGCTTGCCGAGCTTCTTCATCGCCTCGTCGGCGAGCGGGATAAACGCTCCGGTTCTCGCGTCGAGCGACCCGTTGAGCATGAGTACCGGAGCCTGGATCTTCGCCAGCGAATCGACGATCACGGCGCCGTTCGCAGCGAAGGGTGCGCCGTAGAACGCGACCGATCCACCGAATCCCTTTCCATTGTAGACTGCCGCGCCCCACGCGGTCGAGCCGCCCCAGCAGAACCCGACCACGCCGTACGTCTTCTCGGCGGCCGGCTGCGACATGGCGTAGTTGGCAACGGCCATGATTCCCTTGTTTCGCTCGGCAAAGTCCACTCCGGCGATAAGCTTCCGCGCCGAATCCGAGGTGAGCTCAACGGTTGATGGCCCGCCGCGCACGCGCGACTCGAGATCAGGCGCGATCGCGATGAAGCCATCCGCCGCAAGCTGATCTGCGACGCTGCGAACCCAGGTCGAGAGTCCGAAGATCTCGTGGACAACCACCACGACCGGAGCCTTCCCGGACTTCATCGGATACACGATCCACGCCATCAGCGAATCCTTCGAGCCGGCCTCCCATGCCAGCTTCACCCATTCGCCGTGTCTCGGCGACGCAGCGAGTCGCGCAGCCGCGCTGTTCGCGCTGGCTGGCAGGCCGGGAGTTCCCTGTGGATTCCCCGAAGCAGTCGTAAGCGCGATCACCGGCGCGCGCATGTCCGCGGCGCTCATGTGCATCATATGATCGTCCAACGCAGCCGACTGCGCAGGCTGCCAACGCTGGAGTGTGCACGCGGAAACGAAAAACGCGGTGAGAAGAAGAGCTCTGTTGCGATGCATCGGGGAAAGCCTCACAGGGAAGTAGGTGCAAACACTACTAATCTACGTGCCCCGGCCACCGTTCGCATCTAGTACTTCTACGAGCAGAACATCGATGTCGCCCTTGCTCGTGGTGAGCGCGAGATGGGGCACCGCGCGAAGCGTCGCCGCATCCATGATGAACGGAAGGCCTGGCTCGATCCCCCGCGGGTAGGCACCCCAGTCACGCAGTTGCTGGCCCAGAGGTTCGAGCTTCGTCGGCTTGCGCTCGACGCGGATTTCCCAGACGCTGGGAAACACATCTATCAAAGGCCGGCGGCGCCGAGGTTTGCGAGGCCTTCCACGAGCCCGCGGCTGACCGAAGGCGTAGGCGGCAGCGAGTGACGCATTCGCGGTGGAATGAAATCGCTCGAAGTCGATTCGCAATGCGATTGCGCCATCGGAAGTCGCGGCGAGGCGCACGCGGTGGGGTGCCGGCGAAGTATGCAGCACCAAGTCTGCCACCCGGGCCGCTGATTTCAGGGGAAGTCCGAGCTCGTGGCTGAGCATTCTGACCATTCCCCACCAGCGAGCACCGTTCGGCGTGCGGTGCATTCGTCTTGCCAGGAGCCGGCGCGCGTTGTTCAGCCAAGTGCGGGTTGAGCGTGTCGCGATCGCCATTTGATCGTACGTCATTAATTCAAATACTAACTACACATATTTAATGTGCAAGGAAATGATACCAACCCAGCGTTTCGCCAGGTGGAAAATCTCCCAGCGAATTGCCCGGCAACGTGAGCTGCGGAATGTTCACGATGCTGGGCAGTCGAAAGAATCTGCCGCACCCCATGGTGCCTAAGTGGTTGTTCTGGAACTACTTACCTGTCGACAGCCATTCGACGATCCGACCTTCCATGTAGTATCGCTGTGACCATGGTTGGCCAGCGACCCAACCCACGTGCCCGCCAGTGAGCGGAAACTCGACGAAGAGGTGCTGGTTTCGTCTGGCAATGTTGCGAACGGCGGCCAGAACAGACCGCGGAAGGAACGGATCGTTCCAGGCGTTCATCAAGAGCGTTGGGACGCGGACATCATCGAGGAAATGAATGGAGCTCGACCGCCGATAGTAATCGTGCGCGCCGGTGAATCCGTGAACCGGACCGGTTAGCCGGTCATCGAACTCGAAAAATGTGCGCGCTGCGCGCAGCTCTTCGATGTCGCAGAGGTCCGGGTACAGTTCCAGCTTCTTGATGGTCTTCGCGACGAGGGTACCGAGAAAGTGGCGCACATAAACGCGGGCGAATCCGCTCTCCATCAATCGCGCCCCGGCCTCGAGATCGTACGGCACGCTTACGGCGGCTGCGCGCTTGATCTGCGCCGGCAGGTTCTTCCCCTGCTCGCCGAGCCATTTCAAGAGAACATTGCCGCCGAGCGACACGCCACACATCACGAGGTGCAGGTCGGGATGTTCGTCGATCAGGCGGCGCACGACGAAATCGAGATCCGAGGTCTCGCCCGAGTGATAGAAGCGGCGAGCGGTGTTGATCTCGCCGTCGCAGGAGCGAAACATGAGCAGGTCACCGCTCCACCCGAGTTTGCGCGCCTCCTCGAGCATTCCGTGCGCGTATTTCGCGCCGATCTTCGCCTCGAGACCGTGCAGAATGAACAGATGCGGTACGCCTTTGGTAATCGTTCCCATCCGCACGAGCGTCACATGATCTGCGTCGGGAGTCGCGATCCGCTCCAAACGATCATGCACCGGGGTGCGCCTTCGGACCATCTTGCCCCAGATCGTTGGGAGATGCGGACCGGGAAGCCACCAAGCGGGTTTGAAGTTCGAGATCAGCTCGGGCATAGTCTGGTAAGGATGTGACCGGCCAGCGCAGCGAGTCATATTATAATCGCGCAAGCAACTCCGCCGTTCGCCATCTGCCGTCTGCCATCTATAAAACATGGACGTCCAGGTCTTTGGCACCCACAAACATGCCGACGTCCGCAAGGCACTTCGCTTCTTCAGCGAACGGCGCGTGAACGTCCACTTCGTCGACCTGAAGGAGCGCGCGGCCAGCAAGGGCGAGCTGCAACGTTTCGCGCAGAAGTTCGGAATCAGCGCGCTCATCGACAAGAACTCGAAACGCTACGGCGAGCTGGGCCTTGGTGTGGTGCGGTACGACGACAGCCGGTGGCTCGACAAGCTCGTGGAGGAGCCGCTGGTAATTCGCGTGCCCCTCGTTCGATGCCAGCACAAGGTCACGATCGGCCTGGCCGAAGACGAGTGGAACTCCTGGGTCGAGGCGGCGAAAGCGTGACGGCGATGTGGGGCGGGTTCATCGGCTTGGTACTGCTTGTCCTCGCGCTCGACCTTGGGGTCTTCAACAGGCGGCCGCATGCGCCGACGATTCCGCAGGCGCTGAGCTTCGCCGCCGCCACGGCGGTACTCGCCCTCCTGTTCGCCGGCTTCGTGTATCAGGCCTACACCAACCATTGGGCGGGGCTTGGTTTGACCGTCGACGCGGTGGACCACCGCATGAACGATGGTCGCCTCGCCTCGGTGAAGTTCCTCACCGGGTACATCGTCGAGATGTCGCTCTCGATGGACAATGTCTTCGTCATCGCGCTGATCTTCGAGCACCTCCGCGTTCCGCTCGCGCAGCAGCATCGGGTGCTCTTTTGGGGAGTTCTCGGGGCGCTCGTCATGAGAGGCACGATGATCGCCGGCGGCACCGCGCTCGTAGCGCGCTACCACTGGGTGCTGTACGTGATGGGAGCATTCCTGGTGTTCACGGCCGGCAGAATGCTGTTGCAGAAAGACACAGGGGACGCCCCCGAAGAATCCTGGCTCGTGCGCTTTCTCAACCGGAATTTTCGCGTGACGAGGGAATTCCACGGCGGACGCTTTCGCATCAACCGTGACGGCAAGAACTGGATCACGCCGCTGCTCGTCGCCCTGCTGCTGATCGAAAGTACGGATTTGATATTCGCCGTCGACAGCATTCCCGCCATCTTCGCGATTACGACGGACGCATTCCTGGTCTTCACGTCGAATGTTTTCGCGATTCTGTGCCTGCGATCGCTGTACTTCGGCCTCGCGCATCTCCTCGTGAGGTTCCGGTATCTCAAGACGTCGCTCGCCTTGATACTCGGCCTCGTCGGAGTGAAGATGTTGGCTGTGGAATGGGTTGACGCACTCCTCGGGGATGCTGTGAACTTCTGGATGCTCGGAATGGTGGCAGCGGTGCTCACAGCAGGGGCAGGGGCAAGCATCTTGGCAGACCGGAGGTTGCAGCGCTGATGGCAGAGACTCCTGGAAACACCGCGACCACGTCCGCCGAGTTCGGCGCGCGTCCTCGCGACGACGAACTCGACCTGTTCGGCATCACACATGTGGGCAAGGTGCGCATCGAGAATCAGGATCATTTTCTCGTGGCGACCGTGCATCCGGAGCTGATTATACACGAGACGAGCTTGCCGGCCCCGCAGTCGCTGCCGATTCACGGCACGCGTCTGGCGACGGTGATGCTCGTGGCGGATGGCGTCGGCGGGAGCACGGGAGGACGCGAAGCGAGCCAGCTCGCGATCGAAACGATCATGAGATACGTGTCGAGTTCACTGCGCTGCTACCATGCGGCCGGGTCATCCGAGGCAGAGGAGTTCATAGACGCGCTCCGCGAGGCGACGCTCGAGGCGCATGCGGCCGTGCGCGCCGAATCGGCGCAGCGGCCGGATGCGCACCGGATGGCGACGACCCTCACGCTGTTCATCGCCGTGTGGCCGTGGGCGTACGTCGTGCAGGTCGGGGACAGCCGGTGTTACCACTACCACGGCGGCGAACTCAAGCAGCTGACTCGCGACCAGACGATTGCGCAGGATCTCGTGGATCAGGGCGTGCTCGCGCCCGAACGCGTGGCGAAGTCGCCGTTCAGCAACGTGCTCGCCAGCGCGATTGGCGCCGATGCAGCACTGCCTGAAGTGTCGCGAGCGAAGATTGATGCGCAAGGCATCTTTCTGTTGTGCAGTGACGGCCTGACGAAGCATGTGAAGGACGACGAGATCGCCGCCGAGCTGAAGTCGCTCACGTCGTCGGAACAGTCGTGCCGTCGGCTGCTGGAGCTGGCGCTCGAGCGTGGCGGCACCGATAACATCACCGTGCTGATTGCGCGGGTGAAGAATTTGGACTAGCCGGGAGGACGGTCATGGCTCAGCAGAAAGAACACGGAGCGGGCGATGCTCGCCGACTCCACCGTCGTCGAGCTGTCCGTCAGCGGGGGAAAGGCGTCGGACGTTAGAATGCATCGCGCAATTCAATTCCGGAGAACATAGATGCCTCGCAAGTCGCACATCGCCGTCGCCCTCTTGCTGGCGACCCTCGCCGCCGCTCCGTCCGTTCGCGGGCAGGCTGCAGAACGTCCGGCCCAGCTCGACACGCTACGCAGTCCAGAGATTCAGGCGATGGTCGCGCGACTCGACATCGAGAAATACAAGGCGACGATCAAGGGACTCACGCAGTTCGGCGACCGGCGGCAGGGCACGGCCCGCAATCGCGCCGCGGTGGACTGGATCGAAGCGCAGCTCAAGAGCTATGGCTGCACGAACACCGAGCGCGTGGTTTACACGTACACAACACCTCCGCGTCGCGATACGACGGGCCGCGGCGGTCGCGGTGCCGGCGGGCGCGGGGATTGGGCCCAGGGTGGCGCACGCTACCGCGGCGTGCGGACACGAACCGGCGTGAACACCGACTCGCTCAAGCAGACGGACCCGAAACTGCGCGCGCTGAACGCGGAGCCCGCGACGGACGGCGAGCGGCAGGAAGTGTTCTGCACGAAAGTCGGCACCACCCACCCTGAAGAGATGTACATCATCGGCGGCCACATGGACGGCCACGGATGGGGTGAAGCGGCGAACGACGACGGCTCCGGCACGGCGCTCGTGATGGAACTCGCGCGTATTTTCAGCAGCCCCGACGTGCAGACCGAACGGTCGATCCGATTTGCGCTCTGGAACAACGAGGAGACCGGCACCAACGGAGCGCGCGCGTATATCGCACAGCGCCAGGCGCTGCAGGGAAAGGAGAATCCGCCGGGATCCGGAAAGTATCCGGAACCGAAATGGCTCGGCATGATCCAGCACGACATCATGCTGTTCGACCATGGCATGCCGCGGCCCGACGGCACCATGAGTCCGGACCAGCGTCCGGAAGCCGACGTGAACATCGAGTTTGCGATGACGTCGAAGTTCTCCGATGGCGCGCAGAAACTCGCGTGGGCCGTCGCGACGGCGAATGACAAGTACGCCACCGATTATCCGGCGCAGGTCGGTCAGCACATGACGAACACCGACAGCGGCCCGTTCCAGGATCTCGTGCCCGCGATCAGCCTTCGCGAGGACGAGCGCGGACGCGATATCGGCGCGGGCTGGGATCCGCAATGGCACCAGGTGACGGATCTCTTCGCGACGTACAACGACAAGGACTTCCGCCTCGGCCTGAACGCCGCGCAGACCACGCTCAGCGCGGTCGCGACGCTGACCGGAGCGACGCTCAAGAAATGAGCCGCCGCTAGGGCTTGGCGGGTGCCGCCAGGTTCCTCACGTCCACGTAGAAGTTCTCGTCGACGCGAACCTCGGTGTTCGCGGCGGGCAGGCGCGCGGTCTGCCATGCCTCGGTTGGCTTCATGAGCGAGTAGCCTGCGGCGCCGTACGCGACGCGCACCGGCATGTCGAATCCGGCGATCACGTTCGCCCAGTGATATGAGAGCGTCGTACCGTCGATTTTGTATTCGAATACCGGAATCTTCGTGGTTCGCAGATACTGCGAGAAGACCTTGCTCAGATCGACGCCGGCTTCCTTGCTGATGTAGTCCTCGAGCTGCTGGCCCATGATCGTCTGGTGCCGGAAGGTCTTTTGCGCGCCGCGCAGGATGCCGCGCCACTTCTCGTCGTCGGCGACGATCTGGCGGATGGTGTGCAGCATGTTGCCGCCCTTGTAGTACTTGTCGCCCGACCCCTCGTCGTTCACGCCGTAGTGTCCGATGATCGGCCTGTCATTCTTCAC
>OCZT010004648.1_pt1 | contig 13804 bp, 12 predicted proteins | sample 1539031 | NCBI WGS metagenome assembly OCZT01 (sample SAMEA3539308, study PRJEB22396) | soil metagenome | biome: tundra; feature: field; material: soil | place: USA | collected 2010-05 | depth 0.15 m
GCAGTAAGCTGCTCCCGAAGGACTCAAGAGTGCGGAGGGAATTAATCGTCTTGGCTATCTTGAACAGCACATTTAAGTCTCTCGCCATCCGGCCGACATCCGTCATTGGCGGTTCACCTGTAACCAAAGGCGTGAGAGTAGGTACATTCTGGGCATCGATTGCCGTCAACATAGATTACCCTTTCCTAAAGCGACGTGAGCCAAGGTGGAACCTAACGTACATTACTACTGCAAGCGATCATATTGTTGGTGACCGGTGTCACTTCGCCGTGTGATAGGGCGCGCGGGAACGGTCATGGTCGCCGTACCTCCGCGTTAGGCCGTCCACACAAGAGGAGTGCAATCGTGATGCCAACCTAATCGAATCCGAATCCGTCACCGAAATCAGTCCTTTAGCCCCGGATATTGTCCGGAATATCCGGGGTCGGCTCAACCAATCGGTTGGAAACCAACCAAAAGGTTGCGGCAACCGTTGTACGAAGCCGCGCGCTGGGTTGAGGAACTGATAGCTGAGGAGCAGGAACGGGTTGCGGCTCTTGTTCTCCAGGTGTTGAATGACCGAGCGATCGAGTAAGTCCTCGCCAACCGCCCAGAGCGTGCCGCCGACTGGGGTCGTGACCAACGTCACCCAGCCGGTTTCGTTAGTCCAGGGCCCGCCGACATTCTCGGGAAAGTAGTAGTCGTTGTGACCGATCGACGCTTCACCCACCGGTCCGATCTTCCATTCCAGGCTGTAGAGGGCCGAGAACGTCATTGCGCGCAGGCGGCTGATCCAGTAAGGCGAGGTGTTGGAGAACTCCAGCGTCATGCCCTTCGGATCGTTTTGGATCCAGATAAAATCCGTGATCGCTCCCATCATGGGATGACCGACATAGTCGTCGTACCAAGGGTTGTCGTCGCTCCACCGGTTGAAGCGAAAGTCCTTGACCGAGTTGATGTAGCGGTCCCACCACTTGCCGTGGGTGGTGTCCCAACGATAGGAGTATCCGGTGTAAAGGTTGCCGGCATTCTCGAACGCCAGAAAAAGGCTGGACTCGATGGCCAACGGCGCCCAGTGGACGCGGCAGTCGCGAGCGTGTGTTTGGTCGTAGGGGCAATCCTTCAGCGGAACGTGCATCGCCGGGTCGACTGCGCCTGCGGCGGGGACACCCGTCCTCTCGGAAGACGAATAGCCACCCGCATTGACCTCACCTTCGCCCAACAAGCTTGCAGGTGCTTTGAAGATGTTCGGCGTACCTGCGGCGTACCTGCGGCGCTCTCCGGCAACAACAGAGCCTGAACCTGCGAGCTCGCGACTGCACTGAGTCCCGCAAACAATAGGAAGAGCAAAAGGACAATTTCCCGCATGGCTCCAGGCGCCAAAGTGATTTCTCCTCGAAAACAACAAGTAATCTCAAATGCGAATTTACCATAGAAATGTTTTTATCTCAGACCCTGGCAGGCCGTAGAGGGCGGCCCCATCAGCCTCATCGTCGGCGAAAATGTCCATTGCGAGTTCGGGTTTGTACGTGGAACGTGATTGCTGTTTCTCCCGTATCGTTGCCTACGACGTAGATCGTCCCGTCGGGAATTTCCAAGAAAGAATCTCCTTCTCCGTAGTAGATCTTTTGCCACTCCGAATCTCCAACACGCGCCGCTTCAGAATCCATACCCAACCGCGTGAATGGTGATTGTGCTTCGGGGTACGTGTGCCAAGGGGCCATATGACTTAGATTGACTTAGATAGATGGCTTCCAGTCCGTTGCATCGCTGCCGGACGGCGCGATCTGTATCAGGCCAGGCCAAAGTGCCAGGCCAAAAGCGCTTTTTTCCAATTGAAAAGCCTGGACCAGAGCACCAGCGACAATCGTGCCGCGTCGGTCAGGCGGCGACGCCGAATCTGGTGATCCTGGTAGTAAGCCAGCTGCTTTCGCAAGAATAGGATTTCTGCTGCTACGGCTGTTCGGGAAGGGGCCACGACCGTTCAGGACCTGCAATCCATCCCCGCAGCAGTTCTCAGACGCCGCGGATTGAATCATGATACAGGCGAAATCCGGCACCCAGATCCCGGCTGCGCGGGAAGCGGCTGAAACTCTGCTCCACCATTTGCAATCGGACGAGGGTTGTGACTTCTTGTTTTAATTCACTTCAGAAACTAATTGATCAAACTGTTGAATCAAAGTATGTTCTCTTTTGAACAGACTGCTCAAGTTTCGATCTGTCAGACTTTTCTTTGGAGAACTTCAATATGAGCCTAGAAACGATTCTGATTATCGTCGTGATTGTGTTTTTGCTTGGTGGAGGCGGTTGGTATTGGCAGCGCGGGCGCGGTTAACGCGACCGGTTCTGAAACGGAGACAGCCGCTAAGTAGCCGAAACCGGGTTCTCGCCTATGGAGACGGGCAAAAGTCCCGGCTGTTGGCATGGATCGTAGCCCGGGGGGCAGAGCCCGTGACCGTGACCATCGTTCCCGGTTTCAAGGCCGCTTGAGGCCTGCGCTGGATCATTTCGCGAAGACCCCACGACCTTCGCAGCCGTTCGGCGAACAATCTGCTGTTTCCAGGGGCGGGTAACGGAAGTCCCGCTCCGACGGACGTTGTGACTCGTCAAAACATCGTACACGCGCAATATCAATGACTTGGCAGGCAGCCTCGTTGACGGCGTTCCGATAAGATTCTGGCATGATCGTGTGGCTCCGGCACTTCCTCGGCTGGCTTCGCAGTGCCTTTTGTGCCCGCGAGGATCTCATCCTCGAAAAACCTTGCTCTGCGTCAGCAGTTGGTAGCTCTCCACGCCCAACGGCCTCGCCGACGACTCACCACTTCGCAGAAGCTGTTCTGGGTCGTACTGCGAAGGCTATGGGCTCGATGGAAAGAACCTCTCATCCTGGTCACACCCAGAACCATCGTCGGCTGGCATCGTGCTGGATTCCGGCTGTATTGGAAATGGCTTTCAAGAGCCCGGTCGAGGGGGGCGCAAGCCTGTGGGCAAAGATATTCGAGCCTTGATTTTTCAAATGGTTGCAGAGAATCCAACGTGGGGAGCGCCCCGCATTCACGGCGAGTTGCTCAAGCTGGGCTTCGATCTTTCGGAACCAACGGTTTCGAGGTGGGTTCGGCGAGCCCCGAGACCTGTGGACCCCACGAAGCGCTGGCTGACCTTCCTCCGGAACCATCGCGAGGCCATTGCCGCCATGGATTTCTTCACTGTGCCGACACTGACCTTCGGCATTCTGTACTGCTTTTTCGTGATCAGCCATGACCGGCGTCGAGTGCTGCACCACAACGTGACTCGCAATCCAAACGCGCTTTGGGTTGCGTTGCAGCTGCACGAAGCTTGGGAATGCGGCGAACAGCCGAAGCGCTTCCTGATCTTCGATCGGGACGCAAAGTTCAGTGTCGATGTCGTCTCGACCGTGAAGGCGATGGGACTCACCGTTCGCCCTGGTTAGGCTGGGTACGACTCAGTTGGTCCCTCTTGACGCTGACCATGTGCGTTTGGCGTGAAAGCCAGGCGGAATCGTAGTCAGTGACAATGCTTGCTGCGATCATTGACCGTGAACTTCGTACTCGATGTGGAACGGCTTTTGGACGGCAAGGTGCTGCCAGTGGTTTTGCCGGACCTCAGCCTGCGCACGATCTAACCGCTCAGACATAGGAGGGTGCGTACGAAAGTAGCCCTCAAGACTCTGGATCGCCAACTGCGACAGCTCCTGCTCGGGCGAGCGCGCATGTATTACGTATTCGTCCTGTAGCTTTACAAATTTCTGGAACATTGTCACTGCTCCATAAGGCGAATAGCCGCTCAGGGTCGCCAGCCTCATGCCTTCGCGATCGGCCTCTAATTCCTGGTCCTTGCTATAGCCTGCTTCCCACACGGACAACGGTAGTTGTGCCAGTTGGCCCAGCGCATCCAGGTGCAGCTTCCGGAACTGCGCTTCAATCTGCACCCGCTCTACGCAATGATAGTGGTCAACGTGTTCCACTTCGTGCGCAAGCACGTTGGCCAGTTCATCTTCACTGGTCATTCGATCAAGCAAACCTTCACCCACCATGATGTGTCCTCCGGGCAGTGCAAAGGCGTTAATCATGTTTCTGTCAGGCAAAAGATGAAACCTGTATGGCAGTTTGCGGTGTGCGCGTTGCGCAAGAGTTCCGCCAACACGCTGCCCGTACTGCTGCAACGCCACTTCCTTGCCGGATAAGCTCGAAGCTGCCGGCAAATATTGCTCGGCCAGCGCATCCCCAATACGGATCTCCTCTTCATTGGAGATTCGGGTAAGACGCATGGGTGCACGCGTGACATCGCGTTGCATGTCGGCAGCAATGTTCAGCACGGCGTTTGGAGACACCGCAGCAGGGTCCTTGCTGCGCTGGCCGAAGTAAATGCTGAGTCCAGCCGCCAGCACTAGCACTGCGAGGATCAGGCCGCGTTTCATAGATATCGTCGCATCGTCTCGCGATACTTGCTATATAAGAACGACACCAGGAGCAACGACGCACCCAAGATGATGAAGGTGATATAGCGGTCGCGAGCAGCCAGGTGCCAAGCGTCGATTATCGCAATCTTCCCGACGCACAGTAGCAGAATCGCCAGGCCGGTTAACCGGAACGAGCGTTCCTTTACCAGCAACGCCCCAACAAAGATTGCCAAGCCTTCGATTCCCCACGATACCGTTACCATTCCGTGATTCATTTTCAGCGCGAGCAGCACAGTGAGCAGCATAACCGGAACGAAGAACATGCATTGCTCGGGATGGCGCATTGCGGCGCTGGCCATCCCGCGCAACTTGCTATTGCCCGCAACCGGGTTGAATGGGCGTCGCAACCTGAAGGCAATCGGCAGGGACAGGAACAGCAGCGCGATCGCACTGCCAAGCACCAGGAACCGCCCCTCCCAACTGCTTCCCGTAAAATAGCTTGAACCGAACAGGTTGTGCAGGAGCCCGCGCGCCAGCGTACCGCATGACAGCAATAAAGCCTGCTGAAGAAAGACTTCGCGCTTGAGAAAGAGGGCCATGCCTAGAAGGACCACAGTTACCGCCGACCACGCAGTTGCAACCCAGTCACCGGCGACCTGGAAATACAGCAACGCGATGACCGTTCCAGTCGCCATGTAGGCAAACAGGTAGTCAATGTGCCAGGCTCGAGTGCCGTTGTTGCTCTTTGAAGCGGCAGCCAGATCGAAGTACACGAAGAAAAAGATAGCTACGATCGGGAGCACTGTGTACAAGCGCGGCCCCCAGAATGCACCTGCCACACCGGAGTTGAGGTTCGCGAAGAAGATGCGGGCAAAGGCTGCCCCCAACGCGACGTAACCCTGGAACTGAAGCTGCCGCAATTGCCGACGCAATCCGAACTCGACGAGAACGGCTCCAAACATTGCCCATGCCACGGCAATGCTCAGTGGCTGTAACTCATACCACATCAGGGAAGCCGCCAACGCCGATCCTGCCCAGGAATACAGGTGGTGCCATTCATGACTTCGCCAATCGTCGGGCATGCGCACCAGGAATGTCATGGCGTACAACACGAGAATGACGCCCCCTGTAGAGAGCAGGCGCACGCTTAGGCTGTGCCATTGTGTTTCCAGGTGCAGATTGACGGTGACGCTAAGAACAACGGCCATCACAGACAGAACATGGGCCTGGTACGGGAGTTCTTCGAAGTGCCAGCGCCTGTCGACCAGCCCAAGCGTAAGCGCGAACAGTGCCCAAACTGCGGCCAGCCAGCCGCCCTGAACCTCACGAAACGCCAGAGTAGTCAGCAAGGCAGTAGCAGCCGACGTATGGATATAGGAAATCCTGAGACTCGTTGCTGAGTCCGGAACGGCCTTGCGCGAAATCGCATACAGTCCGGCCGCGACGATAGCGATGGTCAGCAGCCTTAAACCGAACCAACCACCTACCGTACTCTCAACCTGAAGGTCGACGAGGAAGGCTCGCGCGATGGCGATGGCAGCAACCGCATTGGCTTGCCAGCTCAGTTGGGCATAGCGCAAATACCTTCCTGCGATAGTCAATCCGATTGCCAAGACGATCCACGAGACCGAGATCCAGTTGAAGGACACGGTCTGGAACAGCACCCACGCGGTCAAGGCCGATCCGCCCCAGGTATAAGCCGCCCGCGCCCCGATTTTGCCATCTGCATTGGCCATCCTTACCCGCGTGGCGAGGACGTACAGGGCGACGACAACCGGCAAGCACTCCAAGGTACCAATCTGAATGTGATGCCACTGGTTTGAGCGGAGAAAGTCGGAGTTCCAAGCGAGGTACAGCGCCAGCAATGCCATTAAATGCGCATGCCACGCCAGCATCAGGTAACGCAGCCTACGGCCTGATTCCATCAGCACTAAGGCGAATATCGCCGCTCCGAAGGGCTGCCAGTGTACCGGCACTTCGTACCAGATCAGCAATCCCAGGAATGCAGTGCCGGCGGCAGCAAATACACCGCGGAAGGTGTGCTGATGAGCCCTATCCTCGTGTTGCGCGAGTTTGGCAGTCAAATAGAAGGCCGCCGCGACCAAAGGCAAGGTGTACAGCCTCTCCGGTATGTGCACGTGCGCCGGCGCATTCCATTGCAAATTGACCAGAACCACTCGTGCGATAGTCATGAGCCCGAAGACTGCAAATTGCACCTGAAGGTCGGAGGACCGCAGCCGCAGGCTGATTGCGGCCAGGACCAACATGACGGCGGCGAAGGCGACAGCCGTCCAATCATGTACGAACAGCGCCCAGCACGCGACCCCTGCCATGAACGCGCCGAGGTAAGAGTGCCCGCGCATCAGCCGGTTGTCCCACGCAGAGCTGAAGTCGTCGCTCCAGCGCCGGGCCACAAAACAGGCATTCAAATAGAAGAGGATCGCGGCCGTCCCGAACAGCACGCCAGTTGTAGTGAGTGGCGCCTCCGCGATCTGCCGCGCGGCGAGTATCTTAGGCAGATCGATGGCAACGGCGTGCAGTCCGACAAGGACTCCGCCAATCAAGGCCATTCGCCGGAAGAGCGGTTCTTTCAGCAGAATGCCCGCCACCAGGAACATCTCGGCGCCAACCAACCAGATGATCGCGACATTCTGCCCGGCATACCGGAAAGGAACAGCCGCAGTCATCAACGCCGCACCGAGAATGGTTAACAGCACGAACGCTGTGCGCCGGCGCCGCGTGATGGGAAGTTGGCCAATCAGGAATTCCGCTGCACCCAACGTGAGCAGCGCATAAAACGCGAGCTCTGGTCTGGCTGACTGAAACTTCATCGTCACCAGTAACAGTAGGGTGTTGAGCAGGGCCGCAACCGTGGAGATCCGTTCCTGCTTCGGGGTCGATATCCTCCTCACGACATATGAAACGCGGAAGACGAACCAGTAAAAAAGAACAATCGCGGTGCTGCCCACAAATGCGGCGAATGGCTTGCCCTGCGCACCATTGGGTCCTAACAGGCGATAGAGCCAGTAGAGGTGATTCAGGTAGCTCGACAGGATGCCAAAGACTTCCAGCTCAAACCAGCCAAGTGGCACCACAATTGACACCAATCCAACCGCCAATACTGCCCCTGCCAATAGACTGTAGACGTTGTCATGGCTGAGTGCCACCGTGGTGAAGGCAAGTAGAAACGACAGACCGGTCACCAATTGCGAGCGATAGCGCAAGGTATGAACCACCATGGCACCGGCAACGGCCAGCATTAAGATCAGGTCGGCAGTCTCGGATGCCAGAACCCGCATCGGAGTGACATGGTTCAGAGCGTACGAAGTGAAGAAAAGCAGCGCCCAGCCGCCGCCAATGCAGGTACGTCCGAGGACTAAGTACCGTTCACGCCGTTCCAGGTAGATTCCCGCACCGAGCAGGACCACCGAAACGGCATAGCTCATGGCAACCTTCCCGATAGGGCCAAGCTCGCCCAGCTCATAGATGCCGAACAGCGCAACGCCCAGTACAAGGATGATGATGCCGAGTTTGTTCAGCCAATTGGTGCCCAGCACCTCTTCCATGGCCAGCGCATTGAGCACTCGCTGACGGACTGTTGTTCTTTGCTCCGGAACCCGCAGCGGCACACTTTCGGCCGCCATGGGTGGAATTGTCTCCGGGGGTGTGACTGTGCTTGGCTCGGCAGGTGGCGGCGCCTCGAGTTCCGCGCCGACATTGAAGACGAATTTTGGACGACCGCGCCCAACCGCGCCCTTAACTATGATTCCGAGACCGCGATTGCACATGGCCTCGACGTCGGTACGGCTGCGATGCTGGTGTTGGCCGCAGTTCGGATCAATCCCATGGTAACGCAGGGCATCATGTTGCGATCTGGTCAGAATGCAAACTATCTCAGCCTCAGAGATTGTGGGGGCCAAGCTTGGCTCGAAGGGAACCGGAGCTTCAAGCGGGACCTCAGGCGGAATTTGCCCGCTCGTTTCCGCGGAGAACGCGGCCAGCACCGGCGCAATGGGCTTTTCTTCTTCTGTGACGGGAACGACTTCTGGCGGGGAGACAATCGGCTCTTGAAATGAGGACGGACCTTCCGCCAGAACCGCGGTGGTTTCTCTCATCTCGGCGGTCCGGACTACGGCTGAGATCGGTTCTGGTTGCCCTTCCGCGCGGCGGACCAACCGACGCAGATCAGAAAGCTCATCCTGCAGCGAGTCCATTTTCCATGTGAACTCGTCACGCAAATCAATGAGACGTTCCGCGAGATTGCTACGCTTGCGTGCCACCACTCCTAGCGCGCCTAGCAGGAACAATACAGCTACGCCATTCGCCTGAGCACAAACACACGTAAATGCCAAGACGAGCAAAACGAGCTCGATCATCGGATTTTCCTTGTGGCTGCGCGGAATTTCACCTTCATGTTAGAACGAATACACAGTTCCGGCTTGCAAATTATTACGCGTTACACCGACGGTCTAAGCATTCGAAGGCTTCTCTTGGCCGGTGGTTCGCGGAGGGATGGCTATCTGAGGCGCAGGTGTTCCTTGTGCGGAATCATTCAGCAGCCCCAAATTCAGGGTTCCGCTGTAACCCAAGAGGTTGGGAAAGGCTGCGTTTGACATTTGTTGTGCTGAGCAAACGGAGACTAGCAGCAATGTGAAGACAAGAATAGAGAGACTGATACTGAAGCGGCGCATGTCGCACTCCTTTGGTGACGAAACATCCAGGTCAGCTAACACGCAATTCACAAGAGCATGTCGCGTGCCATCTTGTCTACACCATTGGCGGTCACTTTGACGCCGGCCACCATCCCCTTTAGTTCTAAGGCGGAAGCACTGGGAATTAGCATTGGGGGAGGAAACGCAACGACCTACGTTGCGAAGCGGCTCACCAGGACACGCAAGTCCGTCAACCGATTGGTTGCCTTTTTATCCGATTGGTTGGAGGTTTCGCTTCGCGGCCTTCAGATGCTCACTCTGCTCTCTGACGTCACGAAACACCACTGGTTATCGAAATCAATGGGTTCTTTGCGGCGACTGGCTACTGGTTTTCGGCGACGCGGTCGTGTAAGCGATAGAACGCCGGATGGTTTCGTGGGGACGAGGCATGACTTCCCCATGACTTTTTTCCCTATGCGTCAAGTCCGTCAATTCCGTCAAGTGTGCCGTATCTCCGCGATTTTACTGCTCTTATGCCTGCCCGCCGCCGCCCAGCTCACGTTTTCTGGCAAGATCACCGTCAATACCGTCAATACCACGGTGGACCTGGCGAACCCGGTCTACTACGACGCCAAGTGTCAGCTCAGGGGAATAATCCGCATAACTGCAGCCGCCCTGGTGCCCGCATCCGGGAAGTGCCATTTACGGCTGAACGTGTCAGAACTGCATTGGCGAGCGCTAGCTACTTCCCGGTGCAAAATGGCGCTTCCTGAGAAGCTAATTGGTGTACAGACAGCGATTCCCCAGGGTTGAGGCAGGAAGTTTTTGGGTTGCTCATCTCATGACGGGCGACCTCGGATTTCCTAGGCTGGTTGTGCGACTGTCCAGCCCGGATTACGCACGACTTGGCGATTTCACAACACTATGCGCGCCGACCGCACTTCACCCTAACTGCCGAGTAGCCGACGATCCACTCGGGGATGCTCAGGTCGTGGCCAGTTTGGCGGGTTGGGCGTTACTCGTCAACTTGCCCCCCGGCCAAACGCTTCGCTGAGTTGTGCTCCCGCGCGGCTTCACAAGAACCAGCGCATCCTGTTCTTCGGCTGCAAGCGCGCGACGTGGGAACTGTTGGATCTATCCCGGCTACTTCTCCTCGAAGATGTACTCGTGCTGAGCATCTCGCGTGGTCAGCGTCTTCTTCGCGCCCGTGCCGACAACGAAGTTGAATCCCGACATTCCTGGTACGGTGGTGACGAAAGAAATCGTCCCATCGGGATTCTTTTTGGTCGCGACCTCACTCTTCCATTCGCCGAAGTCGAGGTACGTCTTCCCACTCGACATGCTCACATCGAGATCTCCTAATGACGCGTTCGAATAGTGCTTCGCCAACTTCTCGCTTTCAGTGGCATCCGCCGGCACTGTCAGAAGCTTCCGCTCCGCAGCGATTTCAGCGAAATAGCTTTTTGTATCTGCCGCCAGCAGATTGTCGGCCTCTTGATGCCCGTCGAAGAGAACCTCCAGCAGCTTGCGGCGGAACCGGGTCCGGATCAGCCACCCCGGGTCGCCATTTGTCAGGATGACCGCTCCGACGTTCTGCTGCGGCAGCCAAATCATGTCGCTGTGATAGCCGATCATGTCTCCACCGTGGTGAACCACCGGGACTCCGTAAGTCTTATCCACCATCAATCCCATGCCGTACGAATCGTCCTTGCTCATGTACACCTGCGGCCTGCGCCGTTCCAGCAGAGGCTCCTTGTCGATGTACGTCTTGCCGTCCGGCAGCTTGCCGTCGGCCAGTTCCATGGAAACGTACTTCAGCATGTCGTCAACGCTGCTCCACGCTGCGCCCGCCGGACGCACCGGGATGACCGAGTAATTCACTGCCATCAGCGCCTTCGCGGGGTTTCCATCGATGTCCGGCGCATGTGGGGTGGCATGATTTGCCTTCTCCGCCTTCCTAAAGTCAAACGTAGTCTCACTCATCACCAGCGGATCGAACACAAGGGTCTGCATCGCTTTGTCATATGCTTTGCCGACGTCCATGTTCGGATACAGGATGTGCCCACCCGTGTAGCCTGCGGCCGCGGCCATCAGGTTTGAATACTGGAACAGCTCGCCGAATTTCGAGGTAGGCTGCATCGTCCCCAGCAGCGTCATAGAACTTTGCGGAGTCATCTTCCCGTACTCGAAGAGCCACTCCAGGTCTTGCCGAGGCATTCCGGTACACGCGCAGATCAGATGCTTGACGAGCACGCTCTGTGTCGTCGCCGCGTCGCCCAGCTTGAAATCGGGATACAGCGTCGTGACCTGGGTATCCCAGTTCATCTTGTGCTCTTCGACGAGCTTTGCCAGCATTAGCGTGGTCAGCGCCTTCGTGTTCGACGCGATCATGAATAGCGTGTCGCCATTCGGCTTCGCCGTTCCACCCAGTTCCTTGACGCCAAAACCTTCGGCGAAAATCACCTTCCCGTCCTGTACCAGTCCGAGCGTGACTCCAGGAACTCCCGTTTCCTTTTGACCCCGCTCGATGAAGCGGCCCAGCTCCGCAATCCGCGCCTGGTCCAGCGTGTTCGCCTTCTTGTTGGCGAATGATTCGCGTGAATAGCCCTTCGGCAACAGCCTCCCCAGCGCTACGCCGATCTGTCCGCCGCGTTTCTCGGCCACAGCGTCGGCCATGTCTTCGATTACAACCGTCCAGCTCGTGCCGGAGTAAAAGACCAGCACCGCCACTTCGCGCTTCTCGTTCGGCGAGGTCAGGTACTCATACACGCGGCGTTTACTCCAGCCGTCGCGGTCCGGAAGATCGTTGCTGACCTTTATTGGCCACTTCGCCTCTGGCCTGTATGCTTTCCATGCCTTGGCTAGAGCTTCGTCATCGTCCTTTGCCGCAACGTCCACCAGCGCAATCCACGAACCGCCCTCCGGAGCTTCGAGGATTGTCGCCGGACCTTTCACCGTCAGCGTCCAGTCCTTTGGAGCGATGAACGTGTTTCCCATCACCGTCGTCTTTGGGGTGTCGGCCGCAAGCCGCTCCGGGGCCTGCGGACCTCCCGTGGCCGCGGCGGGCGCCTGACCTTGCGCATACAGCATGGAAGCACTGAAAAGGAGAAGAGCGAACACTTTGCTGTGTATTTTCATAGCGCGGATATGGTACTCCAGGTGGGCCTTCTCAGGTAGTGCTCGATAGGCGCGGTGACCGGGGCATTCGTGTCCTCACTTACGGGAGATGCCTTACATTTCAGGAATCGATGCGCAACAGCATACTCGGAAGACAGCCAGTGGGGCGGTTACTTGTGAGATGTCGCCTTGCGGTAAGTGATCGGCCTCGGCGCGGATCGCTTATGATAAGGCCTTCTTACAACAGCGATCTTTCCAGAGTTGCTTTAGCATTACGGAGCATTAGATCGAAAAGAGAGGTTTCCCATGCCCTTTGTGGACACGAATGGACTTAAGGTCATCGAACGCCTACCAGGATGGAAAGGGCGCTATTTTCATTCGGCCAATATGACGTTCGCACACTACGAGTTCGCAGTAGGTTCGTCGATTCATGAGCACTTCCATCCTGAGGAGGAGGTGTATGAAGTGATTGAGGGTGAACTCGAAGTAACCATCGACGACAAACCCCAGATTGTGAAGCCAGGGGCACTTTCAAGCAGGCGACGCGCCGTCCGCGAGCGCGTGACAAACAGATTGGCTCCGATTGCGACGCTCGCACTTCCGTCTCACAAAGGGTCCTTTGTGGGACAGCGCCAGGGGCCGCGATGCCTATGCCTTCCTCGCGGCGAGGATCGCATGAGCGCCGTGCAAGCTTCCGAAGGCGCCGACGGCCAACAACAGCGCATACAGAACCGCATCTCGCCAGACCTCAGCATGTGAGGTTGCATGAGCGCTCAACTGCCCGTGAATCAGCAACACACCAAGTGGCAGATTGAACAGCATTCCCGTTCCCGTTCCCGGCATATAAGAATGCTTGACCAAGCTTATCACGAGGTGCGGCAACACTGCATTAATGGCCATCGCGAGGGCAAACCCTGACAGGACGCTTTTAAAATGGCTGCTCTCGTGCGAAACGCAAACGCCAACAATCGGAACCCAAACCACAACGCTGACCAACGACGTCCCGACCCAATAGATCTTCGGGTTTGGCTCGAACCAAAGGGTCAAATGCGAACGGGCCCAGCTTACCAGGTACATCGCTTCTTCAAGATTGTGCAGTGTGACGCCAATTCCGAACAGGATAGCCGTTAGCCAGCCGGCTCCAGCGACAAAAGTTATTTTGCGGGAAGCATCGGGATCAACACAACTTCTCCGGCATCAAAATTAGACATCACTGCAACTGGCACATTCGGGGCAGCAGGAGTGTCCGGAATCAACTCCGAAGCGCACACTGTAACGCTTTCCGGCGCGAACCCGACGACGTACCCAACATTCTACGCAAACAGCCTTGGTGCAATGACGCTAAACGGCACCAATACCAACCAGACGGTGACGACAGGGTCGACACTTTATGTCGCCACGCCGGTTGCAGGCGCGAATGTAACGGTTACAAACCTCTACCCGATTAATACCCAGACCGGTGCGTACTTGTCATCCGGTGGTACTTGGACTAACGCTTCGGATCGCAATCTCAAAGAAGACTTTACGCCGGTCGATCCTGCGGAAATGCTCAATAAGATCAACACATTGCCGGTGACTGAATGGGACTACAAGACCGAAGGCCCAACGGTCAAACATATCGGCCCCGTCGCACAGG
>OCZT010004649.1_pt1 | contig 13802 bp, 11 predicted proteins | sample 1539031 | NCBI WGS metagenome assembly OCZT01 (sample SAMEA3539308, study PRJEB22396) | soil metagenome | biome: tundra; feature: field; material: soil | place: USA | collected 2010-05 | depth 0.15 m
GCGAACAGGATGCGCCCGGGCAGGCTCAGCCAGGCTACTCCCTGGTTGGCCTCCTCTTTGTCCAACGCGCCGACGGGAACGATGACGAAGGGATACTTTGCAAGTTCGAGAGCGAGTTGCTCTTCGGGAACCACGCCGTGCGCCGTAATTCCCGCGCTCGCCAGGCTTGTTGGCGAAAACTTAAACCAAGGAGATTTGTTGTTGCCGAACCAGTCAATTTCGAAATCGCAGCAACTTAGAACGCCGCAGAGCCGGTCAAACCAGCTCTGATCCCAGAAGCTGCCGATCAGAGCGCCCCGGCGGTAGCCTTGCGCGAAGGCCGGCGTCGCGGTAGTCTCCTCTGCAACCAACTTGGCGGGCACAACGGCGGGAAGAAGATAGAACGGGAGTTCGTACTTGCGCTGGTATGCGAATCGAAGTTCGGGATGGGTAACAAGCCGCACCGAGCATCTATCCAGAAACTCTCGCATGAGGGCATCGGGGATGTTGTGGCTCGCGACATTCTGATCGTCCATTAGATAGACGCACAGTTTCGCTCCGAAGCATTCATGGATCGCAATGGAGGTAAGAAACTCATCCGGCAGGAACGGAACGCAAAGGACGCTCGCGACGTTGCGGCCCCGCAAGACACTAAGGACGTTGGTGAAGGCTTCGGATCGGTTGCGGGCACGCGGTGCAAGGCAGACGTTCCAGTCGCCAAAGTCGTGGCCCCCCCAATCGTTCCGCGCACGAATGGAGAAGATATTCCGTCGATTCTTAAAGATTCTTTGCACCAACGGGCCGGTTCCATGCAGGTGGTTCACTTCGTTGGCGGTGACCACGACATGTATCGGCGTCGCGGAATCGGTGTCCGCGCCAGGCGCCGGAGCTATGGTAAAGGCGCTTGATTCCTGGACCCAAGCATCCACGGTTCGGGGCTGGACCAAGCTGGACAGCCGAGTTCGAAGCACCTGATTCACGCCAAAAATTGGATGGAGCATAGAGTGTGGCGCTTTGATCGCCAGGCTAACATCGCGCCCAATTTGATTCGAGCAGCGGAAACCCATATTACTCCGTATCACTGCTCTCCGCAAGACGGCCTTGTTCTTCTTGGGGTTCTTCGATTTGAACTGCTCGTCGCCCGAACTGGCTTCCAGCCTAGCGTTTACGATTATCTCCGATAATGGGAAGTGAATTTCGGCCATTTTCTCCCAGATCCTGGAAGCGTATCGCGCGACGCCGACACCGCAAGCGCGGTGCGTCAAAAGGACCGGGTGCTCGCGGCCCAGTTGTACGAACTTGGTGTGCCCGTCTAAGCGGTCGAGAACGCGTTCGTCCTGGCAGCGGCACGGCGACTCATACGGCCCGCCGGCGCGGCTCCTCTTGGTACTATCCGCTCGCCGGCCTGCTTCTCGCCGGCGATCGAGGAAGTGCTAACACTGCAAGTCGGCCGGGAATACTTTCAGCGCCTCCGCCATAGACCGCAACGCGTTGCTTCGACACGATAGTAGCCAGCCCCTCCCCCGAACGAAATCCCCCACCCCCACGCAGCGCGCCTGCGGCGCGCATGATATCGCTACCCGCCCTGCCGACACCAGTGCACGCCTGCGGCGTGGAGGATGCTCCGGCCCACGCCCCCCGTCCTGTTCCCGGAGTGGGGCGTTTCAAAGCAAGGCGACCTGATAACTTCTCGAGAGCGGCGAGGCGCCCCTGACGCTGATGGTTTCCGGGTTCGGAGGCTTCTCAGCGCTGAGCCTGGGCGTCATCGGCCAGTACCTGCGGCTGTCCTTGCAGAACGTCCGGAACCGGCCGACTCTTGTTGTGATATTCACGCCTGCCTTCGTCCACAGGGAATCCGCGGCCGCCAAAGAGAACGTTATGAAATTCCTTCCCAGAACTGACGCTACCGACCCTCAGGCGAACTTGGCCGTGAACGCACAAGTCCCAACGCTGGAAACGCAGGCGCCGGACAGGCCCGATCTGGCGCCAGCGGTCCATTCTCCTTGCCAGCCTGCTCCGGGTGACGCGCGGGCCCCCTGGATGTTTGGAGAGGAATTGATTGAGCCGTCGCTGGGCGCCATACTCCTCTGCGTTCTATTTGCTCTGTTTGCCGCGTGATCCCCGAGCCGTCCAGAAGGTATCTCTTGAATGCGGGGACTTATGGCTCTTTGCGAAACGTTGGCCGGCGGCAGGCACGGAGGGTAGTGAATGTCATTCCGGGAGAGAATCAGGGCGCTTGTTCGTGGATGCTGGTATGATAAAGGGCTCACTATGGATCTCTTCACCTACGAAACAAAAACGCTGCAAAGACTCAAGCAGAAGGGTTTCACCCCAAAGATCATTTTCGACATCGGCGCCTCGAATGGCGTGTGGTCGGATACGATCGCGCTGACCCTGCCGGAGGCGGAGTATTACCTCTTCGAGCCGCTGGCGGAAGTAGTGCCTCTTTATCGGGAAGGCTTTGCTGAGCGATTGAAACGTCACCCCAACTTCCACCTTCACGCAGTCGCGCTCTCCGATCACCGCGGTACGGCGGAGGTCTTCGTCACGCACGACGGTTTCGGCAGCTCTGTGCTGGACCGCGGAGACATCCCTGAAGTGAAGCAGCGGATTGAAGTGCCGCTCCACGCTCTGGACGAGTTTGTCCGCGAATACAACTTGCCAAGTCCCGAAGTGATAAAGATAGATGTACAGGGTGCTGAGCGGCTTATTCTCACCGGGGGGCGCCAGACGATGCTCGCCGCGAAAGTGCTGTTTTTGGAAACATGGCTCACGCGCGGGTACGGACCGGACACTCCCCTCCTGACTGAGATGATCGATTTCCTTACGCCGGCGGGCTTTACGCTGGTTGATTTGGGCGAACAATTCCGTGACGAGCGCCACCGCGTGTATTCGGTCGACGCCGTGTTTTTTTCGGAGGAACTTCTTCGGCGCGGCATATCGCCGCTTGCTTAAGCTGAGCGCGTGCCGTCGCCATCAGGACACTTCGGGAGGTTCGGAAAGTTCCATGCATGTGGTGCCATGTGCCCAGTCTGTGAAGGTGCGTTTCATCAGGGGCTCAACGGAATCCGGGCGGGTGGCCTCGATGAGAATCTGATATCCGAACATACCCTTCCAATGGCGGGCCAAGTATGCCGAGACCTGTCGGACGGCATCCGGAATCTGGAATTACTCGGCGTCTCTCAACCTTGTCAACGCACGGACGAGGAGTGCCGAGGAGTGCCGCTGCGTGAATTGGCTCTGTGCCTCAAGGACCGAGCCGCGGCCTTGAAGGCAGCAATCGATCGGGTGGCGGAGCGGAGTCCTTGCGCATCGCTACGCCCCGGTACCTGCCTCCCCCAACAACTCCACAACCCGTACCAAATCGGCGGCATGCCGGACAGCTAGATGCCACGTTACGGGTTCGCTGCTACCGGTGTGCCCGGAGTAGCGTTCCGTGCATAATCCGGGTTAAGCTAATCAAGGATAAGGTTAGGATCAAGGATCACACCTCCTACATGACGTACCAACAGCCCTTCGTACCCTCTTTGTTCCAGCACGAACTGTGCGCCGGGAAGATCGGTTAGAGATGCCGCCGATACCGTTGTTGTCAGTCGTGCTGCCGGCGTATAACGAACAGGCCAGTATCGAGAAAGTAGTTATCGATCACTGGCTGGTTCTGCAAACGCTGAAGGGAATCGCGACGGACTGGGAGATCGTGGTGGTGGACGACGCGAGTCGGGATGACACATTTCAGATCCTCGAAGCGTTGCAGAAACGCATCCCGCAGTTGCGGGTGTTTCGAAACACAAATAATCTCGGCATTTTCGGGGCATTCGCCCGGTGCTACGCTGAGGCGCGCGGCACTCACATTTACAGCACCGGCTCGGATGGCCAGTGGCCGGCGGAAAACCTTGTGCCGATGGCGACTCGGGTGGTTGCCGGCGCGGATGCGGTCATCGGCGTCCGGACCAATCGCAGGGAAGTGTACAGCCTCGCCCGCCGGATCGTATCATTTGGATTCAACGCTCTTCCCAAATGGCTCTTTGGAGTCGACGTGCAGGATGCGGGTGGCGTGAAGTTGGGAACACGGCTGATATTCGAATCTGGTCTGATTTCGACCAGCCCTTTCGTGGAGGCGGAGCGGATTATTCGGGCGCACTACAGCGGCCTCCGGATCGAATTCGTCCCCATCCGGTTTCTTGTTCGGGCTGGAGGTAAGGCCAAAGGCGCGAGTTGGCGAAACATCCGGTCGTCACTGAGGGATGTGGTCCGATGCGCCGCAACGTATGGCTTCCGGCGGAAGCCCGGGAGTCTACATCCCCCCAGCCGAGATGGCGTGGTAAGATTATGAATCGCGTGCCGTACCCCCTACCCTGCAAGTCGAGCTCCGGCGTGACTACCGAAGCGAGGCGGAACCGGGCCTTACCGGGGCCGCGGAGAGAATCATGATAACGCCCGATGTAGCGCTCGGGACCGGCGTCAAGATCTTCCATCCGAACCTGGTGAATCTCTATGGCTGCAGTATAGGTGATGGAACCAAGATCGGCGCGTTTGTCGAGGTTCAGAAGGACGTCGTCATCGGCCGGAACTGCAAGATCTCCAGCCATACCTTCATTTGCTCCGGCGTAACGTGCGAAGATGGAGTCTTCATCGGCCACGGCGTGATGTTCGTGAACGATAAACACCCACAGGCGGTAAACGCCGATGGCAGCCTGCAGACCGAGGCGGATTGGGAGGTCGTCAAGACAACCATCCAGCGGACCGCCTCTATCGGGAGCAACGCGACCATTTTGGCTGGAATCACCCTGGGGGTGGGATGCCTGGTGGGAGCCGGCGCGGTGGTCACTCGCGACGTGGCTCCGTACGCCATTGTTGCTGGCGTGCCGGCCAGGGTTATCGGCGATGTTCGCCAGCGCAGAAAAACCCTAGGGAAACCAGAAGGAGTCGAACCTGAATGAACGTTGGAGTAATTGGCTACGGATACTGGGGGCCTAATCTAGTCCGGAATTTCGCGGAAGCAACGGGCTGCAAGCTGGCCGCTGTTGCCGATTTGAATCCCTCCCGGCTCCTGCACGTGCAGGCCCGGTACCCCAGCGTGCGGACGACGTTGCGGGCCGAGGAGATCATCAGCGATCCGAGTATTGACATCGTCGTGATTGCGACCCCGGTGTCCACACACTTCGACCTGGCGATGAGCGCACTGCAAGAGGGCAAGCACGTCTTAGTGGAAAAGCCGGTCACCACCAGTCTGGATACGGCCCTGCGGCTCGCCGACGAAGCGGAACGGCGGCGGCTTGTCCTGATGGTCGACCACACCTTCGTCTACCACGGCGCCGTCCGGCTACTGAAGAAGGTACTGGATGGCGGTGAGTTAGGCGATCTCTACTATTTCGATTCCGTCCGCGTGAATCTGGGCCTCTTTCAGACCGACGTGAGCGTGTTATGGGATTTGGCGGTTCACGACCTTTCGATCCTGAACTATCTGATTGCGGCGCGTCCGCGGGCCGTCGCCGCGGCCGGCGTTTCCCATGTTGCAGGAAGGCCGGCGGACATAGCTTACTTGACGCTATTATACGACGCCAACTTCATCGCTCACATCAACGTCAACTGGCTGGCTCCGGTGAAGATCCGGCGGACGCTGATCGGCGGAAGCCGCCAAATGGCTATGTATGACGATCTCGACCAGAGCGAAAAGGTCAAGATCTACGACAAGGGCATTACGGTGAACGACGATCCGGAGGAGGTGTACAGGCTTCTCATCAGCTATCGCACCGGCGATGTGCGCGCGCCCCAGTTTGATATGACGGAGGCGCTGCGAACTGAGGTGGGCCACCTTGTGGATTGCGTGCAGCACGGGAAGAAGCCCATTACAGACGGAAGGGCAGGCGCCGACGTGGTCGAAATATTGGAATTGGCGACTCGCTCCCTCCACGAGAACGGGCGTCCGATCGAAGTGTCGAGCCGCGGGAGCGTGAACGCATGATTCCTCTAGTCGATCTGAAAACCCAGTATCACAGCATCAAGGCCGAAATCGATGCGGAGATCCAGAAGGTACTCGAGAGTTCCAGCTTCATCCTCGGCCCGGCGGTAAAGGCTTTCGAGCAGGCATTTGCCCAGTACTGCCAGAACACATACTGCGTCGCAGTCAACTCGGGCACCAGCGCTCTCCACCTGGCCATGCTTGCCGCCGGGATTGGTCCGGGAGATGAGGTTATTACGGTCCCGTTTACGTTTGTCGCCACTGTCGCGGCAATCGAGTACACCGGGGCGCGGCCGGTGTTTGTGGATATCGACCCGGCCACTTTTACGATGGATCCCGCCCTGGTGGAGGCCGCCATTACCCCCCGGACGAAGGCGCTTCTGCCGGTCCACCTTTATGGACATCCGGCGGACATGGATCCGCTTCTCGAAATCGCCCGGCGGCGTGGTCTGGTTCTCATCGAAGACGCGGCGCAGGCGCATGGCGCCGAATACAAGGGCCGCCGGGCCGGATCGATGGGGGACATGGCAGCCTTCAGCTTCTACCCGGGGAAAAACTTAGGGGCCTATGGCGAAGGTGGCGCGGTGGTCACCGGCAGCGCGGCGGCGGCGGACCGCATACGCCTGTTGCGCGACTGGGGTGCGCCGAAACGCTACCACCATGAACTCAAGGCATTCAACTACCGCATGGAGGGCATTCAGGGAGCCATCCTCAACGTGAAATTGAAGTATCTTGAGGAATGGACGGAGGCGAGGAGGCGGCATGCTGCCACCTACTGCAGGCTCCTCACCGCTGTTGACGTCCAGACACCGTTCAGCAGGGTGGATTGCCGCCACGTATTCCACATCTACGCCCTTCGCAGCACGCGCCGGGACGTATTACTGGGGAAGTTGACCGCGGCGGGGGTCGGCGCAGGGATGCACTATCCATTTGCCATCCACGAACTACCAGCCTACGCCGACCTCGGCTACCGGCACGGCGCTTTTCCGCAGGCGGAGCAAGCCGCGGCGGAGGAACTTTCGTTGCCCATTTATCCCGAACTCAGCGCGGAGCAACTTGAATTCGTCGCCGCGGCGGTGGCCCAGAGCGTCGATCAGGCTGCCCCCGCGAATGCCCTTTGACAGTCAGGAACAACAACGCGCCCATGAAGAAAGTCACTTCCGATAACTTGCAGCCCCCGGAGGGGGTTGGACCCGCGGAACCCCCTCAAGCGGAGCACGGCGAATCCGCGGATGCCGGAGAGAAAGTTATAAAGAAACGCTCCCGGACCAGCCGTCCCAAGTCTCCGGCCAACCCGGCCGTGGAACCCCAAGTCTCATTGCCGGAAACGCCGACGTCCGCCAAGCCCGATTTGCCGCCGCCGGTCCTCGACCTTCGCGCCACGCTGCTGCGCGCCTCCCCGTTCATCCTCATTGTTTCGACCGCTTGGTTCGCCAACTTTCTCCACTTTGCGTCCTTCGGCTATTACGAGGACGATTGGTATTACTACCCGTCCGCTTTTGCCCAGCCGCTCTCCGTCCGCATCACCGTGCTCCTCTCCCTGGCGAAGGGTATGTTTCAAGGAAGGCCGATGCTGTTAGTCGTTCAGACCTTTTTCTCGTACCTCGTCAAGCCTTTCTCCAGCATCTCATTGCCTTACATCCTGGCGTTCCTGATGCTTTCCGGTACCGCTCTGCTTTTCTACAGGGTCCTCCGAGCGCGCTTTCCCCGGCTGTTCTGTACGCTTGCCTCGCTTTTGTTCGTCCTGTCGCCTCTCACCACGGTCCGACAGGACCTGGTGATCGAGTTCAATCTGGGGGCTGCCTTCATCGGCATTCTTTTCGCGGTCCTGATCCGCCGGCGGCGGCCAGTGCTATCTTATCTCTTAGCTATCCTGACGCTGCTGACTTACGAGTCGGTGTTTCTACTGTTCCTGGGCGCCCCTCTTCTCGAACGGGGAAAACTCGGCAAGAGAAAACTCCGGGAGTTGGCCCTTCATCTCACGATCTGTACGGCGATCCTCGCGGCCTTCTTAATGGTGCGTGAAGCCTTCGCCGAGCAGAGAGTGCTTACAGTAGCCAAATTGGGAGCATTGGAACTGCTGAAGCAGACGGTGACTCTCGACTTGTACTACACGTTCCGCTCGTTCTGGTCGTACGTGTACGCCGCCTCCGTTTCCTGGCGGGAGATCACTTTGGAACCATTTCTCTATGCCTGCGGTTTTATGGCCGCGGCGGGCATAATTCTCTTCAGTTGCTTTTCCCGCGGCTCTGCGGAGCAAGGCGGCTGGTCGGGGCTCTCTCGGGCACGCTCCATATGGTGGCTTCGCAATGGCTGCCTTGGGGGCCTGCTGTTTGTCGTCATCGGATATCTCACGATCTTTCTTCAGACGTCGGGTAGCCCTATTTACTTCGGCGGGAGAGATACCCGGTTTTCAGCCAGCGCCGTGCCGGGCAGCAGCGTCTTCGTCGTCTCACTCCTGATGCTGGCGATGACGATGTTCCGTCAACCGCTCTTGAAGTGGATCGGACGAGGAGTCACAATCCTTTTCCTTTCGGTTCTATTCGTCTATTCATTCATCGTTCAGTACGACTATATTCACGCCTGGGAGTATGAGAGGAACTTTCTAAGCCAGTTGGTCATGTTAGCTCCGGACCTCCAGCAGGACGGCCTGATCGTAGTCCGCACAGGTCTGAACCCTCAGCCTGGATCCGGACCGGAAGACCGGCCGGGCTCCGTAGGGTGGCAGCGCTTCGGCGTGCAGGTCAGCTTGAAATGTCTGGGAAACTGGAATTCGCCGGAGATTCTATTCTTCGATTCCGACGATTGGAGCAAGAATCTCCAGCTTCGGCCGGATGGAAGGCTCTATTGGAAGCAAAACGTGGCGGGGAGCGTCACGGAATCATTCCTGCCCGGCCGTGTCATCTTAGTGTATGAGCGCGCCGACGGACTGCTGACTCGGGCCGACGAAATGGTCACCGTGGATGGCGCGCCTATCCTGCAGATGAAGGAACCTGTCAACCTGGCTCGCGGTAAACCCGCTCGTCAAAGCAGCACCTTTGGACAGGCTTATGCCTGGTACGGGGTGGACGGCATCAACGGCTCATCGGTCCAGTCGGCTTGGGGAGCGATCAATCAATCGGGCTTGCTGGAACGCCTTCTGTCCGGAGCCGCCCGAACCGCGATCAAACGACATGAAGGATTCGCGGGGTTTCAGACCAACAATGAACCGAACCCCTGGTGGGAAGTTGACCTGGGCCGCCCGTATTCCCTCGAACGCGCGCGAATTTTCAATGGCCAGCCTGCTTTTTATCAACGTGCGGCGACCATTCGTATTCTGCTTTCGGAGGATTCCAGTAATTGGCGAGTAGTCTATGACAATGCCGGAAGGTACTTCGGCGCCGACCCCCTGACTGTAGACTTGGGGAACGCAACCGCCCGCTATGTGCGAGTACAACTTGCCGAACCTAACTGGCTGCATTTGGAGGAAGTAGAGGTCTTCGGACGGTGAACGCTCGCGGTTGTGTCGCTCGCTTCCGCCAAGCGCGAGTCTGCTGGGAGAGGCGGTTGCGCCCGCGGCCCGAGCCTGCCGGAAGATGCGCCTATCTCTTCAGATGCGGGAGGTGGGTTCGGCGGAACGCCTTAATTCGCGCCATAAGTAGCGCGCGAGCTGCTTCCCTGTTGGCCATATTTTGAAATGGGTTCCTGCGTAGCAGCGGGGATCCTCCCGTGTCGGGAATTCACAGCGTTTCATGCGAAGCCGATAAGACCGGACGGCCAGTTCCAGGTCGATCGTGGCGCCGTGGCCGCCGGGATTCAACCGCCGGAACCCCTTCACGGTGAAGCCTTTGAAGCCGTGCAAAACATCCCGGATGCGCCAGCCTTCACGATGCCAAACGGCGGCAACCGCCAACCCCATGGCAGTGACCAACCACTTTCGCGGCCGGAACAATTTGCCGTCTTCCTCATTTCGCGCCCCCGCGATGTTCCTACTCGCGACCACCAATTCGTAACCTGCTTCGAAGAGTGGTCGAAATCGCAATGTATCGTCAGGCGTGTATGTTCCTTTGGGGAAGAACACCACAACTGCTTCGCACTTTGACCGATCTACGGCATAAATGTAAGCCGCACCGAGACCCTTTTGCGGCTGGCGATAGACAGGGATTCCGTTCTGCTGCAAGAATTCTACGGTCCCATCCGTGCTGCCCCCATCCACCGCGTAAACCTCGTCGAATTCCTTCAAGGGCAGCCGCGGAACGTCCATCCGGCAGCCTTTCAGTTCGTTGAGAACAAGTAAACAGAGCGAGACTGTCATCAGGATTCCACCGCTTGCCAGGCTCCGCCTAAAACATCCGATAATTCGGGCTTAACATTTTGGGATAGGTTGGACCGGTGAACGCTGGGATTTGCGAATGGTGGCAAGGTCTTCGATCCAAGCCTCTAACAAATCCAATTCCCGAGCCTCCAGAATCGCGATCCGGATCAGGGACTCGTAACAAAGCCTGAGGTTTTCGCCGATGGCATCGACTCCAGAAGCCAGGTTCAACCCTTCCAGCGTTTCCGCGATTCTTCGGTTATTAAGATAACCCGGAATTTCATCGCGAAAATCGCGCATCAGATTGTGCTCGTTGCGGATTTGAAGCACCGTCGGCTCATGGAACAGGATCGACCATCCATTTGCCCACGCGATACGCTGCGCGATGAAACTGCGCCAGATATCGGTCATGCGAAAAGAGCAATCGCTTGGAAGGTACATCAACTCATACGCGTCTCGCCACCAAGTGGTGTTTTGGCTATTGAACGGACACCACGCCCCCGGACCCAAACCCAGCCGGCGATCATGGCGGAACTGGACAGACATTGGGAAAATGAGACGATAGACCGCATCGACATCCGGATCCCCATCGGCCAAGCCCTGCTGAATAGGGCAGTCGGCTTCATGCATCTGAAGACTGTCGAACGCCGGCGAGTCGGATTGTATCTCGTCTAACGGTAAACCGCGAGGCCAGACGTTCGTGTCCGCGAAATACGAGTACACATTAACCCATCCCGTATCGCGCACGCAGACCACACGCTGCCCGCGGCTTCGTGGCCCCCAGAAACCTGAATTCGGGAGATTGTCATCGTCCGTCTCAATGATAATCTGTGCGCCGGCTTTGGCGGCAAGCAGGTATCCGATGTTCTTTCGGGCGTAATGACGCGTGGGGCACAGTGCGGCGGTCTTCAGACCGGTTTGCTCCTGCCGGAACAAATCGTAGAACTCACAGCCATCCAAATGAAAGTCGGCCGGACTGGCCACATCGCCGATCACGAAAAATGCACTGCTGCGCGCGACCACGCCCGCCGCCAGTTGTCGCATAACCTGGTTAGGCGCCGCTATCGAAGTTACAACTATGGCAGTAGTTGGTGTCATTTACTCGACAGCGCTTTTGACATTGGCGGAGTATGTGTGTCGGAATGTTTCAACCGGAATTTCCATTTTGGCCAGAATTTCCATCTTGGCTTCCCGGATTCCTTTGAGTATATCACCGGCCGCCAACTTCTGGTCTCCGAATTGCAGTTTTTGAGAACTTTTTCTACTGGCCCCGTCTTTTGGCTCAGCCAAACTCCAATTCCGCCCCGCCGGGAAATTCCAAAACCCGGAAACTGAGCATTTTTAGTGATTTCCACAAACACCTCTCCAGCCATCCCCTCCCTGGTCTGCCTGATTTCGCTGGTGTCATCGCCCTGCCGCTACCCGGTAGCGACCGCCAGCGCACCGATCCGCCGTACCATGCTTCCAAACAGCCGCCTAGTCAAGTGGCTCTCGGCCAGCATCAGCCAGTAGTACCGCTACCCAACTGTCTGGAGTTAACGCGTGCCAAATCGCCTGTGACCGGCCCAGCAATCTGCTTTGGCTGATCGCAGACAACGGATCGACCTGGCTGGCTGCGGGATCCGTCGGCTCCGGCGCCATTGCGTCCAACACTCAGTGCAGTGTCGACCCGGCTGGCTCCTCGCGGTCCATGGCTGGCAATGTTCCGACTCTAAACGTGAATACCGAGATGGAGTATCACGAGGAAGAGGTAGCTCGGCGGATCGGATGCCCGATCCGTTTGGCGCAATCTCGCCGACCCGTCAAAACAAGCCGGTCGAGCCGGCGGGATGTGCCGGAAGCCCCAGGAAGCCCCAAGAGGCTGTTTACGCCACGTCTTCCACTTGTGCTAGCATATTGATTGGCACTTGAAAAATCGGCGTTTCAGAACAAAAACCTCGATCTTAAGTGGAATCGCAGCCGTCGGTTGGGTGACATCGAGTGGCTGGCGATCGCCGTTTCGCTGTTCATCGTGCATGCCGCCTTTTTCCGGAAACTCATGTTTACGGGCTGGTGCTGCGACGGGGCCGGATACCAGGAAATCGCCCGTCATATCACGAGTCATGGGATGTTTAGCTCCGAAGCTTTCAACGATATGCGGACGTACGGGTATCCGCTCGTCCTCAGCTTGCTGGGCTTAGTCGAGCGAGTTACCAGCATTCCCCTTACCTTACTATCTACGGAGTTCCAGGCGGGGATCTATCTCCTGGCTGCGTGGCTGCTTCGCAATGAGATCCAGCGAATCGACCTGCGATTGGGTCGGTGGGTGTTTGTCGTGTTGTGTTTGAACGTGTTTGTTCTGACTTATGCGGCGGAAACACTGACGGAAAGTCCTACTCTGAGCATCATCTTGCTGCTCGCCTCGTGCTGGCTTTGGTCCGTCCGGAGATTCCGGTCGCGCCGGTGGGCGCTGACCGCGTTGGCTGGGGGCGTGCTGGCGGGTTTCTCGGTGATGGTTCGCCCAGCCAACCTTTTTCTACCCGTGGCCTGGATCGCCGGGCAGGCCACTCTGATGATGTTCAGGCGTGTCGGTCCGCGTCCAGGCGAGAGAGTGCGGCGCGTAGCGGTGTTTGTCCTGACGCTGACCGCGATTGCGGCCCCATCCGTTCCGCAGCTCTATAACAACATCGTCTTCGGCCATAAGGCCACGCCGCTTGTGGCATTCGACCAGGGTAGGGACACCATCGCCTGGGGTGTCAGGCACCTGAAATTCGTTACCGGACTTCCACCCGTGTCGAACGTGGACGTTCCCTATATCAATCCGTATGCGATCCACACCAACAGCAGTAGTCCGTTATCGTGGTATCGCGACAATCCCGCAGCCGGCATAAAGACGATTTTCTGGCACAGCTTCGCACTCATCGATCAGGATTTTATCTATCCCTATGTAGTGGATCTTTCGCCTTCCTATCGGATCCCTTTGGCGTTGATCAACCATATAGGAATCGGGCTGGCTGTCTATGCCTTGTGGCTGTGGCTGAAAGCGGCCCGGCGACCCGGCAAGGGCCGGCCAATCCTGCGCATCAACGCGCCCTTCACGGCGTGTTACATTCTCGGCGTATTCGCCGTCTACTGCACCGTGCGAGTAGACGCGCGTTACGGCTTGCCTCTGATCCTGCTGGCCGGCGCGCTTGCCGTACCGGCGGTTCGACACTTGAAGCAACTGCCGGTGCGGCGACTCATCGTCCCGGCCGTCGCCGTGGCCGTCTATACGACCGCGGCAATCGCGGCATCGGGATGGATGCGATCCCTGGCGCCGCTCATTTCCGGTGTTCCGTCACGCCCTGCGTTGGAAAGTTTCGCGGTCATGAAATCTCCTTCCCCGGGGACCGCCTTGCCGGGATCGAAAGTGACGTTCGAATGGAGTGCGCCGGCTGATGCAGACCACTACTGGCTTGACGTGGGAACCACCGCCGGCAAGGGCGAGATCTTTGCCTCCGCGACCAAGAACACCTCCCAAACCGTCATGGGGATCCCGTGCGACGGACGACCCATATACGTCCAGTTGTACACTGGCCTCCTTGGCCA
>OCZT010004650.1_pt1 | contig 13802 bp, 10 predicted proteins | sample 1539031 | NCBI WGS metagenome assembly OCZT01 (sample SAMEA3539308, study PRJEB22396) | soil metagenome | biome: tundra; feature: field; material: soil | place: USA | collected 2010-05 | depth 0.15 m
GTGAATAGAGATCTGTGGCGCAGAAGCAGCGTGCTGGTTCCCAAAATCGCAAAGCCTTCTTTCGATAGCTGAAATTTCCGTTGTTGATAACGTCCGGCTTAAGGTCAAGATAGCAGAGAGTCTTTTGACCTACGGCAGGAAGCGCTTCTGGTACCACCGGGGAACGTAATGATGGAGACGCGAATCACCTGTAGCCATGCTGCCTTCAACCATACATCTTTGAAAGTGCCATTAATGATATTTGATCGTGGGCATGGTGCTCGCGGAGGTCGAGATATCGCGGATAAATCCGGGGCCTGGATCGAGTAACGGGGAGCCGGCTTGTTGGAGGTATTTCCGAGCCGATGGCGCGATTCTGGTCGGATCACCGGCTAACCGGAGATTACCCTCCACTTGAGCAATTAGCCTGATGCTTAATTATCTTCACTGTTTTGTGGACATGACCGGGAAGTCTTTCGTCCCATGCGTTTGCGGCAGCGGGTAGGCGGTAATCGACCGCTGGGGTTTGCGGAGAGCAGAACGTTTCATACGGAAGATGTGTCTAATGCAATGCGGCATGGAAGAGGCGCTTGTCGAAAGGCTTAACAGCCTTTGGCAAAAGTCCAGATTACTGAAAAACATCCCTCAGGGGCTAAAGCCCGTCATTTATTATCAAGCATTTGCGGCACGACTGAAGTCGTGCCCTTTCAAAACCCGACTTTCACCACGGGCTGTTAAGTGGGTGGTCAGTCGAGAACAGTAGAATCAAAACCCGACTTTCACCACGGGCTTTTAAGTGGGTGGTCAGTCGAGAACAGTAGAAAGCCGCAAGCCGGTTTAACATCAGCCTCCTGAATAACGATGGCGATAACAGACCCGATTCCCGGCGTCACCGCTACCCCCGCGCGCCGAGGCGCCGCGCTCCTCGTCCTGCTCTCTGCCATGCCTCCCGAGCAGCTCAAATCTGTCCTTTCCAAATTGATACATTCTTTTCTCACAGAAGATTTGATCATTGCAATTCCGGATGGACTTCTCGCTGACGCATATCCAGCTCTCCGGATCGTGGCCGCTCCCGCGACCAGCGCCTCGTGGACGCTTACAGCCGCTGACTTCCTGAACGCTTACCAGCTTGCCGAAAAAAACCAGGCGCAGGCCATCCTCATGCTGGGCCCGGAGTCCAGTTCGCTGAGTTCCTCGGCGCTCCGCGACCTTGGCGACGCCGCTCTGGCTCGACACACTGACCTTGCCGTCCCCCGCTACGATCTGCCGCCGCACGCCCGACTAATCACTTCCGCGATCCTCTACCCGCTTACCCGCACGTTGTTCGGCACAGGCGTGCGGTTGCCCTTGGTCCTCGATCTGGGCCTTTCGCTTCGCATGGCCGAACGCCTCGCCGGCGTCGCCAGCCGTTTCACCCCGCTGAACCAGAGCGAAGCGCTTCTTTGGCCGGTCAACGAAGCCACTGTGGCCGGGTTCACCATCAGCCAGATTGATGCCGGCCCGCGCGCCCAATTCCAAACCACCGGAGTCGATCTGAACACCATCCTGCCCTTGATCGTCGGTTCTCTGTTCTCCGATATCGAGGCCAAGGCAGCTTTCTGGCAGAGGGCCCGCCAATTCCCGCCTGCGCTCCATCTCGTGCCCATGGCGCATTCGCCTTCAACCGATGCGACCGCGGAAATTGCTCCTATGCTGCAGGCGTTTCAACTTGCCTACACAAACCTTGAGGAAATTTGGCGCCTGGTGCTTCCCCCAAGTTCACTGCTCGGGCTGAAACGGCTTTCAACGACCGATGGCGCGGCATTCCGCATGCCGGAGAGTCTATGGGTCCGCATTGTTTTCGACTTTCTCCTTGCTTACCGGCTCCGCACCATTAACCGTGGACATCTTCTCGGCGCGCTGATCCCGCTTTACCTTGCGTGGGTGGCAAGCCACATCAACATCATCGCCTCCGGAACCGACGCGGAATATCATATCGAGGCTGTCGCCGCCGCATTTGAGGCAGACAAAACCTACATCGTCTCGCGCTGGCGATGGCCAGACCGATTCAACCCATGAGTGTTCCTGGATCAAACCCGCTTGCGGCGTAGAGGTAAAGAGTCGATTCAAGGAGTGAGTCCTATGCAACGCGCTTTCGCCATGATGCTCCAGCCAGACCCAAACCAAATCTCGCAGCCCTTGTATGCCGACAACGGTTCCATGTGGCACCATATGTCCGGCGCGCTTCATCAGTCGCTTTACCGTGTCCTCACGCTCCTGATCGCCATCCTGCCCGGCATCCTGGCTTTCATTGTTGCCCTGGTTGTCTTTGCACTTGCCGGCATGGTGCTTTCCGCGCTGCTGCGGCGTTTGCTTGCCGCGACCCGGTTTGACGATCGATTCTCCCACGGGCACGGCAACGTCGATTGGGCGCCATCGAGTTCCGTCAGCGAGATGATAGCCAGAGCTTCATTCTGGGCCTGCGTCCTGCTCGGGCTTATCATAGGCATTTCAGCCTTCGACGCCTCCTATGCAACGGCTGCGATGCGACCAGGTTCGTTCCTGCCTTACTTCACCCACATCGTAGGCGCCTTCTTCCTGCTCGTCGCCGGAACGCTCATCGCGCGTTTCCTGGCTCGTTCGGTCCTCATTGGAGCCGTCAACGAGCAGCTGCAATACGCGCGATTCCTGTCGCTCGGGGTCAAGTGGCTTGTGCTGGTTCTCACCGCCGCCATGGTCCTCGACCATCTCAAGATCGGAAGCAACGTGGTTGAACTTGCCTTCGGCATCCTCTTCGGCGGCATTGTTCTAACGCTCGCCCTAGCTGTAGGCCTTGGATCCCGCGACCTTGTCAGCCGCTCGCTTCAAGGCCACGCTGAACGCTCCGGCGAGCACACGGTCGTGCCCCCGACAAACCCGAATGCAGGTTCCGCAGATCCCATCCTGCATATCTGATAGATTCTCCAAGCCTTGGGCGACGCATGCAGGAATGCCTTTCGGCATCGATACATTCGCCGGCTTTTCTGATACCATCAGCGCGTAACGAAGACGACCGCTAGATTATGTTTTTTGGCCCGCCAGATTGGACTTGACTTCAAGCCTTGGATCATTAGCTGGACAACCGGCCGCTTTCGGAGTATTCATCATTGCTCTGTGAGCCCTGCAAATGTTGAAGCAGAGAACGAGCTGAACCGGGTTTGCGGACGCGCTCCTGGTCCAAATTGCTCAGGGAAACAGGTTCAGGTTTGTTATGAACAGAACAGGGGAATGGTGACATGCATTTTTTCCGCATGCGGTTAATCCTTGCGCTGATCGCGGGCGTCACGCTGGTCTCTGTTGCCTCGACCTACTTTGAGGTACTGGCGCACAAGCATATGATGCGCCAGGAACTGGAGCGCCGGAGTGCGCAAAAGGCCACGAGCCTGCTTCCGGAGATAGAACAAGCTTCTGCCGGCGGCCAGAGCGCGAGACTCTCGGCCGAAGTGGCGCGCCTGCGTACCAGGGAGGCAACACTGGGCCTTGGCGTCTATGACATGAAGGGAAAGTTGCTGGCCTCTGCGGGTCCGGCAAGTGTGTTCAAGGCACTACCCCGCGGACTGGTAGATCGAGCTACCCAGCGCGGCGTCAATTCATCGGCATTTGGACACGACAATGATGAGCAGTGGCTGGAGGAGGCAATCCCCCTGAACAACGGCGGCCAGGTTGCCGGAGCGCTGGTGCTCATCGAGGATGCCGAGTACATTCGGACCGAAAGTGCGGAAGTGTGGGGGCGGAGTTTCCTGCGGATCGCCGCATTTGTGGTACTCATCGTGGGCGTGACAATGCTCATGATTCGCTGGTTCCTGATGCAGCCGATGACGCGGGTTGCGGAGCGGCTGCGGCGCGTGCGCATGGGTAACGCGGATATGGCTGAGGAGGATAACACTGAAGGGATGGGCTTCTTTTCCCCGCTGGCCCGCGAAGTAGAAACCATGGCTGAAAACCTGATCGAGGCGCGTGCCGCAGCGGCTTCGGAAGCGCGCCTGCGCGATAAAGGGGCCCACCTTTGGACCGCGGAACGGCTTGCCGTGCATATGAAGGAACGTGCCGGCTCGAGCCGCATCTTTGTGGTGTCAAACCGCGAGCCCTATATACACGTTCGTAAAGGACGCGAGACGGTTTGCACGGTTCCTCCCAGCGGCCTGGTCACTGCTCTGGAGCCTGTTCTGCGCGCTTGCGATGGCGTGTGGGTGGCGCACGGCAGCGGCAGCGAAGACCCGAAGACCGTGGATGAATTCGACCGGCTGCGGGTTCCGCCCGACGATCCTCGATACAGCCTGCGCCGGGTCTGGCTTTCCACTGAAGAAGAGGCAGGATACTACGACGGCTTTTCAAACGAAGGGATGTGGCCGCTTTGTCACATCGCGCATACGCGACCGATTTTTCGTGCCTCTGACTGGGAGTATTACCAGCATGTGAACGAGAAATTTGCCGCCGCTGTGCTTGAGGAGATGGAGGACAGTCCGAACCCTACTGTATTTGTTCAGGACTATCACCTGGCGCTGTTGCCACAGCTGATAAAGGCGGCGCGGCCGGAGGCGCGCGTGGCCATCTTCTGGCACATTCCGTGGCCCAACCCTGAGGCATTCGGCATCTGCCCGTGGCAGGCGGAGTTGCTTGACGGCCTGCTGGGCGCGGACTTGATCGGCTTCCACATACCGCTGCATTGCAACAATTTCCTTTCCACGGTGGACCGCGTGCTTGAGTCGCGCACCGATCGCGAACACATGACAGCCAGCAGGAACGGGCATGTCAGCACCGTGCGCCCTTACCCGGTGAGCGTGGCATTGGATGGCGCCGAAGTGGATAGCGCAGCGAAAAGGCCTTCTCGGGATACTCTGCTTGCGGAACTCGGATTGCATGCCGAAAGCCTGATCATAGGCGTGGATCGCCTGGACTATACCAAAGGAATCGTTGAACGGCTGGTGGCATTCGAGCACCTGCTGGAGGCGTATCCAAGGTACGTGGAGCGGCTCACCATGGTGCAGATTGCGGCGCCGAGCCGTACGCGGATTCCAAGCTATCTCGACCTGAAGCGCCGGGTCGCGGAGACCGTGGAGCGTATCAACCAGCGCCACCAGACAGCGCAATGGAAGCCGGTCGTGCTCATTGAGCGGCAATGCAATCACGACGAAGTTGAGCGCTGGTATCGCGCAGCGAACGTGTGCCTTGTAACGTCACTTCATGACGGGATGAACCTGGTGGCCAAGGAATTTGTGGCGGCGCGCGACGACGACGACGGCGTGCTGGTGCTGAGCAAGTTCACCGGTGCGGCCATCGAATTGGTCGATGCACTCCTTGTGAATCCTTATGACATTGAAGGCGTAGCCGAGGCCATCCGTCATGGCCTGGAAATGAGCCGTGCTGAGAGAGGGACACGCATGAAGGGGATGCGCCGCCAGGTGATGGACCACAACGTCTACCGCTGGGCTGCCACCCTGCTTGGCGACCTGCGTGAGCTGCGCATTGAGACCCCAGGGAGCGCAGACGTGGGCCACGTCGGGCCAGTGATCGTTCCGGCGCTGCCCGGCACCGCACGGAAACTAGCGTAGAGAGCGAGCCAGCGGTGAATCCTGAGGCGGCAAAGAAGCTAAGCCGTCGTCGCCGCTATAGCCGGAGCCGCCCTTTACACGGAACCCGCAAGCTAACTCGGGCGGCGCACGACCTCAGCCAGGACAGTTCTCCATCGCGCCGTGCGGGCCAGGAATGATAGACCTGCACGGCGTTCTTCATTGCACGAGGCAGTCGCGGCCCCCACCAATCTTCAGATACCTGTCAGCGGCCTACATCCCGCCACGGCTGGCCGGGGGAACGATGCCGTTCATGCGCAGATACTCCACCATCTGGCCGTAGTGGTCCATCATGTGCGCAATGCCAAAAGCCGACATGCCTCCGCGCGTGCCGTTCCCTGTCCAGACAAATGCATTCTCCGGGGTAATGGCAGCGATGTAGGCATGAGCCTGCGCGAACGAGTCCTTCAGCGCCTTCACAATCTCGGCCTTGGTCTTGAGCCTCTCAAAGTCGGCCTTGTTGTCGACCATGGGCTTGGCGGGGTCGTGGAAAAAGAATCCATTGGCCTGGGCCACATGTTTCACCTGCTCGCCGAAGGTGCGCACGCCCTTGAAATCACCTGCCGAAACCGGGGGCGCAAAGTTGTACTTGTCTTCGGGCATGGCCTCCGCGGCATCGACAAACTCCTTCTCCATGCCGGTGAGCAGTTTGTCATAGGTTTGGGCCGGTGTCATCTGGGTGCCAACGGCGGGTTTGGCCGGAGCGGCTGGCTGCGCCAGAACGACGGTTGATGCCGTGGCCAGCAGACAACAACCGAGAAAACGGGCCGCGATTTGATTTGGGGAAAGCATGAGAATCCTCCATTGCGGCCAGAGCCGCGTGAGGGAAATCTATCAGACCAGCCCCAATCCTCGAAACCTAAACCTCGTCAATTCATCAAAGACTTAGCGGAATGCTCGAAAATCCGCTTCCCGGTACAATCGAAAGACAGGAGACGCAATGCGCCGAGTCTACATGGACGCGAATGCCACCACGCCGCTGCTGCCGGAAGTGGTGGAGGCCATGCGCCCCTATTGGGCCGAGCACTTCGGCAACGCGTCGTCGATCCATTTAGACGGCCAGCAGGCGCGGACCGCGCTTGATCGCGCCCGCGAGACCATGGCGGAGTTCTTCAACTGCCGCGAGGCTGAGGTCGTCTTCAACTCCGGCGGCACCGAGGGAGACAACACCGCCATCTTCGGCCTGCTGCGACCCCGCGACCACTTTGTTACAACTTCCATTGAGCACTCGGCGGTGCTGCAGGCTGCCGACCGTGTAGCTGATCATGGCGTCGAGGTGACATACGTTGCTCCCCAGGCGAGCGGGCTCATCGACCCGGCCGATATTCTCGCCGCCATAAGGCCCGAGACACGACTCATCAGCGTGATGCTGGCCAACAACGAGACTGGTGTATTGCAGCCCGTCGAAGACATTGGCAAAATCGTCGAGATCGGCAAGATTGCCAAGGACCGGGGGATTTTCTTCCATATCGACGCTGTGCAGGGCGCAGGCAAGGTCCCGTTCGACGTGCGCCGCTTCGGCTGCCATTTGGCTTCAATCAGCGCTCACAAGGTGCATGGGCCCAAAGGCACGGGCGCTATGTTTGTCCGCCGCGGAACTCCCCTTGAGTCGCTCATCGTGGGCGGCAGCCACGAGCGCCGGCAGAGGGCTGGGACCGAGAATGTGCCTGCCATCGTTGGTTTTGCAAAGGCGATTGAGTTGGCCATGCACTCGCTTGAAGACGGAACAATCGATCGGGTGGCCAAGTTGCGCGACCGGCTCGAGGCGGGCATTCTCGCCGTTTCCGGCACAGGCCTGAACGGAGGCCGCGATGGAGACAAGGCTGTTCCCCGCGTGGCCAATACAACAAACATCTGGTTTGACCAGTTGGAGGGCGAGGCTCTGGTAATCGCCCTGGACCTGAAAGGCGTGGCCGTCTCCGGCGGTTCGGCCTGCCACTCGGGAGCCACCGAGCCCAGCCATGTATTGATGGCCATGGGCCTGGACAAGACAAGAGCCCGCGCCAGCCTCCGCTTCAGCCTGCTCAAGACCGCAACCCAGGCCGACGTGGACCATGTTTTGAAAGTAGTTCCTGAAGCCGTCCGACATTTACGGGCACTTTCCCCGGTTGTTGCCGGAACTCTGGGCTGAACGCAGAGACCCAGCCGACTGACTTGCTGACTATGACTGAACCAACCACCATCGCCGTAGCCATGTCCGGAGGAGTAGACTCCTCGACGGTCGCGGCGATGCTCGCCCGCGCCACCTCCGGTGGGGGTAGCGGCGCGTCCGGCGCTGATCATGCAGTTGTCGGTCTGACCTTGCAGCTCTGGGACCAGACGCGGCTGGCCGGCAAGCATGGCATTCCGGATGCTCCCAAGGCGGGCCGCTGCTGTTCTCTGGATGATGTGTATGACGCCCGCCGCGTTGCCGAGCACCTGGGCATTCCTTACTACGTGGTGAACCAGCAGGCACGGTTTGAGCGAGACGTGGTGCGGCCCTTTGTGGATGATTACCTGGCTGGGCGCACGCCGATTCCCTGCTCGCTTTGCAACAACCACCTCAAGTTTGACCAGTTGCTGCAGACCGCCCGCTCCATCGGCGCCAGCTGCATCGCAACAGGCCATTATGCCGTCAACGAATTCGACTCCGCACGCAATCGCTGGATTCTGAAGCGGCCTGCCGACCGCGCCAAGGACCAGACCTACTTCCTCTTCGGCCTGACCCAGGAGCAGCTCGCGCACACGCTTTTCCCGCTGGGCCGGCTGACCAAGCCTGAGGTCCGCGAGGTAGCGCGTCAGCACGGATTGGCGCTGGCCGAAAAGCCCGATTCGCAGGAGATCTGCTTCATTCCCGGCGGCGACTACAAGCAATTCCTCACCGCATACCTCGAAGAGCAGGGCCGGCAGATGCCCGAGACCTCGGGTGAACTGGTTGCCTCAGACGGCCACGTGATGGGCCGCCACGACGGCATCTCCAACTTCACCGTAGGCCAGAGGAAGGGCCTCGGCGTCAGTTCGCCCACGCCGCTCTACGTGCTCAATATCGACGCTGCCAGCCACCGCGTGACCGTTGGCGCAGACGAAGAACTGGCAACCCGAACCCTCCGCGCCGGCCGGCTCAACTGGATCAGCATTCCCGAGTTGACCGCACCGATGCGTGTCGAGATCAAGATCCGCCACCGGCATGAGCCGGCCAAGGCGACCCTTGAACCAAACGGCCCAGACGAAGTGGTTGCTGCGTTCGACGAGCCGCAGCGCGCGGTGACACCTGGACAGTCGGCGGTGTTCTACGATGGCGACGAAGTGGTTGGCGGCGGCTGGATTATCTGACTTAAAACGGGGCTATTCTGCGATTTTTTGGGATCTATTGTGCTTGTAAGCTGTTTATTATGAATAACTTTAAATTTGGAAAACACCGATGGGAACCGTTGTAACTTATTGATTATGTGTTGGTTATTGCTACTTTTTGTTGATTTTTCATAGGGGGGAGGTGGTACCCAGGTGGTACGGGGCTGGTGAGAGAGAACAAATGTTCGCGTTGCGGTTCGTCACGGGCTGCATTCGACCTCTGATCTGTTTTATTTTGGTTCCCGGACCACTTTTCATCGTGCGCCAATGGAAGGTAATTATCTGCAAAACCGGCGCAAGTTCTGTGGCGGAAGGGAAACGGCCGTTTCCGGGACCAAACGGGCGAAGAAACATCCCTCCGGGGCTAAATTCCTATCAATTCCGCGTGCATAGTGCTTTCCGCTTTTGATACTTAGGGCTTCCTCCAGCCGGAATGCGAACGATCGAGCTCGATTACTCCCGGAATGCAGGAAGGAACCGCGGCATTCTGCCGCTAATCTTCATGAGATTTGATCATGAAGACATTCGTTCTTGTTCTGGTTGCCGCATTCTTCCTGAGCCCAATCGCCGCTGGGGCTGAGGAGGGTTTCGAACCGAAGTTGAATCCAGCGCCAGCCACGCCCACTAAGGTGCCCAAGGCCGATCGGGTCCTCTCCATGGCCGCCTGGCCCGGCTACGCCATGGTTTCAAGAGACCGAACCGCTCTTGAGAAGTCGCGGAAGCTCGTCTTCGCGAGCGAACGAGTGGCGTTTGCATTCGATCTCAGCACCTCCGGGTTGGGAATATCCCCCCACTCGCGGGTTAGGGAGGCAAACCCTATGAACACGCTGTTCGGGAACCAGAACAGGACCGGCATTCTCACTTCGATGACGTCATGGGAGATGGGATATTCGTACTCGGCCGCGGTTGTTCCGCATTGGTTTGAACATACAAAATACCGTGTACCTGTCCGCATCGCCTCGATCATGATCGGGGGGTTCCTGGTCGAAGAGCATGTAAGGTCCGGAGTCTGCAACATCCAGATCGCTCGGCAGGGCAATACACCGAGCGCACGGTCCTGCGACTTATTTGGGCGGAACTGAGGGCTCGGCGGAAGCGAATCCAGTCACACCGTCACCACCCGCAACCCTTCAAACTCGCTCCAGGGTTACAACCGACCGGTGATTACTGCTGCACGGCCCAAGCCAGCCCATCAGGTCCGGCGACTTCCACCTTGCCCACCATCTCCAGCGTCTTCAGGTCGATGACTGCGACGTATCCGTCGCGACCACAGGCCACGTACGCCCGGGCTCCATCCGGCTGCATCTGGACACCGCCTGAGCCGTGAACACCCGGCAGCCGCTTCACTTCCTTCCGCGTGGCCGCGTCCAGAATCACGAGTGCCGATCCGGGAGTGACGAGTACCTGCTTCCCGTCCGGAGTGAACTTTAGGCGGTTGGCGCCGGGCACATTGACGGAGAGGGTGGCGACGACTTTCTTTGCCGCGATGTCGATGATGGAAATGGTCCCGTCCCAGGCGTTGGCAACCCAGGCCTCGCGGCCATTGGGCGAGACGTCGAAGCCCTCGGAGCCGCGGCCAACTGGAATCACGGTAAGCTGCCAGTCGCCACCGGGCGGAATGGGCGGTGGGGGCTGCGCGCCCGGCGGACGTTCTCCGCCTAGTGGCTGGCCAGAACTCGGAGGGGGCGCGCCAGCGGGGGCTTCAGTTTTTTCAAGGATGGTGACGGTGGCAGAGTTGACGTTGGTGGTGAGGATGCGCCGGGCATCGGGGAAGACGTAGAGCATGTGCGTCCGGTTCTGCCCGGTTCCCATGATCCAGTCAATCTTGCCGGCGGCGGGATCGTAGCTGCCGATAGCCTTGGCTGCCTCGGCCGTGAACCAAACCTTGCCCGCCTCGAAGACCAGCCCGTGCGGGCCTGTTAGCGCGCCAAGGTCGATGATTCCGAGCGGCTTTTGGCCCACCAAGTCAATGGAAGTCAGGGTATGGAACCGGCCGAAGCCGTAGTTCGACACGTAGGCTGTTTTGCCATCCGCCGAGGCCACGACCTCGTGCGGATCGTCGCCTACCGGGATCCGCGCCAGGATCTGCAAACTCGCCGGATCAACGATGGACAGGGTGTGATCCTGCTTTGACAGCGCAATCAGCGCTGCTTTGGGAGTAGGCTGGGCGCACGCCCAACCCGCCAGCATGGCCAAGGACAGTACGAGCGCGTAGTTGGGAGATGGCTTCATGGTCTTTCCTTTTGAGGGTCTGCGGTCGAACGTATTGAAGCTTTCAGAGATTGCCAGGTATCTCATCGGGGCGGGACAGACCGGGGATTGAGGCGTGTTGTTTGCCGGAAGGCAAAATACATCCCCCGGGGGCTAAAGCCCGCGCCGATATGCAGCACTAACGGCACGACTGAAGTCGTGCCCTTTCAAAGCCCGGTTCGCAGAACAAGCTCTAGACGAACATGTCTTTGTCGCTTACCGAGTGCGTGGGACGTGACTCCGGCGGCGGGGTTCGAAGCGACTCGATGATGGCTTTGATGGACGCCAACAGGCCGGAGATTTTCCGCATGGGCAGGCTCACGGTCTCGGCCACAAAGCCGCCTGCGCGGTCCACTGCGTCCAGCACCGTGGTAAACATACGGTCGAGCCGGCTGGTCTGGCGGCGCAGCTTATCCAAGATCTCGATGGCCGACGATTGAACCTCGGCGGTCTGTATGCGCAACCCGTGCGCAATCTCCGACAAGTCATCAATCGTGGCTTCAATCTTGGGAGCAAGCCGGGCTAACAGTTCCCGCGAGTTGTCGATGATCGGCATCATCGAGGATCGCAGGTCGTCGACTTCATCTTTCACTGAGCGGGCGGCTTTGCGGATGGCCGTAAAGATGGCCAGCAGAATGATGGTCTGCAGCACGATGGCCGCTGCCGTTATCCCAACGAAGGCCAGCAGAAGGGTATTGTTATCCAATTTAGGCATCGGAGTTATCTCGCGCAGGGCTCCTGCGGGTTTGCTGGAACCTGTTCAAAGCGCATCCCCAAACAACCCAGTCAGAACGGTAGGACGCGTTCAGTCATGAGACAGCGCGCAAGCCGCTATTGGCCACTCGCGCGCCGTCTCCTTTGAGGATGATGGGACAGTACGTGTCTCCGGATCGGCGTGCCGGCCCGGAAAAGCCGTCGCTTAGAGCTCCGTTGTATTGCCGGAGCCTGCGGTTGTCCGGTAGGCCTGGCGTCCGGCATCCACGGCCGCAGTCACCCGGCCGGTCTGTTCGGTTACCAGGCTCTTGCCCCGCTCTACAAACTCTTCCCACTGCGCCCGCCCGCGATCGACCGCCTCGCGGCCGCGCTCCACGTACTCGTTCACCTGTTCCTTGCTCTTGTCCACCAGGGCGCCCACTTCCTGGGCGGCCTGCCGGGTGCGGGCACGCAGATATTCCGTCCCCTCGCGGGCTCCGCTCGCCAAGTCCTCACGGGTCTCTTTGCCGCTCTTGGGGGCATACAAAATCCCCACCAGCGCGCCGACACCCAGTCCGGCCAGGAACCATGCCAAGCCTTGTAACCTGTTATCTTCTGCCATGACGAAACATCTCCTTTCGCTCAGCTTCAAGAATGCCTGAGCGTATCAAATTCCACTCTACGCCGCAAACCCCAGGCTGGTTCTGTGCAAGATGACACACCACCCGCACTCGCGGTGCATGTTATGCCTTTGCGGCAATCCCACCCGCATTGGACGCAGCCTTCAGGCACTAAGTTGCAGTGCCTGCCGGGAAGGCAGCTCTGATGAAGAGGATACGCCCATTCTCCGCTGAGGACCGCTCCGATTTCACGATGCGGAGGGGTACGCCAATCTTCTGGTATCACCAGCCTCATTTGGCGTTCTCGCCGCCGCACCCGCAAGTGCGAGCCAGCACTTCCGCAAAGTGCATCGCCTCGCGATGCCCAAGCTGGCTGATCTGTTCGCGGCAACTGAAGCCGTCGGCCACCAGGATGCTGGTTGACGCGGCGCCCTCAACCGCGGGAAGCAGGCCGTCGCGGGCAATGGCTTTCGAGACTTCAAACTTGTCCGCCTCAAACCCGAACGGACCGGCCATGCCGCAGCAGGTGGAGTTGATGGGTTCAACCACGGCCCCAGCTTTGCGCAGCAGGGCTATTTCATTCGCTGGCCCGCCGAAGACCGCCTTGTGATGGCAATGGCCGTGCAGCAGGATGTGCGCGCCCTTCAATTTGTCTGCGCCGAATTCGGGCGCTTTGGCCGCAAGCCAATCGGCCAGGAGCCACACCTGCTTGCTGAGGCGTTGCGCGCCCGGATCGTTGGGGAACAGTTCCAGCAGTTCGTCCTTAAAGACGCTGGCACAGCTCGGCTCGAGAAAGATGAAAGGCAGACCGGCTTCAATCTGCGGCGCTACGCGGTCGAGCACTTTGGCCAGGTAAACGCGCGCCGCGCCCAGCAGGCCAAAGTCATACAGTGGCCGCCCGCAGCAGATGTGTCCTCGCGGCACCTGCACGCGGAAGCCGGCCTGGGTAAGGACCTTTTCCGCGGCGGCCAGAGTCTGCGGGTGATAGTAGTTGTTCCAAGTGTCCGCCCACAAGACAACCGTCGTGGGGGCCAACTGCATTGCGGGTTTTGTTGAGTCTTTTCCGTTGGTGGCACGCGGCACGTTGGTAGTCTCATCCGACGTGGCCCTTTGCTTCACGAAGCTCCTGGGAGCCAGCATGGGCATCTGGCGTTCCCTGGCGACGCCCACAACAGCCTTGATGAGCGGGCTGGTGAGGCGGCTGCCGAGCACCGCGTTGGTCAACCACGGCGCCAGCGAGCCCCACCGCGCCAGTTGATCTGAGAATCCAAAGACGTAGTGTTTCAGCGGGTGCAGCCGCCCCTTGTAGCGCTGTGCAAGGTATTCCGACTTGTAGGCGGTT
>OCZT010004651.1_pt1 | contig 13797 bp, 12 predicted proteins | sample 1539031 | NCBI WGS metagenome assembly OCZT01 (sample SAMEA3539308, study PRJEB22396) | soil metagenome | biome: tundra; feature: field; material: soil | place: USA | collected 2010-05 | depth 0.15 m
TGCCATTGCCATTGCCATTGCCATTGGCGTTACCGTTGCCGTTGCCGTTGGCGTTGGCGTTTCCGTTTCCATTGGCGCCGTTGCCGTTTCCATTGGCATTGGCATTGGCATTGCCGTTGCCGTTGCCGTTGCCGGAACTATTTCCAGTCCCCGCTGCGGCAGCTGCTGTCATGCCTGACGTTGTTGCGCCCATGCCGGCCGCGGCGTTGCTGCTGCCACCGGCGTCGTTGGAATTGCCCTGACCGGAGCCGTTACCGCCGCCGGTACTCGCTCTGGCTTCGCTTGAGCTCCAAACCGTATCCTTGTTCGCAGCGCTTCTGGCCGAGCCAGGCGCCGATGCCGATCCGCGGGCGAGACCGTGGGTGACCTTGTGGAAATTCAGCCGGACTTCACCCAGCGACGCCGATATCCGCGTCACACCGGGCCTCGCGGCGGCACTGCCCGCGTTCCGCTGCGGCTGGTGTAAGGCGGCGAGGTGGCCGAGCGCGCGGATGAGTTGGCCGTTCGCGGCGCTGCGCGGGGCGGAGAGCCCCGCTTTCGGAACCATGATCCGTTCGATCGACGAGGCGCGGGGCTTGCCCTGCTCGATCGGATTGAGCGTGCCGGACCCGCTCAACGAAAGACCGGGTTTGCCATGCGCAAAGACGGTCGCAACCTGGCCGGGCATCACTTGCGCAATCTGGCCCGACTTGAAGTCCGCCACCTCGACCTGCCCCCTCAGCACGTCGACGCTGGTGCTGGCGGCGTTCACCGAGACGCGGAACTGCGTTCCCTTGACCACAGCGGCGAGGTACGGCGTCTCGACCTCGAAATGTTTGACGTTGCGCTTTTCCACATCAAGAAGGATCGAACCTGCCTGCTGTACGATCGTCGTCGACAGCCCTTCCTTCTTCTCCGTGGGCAAGCCGACCACCGAGTTCGGCGAGACCAGAATCGTTTCCTCGCCGCGTACCAGCAGCACGCGGCCGTTGCGGCCGGTGCGGATGGTGTCGCCCGGCTTCAAGACCTCTTCTTTTCCGAGCGAAACCTGCTGGGCGCCGGTCGTGGTCATCCATACGTCGCCCGACGATTTGCTGACTGACCAGGCTCCCGCTTCGGCAGCGGCAGCACTGGAGGCCGCACCCAGAACGAACGCCATCGTCAAGATGCGCCAAAACCCACTCGCCCTAAGCATTGAAACCTCCATCTGCCAGCAACTGACCCGCAGGCTTACCGAAAATGTATCAAGATTAAATGAGTGCGACCGGCCGAATTTACGCGCCGCTTTAACGGTTCGTTGACCATAAAAATCTATGAAAAATCATGTGGCTAGTGGTTTTTCAAATGTTCGCTGAGTGTCATCCGGGAAACTACGGAGGTGCGGTATCCTGGGCGGGAGCAGGGCCGCATCGCGGTACGGCCAAATTCGCGGCCGCCGGCCTGGTGCTGATGTTGTCAGCGGTGGTGTCGGCGCCAGTAAAAGCCCAGCAACCGGGCTTCGATCCGAGACAGACAGAAAAGCGTTTCGACGAATTGCAATCCGGACAGGCGCCGGCCGACCGATCCGCGTTGCGGATGCCGCGTCTGTCCCGGCCGGAGGTCGCAGCTGACACCAAACCGCTGTTCCAACTTCACGGCGTTTCGCTGACCGGCGCCCAGGCGATACCGCGCGATCAGATCATAAGGGCGTATCAATCCTATCTTGGGAAACAAGTCTCCCAGGCCGACCTTGCTGCGATCGCCGGATCCATCAGCGACCTCTATCGCGCAGCCGGCTTTCACTTGAGCCGGGCGATCGTTCCAGCGCAGGATATTGCGGACGGCCGGGTTCGTCTTGAGGTGATCGAAGGCGGCATCACGGAAGTGGCGCTGAAAGGCGAAGGCGCGGAGCAGTTCGGCGTGCGGCCGCTTCTCGCGCCCGTTCTGGCCGAACATCCCTCGCGACTGGCGACGCTGGAACGGCAGCTGCTGCTGATCAACGGCCGGCCGGGAGTGCGCATCGCCGATACCGCTCTGGAAGAGATCGGCGGCCCGACCGGCCATTTCCGCCTTATCGTCTATGTGAAAACCTGGCACATCTACACCTCGTTCGGGGTGGACAATCTGGGCTCATCGGCGGTCGGCCCCTGGCAGACCTATGCGATGGGCGCATTCAATTCCTACCTGCTGCCCGGCGACACGCTGGCGCTCAATCTGTCGACCACGCCCGGCGATCCGCGCGAGCTTGCGTTCGGCCGGCTGTCCTACGATGTCCCGGTCGGCGCCGACGGGATGCGGATCGGCGCGTCCGCTCTGTACAGCGAGGTTCGGCCGGGCGACTTCAGGCGCCTGTACAATGACAACACCAGGACCGACGCTTTCGAGATCCGCGGCAGCATTGTTCCGCTGCAGTCGCAAAGATCGGCACTGACGCTCACCGCAGCAGCGGGTTTCAGCAACGTTTCCGAGAGCAACGTTTTCGGCCCGTTCTACAACGATCACATCCGCACCGTGAGCCTGACCTCCGACTACAGGCTGCAGGACAATTTCGGCGGCAACAATTACTTCACGCTGACGTGGCGTCAGGGTCTCGATATCCTGGGCGCCTCGCACCTGGGCGACGATTTTCTGTCGCGCGACGGCGCGTCGGGCAATTTCTCGGTAATGGATGCCTGGTTCACACGCTATCAGACGCTGTCCGATGCCTGGTCGGTGAAGATGTCAGCGGCCGGCCAGATCGCCTCCGGCCCGCTGTTCACCTCGCAGCAATTCTATCTGGGCGGTGCGGCCTTCGGACGGGGCTACGGCAGCGCCGAGATCAGCGGCGACAATGGCATCGCCGGCTCGCTTGAACTGCGTTTCGATCAAAAGCTGAATTTTCAATACCTGACCGGTTATCAGCTCTACGGCTTCGTCGACGCCGGTACTGCCTGGAACGACGGATACAGCTACGCTGACGGCCTTGCACTAACCTCCGCCGGCGCCGGTGTACGGTTCTTTCTGGGTGGCGATCTGCAGGCCGACATCGCGGTGGCCTTCCCGCTGAGCTACCGCGCGCCGGACAACTCAAGCCGCAGTGCCAGGTTGTTATTTTCGCTATCGAACGCCTTCAAGCTCTGTCCGGAAAGAGCGCAGACGCGCTGCCTTTAGGTCAGCCGGAACTCCCGCGAGCACCGCTGCGCTCACCGCAGTCAATGTTGCACTGAACGGAACTTCCGGGGATCGGGGACATTACCCTTCGCCACGCAACTGTGACCCAAAGGGAGAATGCCAAATGAAGCGTCTTATGCTGATCGGTGCCGCCGCGCTCTGCGCGTTGACGATGATGACCGTGCCGCCGGCTGGCGCGATGCCGTTGGCACTGTTATCCCCTGCCGCCACCCAGGCAGGCGTCGATACTATCCAGGTGCGTGGCGGTCATGGTCACGGGCACATGGGACACGGCGGCCGCGGGCATCACTACGGATGGTCGCGTGGACGCCATCGCGGCCGGCACTGAATTCAATCCCGCGATTTCCAGTGGGTCGCCCCGGGGGGCGCAGCTTGTGGTTGCGCTGATCTGCCTTACCTCCCAATTTCCTGAACAAGTTGAGCCCGGCCTTGCGCCGGGCTTTTTGTTGGCGTCGCGCGTGAAACCCGCATTGGCCTGATTTGAGAACAAGATATTACGGGAAAGGCCGTTCCGCGCGCGCAACGCTTTATCGATTCCTTAAGCTTTTGGTGTATCTCGATCTGATGGAAGAGCATCGGATTGCACCCAGGCATCGGGTCTTGAAGGCCGGAACGATTGAGTTCGGCGGCGGCGCCATCAATTGCATGGTCCGCAATGTCTCGGCTGGCGGCGCAGCTCTGGAAGTGAGCAGCCCAGTCGGAATCCCCGAGCATTTCAGGCTGTTCGCAGACGGGTCTCATCTGCCCTGCCACGTCGTCTGGCGAAAAGAAAAGCGGATCGGGGTCGCCTTCGACTCCTGAGTCGATGTGAGGGACACTCAGCCGTGTTCACTCGTATCGCAATGCCTCGATCGGATCGAGGCTGGCGGCCTTCCGCGCCGGGTAATACCCGAAGAAGATGCCCACGGCGGCAGAAAACAGGAATCCGCCGGCGACGGCCGCCAACGAGATCGGAGCGGGCCAGCCGGCGACGACCGAGATCATCTCGGAAAACAACACACCCACGAGAATTCCGGCAATTCCACCGGTAACGCTCAAGATCACGGATTCCGCAAGAAACTGCAGAAGAACATGCGTCCTTCGGGCGCCGATCGCCATGCGCAGACCAATTTCTCGCGTTCGCTCCGTCACCGACACGAGCAGGATGTTCATGATGCCGATGCCGCCCACGATAAGCGATATCGATGCGACAGCAGCGAGCAGCAGCGCCATGATGTGGCTACTGCTTTCGGCGGTCTCCGCGATCTGGCTCAGGTTGCGAACGGAGAAATCATTGACATCGCCGGGCCGGATATGGTGTCGGCGCGTCAGAATTTCCGTAACCTCGCCGATTGCCGGTTGAACCTGGCTGGCATCGGTTGCCTGGACATAGATCTGGTTCACGTAGCCCATCAGTCGCTGCTGGAGGTTGTAGGGATTAGGCGGTGACGGATAGACCCAGTTGAGAGGAACCTGTTGCTGGCTTGGCGCCGCGACGCCAAGAACCTTGCGCTGAGCGGTCGTGAAGGCGGTCATGACGAGATCGTCCTGATCCGTCCCATAGGACGTTTGCCCCTTGGAGGCGAAGACGCCGATGACGCGCAAGGGCACACTTTTGACCTGAATCACCGCGCCGACCGGATTCTCACTGGCGCCGAACAGTTGACGGGAAACCGTCTGACCGAGGACCACGACAAGCGCGGCATTGTTATCGTCCTCTTGCGAAATACCGCGTCCCGAGGCGATTTGCCAATTGGTGGTCGGCGGATAGTTGGCACTGACTCCCTGAATGTTCGTCGTCCAGTTTTGATTGGCATATTGGACCTGTCCCATCTGGCGGATGAGATAGCTCACGCTGCCAACAGCTGGAGCTTCACGACGGAGTGCTTCGGCGTCCACGACGGTGAGGGTGGAGGCACTCCCTTGTCCGCTGCGCATCCCGCCCATCGTGGTGGCGCCCGGGACCACCACCACCAGGTTGGTACCGAGGCTCTCGATCTGCTTGCGGACCGCTTCGTTGGCGCCCTGACCGACCGCGACCATGGCGATAAGCGCGGCAACTCCAATGAAGACACCCAGCATGGTCAGCGCCGACCGCATCTTGTTGCGGGCGAGTGCCTGGAATGCCGCGGCCACGATCATCAAAGCGAAAGCCCGCACAGTGGCCGCGCTGCCGGCGGCAGCTGGCGCCGGCAGCCGCGGGTTGGGAAGCGAACCAGCGGGCAATACCCCGGTCGACGCTCCCGGCTGTGGGCGGACGGCTTGCCTTCGTTCGTCCGATATCACTTCTCCGTCCCGCATGGTGATGACCCGGCCGGCATAGGTCGCAATGTCGGATTCATGCGTAACGACAATAATCGTAACGCCCCGCTCGCGGTTGAGCGCCTGGAGCGTCGCCATGATCTCGTGCGACGTCTTGGTATCGAGATTGCCCGTTGGCTCGTCCGCAAGCAGCAAAATCGGATTGTTGATCAGGGCGCGCGCGATGGCGACGCGCTGCTGCTGACCGCCGGACAATTGCCCTGGTGTATTGCGCTCACGGTCGGCCAGACCGAGGAGCTTGAGCGATGCCCGCGCCCGTTCGGTGCGCTCAGTGCGACTCGAAGCCCCTCCCGCGGCATAGAACAATGGCAGCGCGACGTTCTCGATCGCGCTGGTACGGGCGAGAAGATTGAAGCTCTGAAAAACGAAGCCCAATCGTTCGCTGCGGATGCGCGCGAGTTCTGGCTCTGTCAGCCCTGCGACATTGACCCCCTCCAAATAATATTCTCCGCTGGACGGCCGATCCAGACAGCCGAGCAGCGACATCAACGTGGACTTCCCTGATCCGGATGATCCCATGATGGCGATAAACTCGCCCGGCTCGACGGTCAAATTGACGCCGCGCAATGCATGCACATCGACGTCGCCGACATGATATGTCCGCGTTGCGTTCACGACCCTGATGATTGGTTCCGGCATATTTGGCCTGCGAACGTATGTTCGAGCGGAATTAGCGACCGAGACGAGGCATGACGGCTTTTTTTGCCGTCGCTATCTGCTCTGCGGTGATAACGAAATCGCCCGACTTCGCGTCGCCACTGACGATCTCCGTGAAACTATCGTCGTCCAGCCCGGTCACCACCGGTATGGCAACCGGTTGGCCGTCGCGCAGAATCCAGATTTGCGCCTGGCCGGACTGACCGGCGCTGGCGAGACCGCTGGGCACGTACCGGAGTGCCTGGTTTGGCACCCGGATCACGTCGTTGCGTTGATCGACGACGATGCGGCTGGCGGCCGTCATGCCCGGCATAAGCATCAGATCCGAATTGTTAACGCTGATTACGATGTCGTAGGTCACGACGTTCTGAACGGTCTGCGGTGATTGACGGACCTGACTTACCATACCCTCGAAGGTCCGCTTTGCGTATGCGTCCACCGTAAAGGTTGCTTTGTTGCCTAGCTTGATGCCGCCGATATCGCTTTCGCTCACATTCGCGTCGACTTCCATCTTGGTGAGATCGGTAGCGATGAGAAATAGCGTCGGGGTCTGAAAGCTCGCCGCGACCGTCTGTCCCATGGTCACATTGCGCGAGACCACAGTGCCGTCTACCGGGGAAACAATGCTTGCATAGTCGAGATTGACCTGCGCGGCATCGAGCGAGGCCTGACGTTGCTGAATGGTTGCCTGATCGAACGTTATCTGCGCCAGCGCCTGATCATAGGTACTCTTGGCGCTGTCATATGAGTCTTGGGAGACGGCGTGAGTCTGCACGAGGGTGGCGGCACGGTCGAGGGCGAGCTTCGAGTAGGTAAGGTTCGCCTTGTCCTTTTCGAGTTGCGCTTTTGCGACCGCCAGATTTGCTCTGTTCTGGTCGACGACGCTCTGATAGGGACGCGGATCGATCTTGGCGCAGACCTGTCCCTTCTTCACCTGGGTGTTGTAGTCACAATATAGCTCCTGAATGATCCCGGAAACGGCTGCCCCGACAATAATCGTGAGTTCGGGATTGACGGTTCCAGTTGCTGTCACGGTCCGGGTCACGGCACCCTTTGCCACCGGCACAGTTACGTAGCGGAGGGTGCTGCGTCCAGCGAAAGTCCACCAGGTCGCGGTCGCAATCGCAACGATGAGCAGCGACGCCAGCCCGGCAATCAGCCAATGTCTCTTGGAGTCGGGCTTGACTTTGATCGGAGGCGTCACCGGAAACGGGACAAGCTTGCTGGAAAGCTTCTGCTCACTCGGTTCCGGGATTATGCGTTCGTTCATCATCATCCTCCACCGATCACACATCGCATCGGCAGCACTACTACCTGCATTTAATTCTGCCCCTTTGACTGTCTCGGCAACGGCATATTTCTTGTAAGAATTGCCTGAGATTTCAAAGGACATATTGATTTGGGTCAACGAGACTCCCGCATTTGCATGAGATTTGCAGCAAGATTTGCAAAGTGACTGTCAAGCTACGAACAGTCAGGACGACATCCGCAATCGTAAGAATGCAACGTTGAAAAAGTGGTGCGGCTACGCGCACATTCCAAATCGGATTCCTTCACAGCGAGAAAGCCCAACGCGGCAGACACGATCGGCACAGCGCGTTGGCGGGAGATACCACGACCATCAGCAATGGCATGGCCGCTCCCACTGAAAGCATCACGGCAGATGCGAGTGTTCCCTGTATCGAACGCGCTGTGGTGATTTCGAGTTCATCGCGCACGTAAGCGGGCGCGTCATGGTCCGCCCCCGCCTTTTTCGGCCGTTCGGAAATACACGGCGGTAAATCGCGCGCCTTGTCCGTCGTCGCCGCACCGGCCCGCAATCCTCCGCCAACCGCGGCAGGAAGGAAATCTAGGGCCGAAAAAGAAGATCAGATTGACGCAAATCAACTATGTCCGTTGCCCGACATTATATTTGTACCGGTCAGAGACTCGTTTGAAACGCTGATTGCGGTCGCTCGGACAAATTACTCGAGATGGAGGGAGCCTTGAAAACCGCCGCGCATGACGATTTTAACCCTCAGGCCTTCCTCGCGGAGGTCGGCGAGGGAAAGACTGTGTCGAGATATCACAAGAACCAGATCGTCTTTTCGCAGGGCGACCCGGCGGACTCGATCTTTTACATCCAGAGAGGCAGGGTCAAAGTTGTCGTGCTGTCCGAGCAGGGCAAGGAGGCGGTCGTCGGGATTTTCGAGCCCGCACAGTTCTTCGGCGAGGGCTGTCTGAACGGCAATCCGCGCCGGATTTCCACGACTACAGCACTGGAAGAATGCGTCATCACCGCGATTACGAAGTCCGCGATGCTTGCGGCCCTTCACTGCCACCCAAAATTTTCGGCGCTCTTCCTGGCCTATCTGCTGACCCGGAATAACCGGATCGAGGAGGACCTGATCGACCAGCTGTTCAATTCAAGCGAGAAGCGGCTGGCGCGCCTTCTGCTGCTGTTGGCGAACTTTGGCAAGGATGGCAGACTGCAGCCGATCAAGGTTCATATCAGCCAGGAAACGCTGGCGGAGATGATCGGAACGACCCGGTCGCGCGTCAGCTTCTTCATGAACAAATTTAGAAAGCTGGGTTTCATCAGCTACAATGGCGAGATCGAGGTACACAATTCACTGTTGAATGCGGTCCTGCACGACAAGCCGCAGATTCAGAGGGATTAGCCTGCTGTCGCCGGCGTGAGGCGGCCGGTCGGCGCCATCAATTTTATACAGACTCCGTTTGCACCCGCCCAAGGATGATCAACCGAAACCATGGCGCGAACCGAATGCCAAAATCTCCAATAGTTGGACCGCAGAGCAATCGGTTGCTCGGCGCCCTAGAGCCATCCAGTCGCAAACGGATCGCCCCCCATCTCGAGCCGATCAGGCTCAAGCTGGGCGCCGTCGTCTGTGACGCCGGCGGATTGCTTAAACATGCCTATTTTCCGGAAGGCTCCGTTCTCTCGCTGTTGACCGTGCTGGAGAACGGCTCGGCCATCGAGACCGCGAACATCGGGCGCGAGGGAGCCTTCGGCCTGTTTGCGGCCATGTATAGCCGTGTCTCATTCAACCGATGTATGGTGCAATTGGAGGGCGGCATGGTCCGCTGTCCGATCGAACTGCTGCAATCGGAATTCAGGACCAGCGAACACGTCCGCAACCTTTTCGTCAGCTATTCGGAGACACTGCTGTCACAGGTTCAGCAGACCGTCGCTTGTAACGCCTTGCACAGCACCGAAGAGCGGATGTGCCGCTGGTTGCTGATGATGCATGACCGCGCCGAGGGCGAATCGCTGCCCTATACCCACGAGTTCCTGTCGCATATGCTCGGCGCCAACCGAAAGTCTGTCACGCTGGCGGCACAGGCGCTGCAGACGGCCGGTCTGATCAGCTACCGCCGCGGGCGGATTCAAATCGTTGATCGTACTGGTCTCGAAAAGGCGTCATGCGAATGCTATGCGATCGTCAAGGAGCGGTTCGATGCCTTCCTGTCGCCGCCCTCGACCGCGGTTCAGGGCGACACCGGCCAACGGAAGCGGTAAGGAGCCCTGGTTCAAGTTGTGGTCTGGCAAACCGGGGTCGGAGCCGCTTCTACTATGGCTGTCAATTGCCGCGCTAACTCCATGAAATGCTTCTGCAAATTGAAGTTCTGAACGTCGCCCACCAATTGCATGCAGTCCGCCGCCATGCGCAGGCATTCAAGCTCCAGCTTCCGCCTCGCTTGCGCCCCCCTGCTGCGTGGACCGCCCGCCAGCCAGCCGAAAGATTTCCGATTCCAGCGCGGTGCCTAGCCCATCGCCCAGCTGGGCGCAGCCTGATGCCAGGCGCACGCATTCCAGCTCGAGCTTCCGCGAATGGTCCGAATTCACTGCGCACCGCCTCTAAACAGGGATGCTTAATCATGGCACACCGATGCACGGTTTGTCGGTGGCCCATACCACAGAGGGAAGCAGAAAGCAGCCCGCGCCAAGCGTTCGTTCAACCCCCGACGACTGCCGCTTTTCATCGCGATATGAAAGATCGGCCGGAATCACTTACGCGATACGGATCCACCCAGGTCCAGGATGCAAGCGCATTCTACTTGTCAGCTCCAGGGTCGCGGAGTGCCGCGAGATTTTCTTCTGCACGTTTGCGAATGATATCGAACGCTTCCTTCTGAGATTTGACCGCCATCTCGGCGAGTTCGCGCATATTCGAAAGCGCGGTCTGGAAAGCGTGCGACGCCAAGTCCATGCGCTTGGTGCTCGCATCCTCTCCTTGTATGGTGCCGACCGCCTGCTTGATCGATTCCTGCAGGATCTCAGCCTGTCGATGAACCAGCGCCTGCCAGCCTTCGAACGCGACACGATTGGCCTCGGTCAGAGCTTCGATATTCCTTTTTTCGCGATCCATGATCGTGGCGAGATCGACGCCCGGCAGTTTGAAATCTTTCATCAGCTTCGTGAAGTCGAAGTTCGGCATCTTCCCAAAGTCGCCAAACAGTGAGCCCTTGTTCTCGTCGGTCATTTGTGTCGCTCCCGTCGTGAAGGATTGCTGTCCTGCGATCCATGCTTCTGCAGCGCTTTCGCAAGCATGATACGGCATCCGCCGGTCGTCTATTTGACTTTGCGACCCTTAAAGAAGCCCTTGTTGGTCGTGTTCTGCTTGATATTGGCCGTATCGCCCTGCTCCAGGGTGTTCACGTCAGCATGTATTTTCGGCATCTGGTTCGCGGCCTCGGAATTATCACCGGTCCCTTTGTGACTTCGATTGGCAGGCGGTACCGGTGGCATATGACTGTGTTTGGACATCTCGATTCCCCAAATTGATCTGTAAAAAGTAAAACGCCGCCGGCGTGCGAAAGTTCAAATTCTGCCCAGCAATAGCAGAATCACCAGAATGACGATGATCAGGCCCAGGCCTCCGCCACCATAATACCCGGTGCCATAGAATGGCCCGCCGCCTATTCCGCTAAAGCCACCAAGCAGGGCTATTACAAGAATTAATGAGTATAATTGTCCCAATTGACATTTCAGCCTCCGTGGGTTTGTCGTTCAGTCCACATTTTCGAGACCAGGCGCCGCATTCCGAAATGAAGAAAAACTTCGCAATGCATCATCCGGCAGCAACTTATAAAAGAACCTCAATCCGTTTCACGAGTACCATCCCGCCTCTGCTCACAATGCTGCGCGCAATGACGCGCAAACATCGATCTGCGCGCGACTAGCTTCACCTCCCGCAATCCATTTTCTCAATCACGATCCCGCCACCGGTCCATTCCCAACAACTGCCTGGCGAACCGCCGCTTCTGCTGATCATCAAGGCTTGCATACAGCGGTTGGGCGGCATCGGCGAGCGCCTTCCGATCGGCGGAACGCTCGCTCATGAATTTGGCCTCCTCGCGCATTTGTTCGATCGCATCGAGGGGAGCTTTCTGCTGCGCGCGTTCGGCTTGCAGTGCGATCTGGCGATCGGCGTCTCTCTTGCCCAGGTCGTTCATGGCGCTCTCGAAGCCAGACCAATTCTTCTCCTGCTCCGGGGTGAGGCGCAGGTCAGCTTTGATGCGAGCCGTGTGCGCAGCGAATTCATTGGTGATTTGGTTTGCGGTGAGCTCAGCGCGGTCCGAGCGGTCGCGGGCGAAGGTCGAACGGTATCGCTGCGGAGTTCCGAGCACTCCCTCAACGCCGCCAACGATTCCGCCAACGCCGGCGCCGACGGCACCTCCAACCGGGCCTGCAGCGCGATTACCCGCAGCGGCTCCTTCTTCCGCGCCCCGAACGACGCCCTGAGCCTGCGCTGCCGAGGGCATGGCAAGAGCGACGAGGACACTCGCGGTCATCATGAAATGAGGTTTCATATGCGATCTCCCTTGAACATTTTGCCCGGATGAGTGTTGGGGGCGTGATTTATGATCTAGATATCGCGCACGGCCTGCCTTGATTTAGCGCAATCTCAGCGCGAATAAGGACGTTCGCTGCCGAAACCTCTGGGCGCCGGCGCTGGAATTGGGACAGCGCCACTTACCGGATTCGGATAGAGCGCGGACAGTCGTCGCGGCGGTAATTAGCTTTTCCAAACCAAGTTCATGAAAACTCGACGCAGGCTAACAGCAAGCGCCAACATCGAGAATCATTCGATAGCTTTGCAACGGATGGCCTCGACTGACGCGCTGATCAGGGCTGACTTTCTGTTACTGCCTGTTACTGCGGAATACTGTTGATTCAAATCAACGACGACCACCCATTCACGCCGCAACTTCCCACCTCTTCCGTTCAGGGACTGAGTATCGGAGGTTACAACTATGGACAAGGACCGGGTCGTCGGATCGGCGAAGCAAATCAAGGGCACAGTCAAGCAGGTGGTCGGCAAGGCGGTGGGCGACGCCAAGCTGGAGGCGGAAGGCAACGCTGACAAAATTGAGGGTCAGGTTCAGAACGCCATCGGCGGCGTCAAGGATACGCTCAAAGGAAAATAGGCCAGCTCTGCGAGCTTATTTTTCACGTTAGCCTTGGGATCTCCCCATAGCCGAAACGGCAAGGGCCTTTCATCTGGAGGCATCGATGGTTTTTGAAACAGTTGAAATTTCTACGCCTGTCGAGGAGAGCCCCGCGGTATCATGGCCAGCGATTGCGGCCGGTGCCATTGCGGCCGCCGCCCTGACCCTCGTTCTCCTTGCATTCGGTGCTGGCATGGGGTTCTCGGCCGTATCCCCGTGGGGCAATTCCGGCATATCGGCGAGCACATTCCAAATTACCACAGGTCTCTATCTGATCGTGGTCGCGCTGCTCGCCTCTGCCATGGGGGGTTACGTCGCCGGGCGGTTGCGTACAAGATGGGTCGGCGTCCATACCCACGAAGTCTTCTTCCGCGACACAGCTCATGGCTTTTTGGCGTGGGCATTCGCCACGGTGATCGGCGCTGGGTTTTTGGCCGCTGCGGCCAGCAACATCGCTGGCGGCGCATCACCGGGACTTGTACCGGCAGCCAATGTATCGGCAACTGCTGGCTCCGGCAGCCCTTTGGATTATTATGTGGACGCGCTGTTGCGACCCAATCCTGCCGCAAGTCCAAATGCCACCGATCCGGGAGCTGCTCGCCGCGAAATCGCGGGTATCCTGACCAAGGGCATTGCTGACGGCGATATTGCGGGGCCTGATCGCACCTATGTGGCGCAAGTCATCGTGGCCCGCACGGGGCTTAGTCAGGCTGATGCCGACAAGCGGGTTTCGAACGTCATCGACCGGGCAAAGACTGATTTGGACAACGCTCGAAAGGCAGCGGCCAAACTGTCTCTGTGGCTCACCGCCGCTCTGCTTATCGGCGCCTTTGCTGCCAGTCTGGCGGCCACGCAAGGCGGAAAAGTCCGGGATTTTAACGCCAGTCTTACCGACGGGTAGGCAAGACCGGAACAGAGGAGGAAATCATGGGTCGTGGAATTCTGCTTTACCTGTTGGGAGTTCCCATTCCGATCATCATTCTTCTCGCCCTCTTGCGGCATTAAATAGCCGAGGAGTTCTCCGAGAAATTATGCAACTCGTTTTGTTTGACGCCCAGCTTGCCGTGTCGCGACGAACATCAATTCACTGCTCCGCCTTCGCGAAGCGACCAACCGTCGCAAAGTTACATTTGATTGCGACCGCGTTGCTGCAATTGATTCTATTAGAACCGACGCGCGCAGCCGATGGAAATCCGGACGAATGCGGTCTTGCATCGGTCTATTCAAGCCTGAGCGAGGAGACGGCAAGCGGAGAAG
>OCZT010004652.1_pt1 | contig 13797 bp, 10 predicted proteins | sample 1539031 | NCBI WGS metagenome assembly OCZT01 (sample SAMEA3539308, study PRJEB22396) | soil metagenome | biome: tundra; feature: field; material: soil | place: USA | collected 2010-05 | depth 0.15 m
GCCCCAGTCTCATGATCCGGAACCCCCGGCAAATATCCCCGCGCACGGCGTAGCACACCCATCTCACAGGGAATTCCTGCTCGTCGCAGTCTTTATCCTGTTCTCTTCCCTCACCTTATTTCTGATTGAATATGACCGACTGCGCTTGGCGGGCCCAGCTCTTGAATCATGGACCCAGTCCCTGCTCAGCGGCACCGTCCCCGCGCCCGACCAGTACCGCATCGCGATGCCTCTGCTCGCTCATTTTCTCGAGATTCACATACACCTGAGGGTCAACCAATCCCTTCCCCTCATCGAATGCCTCGCCTACGCATTCACCCTGACCTTGCTCTACCTCCTGTTCAGATTCTCGCCCCAGGTCGAAAAAGCCACGCATCCCAATCGCCTCGTTCTCCTCGGACTTTTCCTCGCCGCTGCCCAGTTCCCCATCCTATGGATCTTCCCCTGGGCGCGCCCGGAGACACTGCCAACCGCCTTCTATCTCGCAGCGATCGTCCTCCTCATCGTCCATCGAAGTCGGATGCCTTTCGCGGTCGTCTGCCTGCTCGCCACTCTCCTTAGCCTTGGCCAGGCGCTGGCGCGAGCCGACGTGCCCGTCGTAGTCGGCGCCGCGGTCCTCCTGGCTGCGGCAATGGCCATCCCCTTCCCGCGACCCCGCTCTCACGTGGCGGCTCTGGGATTGCTGTGTGCTGCCATAGGAGGAGGCGTGCAACTCTACCTGCAGCGCATCGTCTTTCCCACCGCCACCTATCCCGCGAACGTGCCGGGAGTCCAACTGCTCACGAACTTAAACCTTACCTATCCTCCACTTCATCTACCCATCTTCTTCACCGCTCTACTTCCCTTGATCGTCACTGTGGTCCTGCTTCGCCGGCACCGCCTCCATCTCGACTCCTCCGACAAACTGGTTCTCCTCATCTGTCTCCTCTATCTCCCCGTCTGGATTACAGTCGGGCTCTTGGTGGAGGTCCGGATATTCGTCCCCTTCCTCTTCCTTGCGTCCCCCACAATCGCAAAGATCTGGGCCGCATATCTGTCCGGAGAAAGCGACGACACGCATCCGCACTTATCCGCACAGCCTCGCTAGGCAACATCCGCCAGTTCTCTGAACTTTGCGGAGTGTGGCGCTCACCCCATGTGCGGGAAGATACTTGCATGAGAGCCCATCGAATGTTCAAGCCAATCCAGACAGACCTGCCAGCGCACACATCCCACGGCATGGGGAACCCGCCCGCTCAGCCGTCGAACCCGCCCGCCGCACACGCCGTGCCCAGTCTCTTCCCCGGTCGCCAATGGCAGCAGGTACTCGAGCGCGACGCCCATGCCGACGGCCAGTTCTTCTACGCCGTGAGGTCGACCAGGATCTACTGCCGCCCTAGTTGCCCAAGCCGCCGTCCGGCAAAAAAGAACGTCAGCTTCTTCCCCACCGCCGCCGCCGCACAGCAAGCCGGCTATCGCGCCTGCAAGCGCTGCGAGCCGGATCGCGCCACCCCGCGGCCCGACCCCCAGGCCGCCGTCATCGCCGCAGCCACCGAGTACCTCACCGAGCACGCATCCGAACGGACCCGCCTCGACGATCTCGCCAAGGCAACCGGCGTCGGCCGCCTGACCATCCTGCGCGGCTTCCGCCGTGTGCTCGGCGTCTCGCCAGGAGAGTTCGCCAAGGCCCAGCGCGTCGCCCGCTTCAAAGACGCTCTCCGCCCGGCCAAGACTCCATCCCAGCGCAATGCCTCGCCCGCCCCGGCCGCAAAGCGCATCACCGACGCAATCTACGAGGCCGGCTTCGGTTCATCCAGCCGCCTCTACGAGGCCAGCGGCGAAGCCCTGGGAATGACGCCGCGCGTCATGCGCGAGGGTGGCGCCGGCCTCGTCATCCGTTACACCACCGCCGCAAGCCCGCTTGGGAGGATGCTGGTCGCCGCCACCCCCACCGGAATCTGCGCAATCGCCTTCGGGCGCGACGACGCCGAACTAGTCGCCGATCTGCGCAAGCGCTTCGACCAGGCGGAACTCGTCGCCGCAAAGGGCAACACAGGATGGCTCGCCGAGGCCGTCGCCTTCGTCCTCAGCCAGACCGGCGAGCATCCCCTCGCCGCCACCTTCCCGCTCGACGTTCGCGCGACCGCCTTCCAGCAGCGCGTGTGGAAGGCGCTGCAACAAATCCCGCGCGGCCAGACGCGAAGCTACTCTGCCCTGGCGCGAGAACTCGGAAAGCCTACCGCCGCTCGCGCCGTCGCCGCAGCATGTGGCGCAAACCCAGTAGCCCTCGCCGTCCCCTGCCACCGCGTCGTCGGACAGGATGGAAGCCTCACCGGCTACCGCTGGGGCGTCGAGCGCAAACGCAAACTGCTCGCCGCCGAAGCCACGACCCCGCTTGCCCTCCGGAGTAGCAGCGGGCTATAGAGACTGCGGTAAAACCCCGCGCCTTTTGGAGTAGCAGCGGGCTTTAGCCCGCGGTAACCAGCCGCCCAAAAGAAAGGGGCTTCAGCCCCGGTTCTCCTCTACTCGCGCGCCCAGCGGTCCACTGTCACAAACCGCGTCGCGGTCCCGGCGTGTGCCGACAGCAGCCGGTCCACCGCGCATACCGTATCCATCCGCGGCGAACTCATCGCCCGATGTCCCCCATCGTGCAGCAGCAAATTGGACGACCGCCCCCGCCGCCTGTTGTTTGCAATCCCCGCATCCAGCTTGCTGAGAATCCGGTCCGCCCCGATAGGATCCCAGTCGTAGCCAGTCACATTCCACAGAACAGGCGTCAACCCAAGCTCTCGTGCCACGCGGAAAACCACCGGCCGCCTCGCACCGAACGGCGGACGGAAGTATTCGATCGCAGCGCCGGTAATGTCTTCGAGCGCCGCATTGCAATCCGCCAACTCCTGCCGCACCCTGGCCGCCGGCTGGACCGACAGCTTGGGATGACTCATGGTGTGATTTCCCAGCAGGTGCCCCGCCGCAACCACCTGCCTCGCGATCTCGGGCTGCATCCGCACGAAACTCCCCATCGCAAAGAATGTCGCCCGAACCCTGTGCCGTGCGAGCACTTCCAGAAGCTGAGACGTCGCCGCATCGTTAGGCCCATCGTCGAAGGTAAGCGCCACCTCGTTCGGGTCGTCCCCCGCAATCAGCGCCCGCCCAAATATCTGCGACGTCGGCCACACCGACGCGTACATCAGGCCACCGCCAACCAGGCCGAGTGCCGCCACGCCGGCCGCTACTTCCGCAATCGCTCCCGGCACGTCAGTCCTTCCCTGCCGCCCCGCCCGACTTGAGCAGTGCCCCGTCGGCCTTCAGCAGCCCAAGCACCTCTTCAGCGTGACCCGCCGGCGTCACCTTGGGGAACACATGCAGCAGGCGCTGTCCGCCTCCTGTGTCCGGCCCGATCACATACGTCGTGCGCTCAACCCCGGTCACCGGCTTCCCGTACATCTTCTTCTCCTTCAGCAGGTCGAAGCGCTTGATCAACACCATGTCCGGATCGGCGAGCAGATCGTACGGAAGCTCGTACTTGTCTTTGAACTTCTTCTGCGCCTTCACCGTGTCCCGCGAAATTCCGAGCACAACAATCCCCGCCTTCCGAAACTTCTCAAACGCGTCGCGGAAGCCGCACGACTCCAGCGTGCATCCCGGCGTGTCCGCCCGCGGGTAGAAGAACAGCACCACCGGCGAGTTCTTGTAGTCGCTCAGCCTCACAGTCTTGCCGTCCTGATTCTCGAGCGTGAAATCCTTGACCATATCGCCTGCCTGCATGTGCCTCTCCTTACTTGTTTCTGGATCTCGAAGCCACCCCACGGCAATATCTGTTCTAGACGAGCCCCGCCAGCGTCTTTTCCAGCGACGCCGAATCTTCCACGTTGAACGTAGGCGCCGCCGCATCCTTGCCCTGAATCTGTCTCATCAACCCGCTGAGCACGCGCCCCGGGCCAACCTCGACGAAGTGGGTCGCGCCCTGGCCAATCAGTAGTTCGATGCACTCCACCCACCGCACCGCTCCGGTCACCTGCGCGATCAGCGCTTCTCGCGCAGCTTTCCCTGTGGTGACCAGCATGGCGCTCACGTTCGCCGCAACCGGAAACGCAGGGTCCCGGAACTCAACCACCGCAAGATCGCGAGCGAGCGAATCCTGCGCCGGCCGCATCAGCGCGCAGTGGAAAGGCGCGCTCACCGGCAACATCACGGTGCGTTTCGCACCAGCCTCCTTGCACAGAGCAGCCGCGCGCTCCACCGCCGCAGTCGCGCCCGAGATGACAGTCTGCCCAGGCGAGTTGAGATTTGCCGCCGAAACCACCGCGAGATTCGCGTTGAAACCCGCGGCTTCCGGGCTCTTGGGCAGCGGAGTGAGTTGGTCCTCAACCTCTTCGCAAATGACCTTGATCAATCCTGGGTCCAGCCCGAGGATCGCCGCCATCGCACCCTCGCCCGCCGGAACCGCCTCCTGCATGTACCGACCGCGAAGCCGCACCGCGCGGACGGCGTCGGCGAAGCTCAGCGTCCCCGCAGCAACGTGCGCCGAGTACTCGCCCAGCGAGTGGCCCGCCGCAAGTGCCGGTGTGATGCCCTTCGCCGCCAACGCCTCATTCAGCACACGCGCCGCAGCAGTCGATATGGTGAGGATCGCAGGCTGCATGTGCTCGGTAAGCTTGAGCGTCTCTTCCGGACCCTCGAAGATGATCTGCGACAAGGAGAAGCCGAGCGCTGCATCGGCCTCCTCGAAGACCGCGCGCGCCGCAGGAAAGCGGTCGTAGAGGTCGCGACCCATGCCGACGTTCTGCGAGCCCTGGCCGGGAAAGAGAAAGGCCAATTTGATGCGGGAATCTATCGAGGTCTCCATCGCACTCGATGGTAAACCACACACGTGCCAGCCACATCTCGCGCAGACGTCAGAATGCACTCAGCCGTTCGAACCGCCGAAATCCGCTGCCGGAACAAAGCCCCAGAAACATGTGGTTTAAATCCCTACGCTGTAATCCACATCGGGCACTTCATCCCCGGAATGCGAGTAGAGATCGTACGGAGTGCGGCGATTGAACTTGTAACGCTGACGCAGTTCGCGGCCGACGATCAGCCCCAATGCCACCGCTCCTAACGCAGCCGAAACCCACCCGAAGGTCTTCCATAAATTCGACTCCTCCAGGAAGGCGGCCTCGTCGAAGTCACTCGGAGAATTACCTCCTCCCTTGCTCTGATCGGTCGCTTCGGACCCTTCCGAATCACGGGACGAGCCAGCGCCGAAGCCGAGTTTGGGCAGGAACCTCATGCCAAGAATGATAGCGCAGCCAGGCTGTGGATGGCTCCGTTTTAATTGGCGCGCATCACCTTGGTCACACGGCCGTGGGCTTTCAGTCCACCTTTTGTCGTCTAGGTCACGTCCACCTGCTGAAATCCCAACGAATAAAGAAGCGTCGTCACGGTGGCGCGAGCATTCTTGCGCGCCGCGTCCAGGATGCCGTCCGATAGCGCGGCCTTCTGTAGCTGGTCCTGCGCCTTGGCGCGGGTGTCGGACTCGAGATTCTGATCGACCGGCACCAACAGGCCTGTGGTCCGCGCGTACACCCGGGTGTGCTGATTGTCCAGCGTAGTGACAAAGAGCTGCGAAGGCGGCAGTGTCACGTGGATGCTGTGCGCGCTCGCGTCGATGCGCACGTCTTCAGGCTTAAGCTGGGCCAGGTCGATGCCGCCAATACTCTGCCCGTGGACGACCAGCAGAATGCGGTCGCCGGCGAGCGCGTCAGGCAGCATAGGCGACGAGCGGTCGCCTTCGACCACAGTATCCAGCGAGTAGACCACGGTCTCCAGGCGGCTGAGGCGCTGAATCTTCTCGACCACCACGGGAACGGAGGTGTCGTAGCTGGTCGAGCGGCCCGTAATCAGCGTGGCAATCCGCCCCAGTGCGCCCGTGGTCGCGTGGCGCACGAAGATGGCCAATGCCGCAGCGCCCAATATCAGCGCAAGAACGAAACCGAGGAATCTGCTGCCATATTGTGGGCCCGAATAATACTGCGTCGTCATCGTTGCTCCGGTGTTCTTCGATCGTTGGATGCTCGATCATCCTGCTTCTGCGGACTGTATCATTCTCACACGTTGATAGAGCCCGCATGACCAGCCTCGATCGTCGCACCCAGTCCAGAAATCCTATACCTTTGGCGGCTGCAGGCGCGCGCTTCCTGGCTCTCGCGGTCTTCCCAGCCCTCCTCGCGCAGAGTGCGAACCCGCCGCAATACACCATACGCGCCCGCGTGCCGCTCACCATCGTCGACGTCGTCGTGACCGACGCGAAAGGCCATCCCGTCCACGGCCTCCAACCTCCGGCCCCCGACCTCAGTGCAGTTGGTACGGCGTCGCAGGCGGCGCAACCGGATCGGCGATCTTCGGCCCATCGATCGTCGTGGCTCCCGCCAGCCCCGTCCCAGTCACGTTCGCCGTCGACAGCAGCGGCCCTGTAAAGCCCGTAACCTTGATCCCGCTGATGTGTGCGTTCTTCACATTCGCCAGCGAAATCCCCTTGCCGCAGGTCCCCGTCACGTTCGCGAGTGTGAAGCCCACAAGCGGCTTGTTGGGAGGAATTTCAGTGGCACTCACCAGCGTCGGAACATCGACTACGCGGATATTGCTGAAATGAAAATTCCGAATCGTCGGAATGCCCGCGTCCCCGAGAACAGAAAACTCGTCCTGCTTCCCGCTGTTGAGAATATTGATGCGCAGAAATCCTTGCCTCACGCCCGAGACATCGAGATCGCTCATATAAATGTCTTCGATAAACGCGCCGCGTCCCGGCCGGCTCTTGATGTAGATAGCGTGCGACCTGGCGCCGAGAAACTTGCAATGATCCACATGGACATCACGAATTCCCGCAGAGGTCTCGCTGCCAATCCCGATACACGCAAAGTTGGCGTCGACAAAAGTGCAGTTCGAAATGTGCACATCCTCGGTCGGGCGATTAATCGTATTCCCCTCCGCCCCGCGGCCCGATTTCAGCGAAATACAGTCGTCCCCGGTCTCAAAATCGCAGCCGTCGATCACCACGTGCCTGCACGAATCCACATCAATCCCGTCCGCCCCACTGTGGATGATCACCTTCCTGAAGGTGACGTTGTCGCAATACGTAGGATGGATCGACCACATGCCATACTGCTGCGTGAAGCAGTCTTCCACGCGAACGTTCTTGCAGTTGATAAATTCAATCAGCGCAGGCAATCGTAACCCGCTCGGCCGCTCGACCCTGCCCTTCACCGCAGGGCTGCCAATGATCTTGCCCGGTCCGACAAGGCCGATATTCTCAGCGTCCGTCGCAGAGATGAAGCCGATGTATCCCTTGATCCAATGGCCTTCCCAGCGAATTTGCGCCAGCGGATAGTCCGCCATATCCGGAGAACCGTTCAGGGTCGCGCCCTCCTCCACTCGCAGCACGACATTGCTTCGCAGCGCCAGCGCGCCGGTCAGATAGTCTCCGGCAGGGACGATAACTTCGCCGCCTCCAAATACCGAACACCGCTCAATCGCCTGCTGAATTGCCAACGTGTCCTTGGTCGTGCCGTCGCCAGTCGCGCCAAAGTCACGCACATTGAGAACAAGCGTGGGTCCCGCGGGCAACTTGTGCGTGGGGTGTGCGGTCGCATGCGCTGGATGTTGGGCTCCAGCGAATCGATTGACCGCCGACATGGCGGGAACAGCAATCAGTGTTTGTGCAGCAGCTTTCAGAAACTTGCGGCGTTCCATCTGGACCCCGTGTCATTCAGGCGGCTTTCAGCGAGGAATTATTTGCGCAATAACAGTATCAGCGGAAACGCACGGGGCCGCGAAGCAATTAGCCCGGCCACTTCCAGCCCGTAATCTCCGGCCGGTCAATCCCGTTCTCATGCGCATAATTCACGCTCTCGATGATCTGGTCCTTCAGCCACTCTTTCGTGTGTGCGGCCGTGCCCTGCAGCTTCGGCACGCGATCGATCACGTCCATCGCCTGGCTGAACCGGTCCACCTGGTTGAGGATCGCAAGCTCAAGCGGCGTATTGATGTTTCCCTTCTCCTTGTACCCCCGCACGTGAATGTTGTCGTGGTTCGCTCGCCGGTACGTAAGCTTGTGAATCAGCGAAGCGTAAGCATGAAAGTTGAAAATCACCGGCTTGTCCGTCGTAAATAGAGAATCGAACTCCTTGTCACTCATCCCATGCGGATGCTCCCTCTCCGGCATCAGGCGAAAGAGATCGACGACATTGATGAAACGTATCTTCACCTCCGGGCACCGCTCGCGCAAGATCCCCACTGCCGCCAGCGACTCCGACGTGGGAATGTCACCCGCGCACGCCATCACCACGTCCGGCTCTCCTCCCTCATCATTCGAAGCAAAGTCCCAGATGCCGATCCCCTTCGTGCAATGATCGATCGCCTCCTCCATGGTGAGGTACTGCAGGTGCGCCGCCTTGTCCGCAACGATCACATTGACGTAGTCCACCGAACGCAGACAGTGATCGCCAACCGAGAGCAGGCAGTTTGCATCGGGCGGCAGATAGACCCGCGTAACCTCGGGACTTTTGTTCGTGACCACGTCAAGAAATCCCGGGTCCTGGTGGGTAAATCCGTTGTGATCCTGCCTCCATACCAGCGACGTAATCAGCAGGTTCAGCGACGAGATGGGCGCGCGCCATCGCAACTCCAGCTTCGACTTCTCCAGCCACTTCGCATGCTGGTTGAACATCGAATCGATGATGTGGACGAACGCCTCGTAGCTCGAAAAGAGTCCGTGCCGCCCCGTCAATACATAGCCCTCGAACCACCCCTCCAGCGTGTGCTCCGACAGCATCTCCATCACCCGGCCCGAGCGCGACAGAAACCCACCATCCGCATCCTCCGGCTTCATCTCCTCCATCCATGTTTTTGGGCTCGCCTTGTAGATCGCATCCAATTTATTCGAGGCGGTCTCATCCGGCCCGAAGACACGAAAGCTCGTCATATTCCTGCGCATCACCTCCGCAAGAAACTCAGCCAGCGCCGCCGTGGACGACACTTCAATCTGCCCCGGCTTCGTCACGTTGACCGCGTAATCACGGAAATCCGGCAACTCCAGCGGCTTGCGCAAAACTCCGCCGTTCGCATGCGGATTCGCGGTGATGCGACGTGTCCCGGTAGGCGCCATCGCCGCAAGTTCTGGGATCAGAGCGCCGGCCTGGTCGAATAATTCCTCCGGCCGATAACTCCGCATCCACGCCTCCACCATCTTCAGGTGTGCGGGATTCGTCACCGGATCGGCGATAGGAATCTGGTGCGCGCGCCACGATCCCTCCAGCTTGTGCCCATCCAGTTCCTTCGGGCACGTCCATCCCTTTGGCGTCCGCAGAATGATCATTGGCCAGCTAGGTCTTGCAGGCGCCGCATCTGGATTCGCACGAGCCCCTTTTCTAGCGCCAGCCTGAATCGCGCGAATCTCCGTGACGCAATGCTCCATCACCGAAGCCATCTTCTGATGCATCACCGCCGGATCATCGCCCTCGACCACATACGGCGTGTAGCCCAGCCCTTTGAACAGCATCTCCAGTTCTTCCGCTGGAATGCGCGCCAGAATCGTGGGGTTCGCGATCTTGTAACCATTCAGGTGCAGTATCGGCAGCACTGCGCCGTCGCGCACCGGATTCAGAAATTTGTTCGAGTGCCAGCTCGTAGCCAGCGGCCCAGTCTCCGATTCCCCATCGCCCACCACCACCGCAACAATCAAATCAGGATTGTCGAACGCCGCGCCGAACCCATGCGAAAGGCTATAGCCCAGCTCGCCGCCCTCATGGATCGAGCCCGGAGTCTCCGGCGTGCAGTGACTCCCAATGCCGCCCGGAAACGAAAACTGCTTGAAGAACTTCTGCATGCCCTCCACATCCTGGCTCTTGTCCGGATAGACCTCCGAGTACACGCCCTCCAGATAGCTGTTCGAGAGCGTCGCCGGCGCGCCATGCCCAGGCCCAGAGACATAGATAAGGTTCAGATCATATTTCTTGATCAGCCGATTCAGATGTACCCACGTAAAGGTCTGCCCCGGGTCCGATCCCCAGTGCCCGAGCAGCCGATTCTTGATATGCTCCGGCTTCAGCGGCTCACGCAGCAGCGGATTCGCACGCAGATACAGCATCCCGACGCACAGATAATTGCACGCCCGCCAGTACGCGTCCACCTTGCGCAATTCATCTGCCGACAGCGGCTCGTCCGCCGAAAATTTCCCAGTCGTCTCTAATGCGGAAACTTCGCCCATGATTCCTCCCGCGCGCGTGGCTGCTCTCAATGCCGGAACAAAGCAATTGGTGCTGTATCAAGTTCAGATGCCAAATTCGGCCGGACGCTCTACATCGCCGCACCCACCAGATCAATTTACGATGACATCCCTTCCGCGCGCCGTGACGCGCTGCACATCCGCACCACATGCCGCGCGATCATAAGGTCTTCTTCCGCCGGCACAACGTACAGCGCGATACGCGAATCCTCTTCGCTGATCTTGCAGACGATCTGGCCTGTCCCCTTCTGCTCCAGTCGATTGGCGGACGGGTCGAGCTCGACGCCAAGCCGCGCTAGGCCTCCCGCGATCTCCCCCCGCGAAATCGCGTCGTGCTCTCCAATCCCACCGGTAAACACGATCGCATCCGCCCCATTCAGCGCGATGAATCCGGCGATAGCCTTAATCACACTACGGCAGAAAACCCGGATGGCCAATCGCGTCCTCTGGTTCCCCTGCGCGGCGGACTTGCGTAGTTCACGCATATCGTTCACTCCGCCCAGCGCCTTCAGCCCCGCGTCGCCATCGAGCATCCCTGCCACCGAATCCACTGTCGCTCCCGCCTGCCGCAGCAGGAAGAGCACAACGCCGGGATCGAGGTCGCCAGTCCGCGTCCCCATCACCACCCCGCCGGTCGGGGTCAGCCCCATCGTCGTATCCACCGACCTGCCGTCGATACACGCCGTCACACTGCACCCGCTGCCCAGGTGCGCAATCACCATCCGCCGCGGGAACTCCATCCCAACAGCCTCCCGCATCTGCACCACAATCGACTCGCACGAGAGCCCATGAAATCCATACCGCCGCACACCCTGCTTGCGCACCGCGTACGGCAACGCATACACCGTCGCCTCCTCGGGCATGGTCTCGTGGAAGACGGTGTCGAAACAGGCAAAGTGGGGTACGTCGGGGAACCGCCGCATCGTCTCGACGATGATCTCGATCACGGCGGGGTTGTGCAGCGGAGCGAAGGGCACCGCCTCGCGCAATTGCCCCAGCACTTCGGGAGTCAGCCGCTTGTGCCCACGTAGATGCGCTCCGGGATGCACCACGCGGTAGCCCACAGCATCCGGCGGCGGCAGCCCGGCCACGCCCACCGCGCGCTCCAACACACCGATGGCCTCTTCCATCGAGCCGGTGTTTACCTCGCCCAGCTTGCCGCTAAGATCGTTGCCATCTGCATCGCGAAACTCAAGCTTCGCCGACCTGCCCCCAATGCCGCCCAACTCTCCTTCCACCATCGAACGAGGCTCGCCCCCATCCTCCGCAAACATGGAAAATTTGACCGAAGACGAGCCCGGATTGAGAACGAGAATATGCATGCAAAAGATCCTTCGTACCATGGACCGCGTAATACCGTTTCGCAGTGGCTGAACTCACCTTACCACCGGCCCCCGCACACCGCCTGACAACTACGATGAGCGACTGTCGTAGCATAAAGCCTGGGCGGCCGCCCACATCCCACGCCAAGAGCACACCGCATTAATCCATGAAGAATCGACTCGTCCTTCTCGTTCTCTGTCTGCTTTGCGCAGAGTTCGCCGTCTGCCAGCAGAACCCCTCCGGCCCCGGGCAACAAAACACCGCGCCTGCGCAACAGTCTGATTCCGCAACACACCCGCAGGCCGCTGCCGCCCTCCCGCCGGGTGTGCCCTCCATCTTCGAGAGCATTCGTGTCAGCACTACGGTCGAGCCTCTCCCCCTCGCCGAGAGTAATCGTTCCGTCGAAGTCCTCTCCCCGCGCGAGATGCCCCTCGGCACCGACAGCGCAGTCGACCTACTCCGCACCGACCCCTCGCTCAACGTGCAGGCGCGCGGTGCCGAAGGCGTGCAGGCCGACCTCTCCATCCGCGGCACCACCTTCGAGCAGTCGCTGATCCTCATCAACGGCCTCCGCGTCAACGACCCCGAAACCGGCCACCTGAACCTCGACATACCCGTCCCGCTCGACGCAGTCACACGCATCGACATCCTGCACGGCTCCGGCTCAACCTTCTACGGCTCCGACGCAATCGGCGGCGCCGTAAACCTCCTCACCGGCGAGCCCGTCCCAGGCCTGACCATTGTCGCGCGCTCCGGCGCAGGCAACTATGGCTCACTCGAAAACCATCTCCGCGCCGCCTACTCCGCCGGCCCCTTCGCTGAGCAGATGACCGCCAGCCGAGACACCTCCGACGGCTTCATCGTCGACCGCAACTACGCAAGCAACGCCCTCGCCAGCGAGACTTGGCTGAAGTCGAAACCTGGTACCACCGACATCCTCCTCGCCACCAGCGACCGCCCTTACGGCGCGAACCTCTTCTACGGCCCCTACAACTCGTGGGAGCGCACCAAGGGTTGGCTCGCCAGCATCCAGCAGCAACTCGGCGCGCACACCGCCGCAAGTTTCGGCTACCGACGCCACAGCGATCTCTTCGTCCTCTTCGCCGATCGTCCGGCAATCTACGAAAACAATCACATCACCACCAGTTACGAAGCCGCACTGCGCCGCGCCGACGAACTCGGCCGCAACACCACCCTCGCCTATGGCCTCGAAGAAGACGGCGATACCATCCACAGCAACTCGCTCGGTAAACATGCGCGCAATCAGGGAGCCGGCTACGCGAACCTCAGCCTCCGCTCGCTTGGCCGCTTCTCACTCTCCATCGGCGCCCGCGAAGAAGTCCTCTCCAGCAAGGGTTTAGTCTTTTCGCCCAGCGCAGCCGCAGCCTTCACCCTCACCAAAACAATCCGTCTGCGTGCATCAGCGGGACACGGCTTCCGCCTCCCAACCTATGTCGACCTCAACTACTCCGACCCAACCACCATCGGCAATCCCAACCTCAAACCCGAATCAAGCTGGAGCTACGAAGGCGGCGCCGACTGGACGCCCACCAACGGCCGCCTCACCCTCACCGCCGCAGGCTTCCGCCTCAACGAGAAGAACGCCATCGACTATGCCAAGCTGCTGCCTGTTACTTCCGGCGAGAAGTGGCAAGCCGTCAACGTGCCCACGCTCGACATCACCGGCGCCGAAGCCAGCGCGCGCATCCGCCTCGCAGCGAAGCAGCAGCTCCAACTCAGCTACACGGCGAATCACTCCGGCAACCTGCCCGCGAACTACCTCTCCGAATACGCCTTCAACTACGCCGCGCAGAACGCCATCTTCGCGTACACCGGATCGTTCGGCCAGGTCACCGTACACACCCAGGTCAACATCGTGCAGAAGACCACCCAGACCGCCTACCCGCTTTGGGACATCGACGTCGCTCGTAACACCGGCGCCGTCCGCCCCTACCTGTGCCTGCTCAACGTCTCGAACACCGGCTACACCGAGATTCCGCAAGTCCCCATGCAAGGCCGAACCATCATGGGCGGCATGCAACTCAACTGGTCCAAACAGTAATAATTCCACTCAGTAAATTCTCTTCTTGACCTTAACCCTGCGTCAGGGCCGACTATGGTCGAGAGGGACCTATGGCAAGTAGCTATCGCATTGGCGAGTTTGCGGAACTGGCGGGAGTAACCGTCAGGGCCTTGCACCACTACGACCGCATCGATCTACTCAAACC
>OCZT010004655.1_pt1 | contig 13795 bp, 14 predicted proteins | sample 1539031 | NCBI WGS metagenome assembly OCZT01 (sample SAMEA3539308, study PRJEB22396) | soil metagenome | biome: tundra; feature: field; material: soil | place: USA | collected 2010-05 | depth 0.15 m
GAGCATGTGAGGTCACGCGCGCTCGAGGTCGACCGCCGCGCCGGAGAGGACCCGAACTGGTTCGACTGGGATCTCGTGAGGGCCGGCGCCGATTACGGGATGCTGAGCTTCCTGATCCCCAAGCCGGCTGGGGGCGGCGGCGGTCTGGCCACCAACGCCGCGGTGGTCATGGAGGAGTTGTGTGCCGCCTGTCCCGGGATCGCGCTCATCTTCGGCGCGCACGGGCTCGGCATCTCGCCACTGCTGCTGGGCGGCCCCGCGCAGTGGGACGGGGTGCTGGCGGAGATCGTGGCGTCCGAGCGCTCCGGCTCGCCGGTGCTGATGGCGTGCGCCATTACCGAGCCCGACGCTGGCACCGACGTGGAGGACCCGGACCTGCTGCGGCGCGCGCGAATCTCAAGCCACGCTCGCCGCGTTCCCGGCGGCTTCCGCCTCAGTGGGACCAAGCGGTTCATCTCAAACGGCAGCGTCGCGCGCTGGATCACGATCCTGATGCCCACCGATCCGCGGCGCCCGGCGGAGACCTGGACCTGCTTCTTGTTGGACACTCGCAGCGAGGGATTCGCGGTAAGCCGCGCCGAGCACAAGATGGGCCAGCGCGCATGTCCTGCCGCTGAATTGACATTCGACGAGGTGTTCGTCCCCGACGAGAGGGTCGTCAGCAGAGAGGGTGACGGCGCACCCGCGACGATGATGGTGCTGGCCTGCTCGCGTCCGCCCGTCGGCGCCATCGCCACCGGCATCGCCCGTGGGGCCTATGAACGTGTTCTCGCCTGGCTGGAGAAGGACCCGGCCGCGAAGGGCCTGCTCGACCGCCAGCACGTCCAGCTGGCCCTTGCGGGCATGGAGGAGGAGATCCATCTTGCGCGCCAGGTCTACATGGACGCCGCCACCGAGATCGACCACGTGGCCCTCGGCGGCGCCCTTTCCCACCCGGCGGTTCGCGCTCTTGGCCATGTGCCGGCAGGCATCCGCGGGCTGGCCCCGGTACGCGGCCTGCTGGCTTCGGACTGGGCTCATGACGCCACCATCGCCCTCATGCATCGCACCACCAACGAGCGCGCCGTGACGCGCGCGATCGCGCTCTCCTCGATGGCCAAGGCGCGCGGGGGCGATGTCGCGATGCGGGTCACTGGAGCCGCTCTCGAGCTCGTCGGACTGCGCGCAGGTCCGGTGAGAGCTGAGCTCGAGAAGCTCTGGCGCGACGCCAAGCTGACCCAGATCTACGAGGGCACCAACCAGCTCAACAGGCTCGAGGTCTACCACGGGCTGTGCCGCCGCGAGACCATCGCCTGCCTGCCGCCGCTGCGCCGCGCCCATCCCGACACAGACGGAAGGACCCACACAAACGGAGACGCACACGTTCAGCTTGATGCGGACGCGCTCAGGCACATGAGCGTCGACGGAGATGGAGGCCGATCATGACTGCGGCCACTGCCGTCGAGCGCGCCGAGATCCGGGCAATGGCGCGCGAGTTGGCGCGCCGCGAGCTGGCGCCGCAGGCCGCGTCGCTCGACGCCGGCGGCCAGGACGTCCTCGCCGAGTGCTGGCGCCTGCTCGTCGAGCTCGGACTCGACCGCGTGCTGCTCGACGAGCAGCACGGAGGCGCCGGGCTGGGCATTCCCGACCTGCTGGCCACGATCGAGGAGCTGGCCGTCGGCGACGGCGGGACCGCCATGTGCATGCTGCTCTGCAACGCCGCTTTGGCGACACTCGCCGATGAGCAGCTCGAGGACGTCCCCGCGGGGGCACGCTGGGCGCTCGTGCCGGCCGCGTCCGGAGCAGAGGTGACGATCTCAGACGGCCAGCTCGACGGCCGCCTCGCCTGTGCGCTGGGCGCTCACGGCGCCGACGGGCTCGTAATCCTCCTCGACGGACCCGAGCCCGCGGCGTCGGCGGTTGGCGCCGGCGCAGCCGGGTTGAGGCTCGAGCGCGATTTCGCGCAGATGGGCTTGCGCGCGGCGCCCGCAGCGTCGGTCGAGCTGACCGGCGTCAGCTGCGCGCCGGCGCTCGGCGGATCAGACGGCCGAGCAGACGGCGGGTCCGCGGAGCTGAGCGTGGCAGACGCGGCCGCGCTGCTGCGAGCCGGCACGGCCGCCATCGCACATGGGATCGCCCGGCGCGCCTACGAGATGGCGCTCGAGTACGCCCACGCCCGTCAGCAGGGAGGGGTGGCGATCATCGACCACGACGCCGTCAGCGACATGCTGGCCGCGATGGCGGTGAGACTGGCGTGCTGGCCTGGAATCGCCGTTGATCGGGCCGGGCTCGCCGTCGATCCGGCGCAGGCGCTCGCGGTCAAGATCGCCGCCACCGACGCCGCCGTGGCGAGCACCACCGACGCCGTGCAGGTGTTCGGCGGCACCGGCTACATGGTCGAGACCGGGATCGAGAAACTGATGCGCGATGCCAAGTACTGTCAAATGTTCCCGGAGCCCAACTGGGTCGCACAGGACGAGTTGCTGCGTCTCGAGCGTGCCAGCCGCGGAGTGGCGATTTCAAACTGCGCGGGCTCGATCGGTGGCTACCCCTAGGACGAAGCCGTCAGAGACCGCCCTTGTCGCGCCGGCCTGGAGAAAGGTGCGGCTGCCAGTACGAAGACAGCGCCGGTCGATGGTGATTTTTCCTACTGCCAGGGCTCAACACCCAGCCCCCGGGCCACATCCACCGCAGAGCGGATCGCGTCTTCGTGCAGGCCGTAGCCGAAATGGCTGCCGCAGTAATAGGTGTTCTGCACACCGTTCAGCGCCGGCAGCCGGGCGGTGGTGGCGCAGGACTGGAAATCGAAGATCGGGGTTCGCAGCACGGTGTCGAGTTCGATCAGATCCTCCCGGATCGGGAAGTTCGGGTGCTGCGAGGCGATCAGGTCGCAGGTGCGCGGGACCCCTGGCTCGAACCACAGGCTCCCGTTCACCGAGGTCGAGAAAACGCCGTCCTGGCGGCGGTAGAGGAACGTGTAGGCCTGCATCAGCTCCCGCTTCGGGAAGGCGGTGTGGTCCCGGTGCACCACCAGCCGGCCCTCCTTGTAGTGCCAGACGGAAAGCAGCTCCCGCTCGAGCGGTGTCGGCGCCTCAAGCAGCTTCAGCGCCTGGTCGGCGTTACAGGCGAAGATCACCTTGTCGAAGGTGGCCTCGCCACCGTCGGAAAACGCAATCCGAATCCGGTCGTCGTCGCGGATCACGGTCCGGATGCGCGCGTTGCATACGATTCGGTCCCCGAAGGCCCGCGCCAGGGCGGACACGTAGCTCCTCGTTCCTCCCGGAAGGGTGCGCACCGAATAGATCGCCTTCGGCGAGATCACATCGTCGTGGACCGCGAGCTTCCCGAAGAAGAACCGCGCCGGCGCCTCCAGCACCTCCTCGGCGCTCATCGAGGACAGGAGGCAAAGCGCGCACAGGAAAATCGTCTCCGCGTCACCGGTGATACGCGGGAGCAGGCGCAGGCCCTCGCGGACGGTGAGATCACCGAAGCCGTCCGCTGCCTGGATCGTCCGCGCCGAAGCCAACCCCCGCGACAGCTCCCAGAAGGGTCGCAGCTGCGAGGGTCGCAGCATCCGGAAGCGCTGGGCGCGGAGCCCCCGGAGGTTCGACGTCATGTAAATGCCTTCGCCCCTGTCGAGATCGTGGATGCTCATGAACGAGCCCGCCGAGGGACGGGTAGCAATGCCCAGCTCGTCGAGCAGCCGGAAGAAGTCCTTGTAGCCCGCCCGGCCGAACGCGGCGACGGCGATGTCGACCTCCTCTCCGTCGCGCGCTGTGTAGGTGTAAGCATTGCCGCCCAGGCGCGGCTCCTTCTCGAACAACGTCAGCTCGAACTCTCGTCGCAGCAGGTACCCGGCGCTGAGCCCGGCCGCTCCTCCTCCGATGACTGCGATGCGTTTACTCATCTCACCTCTACATCGTCACGCCCCACTGCGGGCTCATCTGACCCGTAATGATGCGTCGACCGCGTGAGACCGCCCCATTCCAGGATCGCGGGGACTTGGGCATGACCGCCGGGCGCTCAGGCCACCAGCAGTTTCCTCCAGGTGGCGGCGAGCCATGCCTGGAAGCGCTCCGAGTCCCAACCGCGATCTCGCACCATCAGGAGGAAGAACTCCGGCGAGTTGGTGGCCCAGATCACGTCGGCAGCCTCTTCGATCCCCACTCGGAGGCGGCCGGTGCTGGCAAGGTCCGCCGCGAGGAGGCGCATGTTGACCGCGCGCCGGTCGGCGATCCCCTTCCAGAGGTGTGCCAGCTGCTCGTCGGCGGCCGCGGCGTCGCGCATCAACGCAACCAGCGGCGCGAGCCGAATCTGGATCGCGGTCACCGCGGCGGCGTAGATCTCCAACTTGCGCCCCGCCTCCGGCTCCGCCCGCATCACCTTGACGTACTCCCTCTGCTCGGCGGGAACTGCATCGTCCTGCCCGGATATCGCGGTCTCGATCAGCTCCCGAAACAACGCCGGCTTCCGCCCCACCGACGCGTAGATGGTGTCCAGCGCCACCCCGGCGCGCTTCGCGATCGCCGGCATCGTCGCGGCGACATAACCGCGCTCGAGGAAGACCTCGCGCGCCGCGCTCAGGATCGATTGCCTCGTTGCCGCGGCGGCGGCCCGCCGGCGACTGCCGTCGTATCGACGCGGCCGCTTGACAGCCGGTTTCACGCCTGCTAGCCTAGCAATTTATTCATCCGAATGGACTTCGGATGGAAAAACACAAAGGAGGCACTATGAATCACCGGGATGTGAACGGTTCCAATGACCAAGTCCACCTGGATACATTTCGCCGGCTGATCGACGAAGGTTTCAGCCGGGGCGACAAGGCGATTGTGGACGAGGTCTGTGCTGCCGACTTCGTCGACCACCAGGACGGGATTGAGCCAACCGACCGCGAGGGACTGAAGGGCGCGATCGGTTTTCTCCACGCGCTCTCTCCGGACATCGAGGTGAGGGTCGAGGATGCCACGGTCAGCGGGGACAAGGTCTGGGCGCGGGTGAAGGGCAGGGGCACCCACAGCGGCCAGATCCTTGGCGGTCCGACCGGACGGCCTTTCGAGGTCACCATCATGGATGTCTGCCGCTTCCGCGACGGCAAGATCGTCGAGCACTGGGGTGTCGCCGACCGCTTTTCCCAGATGCAGCAGCTGGGAATCGTTGCTCAACCGGCGCAACGGGCCGGCAACACCAAGTGATGTCCGCGGATAGGCACGTTTGGCCGTGCCAACTGATGTTCGGATGATGGCAACTGAAGCAACCCCGGGCGCCACGCCCATCCTGCGACACGCAGACGCGGGCGACGTCGTCTGGGCGATGGGCAATCGCTTTACTCTCAAGATGCGGTCGGCTGAAACAGCCGGCGCCCTCAGCATGCTGGAGGTCGTCGCCCCTGCTGGCACCGCGCCGCCGCTGCACACGCATCACCGCGAGGCTGAAGTCTTTGTCCTCTTCGAGGGAACCATGATCTATCGCGCGGGCGATGAGACGTTCGAGCTCACGCCGGGCTCATCAATCTATCTGCCCCGCGGCCTACCCCATGCTTTTCGCGTGGTCGGGACCGACCCTGCCCGGTTCCTCGCGTTGACGTTCCCCGGTGGCCTGGAAGGCCTCTACGAGGAGATCGGACGGCCGGCGCCTGGACCCGGTCTGCCGGACCCACCTACCCAGGAGGAAATCGCCGCGTGGTTGCAGGCCAGCCCCAAGTACGGGTTGGAGCTCAACGGGCCGCCGTTGCCGGATCCTCAGGTTTGACTGTCCACCGGGCGCCAGTGGCGAACCCCGACCGACCTTAACCCGACTGCGGCTTGAAACCAATCCCCGGAGTCCGTACAGAACCCAGGCGATTCAGCCCTCATTGCCTCGGTGTCGTCGTAGTTGCTGCCGACTTGACAAGCTCGGACTTGGCGCCGTTTCCGGACTCCCGCTCGATGGCGGCGACGGGCTCGGTCCCCACCTGAGCGGCGCCTCCGTCTTCACGCTCACAAACACCTGTAACCCAGTCAGCGGCAACCCGGACGCGTTCGCAACCGCCGTTTCAGCGGCGCTCTCTCGCGCCGAGGCTCAGTGAGGGATCCGGACAGTATTGCGTTGAAGCTGCAATACTGCTATGCTGCTAAGCATGTCGAAGATTTATGTGAGTATTCAGTCCAGGGGCACTGTCGCTCTTCCCGCGGACGTCAGGAAGCGCCACGGTCTGGATGAGGCCGGTGCACAGGTCGAGGTAATTGAACGGGCAGACGGTGTCATCGAGCTGCATCCACAGCGTCCGGTGCCATCGATCAACTTCCTCCGACTCAGCCCTGAGGACAGCGTGCAGCTCGCGGAGGCACTGATTCGCGAGCCCCGGGCGCATCGTAGGCTCGCGAAGGCCGGCAGGGCGCAGCACGATACGGTGACGAGTCCCCCCTAAGTGCCCATCCGGATCGAGCTTCTCGATCCCAAAAGGCACGATCGGGCGGCGTTTGGCTGCGGCGTGCCGGCCCTTGATTCCTATCTCAAAACGCGGGCGTCTCAGGACGCGAACCGCAACATATCCACCACATTCTGCCTGGTCGACGAAGACTCGCCCAAGGAGATCCTCGGCTACTACACCCTGGCGCCAGGGGGATTGGACTTGACTGACGTTCCGGAAGCGCTGCAGAAGCAGTTCCCGGCGTACCCCCAGGTTCCAGTCTTCCGACTTGGCCGGCTTGCTGTCAGGACTGACAGACAGGACGCCGGACTGGGGACTCAGCTGCTCGTGTCTGCCCTGGGAATGTGCCTGACCAACCCCCTCAGCGCGTGGGCCGTCGTTGTCGATGCTCTACCTAGCGCCCGAGACTTCTATCTCTGGTTCGGTTTCGAGTCGTTCTTTGACAACGGCGAGCATCTCTTCATGACGATGGCGGACATCCGGAAGACGCTCGGCTGAGCGATCGGGACGCATCGAGGAGTGGCTTAGCTGAAGAGGCCGCGCCCCGGCTGAACGGGCTTCATCCGTGCTTTCATCGGCTGTCATCGAGAGCCGCGGGTTCGATCCCCGCGAGACGATGGCGGGCGTTGGAGGGCCAATCCACAAACTGCACGCAGATCTACCGGGCGGCCGCAGCATCAGAGCGAACGTCGCGGCCCGCTTGGCGGCGTGTGCGCCATTGGTGTACAGTGGGTTACATGGCTGAAGCTCTAGAGGCTCGGTTGAACACCAGGATCCCTAAGCGGGTGAAGGACGATCTGTCCGCGCTCGCGTTTCGGCGCCGTATCGACGAGAGTGAGCTCACGAGGAACTTGCTCGATGAGGCGATTCGCCGAGAGAAGTACCCGGGTATCGTCTTCCGGACCACCCCGACCGGTCGAGATGCAGCGATCGAAGGCCGGCGCTTGTACGTCTGGCAGGTGGTGGAGACCCTGTGGGCCTCGGACGGCGACATCAAGGAGGCGGCGGAGTACTTAGGTCTGCGGCCTGACCAGGTGACGACGGCCATTGCGTATTACTCCGACTATCCAGAGGAGATCGACCGCCTGATCACCGAGAACCAGGAGGAGGCTGCCCGTCTGGAGAGCTTGGACGCTCTCAAGGAGAAGGCTCGGCACCGCTGATCCTACTGTTGGACGAGATGCTCGACCCTGCCATCGCGGACCAGCTGCGCATGCGAGGGTGGGACGTTGAGTCGATTCAGCAAGAGCACCGCGACCTCATTGGCCTAGACGACCACGTGGTCCTTCGACGGGCCTCGGAGTTGGGGCGAACTATGGTCACGGACAATGTCCGCGATTTCGTCCCCCTGCACGAACGCTGGCTTGCCAACCACGAGACGCATGCGGGATTGCTCCTCGTCAGCTCGCAGCGTTATCCGCGGGCTAAGAAGACGATTGGGCTGTGGGTGGCAGGCCTCGACTCGTTCCTGCAAGCTCATCGCGCGGACGCCCGCGAGAATCTCTGCGTCTGGTTACCGTAGAAGAGGGTCTGGGCTGCCTCGACGAGGAGCCGCGACGCCGGGATAGATAGTCAACGCGTGACAGCCGTGTTGCCGCCTGCCGGCGTCAATTTGCTCGAACGGGTTCGGTGCGCGGTGCGTCGGCACCGTCCGTCGGGAGCTGCTTCATCACCACCTCCTTTCGGATCTCACCACCACGATCATGTTCTGCCCGGTACCATGGCCCGATGGAAAGGATGATTGATGAGCATTAGCCATAGCCGGTCCAGCATCCACAAGCCCAAGACAGCTGGTGAGCGAATATCAGACACCGTTGTTGGGGCGATGGGCTCCTGGCGATTCATCATCATCCAAACGGTCATCGTTGTCGTATGGGTCGCACTCAACGTCGTCGAAGTCGTTTTCAAACCGTGGGATCCGTACCCATTCATCCTCTTGAATCTTGCGTTCTCGACTCAAGCCGCCTATGCGGCTCCCCTAATTCTCATGTCGAGCAATCGGCAGTCCGCCAAGGACGAGGCTCGGGATGATTTGGAGTCTAAAGAAGTGGACGATCTGCACTCCATGACAACCCAGATTCACAAGATCACCTTGACCCAGGCGGATCTCATGTCAGACGTCCACGCCATCGCCAAACATCTTGGCGTTGAGCTCACGACACCAGACCCCAATCCATAAGACGAAATACCCGACTGCGAAACCTGGTGCGTGCCACGCCGACGCGATAGCAGCCCCAACTCCGACCTGACGGTCCGATCGCCTGAGGCTCGGCCGGTCGAACAGGCTGAGCGGGGCGCTGCAGCTGGAAATCCCCAACCACCGGCCGGGAAAATTCCGTTCTCTAGTTCGGCGCAGCCGGAGAAGCCGCGTTAAAGCCTCCTCCCACTCCAGCCTCGTGGGCTACACAGTGCGAGGACGCTCCGCACGTCGACGAGGCTGCGGTGCCTCTGGTGGATCAAGCCCGCGGAGCCCGATCTGGCGCCGGGCCGGGCCAGGGACCGCATGCGTCCGCTGAAGGAACAGCGCGAGTTCTGGCTTGTGAAGAGGCGTGTGATCATGGAAGACTGGCGGCGATTGGAGGCTAGGACGATGACGGTACCGATAATCGAAATCGAGGGTCTGACCAAGAGCTACGGCAGCAAACGCGGCATCACCAATGTCTCCTTCGGCGTGGATGAGGGCGAGGTGTTCGGCTTCCTCGGCCCCAACGGCGCGGGCAAGACCACCACAATCCGTTTGCTGATGGCCCTGCTGCGTGCCGACGAGGGTACGGCGCACATCGACGGCCTGGATTGCTGGCGGCAATCCGTGGAGATCAAGCGGCTGATCGGCTACGCGCCGGGTGAGCCTTCGCTCGATCCCGGCCTGACCGGCGGACAGATCTTTGAGTACTTCGGGCACCTGCGCGGAGGCGTGGATGCAGCCTATCTCAAGCAGCTGATCGAGCGACTCGACCTGGACCCCACGCGCAAGTATCACCATTACTCCAGCGGCAACAAGCGCAAGGTGGTGCTGATCCAAGCCTTCATGCATCGCCCCCGTCTGTTGATCCTCGATGAGCCCACAGGCGGCCTCGACCCGCTCAACCAGCAGGAGTTCGAACGGATGGTCAAAGAGGTGCGAAACGAGGGGCGTACCGTCTTTCTGTCCTCGCACATCCTTAGCGAGGTCGAGCAGACATGCACCCGCGTGGGGATCATTCGCGAGGGGCGACTGGTGCGCGTCGGCGCAGTACACGAGCTCAACGACATCAAGCGCTACGAGATCACGATCACCTTCGCCGACGATGTACCGGTGCAGGCGTTCGAGGGCCTGGAGGGTGTCGCAGAGGTAGCGGTGGTGGACGGCGGGAACACGCTCCACCTGACGATGCAGGGTGGGGCGGACGCGGTGATCAAGGCGGCGGCGAAACACTCGGTCGTAGCCCTGACCAGCCATGAGCCCAGCCTGGAGGATGTCTTCCTGCGCTACTACACGGGCGACGACAAGGCGGACGAGGATGCGGCTCATGTGGTTTAGGAGCGTCTACCTCAAGACCCTGCGCGATGCCCGCATCCCGATCCTCGGCTGGGGCATGGGCACCGGCCTGCTGATGAACGTGGTGCTGGCCGGGGTCCCATCCCTGACAACAACGCCGGCGGCGCGGGCCTCGCTGGTCAGCGTGTCGGCCACCTTCGCATGGTTGGCCGACCCGGTAGCGGTGACTACCCCTGGCGGCTATGCCACGTTCAAGTACGGCCTTCCGATCCTGTTGATCGCGCTGTGGCCTCTCCTGACCTGCGGCCGCATGCTCCGCGGCGAGGAGAGCCGTGGCTCCCTCGACGCGCTGCTCTCGCTGCCGCGTGGGCGGGTCCGGGTGGCGCTGGAGAAGGTGGCGGGGGTGTGGACGGCGCTTCTCGCGATGGGTCTGTTGATCGGGCTGCTGGTGTTCGCCGGCGGCGTTCGGGTGAACGCGGATTTCGGACTCAGCGACGCCCTGCTGTTCGGACTGAACGTCGCGTTGATATGCGCCGTTTTCGGGGCGATATCACTCCTGCTGTCGCAGTTCACCGAAGAGAGCGGTAAGGCCGCGGGTGCGACCGCCAGCATCCTGCTGCTGTCGATCGTGGTCGACATGGCCCACCGGGGGTTCTCGGGCACCGAGTGGCTGTCGCGATTCTCGCCGATCTACTACTACAACCTGAGCAAACCCATCGTTCCCCGCTACGGCGCCAACCCTGGCGCGATGCTGCTCCTGCTGGCCCTGTCCGTGGTATTGAGCGGAGTTGCGATCTGGCTCTTTGCGCGCCGCGACGTCGGTGGGACGGTGCCGCTCCCCAGGCTCCTGCGCCTGCCGGACCCGGCAGCGCGGCCGGCGACCGCCAAGCCGCCGGCCTCCTGGTCGCTTCGCTCGGGGTACGCGCGCAGCCTGCGGATAATCGCGGTCTCCACGTTCTGGTGGACGCTGGGCATCGCGGGATTCGCTGGGTGGATGGTCGTCATCGTCAAACAGACGGCAGACCAGCTAGTCACGATGGCAGCGAGCTCTTCGTTGCTTCAGGGCTTGGCCAGGGTCGGGGGCGGCGATGTCACCACCAATGCCACGCTTCTCAGCGCCCTCCTCCTCTTCCTGCCGCTGATGCTGATGGCGTTTGCCGTGACCCAGGCCAACCGCTGGTCGGCTGACGAGGAGGATGGACGGCTGGAGTTGCTGCTGTCCACGCCGCAGTCTCGGCTGCGCGTGCTCCTAGGGCGCTTTGCGGCGCTGACCACCGCGACCGTCACCATTTCCGTGCTTACGCTTGCGTCCTCAGCGGCGGCCGCGGCGGCCACGGGCTTGAAACTGGACGGGGGCAACATGGCCGCGGCCATGCTCGGGATGATTCCGCTGGGGCTGTTGGTGGCGGCCCTTGGCTACCTGCTCTCGGGCTGGCTGCGCACCGCGGTGGACACGGGCCTGCTCAGCTTCCTGCTGGCCGCGTGGTTCTTTATCACCTTCATCGGTCCAGGGTTGAACTGGCCAGAAGCGATGCTGCGGCTGTCCGCCTTCTACTACTACGGAACGCCGCTGCTGAAGGGTCTGCAGGTCGGGGACATGTTTGTAGTCTTGGCGGTGGGCATGTTGGCGCTGGTGCTGGCCTCAGTACGCTTCATGCGCAAGGACATCGGCCGGTAACGAGGAACGCGGATGGAGATCGCCGGGGACCGCGGGAGATCCTAGGATGGTCTTTGGAGACTCCCGTATGGTCGCCGGGGAAGTAGCCTCGAAGTTTCACTCCAGAGGCCCATTTCAGCCCCTTTTGTATTCAGACTGAGGGTGCAACCTTCCCAAGGTTGAAGTCGCGGGTTCGATCCCCGTCTGCTAGGCTGGACCGGCCATGCCCACGATTCGACATGCTCTCGCTTTACTTGCCGCGTGCGCGGCCGCCCTCGCCGGCCTGACGATCCAGTCAGCCCCCGCCGTCGCGCGCAGCGCCGGTCCCACGAAATCGGCGGGTGCCGCAGCTTATGACGTGTCGTACCCGCAGTGCGGCGTGCGCCTGCCGTCGGGTGGGAACCTCGGCGTCGTCGGGGTGACCGCGGGGCTGCCGTGGTCGACCAACTCCTGCCTGGCGTCGGAGTACGCGTGGGCGACGTCCAAACCGCAGCCGGCCCAGCTATACATGAACACTGCCAACCCCGAGACGGCAAGCAGCAACTGGAGCGTCCGCGCCGGTTCGGGCCCGCGCACCTGCAGCACGGCCAACCTCGCCGATCCCTCTAATCTCGACTGCGCCTACAACTACGGCTGGAATTCCGCCAGGGACGCCCTGGCCCGGGCGAACACGGCGATCCGGGCCGGCGCTGGGACCCATGCCTGGTGGCTCGACATCGAGACCGCCAACAGCTGGAACGGCAGCACGGCCGCCAACGCGCAGGACCTGCAGGGGAGCGTTGATTACCTCCTCGGCGCGAATGTCCCGGCCGTCGGCTTCTACTCCACCGCCTACCAGTGGGGAGTGATCACCGGTGGGTACCATCCCCCGGCGGGTGCCACCTCGTCGCCGGCCAACTGGCTCGCCGGCGCCACCAATGCCAGCCAAGCGGCGTCCTGGTGCTCGCCTACGCGGTCCTTTAGCGGCGGGGCGGTCCGCCTGGTTCAGTACCCGAGCGGCAGCTTCGACGGGGACTCAGTCTGCCCCTGACAGCCACGAGCCATGGGAGGGCGGCGGGGGAAATTCGTTGAGTGAATCGCCCTGGTTTCGCAATGGACCTGCAACAAAACGAAAGAAAGTCAAATGTCGTGGTCCACGCGACCAAAATCGTCGATTTGTATTCGAATTAGCAGTCAATTATTCCCAAGGTTGCAGTCGCGGGTTCGAGTCCGGTCTCCGCTCCAACCCCCAAATTTGAATACGAATCGGCAGTTGCAGGAAAACCTAGACGTCGTGATGCGCCTCAGCCCAGACGACACCTAAAAGACCACAACTACCGTCTAAAGTGGATGGCGTAGATGGCAGCGCCGAGTGCAACCCAATGGACGACATAGATCTGGGCAGCCTGGGTAAGGCGTTTGAGGAGCTCCCGAGCGGAGACCTGAACCTGATCGAAGCGCTCCTCAGTCAGGACGTCCTGTGGCTCGCCGACGACTCGACGGGTGGCCCCCCATCCAAGTGCCATGGCCGCCTTGAGACGATGGCGATGATCAGGTCCAACCTGGGGGCACTCGCCGACCTCGAACTGGGTGAGGTCAGGCAAGCCGGTGATGGGGTCGTGGTGGAATTCAAGTCCAAGAGCCTTCCCTCCGGGCACACGTTCCGCCTGCTCACCGTGACGGACGGCAATGTCGTGCAGATGCGGGTCTTCCTTGGCGAGGAGGCTGCGCTCCGGGAAGCCCATGAGCCGGACCTCGGCGAACGCTCAGCCCACATCGGACTAGGGTCACGTGGATGGGACGACACAGGGGCTGGAGGGGACAGGAACAGCACGTTCAACCATCCGGGCGATGGAGGGCCTGGCTGAGTGCGGGTTTTCAGCATGAGTGACTCCCTTCGTTCAGAGAGTGTGACGGCGACGAACACTATTGGACCGTGGCGGGCATCTCGCCCGCCTCAGACTTCCACATCCCGGTATTTGTGCCTTGGAAAATACCTTCCTGGACGATGCAGTCTCCGGCGATGACCTCATTGGTGATGGTGGTCTTGGCATCGGGGAATGCCGAAAACCATGACCGGTTTTATTGCTTCCCTGCCTCACGGCCTCGCAGTTCGCTGCGGCCGCTTGGGCTGGGGACGGTGAGAACGACGTTGGGGTCGTCCAAGGCGGCAAGCGCATCCGCGTCGTGGGCGTTGAATGCGGCGTTGCCGCGCCCGCTGACTGCAGCGACTCCTGGACCCTGGTAGATAACGCCTGCAAGTACACGCCGGCGGGTGGGACTGTGCGCCTTG
>OCZT010004657.1_pt1 | contig 13791 bp, 16 predicted proteins | sample 1539031 | NCBI WGS metagenome assembly OCZT01 (sample SAMEA3539308, study PRJEB22396) | soil metagenome | biome: tundra; feature: field; material: soil | place: USA | collected 2010-05 | depth 0.15 m
CTTCCGAGCCGGTTACAAGACTTTTACCGCCAATTGCAGGACTTTCTTTGCCGATGGAAGGACTATTTTTACCAATTGAGAGACTATTTTTGCCGATTACAGGACAATAAATGCCAATTGGAAGACTTTAATTGGTGATTGTAAAACTATATATTGACATAAATTTAAGGTTGTCTTGATAAGAGGGAATTCAAAAAATTACAATTCCATATTTCCGATATTTCTTCTCAACTCCCTTTCTTTTTCTGTTTGAATTGAATAAATGAATTGATTGGTTTTTTCAATCCATTCCAGTTTTTCAAACAAGGTCAATAGGTTAATAACATTCTTCGCGCGTATATTAATACAGAAATCAGTAATAGCCTCGTCCTGAAAAGACGATGTAGGGAATTAAACTGATAATTAAGAGTTTTTGTTTTAATATTGTTGAAGAAGGAAGAATCCTTTATTCTCTTCCTCTTGTTTTCTTCAATTCTGCAATATCCTTTTCTATTTCTTTCAAATTAACCTCATAAGCAATTTGTTTTTGTGTTTCCTGATATTTTACAAATTCCTTATCAGACTTCAGCATCGCTGTTTCATGACTTATTTTCCCTGCATGATTCAATAATTCCCTTCCATTAAGTTTCAAAATATCATCCAGTTTATTTTTCCAATCCTCCATGTACATCGGAGTTCTTTGCTGCGCCATTGTTTCAGCAAATGCCAGGTATTGTTCAACCAATAAACCAAGTAGTTTTATTTCATCTTCATTCAAATAGTTTTTGGCAATACTCACATCGCTTTTCTTGATTTTTACACTGTTTTCCTTATCAAAAAATTGCATTCCTAATAAAGGCAAAGTGGCATCAACTCGCCTGTAAACAAGTTCTGCTGCTGTTTGCTGACTGATAGCCCACAACAATTTATTTTGTATTATTTTAAAGAATTCAATTGTTTTTTCATCCTTCGCATCATAATCAATACTGGTGGTATAAATATCTTTTATTTTCTGGTAAAAAAATCTTTCCGATAATCGTATTTCTCGAATCCGTTCCTGCAATTCATTAAAATAATTCATCGAATTGCCGGATTTAAAGCGATCATCATTCAAGGCAAAACCTTTAATTATATATTCCTTTAATCGTTGTGTTGCCCAAATCCTGAATAGAGTTCCTTGTTGCGATTTTACACGATAGCCAACAGAAATTATAACATCAAGGTTGTAATATTCTATGTCCCTTTCAACCTCCCTGTCACCCTCTTTTCGAACCTGTCGGAATTTCCGACAAGTTCGGTCTTGTTCTAACTCACCTTCTTTGAAAATATTTTGGATATGCTCTGTTATAGTAGTTCTGCCTTTACCAAAAAGGAATGCCATTTGCTCTTGCGTAAGCCATACCGTTTCATCCTCTAACCGAACTTCTACCTTGGTCGCACCCGTTGAAGATTCATAAATTAATATTTCACCTTTGCTTTCCATAAATATATTTTAATAGCGCAAAGATACCTTATTAAGATTTATAAATAAGAATTGAAAGGGGCTAATATAAATTTTGATTTAAAAAATGATTAAATGAAATCCTTAGGGATTAGCGGTTGGATTGCAAATCCAACCGCCAATGATCTGAACATTCTGCACCTCTGAAATATCGTGTTGAATGTCCTTTGAACTGAAACCTTTATTCCTCATCATCCGGTAAATCCTTCGATTCTAAATATTTTACCTTATAATATTCCTCTTTATCAAATTCCTTTATTTCCCTGTAAAACAGGGTTAAATTAGAATACAGGATGGTAAGTGCTTTCCCTTTAGGATTCAATGCCAGCGCCTCTTCCATCATTCTTCGGGCACCTTCAATATCATTTATTTCATGAAATATCAACTCCGACAGGTTAATCATCCCCTCATGAAAATCCGGATTTATCCTGATAGCTTCCGAATAATGGTGCATTGCCATATAGATGTCACCTTTGCTTTTATAAGATACTCCAAGGTAATAATGAGCCATCTCATATTTCGGTTTCAGTTTCAGCGCCATTTTAAAATAAAACATGCTTTCATCAACATCACCTCCCGTCATAGCTAATGCCCTCCCTGCCATACACCAATGCCATGAGCTATCTTCGACACCGTTTTGTGCAGCAAGTTCATAATGTTTGAAGGCATTTTGATAATCTCCGACTTTATCATAAAACTTTGCCAGTTTTGAAAATACACTGCCCTCCACATTTCCATCTCCATCTTTAACCATTTGCTCATAATATAAAATGGCATTAGGATAGTCTTTTAGTTTTTCGTAGGAATCGCAAATTTCACGGAGATGAAAATAACTATGGTCACTTTCTTCATACATTACTTTTCGTAATTCTATTACTTCTTCATATCGCTCCAAAAACTGCAGAGAAAAAGAATTAAACAACCGTGCTTCATCTATACATTCCTTAATGGTAAGACCAGGTATCACCTCTTTGCAATGGTCTATACACTCCTGGTATTGCTTCGACCGCTGCAAATAAATTGCAATATAGGCAAGTAAATATTCCTTGTCCTCAGGATGAGTTACAAGGGCTTTCCGGCAGGTTTCCAGTCTTTTTAAATAATCCTCCTTTTCTGTACCGTAAACTTCTTCTTTGAGGTATTCGGGTTGATATTGCATATTCTTTTTCTTTTGGCAAAGATAGGGTATTAATTTTCAGGAATAGGGTTTATAAGGTTAAATGAAATTTTTTTTCGATCTTATTTGGTCAATAACTAAATAATATGATCATTTGCAAAAAATAAAATAATGGATAGTTCTTTTGATAGATGCGAATTAACAAAAGTGGAATGGCTTACTCCACCGGAATTAGTAAAGAAGTTAGGTATATTTGATTTAGACCCTTGCAGTCCGATTAATGCCCCATTCCTTCATGCAAAGCAAAACTTCACCATTGAAGATAATGGTTTAGGAAAGGATTGGTTTGGTAGAGTTTATATGAATCCGCCTTATGGAAAGAACATGGATTTGTGGTTAGATAAATTAGGCACACATGGAAATGGTATTGCATTAATTTTTGCACGAACTGAAACCAGATGTTTCTTTGAAAAGGTTTGGGACGTTGCTGATGCTTTACTTTTTATAAAAGGAAGAATAAAATTTTACCATGTAAGCGGGGAACAAGGTGGTTCTGCAGGTGCGCCAAGTGTTTTTGTAGCATTTGGTAAAGAAAATGCTTTAGCATTAAAGAATTCAGGGATTGCAGGAAAGTATTTGAAATTATAATTAAATAATTTCATAAACTATAAACTCAGCAACATTATAACCTGATTCCCATATCCAGGTATTTTCTTGCAATAGTTTTTTAAGAGCGTCATCCTCATTAATCGCATTTTCAATTATTCCTATTACCTGAAGATTTTCAACTTCAATATCTGCTTTTGGAGCTAATGTAATTCCTTCTTTACTTAAGAAAATATACTTTTTCATGATTCCATTTACATTTTGAATTAACCACATAGTGGTTTAATCTTGGTAGAGAATGATAAATGAAAAGAAATGCCTACGGGATTATTAGAGGATGAATTCAAACTGTTGTTGTTGGAGAATATTTTCATATTGTTTATTAAGAGTTTCATAATCCAAAAATTCAACTCGTTTTTTATCAGAAAGAGTTTTAAATGAGGAATACTTTATTTTATTCTCATACTCTGACTTTCTCAATTTATCAGCAACAATAACCATTCTTGATGAGAAATCTTGGAGGTCGTTAAATTTCAAAAGAGAATTTTGAATATCTGTTGAATGTTCAATTTCAAAAAAGGAATGTGGCATATTTCTTTCATTAAACCAGATAACATCAATAGTTGAACTTCTTTGAACAATTGAAGGAAATGTATATTCAGGCAAAACTTTTAAGGTTCTTATATCATCCAATTTTTGATTTATGAATCTCTTGTTTTTATCTTGATTTGGAACAAATGTTTCATATCCTTTAAGATTACCAACTGATAAAATTAAACCTTGATAATAAGAATGATTAAATTCTATAACCTCCTTTAAGTTTATATTTTCTAAAGATTCTTCAAATATACCTCTTTCCTCTAATTCCTTTTTATTCTTAACCAATCCATATAGCCCAGGTTTTATTTTAAATATGTTTTTATCTAATTGAACTATTCTTCTAATACTTGCAAATGGAGTTTTAGTTTTCCATTTACAATCCTTTATCTTCATCACTTCTTGATTCAATTGTCCAAGAGTAGCAATACCCCCTAACCTTTCTAATGTAACTACAACAGCTTCGTTTTGTTTCATAATTTATGCTGCAAATTTAATTAAATCATCATCAATCGCAATATGTATTGCCTCAATCAATTGAGTCTTCCCACCAGCCCATTTCACAAAAGGTTTCGATTCCTTAAATAATTCCATAATAATCTGTATATTTCTGCGGCGGAAAATTAATCATAATTATCGAATTTTAAGACAAATCCATAATTAACCAATAAAAAATCTCCCTCCGATAAACCGGAGAGGGATTCCTCAATCAACCAAAAAACACCTTTTACTTCACCGTATAGAAAAACACAACGCTTTCGGGTCCATAAGTGGCTAAATACACCATTTTTGCAGTGAAAAAGACATTAAGTTGATATAAACATCTGTTTACCTTGCCTAAACATACGTTTACTTCGCCTAAACATGTATTTATCTTGCCTTAATATATGTTTACTTCGCCTAAACATGTGTTTACCTTGCCTTAATATACGTTTACTTCGCCTAAACATGTATTTATCTTGCCTAAACATACATTTACTTCGCCTAAATATATGTTTACCTTGCCTAAACAAACATTTAGCTCAAGTAAATACATGTTTACTCCAGGTAAATGTCTTTTTCGGTTAAAAAGGGATTAATTGCTTATTTAACAACGATGCTTTTCTTAGCATAAGAACCAGCAACTTGATACTTCCCCTTTGTGAAATCATCTTTTCTTAAATCCTTACCCCTTCTCAAAACACATCATTCTTCAAATTCCACCACCTCCCAACTTTCAGGCACCACTGAATATGGGGGCTGCCGGCGCCACTATAAAATCATTGCATGTATGGGAAAAATCTGTTGATGGCATCAAATGGGATGATCTTGGTTCTATTCATAAAGCAAAGGCTTGATTTGCAGGATTTACTCCTGTGTCAAAGGTCTGGGTGAGACATCGCACAGATACCAATGGAGTTTTTCGGTGTGGGAGTATTTTTATATTACAGTGAGCTAAAAGCAGGCAGGACTTGTTAGTTCATTAAATCGGGCAGGGTATTCTTTTCGAAGAGTACCCTGCTTTTTTAGGGTTATTTTTCAGATTTCCAGAAAATAATTTCATCAGAAGAATAAAAATCCGTAATTTTGTGAGGTGAGAAAATTTATAACTGCCAGTTTAGCTGTAATTTTAATTGTAAGCAGTGCAATTGCTCAACAATTATATACACAAGAACCCTCGGTTTTATTGAAAAATGAAGCTGTTGGTGGAGTGTTCCTTCATACACAGGGCTTTGGGTTCAATTATAGAAAAGCAAAGAATATAACCGCTCTCAGAAAATGGTATTGGGAAATTGATGCATTGGCAATGTATAATCCAAAAGAAACCAATACTACCAACCAATATTTCCAGAATGCAAAATCCTATGTGTTTGGAAAATTAAACTCCTTTGACGTTATCAGGGTAGGATATGGACGTCAAAACATTATTTATGGAAGGGAGAATAAGGGAGGCATTGAAATAAGATGTAATTATTCTGCCGGCTTATCAATGGGATTTACCATACCTATATATCTTGATATATTAGCTTCTGATTCTTTAGGTGTTCAGGAAGTAATTCAAAAATATGACCCTTCAAAAGACACTCCTGATAATATATTAGGTAAAGCTTCTTTTACTTATGGATTGGGTGAAATTCAGCCACATCCCGGGCTTTATGGAAAATTTGGTTTTAGTTTCGAGGATATGAATGAAAACCATAATATATATGTTCTGGAAGCCGGAATTGCTGTTGATGCTTATCCAAAACAGATACCTGTAATGGCATTTACTCCAAATAATAGCATTTTTCTGACATTATACGTCAATTTTATGTTTGGTAAAAAGTGGTAGGGGAGAATTGAATTAATGACGGAATTAGAAGCGGCTGAGATTCCTCAGCAATCAAAAAAACCTTCTTGGTTAAAAGTAAAATTGCCCATTGGAAAAGAATATTCAATGGTTCGGGATGTTGTTGACTCTCATAAACTTCATACCATCTGTGAAAGTGGAAATTGCCCGAACATGGGTGAATGCTGGGGAGCAGGAACTGCAACATTTATGATTCTTGGAAATGTTTGTACTCGTTCCTGTGGCTTTTGTGCGGTTGCTACCGGAAGACCTTCAACAGTGGACTTAAAAGAGCCTGAACAAGTAGCAGAATCAGTCAGATTAATGGGAATTAAACATTGCGTGATAACATCTGTTGACAGGGATGATTTACCAGATGGAGGTTCAATTATATGGGCAGAAACTATCAGAGCGATAAGAAAATTGAATCCGGAAACTACAATGGAAACATTGATTCCTGACTTTCAAGGGAATTGGGAGAATCTTCAAAGGGTTATTAATGAACGCCCTGAAATTATCTCTCATAACCTTGAAACAGTTCGGAGATTGACAAAACAGGTGAGAATCCAGGCAAAATATGACAGAAGCCTGGAGGTTTTAAAAAGAATAAAAGAATCGGGAATAAGAACTAAATCGGGAATAATGCTTGGTTTAGGTGAGTTAAGAGAAGAGATTCTTGAATCAATGGAAGACCTTTTAACTTCCGGAGTTGATGTTTTAACCCTTGGTCAATATCTGCAACCTTCGAGGGAGCATTTAAAGGTAAATGAATACATTTCACCGGAAATTTTTGCCGAATACAAGAAGATTGGCTTGGATATGGGCTTTAAATACGTAGAAAGCGGTCCTTTAGTCAGGTCATCTTATCATGCTGAAAAGCATTTAATGTAAATTTGGCAGACTTTAAAAATTTGTACTATATTTGCATTGCATCAAAAAGAATTTGTAGTTTTAGCCCGTTAAAATTTAAATAGAAAGAAAAACAAATAAATAATAATAATAATGAATAGAATGAAATTAATTAAAAGATGGGGTATGGCTACTTTATTATTGGCTGCTATAATTGCAGCCCCGGTTTGGTTATCCAAACAAAATAAAGAAGCAAAAAAGGAGGTGGAAGATAAAGACGAAGCGCGCGGTGCTGCGGAGTATTTATGGAACATGAGGGTTAATCCTGCAACCGGAACAATCGACATCAATGATGTTGAAAATGCAAGGAAGCAAGTTGACGCAATGATTGCTGAAAAAAAAGCATCCAGAGCTAAATCAAACTCTTTGAATCTGCAGTGGCAGGAATTAGGTCCTGATAACATTGGTGGAAGAACAAGGTCTATTTTATTTGATAAAAGTAATCCTGACCACATGTTTGCCGGTAGTGTTGGTGGTGGATTATGGGAATCAACAACTCATGGTGCATCCTGGACAAAATATAATGATACACTTCAGAATCTTGCAGTTTCATGTTTAACTCAAGCTGAAAATGGTGACATCTATTTTGGAACCGGCGAAGGTTTATACGGATATTATGGCGATGGAACCGGAAGTTTCCCTGGTCAGGGTGTATGGAAATCCACAGATCATGGTGTTAGCTTTCATCGTTTAGGCTCTACATGGGATAATTTAACAAGTGCACAAAAAGGAAACTGGCAAACAATAAATAATATCTATGCTGACCATAATAATCCTTTAAGAATTTATGCAGCAATAGGTAATGGTTTGCAAATGTCAAATAATGGTGGACAATCATGGAGTAATCCTGTGTTATCAAATGGTACATCAGGATCTCCGGTTGTTGGATTTGCTACAACTGTTAAAGTAGGTACTGATGGAACTGTTTTATGTGCTATTAACAATAAACTTTATAAATCGCTCACAGGTGATTCTGCCACTTTCACAAAAGTTACTTCAATTCCTGCATCAGGTAGAGTAGAGGTTGCTATTGCTCCTTCAAATCCAAATGTGATGTATGCAAATGTTGAAAGTGCAAGTACTGGCGGTGTTTATAATATTTACCGATCAACGGATAAATTTGCTACCGCAACCATTATTGGTCCTGGAGGTGGTGGTTTTGATCCACTTGGTAATCAGGGTTCGTATGCAAATTCTATTGCAGTTGCTCCTAATAATCAGAATAAAATAATTGTTGCCGGACTAGAAGTATGGAAATGGGAACTTGGAAACAATTGGAATAGAATTGACGGATATTATTCAAATACCTATGTTCATGCTGATCAGCATACTATAGTATTTGACCCTAATGACCCTAACGATTTCTTTATTGGTTGCGATGGTGGTTTATTTGAATCACAAGATCAAGGGGCTACTTTTTCTGCTATGAATAGATTATATGATGTTACCCAATTCTATTCAGTTACGCCTGTTCCTATCCAGGGAAGTCAACTTGTTATCGGTGGAACTCAGGATAATGGAAGTTTATATCTTAACAGAACAGGTTATAGCAACGCAACGCTTTCTGCAAGCGACATCTGGGGTGGTGACGGAGCTTATTCAGCCATTTCTACTTATAATCCTGCTGCATTTTTCTTCTCCAGCCAATTTGCCGGTATGGGACGTTCGTCAAACAGCGGAGGTGGAGGAACATCATTTTATGATGCAAACATTGCTCCTTTAAATCATGGTAACTTAGGCGCTTTCGTTGCTCCTTTCTTATTATGGGAAAATTTAGATCCTTCCTCTGCTATGGATACTTCCTTCTTCATCGGGCTTACCGGTGGCGTGTGGATGACTAAACAGGCAATTAATTTTTCTGTTAATCCAATATGGTACGAAGTAGCTGTTATTCAAGGTTCAGGGCATTGTATGGGAGTTGTTGCCGATGGAAAAACCTTATTTGTTGGTTCTGATATTGGAAGGGTTTACAGAATAACCCATCTTGATTATGTAAACAACGGTCTTGATAATTCAGGCACAAATTATAATCTGAGTACTTTAAACACCCCAATTAAAAATACAACGCTTTCCATCCCCGGATCAAATGGCACACCTACAAGTATCTCTGTTGATCAAAATGATGGCAACCATGTTGTTATAACTTTTGGAGGTTATACAAGTTCACCCCACGTTTTTGTTTCTCATAATGCGCTAAGTACAACTCCAACATTTACAAGCATCCAGAATAATTTACCTGCAATGCCTGTTTACAGTTCTGTTCTTGATAAATGGAATCCGAATGCAATCATTGTTGGCACCGAGGAAGGTCTTTTTACCTCCAATAATGCAGGCGCAACATGGACTCCTGATTTAGATGGTTTCCCAAGAGTACCCACATTTATGCTTAAACAACTCACACAATATTCTAACGGCGTTCCATCTTCCGATTTATTTGCCGCAACTCATGGCAGAGGAGTATGGAAATCCACATCCTTGCCTTTAGGAATAAATAATGTTACGGCATCTGCCAAGCCACAGGTTTCCTTCTATCCTAATCCTGCTCAGGATGTTGCAAACATCAACTATACATTAAATACATCCGAAAACATTGTGTTGGATATATATAATGTAACAGGACAAAAAGTCAATACGATAAGTTTGGGAAATCAAAGTATTGGAAAGCATGATTATTCATTCAATGTATCCGCATTGCCAACCGGAACTTACTTTGCTACTCTTGTTGCCGGAAATCAACAATCAGTTACTAAATTCATTATAGCAAGATAAAATTTCTGATAATCACAAAATGAAGCGGTCCGGTTAGTTAATCTAATCGGACCGTTTTTTTTTATTTCAAAAGCTTAGAATGATGATGAATAGTGGCAATACTTATAGAATTTTCCGACAAAATCTGATAGACAATTCTATAATTTCCCTCTATCAATTCTCTTCTTTCAGCCATGTTATATTCACGAACAATCTTTCCTGATAACGGGAAATCATGCAGGACTTCGATCCTGCCATAAATCTTTTGAAGTTCTATTTCTGCAAACCTGGGAGAGTCTTTTGCAATAAAATCATAGATGTCGCGAACGTTTTCCAGAGCGATGTCTGAAAAAGTTATTTCGACCATGTTTTACTGATTTTTTTTACTTCTTCGAAGGATGTTACCTTCCCTTCTTTTATCTGTTCAATTCCCTTTTCAACTTTTCCCATGAAGATTAATTTATCCAACAAATCTTCCAATTCAAACTCATCAGGCAGGTCATTCACTACTTTAATTAATGCTTCTTTAGTCATTGTGATTTTATTTATAATTATAATATTCGATGCAAAGATACGAAAATTATCCTGTTTATTAATTCTTCTCCTAATGATGATGATTTACTCCTTGAACGGAAGCCGGTTTTCACTGATGCGGAGACGGGGTTGAGGGTTTATAAGATGAAGTGAGACTGAGAAATCAAATAAGTCCTGATGGCAGAAATACCCTCAGGAATTTTAGTCGTTTAACAGTGCTTCAGCCTCTTTTTGAAGATCGGGTAAATGATTAATTATTATTCCCCACACAGTTTCATCATCAACAGAATCATAACCATGAGAAATCCGGTTTCTGAAATTAACAATCTTCCTTGCTTTTTTAATATCTATATCAGGATTTATTTTAAGCAGGCGATGTATTGCTTCCCCGATAATCTCCAGTTCTCTTTCAATGGCGCGCCTGACTAATGTGTTATTCTTATATTCCTCATAATATTTCTTCTCTCCCAAAAACGTATCTATATTCCTGGTTGATTCTAAAATATCGAATAGCAGTTTCTTAACCTCTCTCTCCATAAACTAAAACTTTCTTCTCATTTAATTCTTCAATAAAATAGGGATTTCGCAACGACTTTTCCGACAAAAGATCCACCCTTCGGTTGAGGATTTCTTCCAGGGCATCCCAAACATTCAACATTAATTCTCCACGAACGAGAGGTTCAAGGTCTGCTTCCATATTAATCAATAAATCCACATCACTGTCGTCATTAAATTTATCGGTGCAAACAGAACCGAATGCATAAGCATTTTTGACATGGTTTTCCCTGAATAATTTATTTATTGCAGGTAATTTTTCTTGTAAGAATGGGTGAATCATTGTTAAGTATTTTGATGCAAAGATACGGAAATTATCCTGTTTATTAATTCTTCTCCCAATGATGATGATTTACTCCTTGAACGGAAGCCGATTTTCACGGATGCGGAGACGGGGTTGAGGGTTTATAAGATGAAGTGAGGAGATTTTAATTAATCTTTATCCATTGAACCCCATTGTTATCGTTAAATGAAATTATTCCATTTTGTTTAGTATAATATATTCCTGAAAGCATAACATAAACATTATTATAGTATGTTCCATTGATTAAAGCATTGTTTTGTGGAGTTGGAAAACTATATGATGATAAACCAAAATTTTGATAAGCATCAATTCCTGCAAAGGCTAACCCACCAGTATAGGAACCTGAATATGGATAATATTTATTGCCATGTTGAACACGAATATTAAATAATGTACCTCCGGAATTCGAATCAATTGCAACAACAGCATTTTGATAATTATGAATGCATCCATTGTTATCTGTTCTTTGATTATTACTATCAATATGTTTTTTGGCTATTAATGTATCAATTGAACCAGAATCACTTTTAAAAATTAAAATCTGTCTATTAGAATAACAATTAACCCATGATAATTCATCAATTGTTAAATCCGGGTCATCCTGACATTTTGGACCGCATCCTTCAACCATCACCCAAACAAAAACTAAAAGCAGAATCTTTTTCATCTTACAAAATTAAGCAAATTAAATGAAATAGACTAAAGACCTATTAAAAGGTTTATCATCCAAAAAAGCTACCTATATATAATAGTGTAACCAAACCCTCCTTTTATCCCCCAAAAAACCCATATTTATATAAAAAGCATTGATTATGAGCATAAACAGACTTTTATCGGGGCTTTACAAACATCTTTGTGGCTCTCACAAACATCTTTGTGACCCTCACAAACATCTTTGTGACCCTCACAAACATCTTTGTGGCTCTCGCAAACATCTTTGTGACCCTCACAAACATCTTTGTGGCTCTCACAAACATCTTTGTGACCCTCACAAACATCTTTCTATTGACCCTAAAATATTCTATTAGCCATAAAAAATCATTAAAATGATGCAATTTATCAATATTATCAAAATAAATTAGGTTCTTGAGAAAAAGGGTTGCATCTTTGCCGCACCTAAATAAATAGAAATTCTTTATTAATCAATTAAAAATAAAATAAAATGTCATTAATAACCGGATCAATACCAGCAGACCTTGGAGAAAGAAACACTTTTTACAGGGATTTAATTCCTTATATTCATACGAATATAGTTCGATTAGTAATTATCACTCCCATCGATGATGCTTTTCTAAGTGCCCAATTAATATTGTGGACGGCTGCTTATGATGCGGCTCATAATGGAAGCATTACCAATAAAGATTTGGTTGATGAAAGAGATGTTATTGATGGTCCGATTCATGATAAATTGGAGCTAATCATTGGTAACATGATTCCCTGGACACCAAAGACTGCAACTGATATGAACCATTTCAACTTGCACGAAAGAGCTGCGGGTAATTCTACTCATACAGTAGTTAGCAATGCGCCTTCAGATGCAATTATCGGGCAGTCGCATGCAGCTGCTAAAGTTAAAGCGATAGACCCTCTTCATCCGAACGCTGCGAAATTGCCTATCGGAGTTTTCATGGTAATATGGACAGGTTATTTGGTAACAACTCCAGCTATTCCAAATCCTGCACCGGTTTTATTAGGATGGTCAACTTCGATAGATGCCGACCTTGCGTTTCCGGCTTTATGGCTCAAACAAGATGCTATGATTGAGGCTTATTATGTTGATAAACATCATAATAAAAGTGCTGTTGCTGCCCCGATTCCGGTAACTGTTATATAATTTATAAAACTTAAATTAAAGCCTCCCGATTAATCATCGGGAGGCTTTTTTATTGGATAGAACTTCAAACCTTAAACTTTAAACTGAATCTTTTTCCTACTTTTGCCACATGGAAAATCAATTTATAAAGTTCGCAATAGAAAATGGTGTGGGCAAGATAGCCCTCAACCGCCCTGAAGTTCTCAATAGTTTCAATAAAGGATTGGCTATGGAAATGCAGCAGGCATTGGATATTTGCAATGATGATGCAACAGTTCGGGCAGTTTATTTAACAGGTGAAGGGCGCGCCTTCTGTGCCGGACAAGACCTCACAGAAGCTACCGCCGATGATGCTCCTGATATCGCCTATTTTGTGGAGCATCATTATAATCCAATCGTAAAAAAGATTCGGAACATCGAGAAGCCCGTTATCTGCGGAGTTAATGGTGTTGCTGCGGGTGCAGGAGCTAATCTGGCTTATTGCTGCGATATTATTTATGCCGGGAAATCGGCATCTTTCATACAATCTTTTTGTAAGATAGGATTGATTCCTGATACCGGCGGAACGTTCTTTCTTCCACGATTAGTTGGTCTTCAGCGAGCTACTGCCATGATGTTTTTGGGTGATAAGATAAGCGCAGAACAGGCATTGAATTTCGGAATGGTTTATAAAGTTTGTGAGGATGATAAACTGCAGGAAGAGGCTTATGGATTAGCCGTTCATCTTGCCACCCAACCTACCAAGGGCTTAGGATTGACGAAGCGATTGCTCAATCTTTCCTTGTTTAATTCTTTGGAGGATCAATTAGATTTAGAGCGC
>OCZT010004659.1_pt1 | contig 13786 bp, 10 predicted proteins | sample 1539031 | NCBI WGS metagenome assembly OCZT01 (sample SAMEA3539308, study PRJEB22396) | soil metagenome | biome: tundra; feature: field; material: soil | place: USA | collected 2010-05 | depth 0.15 m
GTGCCATGTTAAAATCCGGGACAAGAAGTAGTCCGCTGGAAACAAGTAATAACCAGAACAGTTTTATTTATCAGTAAACATCCTGTATTGATTGCATAAAAGCGGTTGGAAGAATCTTCCAACCGCTTTTATAGTTGTAAGATCACTTATAGGGCAATGTACTCATGTGGGCATAGATTCCCGTAACAAATTTCTGGACTCCCTGGTCACCCGGAATCAGCTTGGCACTGAAATAATACTGGATTGGCCGGATATCAGATAAACTTTGACAACACTGGCTATAGAGCGGTTGGAATTTTAAGACTTCTCCTGGAATGAATTAAAGTTAATTTTAAAATCATCCGACCGGATTTCTGGTATGCGTTGTGAAGTTATCAGTGGTTAATATCATCAAAAACATAAATATCTTCGGCTAAATAGTCTTTTACCCCCTTGACTCCATAAAAAATATGATATAAAATATTTATAATCTTCGAATATGGATTTTTAAATCCTTTTCATTTAACAGGAAACAAATAATTTGAGATTGTTTTTATGAAGATAAAAAAAATTGAAAGTTGGCTGTTTTTTCTTTTCACCTTTTCCCTTCTGATATCCGTAACAGTAATTTTTCAACAATCCACAGCCGCGGATGACGGTTATGTCGGTATGGACACCTGCCGGGCCTGTCACCAAAAAAACTATGATAGTTATCTGAAATCAACGCATGCCAAAGCGGCAATTCCCGGGAATCCGGCCAATAAAAATTCCTGCGAATCCTGTCACGGCCCGGGTCTTGCGCATGTGCAAAAAGGCGGCGCTAAGGGAACGGGCATGATTGCCTTCACCAAAAAAGATGATCCGGAAATGAAGCAGGCGATATGTCTTTCCTGTCATCAGGATTCAACAGCCGTGCCTTTCTGGAATCTGAGCAAGCATAAAGTCAACGGAGTTTCATGCAGTGATTGCCACAGCGGGCACTCCGGAACGAAAAACAATTTAAAGATCGCCGAGCCGGCGCTTTGCTACACCTGCCATGCCGATATCAGAGCACAGGCCAACAAACAATCGCACCATCCGCTGAAGGAAGGCCTCATGAAATGCTCCCAGTGTCATGATCAGCATGGCGGATCAGGGCCGAAGATGGTGAAGGCCGACACGGTAAATGAACTCTGTTTCAAGTGTCATGCCGAAAAGCGCGGGCCATTCCTGTGGGAACATCCGCCGGTTGCCGAAAATTGTCTGACCTGCCATGTGCCTCACGGCAGCAATCACGGGAAACTTCTATCCTCGAAACCGCCATTCCTGTGCCAGAGCTGTCACGACGCCACTCAACATCCCGGAACAATTTACACTAAGTTTGAAACATTCCCGGGCTCTGCCGCATCTGGGAAAAACAGGATGATTGCCCGCGGTTGCCTGAACTGCCATACCAACATTCACGGAAGTAATGGGCCCTCGGTGAGGGGACAACGCTTTGTCCGGTAAAAGGTGTAACTATGCGAAGACAAATGCTTTTATCAGTTTTTTTATTCGGTTTGGTCTCCTTGAGTCCGGCCTTTGCCCAGGAGCAGGAGGATAAATTCTCCGGTGAAATCAGCGTTCAGGGCACTCTCACCCACATCAACGGCAACAAAGCTAAATTTAACGAATACAGAGACATCCGGGATGGTCTCTACGGTGACGTTAAAGTCAAATACGATGACAATAAATATTACGTGGATTTCTACAGCCGTGACATGTTCTACGATACGCAGCGCTATAACCTGGAAGGCGGGAAATGGGGGGCCTTCAAGTTCAACATTAACTACAATGAAATTCCCCACAACTTCACCTCCGACGCGCAAACATTGTATTCGGGGGCAGGCACTGCCAATCTGACCTATCCCACCCATCCACCCAGCACCAATACCGGCACCTGGAATACATTTGATTACTCGACAAAACGGAAAAATTCCAGTGCGGGATTCAAGATTGATGTCTTGAAGCCTTTTTTTATGGATTTCTCCGCGGCTGTAGATGAACGGGCGGGCATTTATCCCATCGGTGCCGCGGGAACAACGCCCGGCGGGATTTCCATAGAGCTTCCGGCGCCGATTGATTACAGAACGGACAGCATCAATTTGCTTGGCGGATATGTCCGCAATCCCTTATACATTTCCCTGGGCTATTTTTACAGCAATTTCACCAACTCCAACATGAACCTTAATTTCCGCAACCCATCTACGAACAATACAGCGTCGGTGACGGATACATATTCGATGCCGCCGGATAACCACTACTACAAGGTCAACCTCAAGGGCGCGCTTAAATTGCCTTTAAACAGCAAGTTCAATATTGATCTGGCTACGGCCAGCGCCAAATCGGATGCTCTATTGAGTAATTCATATGTGGGCGATGTCGCCGGAGGACTGCGCAGCATCACTTTGAGCACTCCCTCCTTTAACGGCCAGGTCGACACAAACAACATCGCCACTTCAGTTACATCAAAGCCGCTGTCTTTCCTCGATGCCAAACTTTTCCTTAAATATGACGACCGGGAAAATAAATCGGATGTTATTACAATAACGGATGCAACCCAGACGCCCGCAACTTTCACCAACACCCCATTCAACTACCGTAGAGTAAAATACGGCACGGAACTTGGTTTCCAGCTGCCGGCAAAGTTTTATTTCCTCGGCGCTTACAATCATTCAACAATCAGCAGAGAGAGAGAAGACATCCCTGATAACAGGGATGATCTCTTCAGCGCCGAACTGAGATGGAAGGGAACCGATTTCCTGGCCGCCCGCATCGGATACGAAAGACTGGACAGAAGAGCGGAATTCCAGCCGCCCGCCGCGGCCAGCATTGAAACCTTCATCAGACGTTTTGATGCCGCCGGAAAAAGTCGAGATACCTATAAGGCCAGCCTGGACTTTTTCCCCACCGACAACTTCAGTATCAGCCTTAGTTACAAGCACAGGGAAACGAATTATCCCGATACTATTTTAGGACTGACCGGTGATAGGGGTGATGAATTCCTGATCGATGTTGATTATCTGATCAACAAGCGAATCAGGTTATTCGGCTCTTTCGACTATGAACGCATCCGGCAGGACCAGTTCCAGCGGCAGACAACAGGCGCAGTTGACCCGTCGCTGCCGCCGACACCGACAAACTTTAATTGGACGACAGCGCAGAAGGACGAAAACTACAGTTACACGGCGGGCGTTGAAATATTTATTATCCCGGAAAAACTTACTCTGCTGCTCCAATACAGTTATCTGCAGGCCGATGGTTCCGTCGATTACACCTATCTGCTGGGTGCAAATCCTCTTCCGACGGGCAGAACTCAGGACAATATCGATCTTTCCAACTGGGATGGCTACAAGCTTTCCTATTTTCTCATTAGACTTTCCTATAATGTGACGAAATCGCTGTCCGTTGCTGCAGGTTATGTCTATGAAAAATATGATTATAATGATGCGCAGTATGATGGGTATCAATATATTCCGGCTGTCACCGGAACGAACGGGGCATACCTGACAGGCGCTTACAATAATGCTTCTTATGAGTCCCACGTGGGATTTGTGACTCTCTCTTACCGTTTCTAAATACGGGAGTGAACCACAAATTCCTTTAGCAGGAAAATATGATTATCACCGATAATCTTGGAGATTCTTAGCTTATGCATGTATTGCGGCCTCTGTACGTGGTTTTGGCTCTCCTGGCGATCATCTTAATCGCCAGGAGCTTCTGGATACCCAATGATTTCGGAACTCATGAACAAGGGTATACGTATGGCTGGTATCGGCAATCCAATATTGAGGAATGGAAGAATTTTACGGTAAAATATCGAGGCAGGGAATTCTGCGGGATCTGCCATACGGGGCAGGCGCAAAAGCTTGCTTCCGCACAGCATAAAGATATTGAATGTGAAAACTGTCACGGACCGGCCCTTTCCCATCCGGCTGATCCGCTGAAACTTGTCCTGGACCGGAGCCGTGAGCTCTGCCTTAGGTGCCATACTCGCCTTTTCTATCCCACCAGTCAAAGATCACAGATCAAAGGCGTCAACCCGGATCAACACAATCCCGGTTTAGAATGCGCGTTGTGTCACAAACCGCATGAGGCATCCAGACCCGTTAGGAGGGACAGGTGAACAGGAGAGATTTTATAAAATTGGCCATAAAAGGAACCGCCGCTGTGGTGCTGGTCAAAGGACTGGACGGAATTTTCCGGCCCCCCGATGTTCAGGCCTGGACCTCGCCCCTTCGCTTTGTATTTCTCGTCGATACCTATAAATGCATCGGCTGCGGTTTCTGTGTAAAGGCCTGTAAGCTGGAAAACGAAATCCCCTTTGCCGCCGATGTTTCCCGGACCTGGGTTGAACGGTATGTCGTAACCTCAGAAGGAGAAGTATTCGCCGATACTCCTAAAGAGGCACGGAATGGATTTATTACCGGCCAAATCGATCTGGGACGCGGTAAGTTTAAAGATATTCCCCAGGAAAAAATTAAAAAGGCTTTTTTTGTTCCCAAACTCTGCAACCAGTGCGCAAAGCCTTCCTGTGTCCAGGTATGTCCGGTGGGTGCTACTTACCAGAACGCCGACGGTGTGGTGCTGGTGGACCGGAAGTGGTGCATCGGCTGCGGTTATTGTATCATGGCCTGCCCGTACGGCATGAGGTTTTTCCATCCAGTCCACCGCGTGGCGGATAAATGTAATTTCTGTTATCACCGGATTAACCGCGGCATGCAGCCGGCTTGCGTCCAGGCATGCCCGACGGGAGCGAGGCAGATCGGCAACATCAAAGACCCCGGAGATCCGGTGGGAAACATCATCCGTACACAGCGGGTAGCAGTCCACAAACCGGAATATGGAACCAATCCCCAGGTTTACTATATCGGGCTTGGCGAAGAGGTGAGGTGAGAAATGGTTCTGGAAGCATTATGGACAGTCAAAGAACTTTTCGTTTATCCCAATGAGTACATTTATTGGGCCATTCAGATTGTCATGTATCCGTTCATGACGGGACTCGTGGCCGGTGCTTTTGTCCTTTCCTCCCTGTATCATCTCTTCAGTATAAAACCGCTGAAGGAAATTGCCAGATTCGCCCTGGTTTTTTCCTTCGCCCTGCTGATGGTTGCGCCCCTGCCTCTCCTATTGCACCTTGCGCATCCCGAAAGAAGTCTCTATGTGGTTCTTACGCCGCACTTCACTTCTGCTATCGCCGCCTTCGGCGTCGTGCTGTTTGTTTACGCATCGATCGTCGCCTCCGAGTTGTGGTTCCTTTTCCGGAAACACCTGGTGGAGGCATCATTAAAACTCAAAGACAAGGCTAATAAGAGCCTGGCCGAAAAAATAAAATACGGGGTATATACGATCCTTACCCTCGGCGCCCTGGACGTAAGCGAGGCCAGCCTGAAGCTGGACGCAAAAGCCATCAGGATCCTGGCCGGAGCCGGTGTGCCGATTGCCTGTTTTCTTCATGGGTACGCCGGTTTCATCTTTGGTTCGGTAAAAGCCAACGCCCTATGGATGACCCCCCTCATGCCGGTCATTTTTATCATGTCGGCCATTGTTTCCGGCGTCGCCCTCTGCCTGCTGATCTACATCATCATCATGGAAATGAAAAAATTCATCGCTTCCCGGAAAAGCGCTACTGCCGCCGGCAATACACTCAAAGAGATTAAAGGCGTGGAGATGAATGCGATGCAGACGACTGTGAAATATCTTATTTTCTTTATGATATTCTCGATCAGCCTGGAGTTATTGGACCTGGTCTTTCGCAGCTACACAGCAGTAAAATCATGGGACATCCTGAGGAACGTCATCTACGGGAAAGATTTTATTAATATCTTCCTGCTCCAATATGTTCTGGGGAACCTGGTGCCCTTCATTATCCTCCTGCTCCCGGGCCTGACGGTCCGCAGAGCAGTCCCGGCGCTTTTGCTGGTGCTTTTCGGGGTCTTCATGATGAGGTGGAACGTGGTCATCGGCGGCCAGTCTTTTTCCCTGACTTTTTCCGGGTATATGGATTACCATCTGCCCATCATTCCCCGCAGCCTGGAAACATTTAAAGAGGGTCTCGGCGGCGCTCTGCTCATCGCGGTGCTGCCCTTCATCCTCTTCTGGATTCTTAATAAGTTTTTTCCCGTGCTGGAGACGAAAAGAATGGATTAAAAAAATGCAAAAACAGACAATGTTTGTGGGAATGTCTTCCCGATTTATTGACTCGCAAAAATTAGCTTTAAGGGTCATTGCCGGGAGGCGAGTGACTAAGCGATCTAATAAAACAGGCTGTTAAACTAAAAAAACGTCATCATCTAACTAAAAATATGGAGGTATTATGAAAAAATCAACAATCTGGTTTTTGTTTATTCTCGCCATCGCCGGATGGGTGGCCTTCGGCGACACAATGATTTTTCCCGGCCGCCCGGCCTTATCCGCTCAGGCCCCGGATGGAGCGAACCTTTATGCCGTCCGTTGCGGCGCCTGTCATGCCCAGGGGGGAAACATCATCAATCCCGCCCTGCCGGTTACAGGTTCGGCCAGAATAAAAAGTCTTGCCGTCTTCACCGCTTATAATAGAAATCCGTTAAAAGCCGATGGATCAAAGGGCGTGATGCCTGCTTTTCCCAAGGATAAAATCTCTGATCAGGAGATGAAGCTCATCTATGATTACTCTTTAACGCTGCCGGGAACCAGGAAGTAATCCTTAAGCATTCGTGATCAGAGCATAAACGAAATGATGATTTTGGCCGGGAGTCGGTGTGCAGATCCATTGAATATTCAGTCAGTAAAGAAGCAGTGAGCATATCGTCTGCGCGTGTTTTACCCGTTTAGACTATTACCAAAAAAGAGAGGAGATAAATCATCAGATGTCTGGCATGGAGGAATAAGGGACGGCCGGTGATCAATTTCCACGGAGAGCGGCGTTCTTGCCAATACACAGTATTTGTTTGCATATCGTTTTGAAAACGGGGTTGGTACTAACCCGGAAGAACTCATTGCCAAAGGCATCGGTGGCTGGAAGGAGAACGAATCTATCTCTGGGCTTGTACCTGAACTGTAGCGGCAATTGCCGGAGAAATAGCAGTCTGTTAGCGGGAGAATAAAAAAAATAAGCTTAGTGGTTGCCGTGCTGATTGTTCTGGCCTTTCTTTTAAACCGCGTTGATATAATCTTTAGTTTTTACATCAAACTCGTATGTTACTCATAAATCTCCGTTAGCAGTTCCAGGATTTTCTGCTGGCTTGGAGATGTGGGATCGGTGGCCATATTAACCGCATCCCGGGAAGTATAAAAGGCAATTTCCTTCAATGCTTCTTTGGCAATGCCGTGCGCCTTCAGGCTGATGGAAATATCAAGCTCTTTGTAAAGATGGAGCAGGCTCTCTTCGAGATCATTGGAGCGATTCATGAGCTGGGCCATATCTATGAACTTCTCCTTACAGGTAGCCTTATTAGCCTTTACAAAGCATAAAAGTCCGAATATGGCTGCCCGGCCGTGGGGCATATGGAAGTGGGCGCCCAGAGTATGGGTAAGGGCATGTCCTATGCCCAGTCCTTTCAGAAACGCAAGGCCGCCGCAGATGGCGGCCATACACATATCGGTGCGGGCGGGTATATTATTTCCGTCCCTGTAGGCTGGAATGAGACTTCTTCCGATCAACTTCACGCCGTAGAGCGCCATGGATTCAAAATAAGGATGGTAGGGTATCGCTAAGGAAACATATCCCTCAATGCAATGAGCCAAAGCATCAACTCCTGATTCGATGGTGAGGCCGGGCGGCATTGTTTTGCAGAACAGGGGATCAATGACAGCCAGTTTGGGAATAAAATGATTGCTCATGAGGATAAATTTCAGGTCCCGCTCTTTATCGGTGAGAACCGCGCAGGGATTGACCTCGCTTCCTGTTCCCGACGTTGTCGGCACGCAGATTATTGGCGGGAAAATTGGTTTAATCTTGGCGCCTCCGCCGACAACCCCCTCATATTCTCTCATATCGCCGCTATGGGTTACCCGCAGCCCCAGTGTTTTTGCCGTATCCAGCGAGCTTCCGCCGCCAAGACCAAGAATGCCATCGCAGCCGTTTTCTTTGTAGAACTTGCCTGCCCGCTCAATCAGTTCAATGGGCGGATCAGGCTCAACCTCAGGGAACATGACCGTGGCTATGCCGCTTGCTTCCAGAATCTTGCGCACCTCTTCCGCCCGGCCGCTTTTGAACATAAATGGATCGGTGACCAGAAATATCTTCGTTACTTTGAGCTGCCGTATCCGCTGCCCCATATTACGGGCCACTCCGACGCCCAGCATCACATCCGGCAGCGGCGGAATGCGCACCTCCCAGGCCTTTTCCTTTTCTTTAAATGAATCCAACCCTTTCCACAGATTTTTTACTTCCGCCTCATCAACATCAAAAACGGCGTCTGTTGGCTTGATTGTTTCCTCCCGGATAAAGGCAGGTATATTGGCGTCCATTTTACTGAACTCAGCATTTTCATTAAAGGCGAGCTGGTCCCGAAGGGTCTGCTTGCCGGTTTCCATGATATCTTCCGGCGTTAACCTCAGGCCGTATCGGGCATTCATAAGATCGGCAAAAAACGGATAAACGGAGCGACTGCCGGGAACGGAATTAAGGCAGTAGCCCATGGCATCGCAGGTGGCGGCCTGAATCTGGGATTTGAGGGAATTCTCAGTTTGTTTATTCTTGTCTTTGGGCAGGCGGTAGGTGAGCCCCGCTGTGTGATCGGCTCCCATAGGGCTTGTGAAATAGGTCATGCCGGTTCCTTTGACGGACCTTGGATCATGCGCCGGGATGGCCTGCCCTTTAAAAGCCGGTACGCGGTTGATGTTGAGATATTTAGCAGTGGCGACCACGCCGTTTCCCAAGGCAACACCCAGGGGCGTTTCTCTTTCAATTTCTTCCAGAAGCCGCTGTGCCGATTCCCAATTTCCCCAGGACATTTTTCCCGCTTCCGCTGCAAGACCCAAGCTGCTTCCCGCTTCGACTCCATCGATACCGAGATCGTCGCACATGAATTTGAGTCTGGCGATGGCATCATTATCCGTAATGCCCAGATTGGTGCCGAGTAAGGCGATCATTTCATATTCATAAGCGCCGCAAAGGCGTTTTCCGTCTTTATCGGGATAAATGATGGAACACTGAACAACGCATCCGGGCATACAACCGTGCATCTTGCCGCCGCGTTCAAAGAGAATCTTCTGGATCGCATTGCCACTGACGGCGATGAAGTTCTCCGGTCGGCCGGAATGGTAATTATTCGCAGGCAGGGTGCCGTGACTGGCGGAGTTGTTAATCGCAAAGGGCGTACCGAACCGCGAAAATAAACTGCAACTGACATCATGCCTGAGAGTGTCCGTCCATGATCTGACAACTTTTCGAAATTCATCGGGATTGGCAATATCAACCTGATCCGTGTTTGCAGGATCGATGATGATCGCTTTCAGCCCCTTCGATCCCATGACAGCGCCGAGACCGCCACGGGCGGCGTTTCTCGATGGATCGCCGAATATGTCCGTCAGGGAGACCGAAGCTGCTTTGTATTTGCGCTCTCCGGCAATTCCTGTTGAGATAACGGCTATTTTTTCTCCGTGCTTTTTTTGTAAAGCGGCGACCAGTTCATAATTCTTCATGCCGCGGTATTCATCGGCCGGAATCAGTTGGGCCTTACCCTTGGAGATAAGTAAATAATATAATTCATTATTTTCAGGTATGCCCTGAACAATAATGGCACGAATTCCCAGCCGGTCGAGGAATTGTCCCGCGGGGCCTCCCGAGTTGGCTTCTTTTATTCCCATGGTTAGAGGGCTTTTGGCACCCACAGATATCCGCCCGAGTTGCGGAGCTCGTGTGCCGGCAAGAGGACCGGCAGTTACAATAAAGTGATTATCCGGGCCTAATGGATCAGCGGCAGGCGGTACCTCTTTGCTCATGATCTTCGCGATTAATGCGCTGCCGCCAAGGTACTTCCACTCCTGGGGCAGGTCTTCCAGAATAATCTTTTCATTGCCCATTTTCACCCGTAAAATCTTCATGTAGATATATCTCCTGTCTGGCTCGGTGTTTATTTCCCTAGACTTCGGATAAAAAAATTGCTTTGGGATGGATTGAGTATATGGAGATCAAGTATTTGCGTCAAGCTATTTTTAGGAGAGTAACGACTTCTGTAGGGAACGGTCGCGACCGTTCCCTACCTCTAATAGATTTCATAAAGATTGCTGCGGCCATAGCAGATCGTAATGGACGCTGCGGCCTTTGCCGGGCATCTGGCGCAGAATTTTCTTGCCCAGCAGATCGGCGATTTCGCGGAATGCTGTTGCCTGGCTCACGCCAGCGATGCTTATGTATTTGCGCGTTGTCAAACCACCGGTAAAATTACCCTCTCCGGCTTCTTAAATAATCATATAAGATAAACAAAAGCCCGGCGATAATGTTACCACCGGGCTTCCGCTTTTACAGAACTTCTTTGTCTATTTATTATGGTTCCATAGGAGCATTGGGATCTGCCAACCACTCCATGGACGAACCGTCATAAACCTTGACATCTTTATAACCCAGCATCTCCGTCATAATAAATGCCCAGGATGTGGCAGTCTTGCCGGTATCGCAATAAAGAATGAGCTCTTTATTCAAATCGCTCCCCACCGCCTTTTCAGCGAGTGCGGCAAGTGCGGCTTTATCTTTGTATAAACCTTCTGGCGTATAAAGTTGCCCCACGGGAAGATTAACAGCTCCTTTGATTCGTCCTAATTTAGGCACGAAAGCGAGCTTTTCTTTACCTTCGTAGAAAGCAGGGCCACGGGTATCCACGATAGTGGTCTTGCCTATCTTGTCCACCACAAAAGCCTTATCCACGAACAGATTCTTGCCTGCCAAAGCCTTGAATGGTTTTGCCTTAGCCTTTACCATATCCTGGGATAAAGGTTTGTTTTCTTTTGCCCACTGATTCTGCCCGCCGTTGAGAATGGCTACATTTTGAACACCTAAATACTTTAATGTCCAGGCAACGCGGGTCATGTCGAATTGATCAGGGACTTTGTCCGTTTTCCCAATAACTACAACCAGAGAATCTTTGTCAATACCGGCACTTCCGACAACGTCAGCCAGGTCATCAATCGGCGGCAGTTCGTTAAGCAGATCACCTTTTTTAATTGCCCATGATCCATAAAATACATTAACAACACCCGGAATATGGCCTGCCTTGTAGTCCTCCACCTTACGCACATCTACGATGACTACTTTTGCGTTTTTCAAATTCTTTTGAAGCCAGTCCGTGGATACAATGGGATCAATGCCTCTGGCCATCGCCGTCAGTGGTAAAAATAACAGAGCAACTACCATTACTGCTTTTAACCATCTTACATTTCTCATAAAATCCTCCTTTGTTATTTGTTGATTGGTTTAAGGTTATAGATTAATTTTTCATTGGCCTTGGAACCATCTTTAATAAGCGTTTCTCGCTTAATAAATCCCTCTTTTGCCGCATGACAGGAATCGCAGGAACGTGTTCTAGCCGTTCGTTTTGTAATGTTGTGTACAGCCGAACCCCAGTAATTGGGCAGCGCGTCGAAGTTCTCCATTTTGATTCCGGCCTTATGAAAGGTACTCTTTATAGTAGGTATGAGCCTGAGTGTTGTCAAAGTCTTGCCATCGCGTGGGTTCAAACCCAGAAAGAAATCCGGTTTCGCTGTCGATCCTGTATCCGTGTGACAACTGTAGCATTGCCGATATTGACCGGAAGAATGGCAACCCTGACAGCTGACAGTATCCTTATGTAATTCATGAGCAATCTGATATTTTTTGTTCTTGTGACACGATAGGCACTTTGGACGATCCTTGACTTCATGTTTGGACTTATATATCACACCGTCCCCATGCATTTCGCTCTTTTTGTGGCAATCCACACACATCATACCTTTCTGGTAGTGGACATCGGGAGTTCCTCCGTATTCACCGGTAAATTCAGGATAAACACGTCCGCCGTGACACGAGGCACAGGTTTTTCCTTCGTTTTTCTTGACAAACTTATGGCCTTGAATCAGGCCGGTTGTAATTCCGGAAACGGGCGGCGACTTGACATGACAGTCGCCGCAGGATGCATGACAACTCCGGCATGATTGATTAAAGACCTTAGCATCAAAGGTTTTGAGCTCTTCATGAGAGAATCGTGGTTTGACTCCTTCACGCTGTCCAAGACTTGTATAGTGAAGAGACTTGCTATAGTTACGCCCAATCTTCCTATGGCATATGCCGCAGGTTTTGATATTATCGGATGGCCTGGCAATGAATCCCGCGTGGGCAGATTCCTTCGTTTCTTTTTTGTCATCACCCTTATGACAAAAAACGCATTCCATGGCAAAGTGAAAATCCTTGCCAAATGACGCTGGATTTACCATATAACCCTTATAATATTCTTCCGCCCTAACTGGGGGAGGAGCTCCCGCTCACCCCTCGCCCTCGCCTTGAATCACCGGCGCTTTTACCAGAGTTTTCATTTCGCTGTCGCTGGTATGACATTTATAACAAGTGCCTTTACCGGCAGCTTTATCTTTTAGATGACCTGCCTTGGCAATTTCAGTCCAATTTTTATGGCAACTGTTGCAATCATACTGGGAAAATGTCTTTTTCCCGTCGTGACATCCAAAACAAGATTTCGACCGGTTGTGATCCGCAAGTGTTATGTTGTTCGAGCTTTTCTTGATCTGAAAAAGCCGCGGGTGGCAATCATTGCATTTCGAGGGCGATGCATGCTTTTCGTGGTTAAAACGGACTTCCATTTCGCCCTTCCCGATAAGTACCGATGTATTATAAACGGGGTTTTTATATGGCGCTGGTTTTCCCTTGACATGCCCCACCTCCAACCCGGTGATACGGACATGACATCTTGCGCACTGACTATCGGCAGCGAAGGCGGCTTTTCCATTGTGGCATGCGCCACAATACTTACCCCGGTAGAGTGACTCCATCTTGAAATCATCTTTTTCCTGGGCTTTCAGGGCTTCCATCTCAAAAAGGCCGCTGTGGCATTTATCACAGGAAATGTGCTTATCATCCACATGATATTTATGTCTAAAGATAACGGCATTCAATGGTTCCGTATAAAGTATACCCCCGCCATCAGAGAAGGTGTTCCCGGCGGCCATGCAGATATCTGTTATACACAGAGATGCCAGCAAAATTATCAAGACATAACTTTTTTTCATCGTATTTTCGTCAGCCCTTCATATAAAAAATATTCGGTCTGGCGCCTACTTCTTCTCTCAGAACCCACACCGGTTTTTGCAATTGGTGAATTAGCTTATAGACTCTGCTTCCGGGGTCAGACAAATCGCCGAATACTCGAACATCAGCGGGGCAGGCCTCAGAGCAGGCCACATTCTTTGCGCCTTTGGATAGCCTCGCCGCAAAGCAGAAATCACATTTATCAATGGCACTTCCGGTCTCATTGAAATATCGCGCATCATAGGGACAGGCCATCATACAGGACTTGCATCCGATACATTTCTTATCTTCCATCATGACGATGCCATTTGTTTTGTCCTTATAGGTTGCTTTTGTCGGACACGTGCGCACACAAGGGGGATTATTGCACTGGTTGCACAGAACAGGTACGAAATCCCATTTTTGATCGACGGATTCGGGAAATTCCCTTTTTAAAATGGTGGTCCTCCATCCGTAGCCGGGCACGCGATTGGTGGCCACACAAGCTTCCATGCAGCGCTTGCAGTCAATACAGCGATCCTGCCTGATCACCATGCTGTAATGAGGTTTGTACGGATACTTTTTCCGGTAGGC
>OCZT010004660.1_pt1 | contig 13786 bp, 4 predicted proteins | sample 1539031 | NCBI WGS metagenome assembly OCZT01 (sample SAMEA3539308, study PRJEB22396) | soil metagenome | biome: tundra; feature: field; material: soil | place: USA | collected 2010-05 | depth 0.15 m
TGCTGCCGCTGATGTTCGCAGCCGGAGCTCCGCTCATGATGACAGATGCAGAAGCAGAAGCAGCGCATCCGCTTGCATTAGTAACCACAACAGAATAATTTGTGGAAGCAGTGGGCGAAACCGTAATGGTTGAAGTGGTGGCGGTTGTGTTCCACAAATAATTTCCTCCGCCTGATGCAGTGAGCGTTGCATTTTGCCCGGGACAGATCGTAGTATTACTGGCAATATTCGCGACAGGCACAGCAGTTACATTCACGGTAATAGAAGTTGTATCCGAGCAGGAACCCGAAGTTGCGATCACAGAATAAGTGGCAGAAGAAGTTGGCGTGACTGAGATCGGATTTAAGATGGATCCGGTGCTCCAGGAAAAAGAAGATCCTCCCGATGCAGTGAGTGTGGCGCTTTGCCCCGCACACAAGGATGTGTTTCCTGAAACAGTTGCCGTGATGCTTGCATTAACCGTAACCGTAACATTACTATTCGCTGTACCGCATGCATTGGTGGCAAAAAAAGTATACGTGGTGTTGGAAGTCGGGCTCACCGGGATCGAAGAGGTGGTTTGCCCTCCGGGGCTCCATGAATAAGAAGTTCCGGTTCCGCTTCCTGAAAGCGTAACAGTAGCGCCCGGACAAATGGTGTAGTTGCTGCTCGCGGTTGCAGTTGGCAATGGGTTCACCGTAACTTTCACTGAATCTTTTGCGCTGCCGCAGGAATTGCTCACGATGACAGAATAAGTTGTCGTAACGCTTGGCGAAACCGAAATTGTAGAAGTTGTTATTCCGTTGCTCCAGGAATAAGCAGTTCCTCCCGAAGCGGTGAGTGTAGCGTTTTGGCTTTGGCAAATGGTTGTATTGCTGCTGACCGCTGGAACCGGCAAAGTGCACTGGCAGGCATTGGAATCAACTGTTGCAGGAGTAGTAACAGTGGGTGCAGGAGATGTGGACTGCGTATTGGGAATTGTTTGCCCTATATAAGATGTAACTGTTGGCGTGGGACTTGTTGAAAGAAACGTCCCGTTTGTTTCGTTGCATCCGCTGTTGCCGTTTGCATCTGTTTTTACAAAATATACATGACCTCCTGCAAAACTATTTGTCTGCGATGTAATAGCAAAACCTCCATCATTGGTCAAATCCATTTTTACACTATAATTATAAAGAGCGCCATAATTAAAAAACATTCCACCTGTAGAAGGACCTTCATCGGCAGTGCCGCCATAGGTTTTCGTCCATAAAAGATTTCCGCCTGAGTCGGTTTTCAATAGAAACAAATCGAAGCCGCCATTTCCAATGCTTTTTGTATTTCCGCAAACTGCAAATCCTCCGTCAGTGGTTTCGCGCACACAGAATCCGCATTCCTCGTTTCCTGCCCCATAAGTTTTCGTCCAGGTTACTCCGCCAGCGCTGTTAAGACGGACAAGAAAAACATCCGTATTGCCCATTCCATAGCTTTGTGTTCCGCCTGTAACAATATATCCTCCATCGTTTGTTTGATAAACTCCATAAGAATATTCAGTGTAAGGACCATTAATAACTGTTCCCCATTGAGCAGTTCCATTTACATCAGCTTTTGTCACATATACTGAAGTTCCGCTTCCGAAACTATAAGAATAACCTGTCATAATGTATCCTCCGTCCTGTGTTTGCCTTGCGTCATAACCGAAATCCATGTAAGTTCCTCCATAGGTTTTCGACCATTGAAGCGTGCCTGCGTTGTTGAGCTTTATCAAGTAGTAATCTAAATATCCGTTTGAAGCAATGTCAGAAGTCATTCCAAAACACATGTAGCCGCCATCGGTGGTTTGCTGAGCTGCGTAGGCGCCCTCATTCCAGGTATCACCCAGATCCCTCTGCCATTGCACCGCGCCCGAAGCAGTTACTTTCATTGCGTACAAATCGAAATCAATGGAACCTCCGTAACTCCAGCTTCTATTTTCTCCCGCAAAAAAATATCCTCCATCCGTGGTTTGCACAATGGATGTTCCTTCCCAGTAACTCGGAGTGCCGTATCGTTTCGACCATGTCATGATACCTGCAGAATTGGTTTTGATGAGGTAGCCGTCTTCGCCCGCTGGATTTGATTTGAAGGTGGTGATGCGCCCATTAATGATGTATCCGCCATCGGATGTTTGTTTAATGTCTAAGCCATCCTGTGTGGAATCAACCCCTCCGTAAACCCGCTGGAATTTGGTTTGAGAAAAAAGATGCGTAGAAGATAAAACGAAAAAGAAAAAAAAGATGCGTAGAATTAATTTCATCGTTAGTCGTGTTTGCAACATATTGATGGGATAAAGGTAATGATATATGCAATATTGCGAGGAAATGCAGCTGGATATTAAGTCGTGTTGCATTTCATGTCTATTCTTATAACTCATTGTTTTTCCCTATCATTGTGCCTTGATTTTCTTTCATGTCTAAAACGAGCAATACAGAGCTTTTTGAGCTGATCAAGTCGCTGACAAAAACAGAGAAGAGGCATTTCAAGATCTATGCATCCAGGCATGTGATTGGCGGAGATGAAAACAAGTATGTGAAATTGTTTGACGCCATTGCTGATCAAAAAGAATACGATGAAAAACATTTGCTGAAGAATGAAAGTTACATCCGCCAGCTCCCGCTTTTAAAAACACGCCTGCACAATGCCGTATTAAAATCTTTAGACGCATATCATACCAGCATTGACTCCGAGATCCGGAAATTTATGCACCAGGCGGAAATTCTCTACGAAAAAGCGCTGTACGAGCAGTCGAAAAAGATATTAAGAAATGCAAAAAAACTTTCCCGGGAACATGACCTCGCCACGTACGAACTGGAGATACTGCGCTGGGAAACCAAAATCGCCTGGGCGCAGGACAGCATGGAAGGTATCGGAAGGATCTTAGCTGAAGAAAAAAATATTCTGCATACGCTTGACAACGTGACCAAATACAGAACGCTCAATCACAAGGCTTTCAGCATTTATTACGCACACGGAATCCCCAGAACCGCCAAACTTATCCGGGAAGTAAAAAATATTCTTTCCAATCCCCTGCTGAAAGATCCGAAGCTGGCGCTTTCTTTTGAAGCCATACACACCTATTACCACTTCCTGACCATCTACTATACCATGAGGCGGGATTTTAAGAAGGCACATCTTTTCGGGACAAAAAAGTTAGACCTCTTCGATGCTTCTCCCGCGAAAATACAGAGCTACACCAACCTTTATCTTGGAGACCTGAATGATTGCCTCATCTCATCCATGAACTTGAAAAAGTACGATACCATGGAAGTGTATATTCAAAAATTACGGGAGCTTGAACCTATCATCACTTCTGAAAGAAGTAAAAGCATTTTATTTTTCTACAGCTACCACGAGTTGAATTATTACAACACCACAGGACAGTTTCAGAAAGCAGTAAAGCGGATCGAGCACCTGGAAGAAATTTTTCCGCTATATGCAGATAAAATTACTCCGGCAAAACGGGCGGTGCTTTACACCACGTTTGCCGTTTCCTATTTCGGAAATAAGAATTACAAGAAATGTATTTACAACCTGAACCAGGTACTGAATGTGCCGCTCGGTGGCGTGCGCACGGACATAGAATCGCTGACGCATTTATTATACCTCATTGTTCAGTATGAAAAAGGAAGCGACCCTGCCTTTCAGCAATCGCTGGTACGCGCCACCTACCGTTTTCTTATGAAGCGGAACCGGTTGTATAAATTTGAAGAATGTATTCTGAATTTCATCCGAACAAAACTTTTCAAAGCTCAGCTGCAAAAAGATCCGATACAATCGTTCAGGGAACTGAAAAAAGAAATAACACAGATACTGAAAGATCCGTATGAGCAGGGAATTATTCAGGATTTTGATTTTGTATCGTGGCTGGAAAGCAAGATCGGGAACCGATCCTTCGCTGAAATTGTACGGGATAAGGCGAAATAAGATTTTAGATACGGACTAAATAAAAAAAAACAGACAAATTGCCCGGGTTTTTGTTTTGCTTCTGTTTGTATTAGGACTTTCGCAACTTTTTGGCTAAAGCCAAGTTTTCAGCTGTTTCAATAGCCACGACCTTAAGGTCGTGGCAAATAATCTCAAACAGCATAGACTTTAGTCCAAGTTGCGAAAGTTTTATATAAATTACCGTCCTATTACAATCTTTCCTGTTGCGATGACCTCAGCCTCGCCCTCACCCCTGCCCTCTCCCAGAGGAGAGGGAGTTGAGAGCTTATAGAAATAAATTCCGGCTGCGAGATTGCCCCTACTAATTACGAATGAATCCGAATTACGAATAAACTCAATATTCATTTCTTTTCCAATCATATCAAATATCTTCAAGTTATAATTCGTAATTCGCCCATTCGTAATTCGCAGAATAGTGGTTTCGCTGAACGGATTCGGATATATGCTCACATCCGGGTTGTTGTACGCCAGTTCATTAATTCCAACTCCTGTGATGATGACCGTTTGCGTGGTGGTGTCGCCTCCGCAAGAATCGGTGACAGACAATTTCACAGCATAAGAGCCGTTGGCAGTGTAAGTATGTGCGGGACTTTTAATGGCGCTAACGGTATTATCGCCAAAGTTCCAGAAACTTGAAATGTTATTTCCGGTTGAAGTATTCGTATACACAGCCGTTGCTCCGTTCACCGCTGTAGAGTAAGAAGCAACAACGGGAATAGCGAGAGAAATAATTGCCGGGGAAGATGAATCCGCAGGACAATTCCCGCTCCGAACTTTTACCCGGTACAAAGTTTCTTTTGTAATGCCCGAATAAATTTGCGAACTGTTTTTATTTGAAATAGCATTCCATGTAATTCCGCTGTCAACAGAAAACTCCCATTGAAGAATGCTGCCGGTATATCCTGTGAGCAGCAGGGTTCCGGTAATGGCGCTATCGCACACAAAGTTGTTGCTGAGAATAGTGCCGCCAACACTGAGCGGAGTTACCATAACAGTTGCAATACCGGAGTTGGCCGCTGTGCAGGATCCGCTTTCAACTACCGCTCTGTATAACGTGGAAGTTGAAAGGTTGGCGTAATTATGAATATTTGCTGTGCTCGAAATGTTGCTCCACGTCACTCCGTTATTTACGGAATACTCCCAGTTCTGAATGCTTCCTGTGTATCCGGTCAAGGTCAGCAAACCGCTGTTGGTTCCTGTACATACTGTATCGCTTCCAAGGATGGTTCCACCGGCAGATGGAGGAGAAACATTAATGGTGGATACCGATGAATAATCAGCAGCACATTGCCCGTTTTGAACAAGGACCCTGTATTTTGTAGTGGTGATAAGATTCGTGAAGCTGTGTGAAAGAGTAGTATTGGAAATTGCATTCCATGAAATTCCTCCATCTGTAGAATATTCCCATCCTATTACATTTCCTGATTGACTGCTGAGCGAAATGATTCCGCTGTTCGATCCGCTGCAGGCAGCATAGCTTGCAGGAGAAAGTGACCCGCCATTGGATAATGGAAGTACAACGATGGTTGCAGAAGAAGAATTATCAGAAGGACAAGTTCCGTTTTGCACAACGGCCCTGTAATTTGTTGTACTGTTAATGTTAGAATAGTTTTGCAAGGAAGATGTATTGGAAATAGTTGACCAGCTGATTCCTCCATCGGTGGAAGACTGCCACCTTACGATGCTTCCCGAATAGCCGCTCAATGTGAGGATGCCGCTATTGGATCCGCTGCAAACACTGTCGCTTCCCGAAACCGTTCCCCCGATAGAAGCAGGATTTGTTGTAATAGTAGTTGCAGCTGAATAAGCCGAATCACAGATTCCGCTTTTTACCAATGCTCTGTAGGAAGTGGTTGTAATGAGATTATTGTAAGTGTAATTAGAGGTAGTGTTAATGATTGGTGACCAGCTGGCTCCTCCATCAATGGAAGATTCCCACATGGTAATGTTCCCGGTATAATTGTCCAGCACCAGGGTTCCGGTATTCACACCGCTGCAAACCGTGGCTGCTGATGAAATATCTCCGCCAACCGATGCAGGATGAACAGTAATTGTGGCAAGAGAAGAATTTTCTATCAGGCAATTTCCGCTTTGCACCACCGCCCTGTATTGGGTAGTTTTTTCGATGTTGGAAAAATTATGAATGTTGGTTGTGTTGCTGACGTTTGACCAACTGGCACCACCATCTTCTGAATACTGCCAGTGGATCACATTCCCAATATTTCCGCTGAGCAATAATGTTCCGCTATTAGAGCTTGAACATACGGTATCATATCCTGCAATGGAACCTCCCACGGAGAGCGGATTGACTGTAATTGTTGCAGCCGTTGCGTTGGATGCCGGACATGTTCCGTTGGTGACCGATGCACGATAACTTGTGGTCGCGGTTAAATTGGAATAGTTGAGTGTTGTCGTTGTGTTGGCGATCGGAGTCCAGGTAATACCGCCATCCGTAGAAAATTCCCATCCGTTCACGCTTGTGAATGTTCCGCTCAGCAATAAGGATCCAGCATTTGAGCCCGTACAAACGGAAGCGCTGGAGGAAATTATTCCAGAAGATGCAACATCAACCGTTATAATTGCCGGTGTGGAATAGGCAGAAATATTGGGCGGAGAAGGTGCGAGCAAAACTTCTGCCCTGTACAAGGTAGTGGCAGATACATTTGCATAAACATAGTTAACCGTAGCGTTAGTGATATTTGTCCAGGTGGCTCCACTGTTTGTGGAGGATTGCCATCGCACAACATTTCCCGTATGTCCGCTTAAAGTCAGGATCCCACTGTTAGTTCCGGAGCAAACAGTTACACTTCCGCCAACAGTGCCGCCCACTGATTGAGCAGCGGAAATTTTTACTAGAGTTAAAAAAGTAAAAAGGTAAAATATTTTTTTCATTTCGATAAATGTTTAGTGTATTGAAATAAAAGAATATTATTTCATGATTACACAATACTGTTTGCAAAAATAATGGATGAGGCGGAAAACGATCTGCTTTTGAGAAAAAAAAGTTGAGATAGTTGTTATAACATTAGTCTGTAACAATCTTTCCTGTTGCAATGATCTCGCTCAATAATTTCCCGACAATAAAGATCGAACGTATTAAAAATTATGTGCTGTACTCCGAATGGTTTTTATAATGCAAGTGCATACCTCCATTAATAATTTTTTATGATTTTTATCATACTATTTAGCTAATTGATTATTATACTATTTTTGCAACACTCTAAAGCAACCATCTGCTTATGAAAATTACCAAAAAGCTAGTATTAGTTTTCTTATTGATATTTTCAATCCGTTCTGTTTTTGCCCAATGTGATTCAACGGTAATTAACCTAACGGGCAGGCCTGACTCGGTGTGGAATAGCAATGGAGCACTTTCAAGAAATAATTCTTGCTGTGGCGGAAATACTTGCAGGAAGTTTGTTGTTACGCTTGACCCGAATGCAGCCGGAATTTCTTTTCAGCTGACAGGCGCATTACCCAACGGTTCATTAAGCTGGATTCTGGATTGTGGTGTTTCACATCCAATTAACGACACCGTATGTATACCCGGACCGGGAACTCATCGTATCGTATTTTGTAAAACAGGAGCGAATACCAACGGATACCTTATCCAATCCATACCCAGGCCTACCTTTCCACACAAATCAGATTCATTAAGAATGGGTTGTGATTTTAATTTAATAACTATTGGAGGAAAGGCGGGCACGGTTCACTGGAATTCGATTCATCCCGGTGTGCGCGGAGCATACAATTATTTGATTGACAGTGTTTCAAATCCTGCTTATCCTTTTATTAATCCCAATCTGCTCATTGGTGTACCGCCACCCTACATTACTTTTGAAGTCAGTGCATTTCCTGCTTCACAAAAATGCGTAACTCAGATCACGGTCAAGGATACCGTACACATCAAATTGTTTACTGCACTTACGGGTTCTGTTACACCAAATCCTGCTTCGTTTTGCAGCGGGGGTTCAGGGGTAACATTAACTGCTTCGGGCATCGGTGGAGGTGGAAATTATTCTTATAAATGGTATAACGCAAGCAATGTATTGGTAGGAACAGGTCCAAGTTATTTCGCCACTTTAGGACAAAACTATACTGTAAGAATTGATGATGCAATATCCAGGTCCTCATCTTCCGGTTCCACTTGTGGTTCGTACGCAATCACCGTCCCTGTTTCAATCGGGAATGTTCCTGTTGTGAATGCAGGACCCGATCAATTTGTTTGCCCGGTAAATGCATTAGTATTTCTAAATGGTTCTGTTACTTACGCTACAGGCGGAGTTTGGAGCGGAGGTGCCGGCACCTTTAATCCCAGCAATAGTTTTCTGAATGCATCTTATACCCCAACACCTGCCGAAATTTCTGCAGGAAGCGTGGCCCTTACTCTTACCTCAACCGGGGCAGGCGGTGGATGTTCCAATACTTCAGACCAAGTTAAAATTACTTTTCCTCCTGCTCTTACTGTCAATTTTTCCAACGCACCACCTATATTGTGTAATGGAGGTAAAACAAATATTTCTACAACCATTTCACCGGCAGGGGGCTATCAGCCTTACACTTATGCATGGAACACAGGGGGTACGGCAAACAGTATTTCAAATGTAAGTCCAGGCACCTATCAACTTACAGTGAAAGATGCAGCCGGCTGCGCTTATACGCAGAGCAAAGTGATCAACTCAGTTTCCGCTATTTCGCTTTCATTGTCCAGCACCATGGTTAGCGTAGATGGCGCCTGCGATGGAACAGCCACTGCGACTGCATCAGGAGGTACAGGTGCGTATACTTATTTATGGAATCCTACGAGCCAGACAACTTCAACAGCAACCGGATTGTGTTATGGAGCGTATGTTGTGACCGTTACAGATGCGAACGGTTGTACAAAATCCGGAAGCGGAGTGATCAATACTCCCAGATGTAATGGATTTTTTGCCGTTATAAGTAACAACTCTGTTAGATGCAATGGAGATAATGACGGAACTTTAACTCCGGTTGTATTACCAAGTACTGCCGATGTTTATACATACTCGTGGAATACTACACCGAATCAGACAACTGAGACTGCTGCAGGATTAGCCGCAGGTGCGTATGTGATTTCTATTACAGATGTTACAAAAAATTGCTTAACAGTTGCCACTGGAGTAATTACTGAGCCAAATCAGCTAGTGAATAATATGACATTTACTGATGTTACGACTGTCGGAGGCACAAACGGGTCTGCAACTGCTAATCCGTCAGGTGGAAATTCGCCCTATACATATTCATGGTCAAATGGTAAAACTACTCTATCAATTACAGGATTGTCAATTGGCACTTATACTATTACAATAAAGGATTCCAGAAATTGTCAGATGACGGATGTAATTACCATCAGCCAGCCTCCCTGTAACGGGCTTGTTATTGGAGTTTCAGCAGCTAACGTTTCCTGTTATGGAGGAAATACAGGTGATGCATCGGTATTTGTCATCCAATACAATCATCCTACATATAATATTATGTGGAGCACAGGTTCAACAAATCCTACTATATCCAGCTTAACAGCAGGTAATTATTCAGTACAGGTAACCGATGCTTTGAATTGCGTGAAAAATGTGAATTTTACGGTTACTCAACCATCCAATCTTTCCATCGGTCTTGCTCCAACCCAGATAAGATGTAACGGCATGACAGATGGTGCTATTGATGCAACTGTTACAGGAGGTACCTATCCGTATTCCTATTCTTGGTCTAACGGAATACCTGCAGAAGATCTTTTTTCATTACCTCCGGGCGGATACACGCTCACTGTCACCGATCAGAACGCATGCGCTGCTTCTGCTTTCGCTTCAATTACTGCGCCTCTTGCAATCAGCACTTCCTACACTGTCGCCAATGTGAATTGTTACAGTGAAACAAATGGCTCTATAGATCTTTCTGTTTCAGGTGGAACGTCTGTTTATACATACGCCTGGTCTACCAGTGCAACCACACAAGATATTTCCAATCTTGCTAATGGATCCTATGTGGTGAATGTAAAGGATGCGAACAATTGTCATATTCCGGCACCACTGGTTGTTGGAGTGACCCAGCCGGATTCAATGAAGATGAGCAGCGTGGTTGTATCCTGCCCTGTTGCCGGAACCAACACGACCTCTGTGGTTTTCACTCCTGTAAACGGAGTTTCTCCCTACCAGATATCGTATGATAATGGCGTAACCTATCAGGCTGTCGGGCAATACACATTTGATCTTCCTATCGATTCAATTTATAATGTGAAGGTGAAAGATGCGCATGGATGTATTCTGCCTGCAACCTATGTGTTGAATATAGATTCTGCAGTAGGGATAAAGACTGCAACTTTCAATCATTGCTTGTACGTACCTACGACCACAGTTGCCGTAACATTTAGCCCGGTTGGAGGCAATCACGGACCATACCAAATCTCTACCGATGACGGAAGCACATTCAATACCGCAGGAACCTATGTGTTGAATCTTCCTGTAGGAACTACTTATTCTGTTGTTGTGAAAGACGGGAAAGGATGTGTTTCTACAACGTATACGCTCACTATTCCTGCCGCATTTAGTTCCGCGCTCACTGTAACTTCTAATTACAACGGCCAGAATATCAGTTGTAACGGATTGAGCAATGGAAGTATTGACCTCTCGGTGGCAGGGGGAACATCGGCTTATACCTATCAGTGGTCAGGAAATTCTACCGCTACAACAGAAGATATATCCGGCATCGCAGCAGGAAACTACAGTGTATTGATCACCGATGCGAATGGATGTACTTCAACCAAGACGGTTACCCTTTCGCAGCCGGTTGCTCTTACAACCACCCTGGTTGCTGCTACCCACAACGGGCAGAACATCAGTTGCAACGGACTGAACGATGGAAGTATTGATCTTTCCGTAGCAGGAGGAACTACCGCCTATACTTACCAATGGTCGAATCTTGCAAATACACAAAACATTTCCAACCTGGCAGCTGGACCCTATTTTGTTACTATTACGGATGTGAACGGATGTACGACTACAAACACAATTACACTCACACAACCCGCGGTTATTACTACTTCAGATGTCCTATCCAACTATAATGGAAATAATATAAAATGTAACGGATCGAGCGATGGAAGTATTGATCTTAGCATTGCAGGAGGAACTGCAGCCTATACGTATCAATGGTCGGGTAATTCTACAGCAACCACTCAGGATATTACAGGGCTGACTGCGAGCAACTACAGTGTTTTGGTTACAGATGTGAATGGATGTTCAACAACAGCTTCTTATAATCTTTCTCAACCAACTTCAATTACAACTACAGTTATAGCAGCAACCTACAATGGACAAAACATAAGTTGTAACGGGCTGAGCGATGGAAGCATTGATCTTACTGTAGCCGGAGGAACTACTGCTTACACGTATTCATGGAGTAATTCAGCGATCACACAGGACATCACGAATCTCACTGCGGGAAACTACAGCGTGTTGGTAACCGATCTGAACGGTTGTACTGCTTCAAACTCAATCACACTCATCCAGCCTGCAGCACTTACTACTACCGTTGTTGCGGCAACGTACAACGGACAGAACATCAGCTGTAACGGTCTGAGCAATGGAAGTATTGATCTTACGGTGGCCGGAGGAACAACAGCCTATTCGTTTCAATGGTCAGGCAACTCTACAGCTACAACAGAAGATATTGCAGGCCTCACCTCCGGGAATTACAGTGTACTGGTTACAGATGTGAACGGATGTACAACTACAAATAATATTACACTTACACAACCTGCAACATTAACTACCACAGTTGTTGCGGCAACTTTCAACGGACAAAACATCAGCTGTAACGGATTGAGTGATGGCAGCATTGATCTTTCAGTAGCGGGAGGAACCATAGCCTATACGTATCAGTGGTCCAACCTTGCAACCACACAAGATGTATCCGGACTTAGTGCAGGTCCTTACAGTGTTTTGGTTACTGATGTGAACGGATGCACAAAAACAAATACCATCACGCTCACCCAGCCTGCAGCACTTACCACTACCGTTGTTGCGGCAACGTACAACGGGTAGAACATGAGTTCTAACGGTCTGAGCAATGGAAGTATTGATCTTTCGGTTGCAGGAGGAACAACTAACTACACCTATGCATGGAACAATGCAGCCATAACGCAGGACATCAGCGGATTGAACGCAAATACCTATTCTGTTCTGGTTACCGATGTGAACGGATGTACAAAAACAAATACCATTACGCTCACTCAGCCGGCTGCTCTTACCACTACTATAGCTGTGAGTTCAAATTACAACGGACAGAATATTTCCTGCAACGGTGCGAGTAACGGTGCGATTGATTTATCTGTTGCCGGAGGAACTACCAACTATACGTACGCATGGAGCAATTCAGCAATCACGCAGGATATCAGCGGACTGAATGCAAATACCTATTCAGTTTTAGTAACCGATGTGAACGGATGTACAAAAACAAATACCATCACGCTTACCCAGCCCGTAGCGCTTACGACAACAATCGCGGTAAACTCAAATTACAACGGACAGAATATTTCCTGTAACGGTGCAAGCAATGGAGCCATTGATTTATCAGTTTCCGGTGGAACAACCAACTATACGTATGCATGGAGCAATGCGGCAATCACGCAGGATATCAGCGGATTGAACGCAAATACATATTCTGTTCTTGTTACCGATGTGAACGGGTGTACAAAAACAAATACCATCACGCTCACCCAGCCCGCAGCGCTTACGACAACAATCGCGGCAAGTTCAAATTACAACGGACAGAATATTTCCTGTAATGGAGCAAGTAACGGAGCCATTGATTTATCAGTTGCCGGTGGAACAACCAGCTACACCTATGCATGGAGCAATTCAGCAATCACACAAGACATCAGCGGCTTGAATGCAAATACCTATTCTGTTCTGGTTACTGATGTGAACGGATGTACTACTGCCAATACAATTACACTTACTCAACCTGCAGTAGTAACTACTACCGTTGTTGCGGCAACCTACAACGGACAAAATATTCGCTGTAACGGTCTCAGCAATGGAGCCATTGACTTAACTGTTGCGGGAGGAACAACCAATTATACATATACATGGAGCAATTCAGCAATCACACAAGACATCAGCGGCTTGAACGCAAATACATATTCCGTTCTTGTTACAGACGTGAACGGATGTACTGCCACAAATACAATTACACTTATAGAACCGGCAGCATTAACCACTACCGTTGTTGCAGCAACTTACAACGGACAGAACATCAGTTGCAACGGACTGAGCGATGGAGCTATTGACTTAACTGTATCGGGAGGAACTACCAATTATACTTATTCCTGGAGCAATGCGGCAATCACGCAAGACATCAGCGGATTAAATGCAAATACATATTCCGTTTTAGTTACAGACGTGAATGGATGTACTGCAACAAATACAATTACACTTACCCAGCCTGCAGCATTAACTACTACTGTTGTTGCGGCAACTTTCAACGGACAAAATATCAGTTGTAACGGACTGAGCGATGGAAGCATTAATCTTTCAGTAGCTGGAGGAACTACTGCCTATACGTATCAGTGGTCAAATCTGGAAACGACACAAGATGTATCGGGACTTAGCACAGGTCCTTACAGTGTTCTGGTAACGGATGTGAACGGATGTACTGCCACTCACACCATTACACTTACTCAACCTGCGGTATTAACTACCACTGTTGTTGCAGCTACCTACAACGGTCAGAACATCAGTTGTAACGGATTGAGTGATGGAAGCGTTAATCTTACGCTAACAGGCGGAACTACAGCTTATACTTATCAATGGTCAGGAAATTCTTC
>OCZT010004661.1_pt1 | contig 13785 bp, 12 predicted proteins | sample 1539031 | NCBI WGS metagenome assembly OCZT01 (sample SAMEA3539308, study PRJEB22396) | soil metagenome | biome: tundra; feature: field; material: soil | place: USA | collected 2010-05 | depth 0.15 m
TCAAATCACCGACCGCGATGGACGGTCTGGTTTTGATGCCGCGCCAGAATCACCGTGAACATCAGGGCGACATCCGCGACTACACGATTGAAACCAGTGATGACGGAACGAACTGGCAGCAAGTCATCAGCGGTCAATTGCCTTCGACATTTGATCCGTTAAAAGTTTTATTCGGGAAAACGATCACAACGAAGCAATTCAAGCTGACGGCGCTTTTCGGTTTTGGCACGGACAATTCCGCCGCGCTCGCGGAACTGGCGGTGATTTATGCCGGGCCGAAACTGGCGGACGACAATTCCGGCAGCATCGAATACCAGCGCGTCCGCACGGCCTCGCCGGACATTGACGCGGGTGAGGCGCCGGCCAAACCGGTTAAGAAATGACGCGGCAATAAATTCCCCGCCCGTGAGCACGGGAGAGGATGTCCGCAGGACAGGTGAGGGTCGTAGGGCGAAAACAAATTCCTGACCGCAGGCCGGATGATGGCCGAGATGAGGAGTCGAATGATGCAACCGCGAACTAGCGAACGAAATTGCAGAAGACTTTTGACGATGGTTGATGCTGACAGGCACGTCAGGCGCCTGCCTGACCTCCGGACCGGTTCCATCGCCATTTCTGGTGATTGTTGAAGTTATCCGGTGGTCTTACACTCACTGAAAGAAATCCACTGCATGTTTTTTAAGCTGTTCTGCACTCGTTGTGTTTTGCTCCGTTGGGCGGTGGCGGTTATCCGCTTGTTTTGCGCGGCCGGAATACTGTTCACGGCGGACGGTGCTTTCGCCAACATTCCCGGTGGCGGCACGGGCACGGGCGCCAACGTCACTTTGGTGGATAACGGCAGCACCGTGACCCTTGCCAACGGGATCGTCTCGATTCTCTGCACGAAATCCGGCGCGACGATCAACCAGATCAATTACACCTACAACAACGGCAGCGGCACGACGACCACCCAATTGCTCTCCGGCGGACATAACGGCGGTCAACTGTATTGGGAACTCGGCGGCTTCGGCACGGGCGGTTTTACCTATACGCTCGTATCCAATCCGGCGAGCAATGGCGGCAACTACGCCGAAATCAGCCTGCTCAGCGCGTCGTCCACGAACGGGATCATGGAGGTGCATTTTTCGCTGTTGCGCGGTTCCACCGGTTTTTATGTCACCGCAATCTGGGGGCATCGCGCTGTGGATGGTCCGCAGGGCATGGGGGAGACGCGCGATAATATTTATTCCGGCTCGATCTTTAACTGGATGAGTGTGGATGCGACGCGTAACCGGCTGATGTCGGTTTCATCGAGCGCAGGGGCGATTGGCGTGTTCGGTGCGCCGGTGGAATGTTCGCTGTGGACGAACGGCATTTATTCGGGGCAATACGAGGACAAATACAAATACAGCGCCGACCTCGGGGTGCAGCGGGTCTGGGGCTGGAGCAGTGTCGGCAGTGGTGGCTTGAATGTCGGCCTGTGGAATATTTCGGCCAGCGCGGAATATTACAACGGCGGCCCGCTGAAACGCGAACTCATGGAGCATATCGGAACCACGATTCTGAACATGCACAACGGCAGCCATTACAACATGGGAACAGATGGCAACTTTGCCAGCGGCGAGATTTGGACGAAAGTTTACGGGCCGTATTTCATCTACTGCAACAACGTCACGAACACGATCACCGGCACCAACCAGCCGGCGCAGGCGCTTTACAACGACGCGCTGGCGCAAGGCGCCGCTGAACAAACCGCGTGGCCTTATTACTGGTTCACCAATGCCAATTATGCTGCGGCAGCGAATCGCGGCGCGGTCACCGGACAGATCGTCATCAATGACAGCGGCAATCCCAATGCCGCCGCCGCCAATCTTTGGGTGGGCGCCATGCAGCAGCCGGTCACGTCCACCGGGGTTTATGATTTTCAGCAATGGATGAAGCCGTATCAATTCTGGGTGAAGACGGATACGAACGGGAAATTTACGCTGCCAAATGTCATCGCCGGTTCCGCTTACACGTTGTATGCGTTTGGACCGGGAGCGGAGGGAACTTTCATGTCGCAAGCGCAGACCGGCGGCAATCCGCCGCTGTTATACAATCTGCCCGCTTCGCCGTTCAGCATGACTGTCACCGGTGGTGCAACGAATACTCTCGGCACAGTCACTTGGACGCCGACGCGGGTCGGCGCGACGGTATTTGAGATCGGTTATCCCGACCGGATGGGCGACAAGTTTCGTCACGGTGATGACTGGTGGGTGGGTGACATCGGACCGAGTGCAGCCTGCCCCAGCCCCATCTGGAGCAAGTTTCTGGGATATCCCTTCGACTTTCCGGGCGGCCCGAATTATGTGGTAGGCCAGAGTCGTTGGACGACCGACTGGAATTTCGTCCAGCCGATCGTCACCGACAGTGCCGGGAATTACAACGGCTCGACCTCCACCATCACCTTCAATCTCGCGCAGGCACCGACGAACGGTTCACAGGCTTCAATTTACCTTGGCATCGCTTCGGACTACGCCGGTCCATTGATCGTGACGGTGAACGGCAGCAATCTCGGCAGTACGGCCGGCGTCACGGCTGCACCGAGCGGCGAGGTTTCAACAGGTTATTTCCCTTGGTATGGTGCCAGCGACACGACCATCCGCGAAGGCATCAATGGCGCCTTCTCCGACGAGCGGCTTACTTTTCCCGGCAGCCTGCTGCAAGCCGGACAGAACACCATCACGATCAACATGCGCAAGGGCGGTTACTTCGCCAATCACGCCATGTATGATTACCTCCGGCTGGAACTGACCGGTTATGTGCCGCCGCCGCCCGCAAGTGTCACGGCTTATGCCGGCAACAACCGCGTGCTGGTTGGCTGGCCGGTGACTCCCGGTGCGACCAGCTACAACCTTCTGCGCTCGACCGTTTCCGGCAGCGGCTACGTTGCCATCACCAACGGCGTGACCGGCCCGGTCTGCGGCAGCGGACCCGTCAATGCCACTTATCTCGACACCACCGCCGTCAACGGCACGACGTATTATTACGTGGTGCGGTCGGCGAATCCCACCGGCACCAGCACCAACTCCCCGCCAAGCTCCGGCCCGACTCCTTCCGCAGGTTTGTCCACGAGCGCGCCCGCCGCGCCGGCCGGTCTCAACGTGACCAGCACTGGTCACCAAAGCGTGACCCTCAATTGGAGCGCTTCGCCCGGCGCAAATTTTTATACAATCTTCCGCTCAACCTTGGTGAACAGTGGTGGCGGATCGTCCAACACATTAAGCACAATCATCCTTAATAACACGACCACCGGCACGAGTTACCCCGACACTTCGCCGACCGACGGCTGCATTTACAGTTACTTGGTCACCGCCACGGGCGCGGGCGGCACGAGCGGGAATTCAGCCGCGGCCATCGCGAAGCCCCTGCCGCCGACTCCCGCCACCACGCCGGGCGGACTCACGGCCACTCCGTTGCAGGCGACCAACATCACGCTGAACTGGTCTGCGGTCTCGGGAGCGGTGGGTTACGTCCTCCAGCGCGCCACCAGCGTGAATGGACCTTACAGCCTCCTCGGCAGCATCACCGAAACGACCTACACCGACTACGGGGTGGGCTCGAATACCAGATATTACTACAAGGTGACCGCCATGAATTCCGGCGGCACTTCGGCCGATGCCCTGACCACCACCCGACCGGCGGCTCCCGCGAGCCTCGCGGCGGTTCCGGGCAATACCCTGGCAATCCTGACCTGGCCCGCGGCCATCGGGGCGGCCGGTTATGTGCTCCAACGCGGAACCAGCAGCGGCAACGAAACCAACACCGTCGCCACCGGCCTCACCGCGACCAACTACACCAACCTCAATCTGGTCAACGGCACCACCTATTATTATGTGGTGGCGGCGGTTGGCAGTGCGGCCACCAGCGGCAACTCGCCGGAAGCCGGCGTCATGCCCTACTCAGCCCTGCTGCCGCCGCTCGCTTCGTCCAAGAATGGCGGGCAGCTCACGTTCAGTTGGCCGGTGGATCACCTGGGCTGGCGGCTGGTGATGCAGACCAATGCACTCGGCGTGGGTCTCAACACCAACTGGGTTCCCGTGGCCGGTTCCGCCACGACGAATCTGATCGTCATGCCCATCAACCCCGCGCCCGGGAGCACGTTCTTCCGCCTGACTTATCCCTGATTTGTTCGTTCCGTTCCCGCGCCGCCGTCAAAAAGGGGCGACAGAAATCAACCGCGAACCACGCCAAACACGCGGACCGTTTCAACCACGGCCTGCCACGACAAAGTGAAACGAAGGCGGGCTGGACACAGATAAACACGGGTTCAATTCAGCCGCGAAAGAACGCAGAGAACGCGAATGAGTAGCGCAGACGACACGCCTCTACTCCGCCCATTCCGCGCACAACAACTCCGCTTGTTCCAACACCGTTTGCGTGGCCTTCTCCTGTTTGTCAGGTGGATAGCCGTATTTGCGAAGAATGCGGCGAACGAGCACACGAATTTGCGCGCGGGCAGATTCACGAAGCGTCCAGTCAATCGTTACGCTCTGGTGGTCGTGTCAAATCCCAACGGGATTTAATCACTCAGCCCGGCGTTGGCGCGCGGTCGCCGTGCCCAAGCGCCTACGCCGGGTGCTGATCGCAAAATGATTTTACCCTGACGGGGTTTCATCCGCAGGCGGTGGATGATACAACCCGTTCCGGGTAGAACAATTGATGGAACGCAATCCCAAGGTAGCGCTATTGGCCAGTCCGGGACGGACCGCGCAACCTTGGGCTGGATGATTCAATCCCGTTGGGATTGGATTTGCAGCACCCTCTCCGCCTCGATCGGGGAGAGGGCCGGGGTGAGGTGTCGAAGCCGAATGCTTCACTTTTCCCAATAACTTGTCCGAAGAAATGGCGCGGGAAACGATTTGCCGGACGGCCAGCTCCAATTCTTCCGGTGATTTCCCGCCGCCTTCGCTGATGCTCTTGGCCAGCCCTGCCAGAACCGGGGCGTGCCGACGTTCAATCATCGCGAAGCGACGCGCTGGAGATTAACCAGCCTCCAAATCTTTTTTCAACCGGGCGAAGGCGGTGTGGTTTTGCCATCAAACCGGTTTTGAATTCAGTGACCTGGCAACCGGGGTGGACACGCCGTTGACGAAGTTTCCGTTCCGGCGCACTATGCTGCGCATGACTGCTGCCTCAGGAAACTTCGCGGCCTGGGCCTGCGACCCGCGCCGGACACTGGAAGAACGCTTCGGAGCCGAACTGCTCATTGAACACACCCTTGGCCTGTGGCGAGACAAGCACAGCATCAAGGTGGAAACCAATTACCAGGCGGAGCAGTTGCGCCTCAAGGAACGTTCGCTCGACCCCGCGCATCAACCGGATTACTCCCGCGAAGATGCCGGGCACGCGGAGGAGGTGCTGCCGGAGTTTAAAAAATTCTGCCTTCCCTTCCATGACGACCGGCCATTGCGCGATTTGTCGTTTCTCCGTTTCTGTCCGCCACTGGAAGCCATCGAACTGCGGCAGACGGAAATCCGCGACTGGTCGCCTTTGCGTTTCCAGGCCGCTCTCACCGGGCTTCAGGTCTGGCGCGATCAGGTCGTCCGGGACCTGCGCGTGCTGGGAGGGCTGACCCGGCTGCAGTCCCTCTATCTCTACCTGGGCGTGCCTTGGCCGGATTTGCGGGGCCTGGAAAATTTAACCGAACTGCGGGATTTGCATTACAACGGCAATGTCCTCGCGTTTCGCGATGTTCCGGTCCTGCCCCAGGTGCGCGTGTTTGATCTCGGCCATCTGGGCAGCTTCGACATTCCGCTCCGCACCGTCCACGACTTGCCGGCCATGCCGGAACTCCGCCGGCTCAAGCTCGACAACACGACCGAACTGGACGGCATCGAACGCTACACCAAACTGCTAAACCTGGAAGTCTATGGCTATTTCACCGACCTCACGCCGCTGGCAGCCTTGAAGGAATTGACCCATCTGACCATCAGCGGCGGAAATTACGAAACCATCGCGCCGCTGGCCAGACTGCCCAACCTCCGCCGCCTCACCGTGCGCCATGAAGTGCCGCCGGATTTCACGCCGCTGGCCGACGCGCCGCGCCTGCATGAGGTCGTCATGGAGGTTTCCCACATCGTCCCGCCCGAACTCGCCTCGCTCAACGCCATGTTCACGTCCTGGAGCGACGACTTTGCCCTGCCGCAACCCCGTCCGCTCGCCCCGCTGAAGCTCCTCCACCGCTCATTGAAAAAAGGCGATCCCAAAACCGAGGAGACCAGCACCGCCGCGCCGCGCGACTGGGGCGATGACGACGAAATGGGCAAATCCGAAGCCCGCTGGTTCGTGCGCGAAGCCAACCGCCGCCTCCACCGGCTGCTCGGCGACGGCGGCTGTCATTTTGACGAACATGGTATGCATCCCGGCCATGACATGATCACCGTCAGCCGGCCCGAGGACATTGACCGCGTGCCGGAAATCGCCCAATGCCTCCGTGAACTTTTCGCCGCCGCGCGCCATCCTTGGGAACTGCTGCTCATTGTGGACAGCCTCGGGCGCTACGAGCGGGACATGGACGAGATTTACGAAGACGACGACGAGGAATTTAACGCCGAACGCCAGCGCGAAGAATGGGAATACGAACACGAGCGCCAGCGCGAACGCCGCGAATTTCTGGAACGCAAATACCGCCACCGCCTCGAGCAGGAGCTGGGCACCCCCGCCGCGCCCATGCCGCCCGCTCCCGCCGGCGGCGAAGAGGATGCCGACACGCTGCAAACCACCGCCGAGGAAACCCCGTCCGCATACGATCTGGGCACCCGGCTGCACCTGTATTCCACGCTCACGGAAAAAGCCGTTTATTTTAATCACGACCCGGACCGGCCGCTGGCCGAAATGCTCTTTGGCCTCAAAGCCGGCTCGGATTGAGGCCCGGCAAAAACCGGGGGTTGGTTGAAAAATGTGCGGGATGGTTGCCCGAGGAAATGACGCGCGAAACGATTTGCCGGACGGCCAGCTCCAATTCTTCCGGTGATTTCTTGCTGCCTTCACCGCCGATGCTCTTGGCCAGCACCGCGCGAACTTCCTGAAAGAATCCGACTTCGTCACGAATCTCCAAAGCCGAGTCATGCAGAGCCGTCCAGCCGCAGGGCTGATGCCGCTCATCGCCATGCAGCGCAATGGCATCCGTCTCCAGCAGGCCGGAAAGAAAACTGGACGAGAGCGTCACCCCGCGCGCCGCGATGATGACCGCCAGTTCTTCCTCTTCCATGCGATCTATTTAATTCCCATCGACTGCTTAATGGCATCGGCTACGAGTGAAACCCCGACGTCATTGGCAAATTTTAGAAGCCACCCGCCCGCCTTTTTCAAGGCGTGCCGAACCCCTGGCTCATCGTTTGCTTGGGCCGCTGTCGTTGCCTCTAGAAGCAACTGCGTGTTTTGTGCCGTAGCGTCACTGCGGGTTGGCAGTTTTTCGATCATGCTTTGAAGCTGCTTCACAAGCTCCGCCATGTGTGTTGCGTCACCAAAGTTGATCTCCTTGATGTTATTGCCGACCATACTAGCGGCCTGAATCCCGCTTTCCTGAATCAATGTTGGCCCAGTGTTTGTATTGTTTATGATCATGTGTGTCCCTTTGATTTTTTCCAAAGCGGCATTCAAAGAACCAATCAATGCAGAAATCTGGCTGTCTTTATTTTCCAGTTGACGGATCATTGTTTGCCGCACGACAGCAGCTTCTCGGTCCAAATGATGCTGCATATCGCCGCTTAGTTCCTCAGCAATTTTCTTATTTTCAACGCGGAACTCCAAACTTGGCGTCTCCAAAGTATTAAGGCCGACAAACACCAAATGCTTGCCCGCGAACTTATCCGCAAAACTTTTTACATAGAATGGCAACGCCAACAAATCGATCGGTTGAAAGCCATCAGCAAATATAACTCGCACTTTGGTTCCGCCATAGATGGCTTCAAATTCCCCCGGTTTGAATTGTTCAGGCAGGTTTGGTGCTTCGATCCTGGCTTTGGTGATCCAACATCTTTCGCACTTTATACCCTTTATGGACCAGCTGTCGTGCAATGTCTGATTCATGTTCGCCCAATTCACATCTGCGCCATCCAGTATTGTTTCACTCATGCGCGCACCTTGAAAATCTGCATTCGCTAGTTTGGCGTCGGTAAAATCAACTTTGTTGAGGTTGGCACTGACAAAGTTGGCACTTTTTAAAAAAGCGCCTCGGAAAGATGAACCTGTAAATTTTATCCCATGAAAATCCACTCCATCCAGCGTCAGCCCGTCGAAATTGCATTCCGTTAACTTGAGCCAACGATGTTTTTGTCCTATCCTCCATTCGTTGAACGCGGTCGCACTTTGGCCGATTTTGCGCACCGCCAGCCGCAGGAATGTTTTATCCTTTCTAGATGGTAGCTCGCTCATTTGTCATTCCTCTATTGTTTGGTGTCTCCTCAGATGCGGGCGAGGGTGGACTGGATTTTTTGCTTGAAACGTGCTTTGGCGGCGGACCACTCCGCCCCGGCGGACGCCCGCAGACGACGCGCTTCCGTCCGGCGGCGCGTGACTTCGGCGGCGATGGTTTCCTGAATTTTCATTCCAGGTAGAGTCAGGAGCCAAAATCTAATCGCCAGAGTGCTTTTCAATCTCAAGCGGAACGCGCAGCAATTTGTCTTTGAGAAGTTTGATAGTATCAGGGTCTATGCGTGAAGCTTTTGACCTAGCTTGCCATTCAGAGATTCCGTCGTAGGTGCAATGGCGTAAATAGTTCAACACGCCTTCGCTGCCTTTTAACTGACCCCAATGGGGATGGACTTGATTTATAATAATGATTACTTCGGTTGGCCGCCTCGCATCTATTGTCAAATACGGATCGTTTGGAGACATGTCAGAAACCACAAACAAGCGGACAGTAAGTTGACCGACTTTCCCGGTAAATGTTTCTTCTCTTGTTTTGACGATGGATTCGGTAATGCTCTTGACGGCTTCCTCGACAACTTTTTGTGGCGGAACTGACTCAACGGTAATGGAGTCGGCCATCTCATGCGAAAACATTTCCCTTTTGAATTCGTCAATAGCAGTGGTGGTTTCTATTTCTGAAGGCTTGCGACTATCATCTCGATTCTTTCGATGTTCGTTAGCCTTATCTCGGTAGTCGCCACAGTGTTTTTTGAGTCCCTCGCATACTTTTTCCTCTTCCTCACCCAACCATAGTATATCGTCCTTTGTGTGACTAACATCAAATGCATTGAGGTGGATTTCACCCACCAAGCGCTGGTTGACCAAGTCATTGGTGCCTTGTAGCTGTCCGTAAAGTGACTCTGGACGCCATGAATCTGGAAAGCCACGAACCATTCGTCAGCAGTGAAAAATGGAAAAACCAGCATCCTCGCGGCTGCCATGATCAAGAATCCCTACCCAGCCAGAAACTTTCTTCCCGCCAACTAAAAAGTCAAAAGGCTTCTTGTATGGCTTGCCAGATTTGTCACAAAGGAACCTACCCGGGTCATCTTCCCAAGTAACTACTTCGCCACACCATGTCAGGTTCAGAATTCCTTTACGGAAGTCTTCGCGATACATTGACGAAAGAAAGTTCTTAATCTTGCCAAGTGTCCGTCCATGGAACTCTCGATTTAGTTTGAAGATTGTAATGGTTGTATAATGGTCATCTAGGGGGCAGCCCTTTCTTTCTGTGTGTGGTAAAACTTCTTTGCCATTCGCAATTTTTTCTACATCAACGACAACTGTATGTTCAATGGGCTCACCTAGTCGTTTAGTTGAGACTTTCCAGATGTTGCCAAGCCAACAAGCGGCCGTCTTCAAGCCCATTCCATATTTTGACCTGCCAGAAGTGATTTTAGGCGGCAATGCGATGTGAAGTGCATGCTCAAGTTCATTGTAGGACATCCCCATTGCATTATCGGTCACTATTATCCACCCCTTACCCTTGTTATACTCAATATCGACGGTCAACTTTTCTTTCTTTGGTAAAAAGGCTTTATCCAGTTCTTTTTGGTTATTGAAATAAGACTGGGTTGAGTTGTCCACAAATTCGGCGAGGGCATGCCACGGCGTATATGCAAGCCGCCTATAGGATCTAATAATTTCTGGACCGATTTGTAATTCGAGGCTCATATTTTTAATTGGTTGTGTTTTTTTGAATTTGTCGAAACATAAATTGTCCATCGCCACGGCGTGTTAATTCGTAGTCATACGGTTCCGGGAGCGGATTGGGGCCGGATGTGTAGAGCCACACTCTTTTTGACGCAGCCCAACGCATCCATTCGGTAACATGGTCATTAAATATAATCGTTATCTTGCCTTGATGCGGCACCCGTAAAGCCGCTGGACTTTCAACAAGGAGCCAGCGATTCATCAGATCATCGAACTTGCAAACTGAAATAACTTCAGCTGGGCCAACGGGATGTTCCCCATTAACGCGAAATAGGTGTTCATTATCATCAGATTGGAAGATTTCAAAAACAGCGAGCATCGCATTGAATTTTGCCAATGGCTTTATCCACTCTGGCCGTGGTTTATTTACAACAACCAAAACGCGTGGCTGATGCTCTTTAATCATCGCCTTGACCTTCGCTCGATCAAGTTTGGGGCAATCTTTACAAAGCTGTTCAGCTTCTGCATCTCCATACTTTGCTTCTGCGAGCTTACGTGTTTGTGGTAAAATATGAGATTTTAATTGATGGTGCGCCATCTCGACCTCAACAACCCACCACTCCGTGTAGGATTTCTCAACTAATGCAAAATCTGCCTTTACGCCCGCATCGCCAGCATACACGTTGGCCTTGAAATGCACGGCGTGGAAACGCGGCCAGAGTTCTGTGGCGTGTGCCTTTACCATGCCCTCATAAACCGCCTCGTAAACACCACTTGGCGATAACTCCTCATACCATTTATTGTCGAATAAAACTTTAGCCATGTTATGAAAATAAAACCCAAAGTTACGTTAGCCGTTTGGCTGTTGTTTTTTTACTTTTCTTCGTGTCAATATTTTTTTGAAGCGGCCTTTTGATGCACGGATATAATCCTTCCGCGGCTCAATTGACAGCCATTTACGCGAAAGGTTCTCAGCAGATGCTCCAGTGGTGTTACTCCCGCCAAATGGATCTAAAATCAAGCCATTGCGGTCTGTGAGGAATTTTATAAAAAAATTTGGCAGGCCGATTGGCATTCTTGCCGGATGCGGTTCAAGATTATGCTTTCGACAGTAATCGAGGTAGTCCGACGAGGCTTGCGTATTTGACAGCGTGATTACATTTGATGGAATCGCTCCTTTGTTGTTTGTCAAAAAAGATTTTTCGCCAATGTTATGCTCTGATGGTCTTTTACCTGCGTTATATTTCTTTGATGCTAAAAGCTTTTTCATCGAGTCACTATATTCAGCAAGCACTTGACGGTTGTCTGCTTTTGGACGCACTGTTGGTGACATCCACCAAAGATGGGTGTAGGAATCTTTCAATCGAATCCTTTCCACGTTCACCCATTGAGCCGGGCTGGGCAGTCGTGCTGGATTATTCCAAATGAACTGCTGGCAAAGATGGAGTTTGCCCGTTTCCAGAAATGCTAAAAGCGCTTTTAACGCAAGTGTTGACATCACAGGCCGGCCTGGTTCCCATGAGTTGCCAACCTCCATGACAATTGACCCCTTTGGTTTTAGAAATTTCCTGAAAATGGGGGCAAGCCCCTTTAGCCAATTGATATATTCTTCGCCTTGAAAATTACCATATTTTTTCTTTCGGTTTAACGGAAATGGTGGGGAAGTGAAAATCAAATCAACCTTGCCGAGATATTTGATTGTTTTGGGTGAAGTCAACACATCCTCGGCAAGCCCTTGAAAAGAAACGCCACGCGCAGTGCGATATGCAATTTGCACACGCTTCCGCCGGTCCTTTTTTACCGGTTGTTTTTTCGTTTGGTGATCAGTTTTGACATAGCAAAAATTAATGGTTTAGGGAATCCGGGTCAATTTTTGACCGAAATTAGATTTACGTCATCACCCGGCCGCATCTGTTTTGCTAGGTGTTGCACTTTTTTGGGAAATGATTCATGGATTCAGATTCATAAAACCGCCAACGGCGAGAGCTTGCCGCCGGCCCAAAGGGTCTGGTGGCATTTCTTGATCGCGCCGATGAGCGCCTCCTTGCTGACGGGCTGGATGTCGTTGTTCGGGTCTCCCCAGCGCGGTGAAGGGTTGAAACCTTTGCCCAGGTCAAATGCCCAAATTGTTCCAGTGTTCATGATTTTCTAGCGGTGCGGTAAGGAATTTTGGCTTCCGATAGAATCATGGGTTCGGAGGTTCCCTTCGGCGCGAGGGTGACCCGGACGGTGACGCCGAGGACTTCCGCCACGCGGCGCAACATGCTCAAGGAGTGGCCTTCGTAGGCCGGCGATTCGAGGCGGCTGATCTGCTGCTGGGAGGTGTGGAGCTTGCGCGCGAGGTCTTTTTGGGAAAGGCCGGCTTTTTCGCGCAGCGCCGTGAGCTGCAAGGCCACGTCCCACGCCTCGCCCGCCCGTTCAAACCGCCCGGCAAAGACGGGGTCTTTCAGTTGTTCTTCCAGATAAAGGTCAAAGTTGGTCTTTTTCATGTTTCAAATCGTTCCTGCCAGTCGCGCACCCGCTCCTGTGCGGTGTCGAGGTCGCGGGCCGGGATGGCCTGGCCTTTGTTGCGGATGCCATGCACCGCGATGATGCGCCGGCCTTTCACAAAGAACCACATGACGCGGGTGTTCAACCTGCCGACGTGGCGCAATTCAAACAAGCCGTCGTTGAGCGCCTTGGACAGCGGCTCGCGGTGATATTGGCGGTTCCGCAACTTCGCCAGACCTCGCATCACGGCCGCGTGGTCGCCGGGGTCGCTTTGCTTGAGTTCATCGAGAAACTCCAGCACGGGCGAACGTCCGGCGGCACTTTCATAAAACTCTACGGTGAACTCCATAAACGGGCAACATCAAATTTGGTGTTCAACGGTCAGCCAGTTGATTGTTGATTTTCGCGGCACCTCTGGATGCCAGCGGCGCACATAACTTTTTCCAGCCATTGCTCGCGCGCCTTGTGTGCCTGCCGCGTGCGCCATATCCGGCGGCGACCGGCGGCGGTTTTGGTTTCGGTAAATTCCGCCGGGATGAGCAGGGAGGCCTTGTGCAGAAATTGGTGGATTGTGTTCACCTCAGTTTTTTGGTTGACAGGATTCGACGCCTCACCTCGGTCCTCTCCCCGTTCGAGGCGGAGAGGGAGAAGTCGCGGTTCACTCGACGATTGCTGCAATTTGTATTGGCGGACCGCAAGGTCTTGTATTCCGAAGCGTCCATGTGCCCGCGCATCTTGTCGGCGGCGGCCCAAAGCTGGGCTTCAAAGTCGAGATTCGAGCCGTTGGACTGTTTCTGATTGTTTGACTTTGCCATGCAGATTGAACGGCAGCGTAAGGCAAAAGAGAAAACGTGCAAAGAAAAAGCTGAAAAGCTGAAAAGCTGAAAGCAGAAATTCTGAAAGCAGAAATTGTGGGTCGGATCCGACTTCGCCAAGGCTTCCGCCGCGACAAGGGGTCGAGAGCCGAAAGGCCAGAAAGAAAAAGCAGAAATCGGAAAGCGTCAATTCGTGTCCTTCGTTTCTTGGTTGTTCAAAACCCGCGCCCATGCCAAAGCGGTATCGCGGCTGCGCCGGGCCACCGCCGTCCAAGGTTCCGCTTGGGGTGGTTGCCGCCGGGTCGGGGGGCATGCACCCCAAAGCCAACGGACGCCGCCGCACGGTCGGGGGCATGGGCCGCACGGTCTGTGCATTCTGCCGCTGGAATGTATC